>Ga0315282_10014807_pt1 | contig 11575 bp, 15 predicted proteins | sample YL17G07_20_MG_FD_203693 | JGI IMG/M metagenome (GOLD analysis project Ga0315282, IMG submission 203693) | Sediment microbial communities from Yellowstone Lake, YNP, Wyoming, USA - YL17G07_20 | ecosystem: Environmental > Aquatic > Freshwater > Lake > Sediment | place: USA: Wyoming | collected...
AATGAGCGCTTTGTCGAACTCTTCAATTGCGGAAGTGACGTTCTTACCTCGGATAGCTGCATTGAGTGGGTAGATCAACCGTTGAAACTCGTTGCTGTCGTAGGCGTTGAGGAGCCGTAAGATTACGTGGATCTGATCGAACTTCTGGGCAATAGCTCTGATCTTAGCTTTCTCTTCAGGGTCCTTGAGGCCGATGATCGATAACAAAAGCAGATATTGCTGATTTTGATCGAGTAGTTTATTAAAGATCAGATATTCATCCTCATAATCCGTTCGCAACCGCAAATAAAGGCCAGCAAAATACTGGAAGTCTTCGTTAATTCTTTGGAATAGAATATCGCGATCCTTAAAACCCCCGAAGAAATTACGGATTTTAGGATTTCGGTACAGTTCATCGTGATAATCCTTCTCGAACTTATCATAATCCATCTCGCTATCTGCGAACTTCGCCCGAAAATAGGTCCTAAAGAAAAAGTCCAAATCAATTGTTTTTTCTGTCGTGTTACGCAACTCCGTCGCGAAGTATTTCTCCTGAAGCTCAGACCAGATACGATTCGCTTTCTCCTTTTTCTCGGGAGGAAGTCCGCCGATGAGCTTGCCTTTGAGAATCTCATAGGGCTTAAGCCCCAGGCCTCGGTCGTTGACTACCTCGAATATCATCGCTACGTTGTCTTGTCGTTCAATGCGAATTTCGACGATGGAAATAAGGTCTAACAAATATGTAAGATAATAAGTGGTTTTTACCAAATCCCAAGTCCCGGGCCGCGACCCTGCAAGAAAATTATCAAAGTATCGGCTGATGATCCCGAAGTTTTCGGCGATTCGCGTGCGCGTCTGGTCCAATGGCTCCAATTGCTGTCCCTCGATCAAATTCCGGAAGGCTTGCTCTCTATTCTCATTGAAGATCTTAAATCTCTCCGCTTCACCGAAATCGTTGGTCTCAAAGATAAGCTGCTCGACAACTTTGCTATGGAATGTCAAGCCTTTGTTCGCCGGTTCCTTTTCCACTGATTTCAATATCTGGTAGAATTTGATCAGCATTAATAATAGTGTGGTTAACCGCTGTTGGCCGTCCACAATCGAGGTGTACGCAGCCGTGGTATGCGTAAGGTAAGTGTTTAGAAAATATGGCTCGAACCGTTGTAATACATCTTCCTGAATTTCTTTGGGCTGATCTTTATGGGGGCTCTGCTCGTAGTGTTGTTGGAAGGGGACCTCTATATCGGTAAGGAGCGTGTTGACCTGTTCCGCCGTCCACTTATACTCCCGCTGGTAGATATCGATAAAGTACGACCTCTGCGCGTTAAAAACCTTCCGCAATGTTTGATCCAAAGGTGTAATCAGACTTTTGACAATACCCACGTCCGGCATTTGCTTCTTCTCCCTTTATCATATTGACTTTATCAGCCCCAAAGCGACGAGCTGCTTAAGAATCTCATCTCTCTCTAACTCCCTATTCGACACTACAACCCGTAACGCTCCAATAGCCCGGCTGACCGCGATATTCATGCGGATCGCATACCTCTCGGCATTGGTCTTGACATCCGCAATGACGACGACGGGCCTTTCAAGGCCTTTATACCTCAGGAAAGTATCGCAGATAATACGATCGCGCCTTTCTAGGTCTGTGGCCAAGGCTAGTTCGCAACCCCCCAACATCTTGTTATGGATAATATTCCCTGAGTACATCATCCCGCGGAGTGAGAGGAGCGCGATATCACTTTCGGCAAACCCATCCGCCTTAAGGGCGAGGATCTCACGAGCGACGGCTTCGTGGGCTTTCCCCTCTGCATCGTCACAAACAATGACCTTAATCGTGGCAGCGGCAACTTCCGTGGAAATCGCGCGGGAACCATTATCTGTCAATTTGCCCAGATAAGCGTCCGCTAATGCTTGGATACCCGGCGGGCACCGGAACGGCGTTCGCAAGTCGAACTTGACAGCGTGTTCCTCGATGGCCGACGGAATCGTTCGCTTCTCCCAAAAGGCCTGCCCTTCATCCGCGAAAACCCAGATGCGCTGGCGATCCCGTGCATATCGCATTACGATCGCCCATTCGTTCTGGCCGAAGTCCTGGCCCTCATCAACAATCACCGTATCAAAGTCGCAGTCCATCCAGAGCGGGCTCGACTCAGCCGCGAGCTGCGTAATCCGATCCCAGAACTGTGGTTCTCGGCGCTCCGCTTCATCGAAGCCACATTTGGTGCGCAGCCTTTCGAGCGCGAGTTTTCCAACAGGGGAGACAGTGACCCCGGACTTTACGACGCTCGAGGCAAGCTCAAGGCCCAGCGCTTCCGTGAACGTCAAGACGAGAACCTTCCGCCCTAAACGGGCCTCCCTGCGGGCGAGCTCCCGAGCGAGTAGCGTTTTTCCTGTGCCCGCGCCACCGCGGACAAGGACTAAGTCATTATCAATAATGCTCTCGATCGCGTTAAATTGGTCCCCATCGAACTGGATGCGCCTTGCTACCCTTTCCTTAACGACGCACGATAGGTTCATAGCCGCAGGCCAGCTTTCGCACCATAGCGCGTGGAGGAACGCAATCCACTCCGGCGACGGGCGGCGCTTCTTCCCCTCGGGCAGGGCTATTGTGAAGAACCCCGGCAGCATCTCCTTTATATATGGAAGCTCCCGAGCGCCAAGGACGAGCCCCTCGAGGTCACCTTGCGTGGGCTGCTTATCAAAGTAGGTATCCGGGAAGACCGCGGCTACTCCGATGACAGGAGCAACGAGGCCGTTCTCCTTGTATTTCCCTAATAAGATCCTGACGAACCTATGCGCCTGGTCTAGAGGCGACGATTTCATCGGCTTACTGTTCTGTAACCAAACTCCGTCCTTTTTAAGGACGGTTCCACCTTTTACCTCAAGGACGATTATGCCTCGCGCCGGATCGGCGACGACGAAATCGGCTTCCGAGAATTCCCCGGGCTTGGTGCGGATTTTGAGCGAGTGCCAGGCGAACCAGCCCGCGGGGAGGGCCGAGGCGAGCACTTCATAGACCTTGCACTCGGATGGCTGGACGTGGGGCGGGAGGGTGAGATGGGGGTAAATGCCGGAATCAGGTTCAGCGCTCATTAAAATTGTGAGAATTGATTCTGCAAGAATGCACGGCGAAAGAAGGCTGCGGCCCTCTCGAGCATTTCGCGATGTCCCCTGCCTTTTTTCCCCAAAAGGCAGAAAGAAGAGACCCTATATTAAAAAAACGATCCCCCGGCGTCAATAGTCATTTGAGGTGAATTTTGACGTGTATCGTTTTGGGACAATGTCTTCGGAGGGGGAATTCCAGCCGGCGACCTGGTTAGGGTTCCAGCCAATACTCGACCGGCTTGCTGAGAAAGTCCCCGACGGCAATACCGTCTTCGCCCACCAGGAGCGTTCGATACGGCTTGAATATCGAAGCAAACGCGTCCATGCCGGGCAAGGCATCTTTTCGACGGCCGCTCTTAACCTCGATCGCGACGACGCGGGGGCCGGATTTGGCCACGAAGTCCACTTCTCTATTCCGGTCGCGCCAATAATAGATTTCGAAACCATTCCCCGCGGCGGCGTTGACGAGATGGGCGCCCACGGCCGATTCAACGAGTCGGCCCCAATACTGAGAGTCAGTTTTCGCCTCTTTGGGCGATAATCCCGAGAAAGCGGACAGAAGAGCCGTGTTGAAAACCTGGAATTTGGGGCTTGACCCGCGACGTCGAGCGAAATCTCCCGAGAATTTTTGGAGACCGGTCATGATGCCGGCCGCGGCCAATAATTGTAGATAATGGGCCAGGGTGGTCGTATTGCCGGCATCTTGAAGCTGTCCCATCATCTTCTGATAGGAGAGGATCCGGCCGGAGTATCGACTCCCCAGGTCGAAAAGACGCCGGAGGAGCGCAGGTTTATCGACCCGGCTCAAAAGCAGGACGTCCCGCGATATGGTCGTCTCGACGAGGGAATCGCGTACGTATCGCGCCCACCGTCCGGAATCGTTGGCAAGCGGGGCGGACCCCGGATATCCCCCAAAATAAAGATAACGGTCGAGATCCCAACCGAATGCTTCCCGCATCTCCGAATAAGCCCAATGCGATAAATGAAGGATTTCGAACCGGCCGGCGAGACTCTCGTTGAGGCCTCTCTGCATGAGAAGCGGGGCCGAGCCGAGGATGACGACGCGAAGAGGGAGGCGGGCCGACGTATCTTCGTCCCACAGCCGTTTGACCGTCTCCGACCAGCCCGGAATCTTCTGGATTTCGTCAAGCGTGAGGATGGCACCCGATTTGCCGCTGTCTCGAGCTTGCATCCTGGTCGCAGTCCATTGTTCGACGAGCCATTCCCGCCCGCGAAGTTCGGGTTCGTCGGCCGTGACGTAGCGGCTTAGCCGTGGAGAGCGGCCTAAGACCTGATTAACGAGAGTCGTTTTCCCCGATTGGCGAGGGCCGGCCACAACCTGAATCAGACGGCGCGGTTCGGACAGCCTTTTCGCCAGGATCGCCGCTTGCGGTCGCTCATACATGACCGTGCCTCCCGCGAAATACTCAATACGTTGAGTAATTTTACTCAAAGAAGGGACAATGTCAACGCGGCGATTTTCACCCGCAGGCCCATTTTCACCGGATCTGAAACGTCCAATGGGGCTTGACGATCTCTCGCTTTCGCGCCATTGCCAAATCCACGCTACCCCGTCGCCGTTCCCTCCCCAGGAATTCCTGGTATGCGATCCAAAGGCTGAACTCCCGGTACACGATCCCAAATTCGGAGATTTTGGTCATGTCCCGGAATTCCTTCTGAGCCCAATTTTATTCTTTCGTCGTCGCTGAGAAGCCGATTTTTTGTTTTTTCGGCCCGGACGCGGGTGTCATGAGCTCGCGGATCGCGTCGAATACTAATCTAAACTGAGAGTCGTATTTCCTTTCCAGCGCATCGAGCTTTCTCGCAAGATCGGTATGGGTGGCAATCATTTGACGCAATCGGATAAACGTACGTACCACGTAAATGCTCATCTCTATTGCTTTGGGAGAATTAAGCACCGAAGCGGCCATTATCGCTCCGTGCTCTGTGAAAGCATAAGGAAGATTGGAGGAAAACCTGAGGCGATAAAGGTGGTCGCAATTTGCGACCACCTTGTTCTTTTCCTCAAGAGTCAATTGAAACATGAAATCTTTGGGGAACCGTTCGCAGTTACGTTTGATCTGTTCATTAAGTCTTTTGGTCGAGACGCCGTAGCTGCGCCGGAGCATCTATCTGCTCATCAATTAAGGACGTTGGCCGGCCAAGATATTCGTCAGGGCAGATTGCGCTTGCCCCCCACTTGGAACTTGATATCGCAATTTGCGACTTCGAGAATCAAATAGCCGGAATGCAAAATGTAAGGTTTCTCTGTTTAGGAGATCCCCGCGTCGCAAAGGCCTCCTCGGGATGACAAAAGGAAAAGAATCTATCGTGAAGATCGCCACGTCGCCAGATCTCCTCGCGATGACACAGCGGGTACGATTGCCACGCCTCGCTCGCGACGATAGAACCGGATCGCCGCATCGCCAGAGCTCCTCGCGATGACAGAGAAAGAAAGAAAACGCGCAGGTCAGGTCTCTATGGTTTAGAAGGTCCCCACGTCGCAAAGCCTCCTCGGGACGACGGAGAAAAAACTAGGATCAGACCCCTCGAGGCCGGCGTCAGGCCCCTTCAGAGGTCCCCGCGTCACAAATGGGAAAGCGAGTAAATGGATAAGAAAAAAGGTAAGGTCTCTCTGTTTTGGAGATCCCCACGTCACAAAGCTCCCTCGGGATGACAGAGAAGAAAATCCAAATGGAGATAGGAATCTATTGTGGAGGTCGCCACGCTCCGCTCGCGACGACAGAGCCGGATCCCCGCGTCACAAATGGGAAAGCGAGTAAATGGATAAGAAAAAAGGTAAGGTCTCTCTGTTTTGGAGATCCCCACGTCACAAAGCTCCCTCGGGATGACAGAGAAGAAAATACGAATGCGGGATAAGAATTTATTGTGGAGGTCGCCACGCTCCGCTCGCGATGACAGAGCCGGATCGCCGCGTCGCCAGAGCTCCTCGCGATGACAGAGAAAGAAAGAAAACGCGAAAGCTCATTTATGATATATTTGGTTGGGAGACCGGAAACCATGAGAAAAAAGAACGAATCGGCGTCTATTATTCATAGAGGAAGCAGGTTGGCCTTCACAGCCGTATTTCTTAAAGTCCGGGAAGGCTATATCGGTTTTGTTGAGGAACTGCCCGGGGCAAATACCCAAGGCAGCACCTTGCCGGAAACCCGAAAAAACCTGAAAGAGGCTGTGCGTTTGGTCCTAAGATCAAATCGCGAGATCGCCGAAAAGGAAATTGCGGACAAGACCGTCATTCGCGAGAAGATCGAATTGACCTTTTCATGAAGCGCCGCGATCTCATAGCCCATCTCGAATCCATGGGATGCAAGCTTCTTTGAGAAGGCAGGAAGCGTTCGGTTTATGTGAACCTGGTCAAAAAAAAGGTGTCCGCAATCCCCAGGCACAAAGAAATAAACGATTTCCTGGCTGAGAAAATCTGCCGGGATTTAGAAATCTCTCCCCCGCCGGGAAAATAGACAAGAGAAACGATAGGACAAAAAGAATTTATTGTGGAGATCGCCACGCTCCGCTCGCGACGACAGGACATGGATCTCTACAAGCGCCAGAGCTCCTCGCGATAACTGGGAAGACCAAAAATAAATAACGCGCCTCGGTATGATGGCCAGATTGACAAAAACCTCATCGTGACACGATAATCCCTTTTACCCAAGGGAGGAAAGGGCCAATGAAAAAAAGCATCATCTTGGTCATTCCACTGGCGACGATCTTTATTCTGACCGGCGCGGGGCGGCTTCGGGCTTCGGCGCCGGGCGTCCAGGAAGACCCATTCCGAGGATTCGGCGGCGTCATAAGCCAGGCTGCGAGTCAAACCGGCGTCGATCCTAACCTGATCGCCGCCATCATCAAACAATCCTCGGGCTTCAATCCGAAGGCCAGCGATGAGGCAGGCGGGGTGGGTTTGATGCTGATTACCCCGGCCGTAGCCCGAGCCTTTGGGGTCTCCGATCCCTCCGACCCTCAACAGAACGTCACGGCCGGCGCGCGCTACCTGGCCCAGATGATCTCCCGCTTCGGCGGGGATGTCTCCAAGGCCGTTGCCGCTTACAACGCGGGGCCCGGACTTGTGGAACGAAACGCCGGCGTTCCCCCGATACCCGAAACGAGGAACTTCGTGAGCCAGGTATTGCGGTACCGCGATGAATTCGCCCGGCAAAGCGGAAGCGGAGTCAGCCCGCCCGACCTGGGCCGGTGGGCCGGCGAGTGGGTCGATGGGGCGTACCAGATGACGGTGACAGTCTCCGGAGACGCTTGGTCGGGGACTTTCAGGGCCGAGTTCAAGGACGGCGATCCGAAGCACCAAGATACAAACGGAAAGATAACCAATGTAAGACGGGACGGAGAAGGATTCGCCGGCGACTGGGAATCCTCTTATTCAGATGCCGAGAAACGCGGCCAGCGCTGGGGGACGTTCAAGATCAAGTTGGCGCTCGGCGCCACGCGGGCGGCGGACCGAGTCGTGGGCGACTGGGTGGAAAAAGGGGATGAGATGGTCAAGGCCGATTCGGGCACGGCAATGTATCCGGGGAAGATCTGGCCGGTTGACTGGAGGCGTAAGTAAACGCGGGGGAAAAAACGTGGTTATAGAATTCCGGGGCACGATGCCGATTCCTGAGAATCGGGTCATGTCCAGGAATTCCTCAGGCAAAAGCGCAGGGAGCGCACCTTCGACTCCCTAGGGGTTGAGGCGCCAATTTGGCGCCTCAAGAGAAGACTATTTTCTAAAAAGCGAGCGGGAAAGTCTCGATTGCCGGATTATCGAAAGCAACGTTCCCGTGCATAGCTCACTATGATCGGGGACAATAACCGTTATCGTTGATTTTGCTGTCTTTCTCTGCATAACAATGTGGCTTCCTCCCGAGCGGACTCTCTGCGTGAACCCGTTTTCTATGAGGATGCGACAGACGTCTCGGCCGGAGAGGACGGAAAGCTTAGCCAACGGAGACCACCATCTGAGTCACGATGACCTCGGAGTGCAAGCGTTCCGCGATCTCAGATGGCGAGGCATGTTGAAAGAATAGCTCGATGGCCTCCTGGAGGTTTTTTCGAGCCTCTTCTGCGGATTTTCCCTGGCTGGCGATATCGAGTTCAGGGCAATGGGCGACATACCGCTTCCCTTCCTTTTCGATTACCGCCGTGAATTTCCGCATCTTTTTCACATCTTTCTTATCGCATACTGCTCGTCCGTGTGTCAATAAATACAGACGCCCGGGACCGGTCGAAATATCATGGGGATTCAAAGAAAAAAAATCAGGAAGAGGAAAAAGAATTTGCTGTGGAGATCGCCACGCTTCGCTCGCGACGACAGAGCCGGATCGCCACGTCGCCAGAGCTCCTCGCGATGACAGAGAAAGAAAGAAAACGCGCAGGTCAGGTCTCTACGGTTTAGAAGGTCCCCACGTCGCAAAGCCTCCTCGGGACGACAAAAAGAAAATCGGGTCATGTCCCAGAATTCCTTGTGTCCTTGGCTCAGGAAAGTGGAAGAAAACCTACGGTAATACAGGTGGTCGCAATTTGCGACTCTTTGTTTTTTCCTGAAGAGTTATCTCACTTGGCCGGAAATCCGTATCTGCTCGGTAAATGCGCATGGTTTTGTTCGACGGGAGCACCCCGACTTGATATCACAATTTGTGATTTCAAGTTTTTAGTTTCTTTGACGCACGCGAAGGCGGGAGGACGCGAAACAGATCCATTCAGATCAATTCATCGTTTCGCTCAGGCAAATCCAATCCGTCGCTTTTTCGAAATTGTGGACGGCTCCATCAATTGTCGGATGGCTTTAACCAAGGCAAGGATCTGCTGGTCATGATCGGTGAGCTTGCGTTCTAATTCAGCCAACTGGGTCGCTAATTCTTTGTGCGTCGACAGGAACCTGCGCAATCGGACAAAGGCGCGGACGACCAAGATGCTCATATCCACGGCTTTGGTCGAGTTCAACACGGACGCGCCATGATCGCTCCGTGCTCTGTGAAAGCAAACGGCAGCTTCCGTTGACCTCCCACTTAGAGCTTGATGTCGCAATTTGCGACTTCAAGTTTTCGAGCTCCGGTGCAGTGAGCTGGAACATAAAGTCCGGAGGAAACCGAACTGCGTTGCGTCTTACTTGCTCGTTGAGCCGACGGGTCTCAACTCCATACAAAGCTGCCACGTCCGTATCCAGCAAAACTTTATGACCACGAATAACGATAATTGCCTGTTCGAGGCGCTCAACTGGGACCAAGCTTTGCTCCGCCATACACTCCTGCCTGGGGCTTTGAGGTCACAATTTGTGACCTCAAACGAAGCCCTATAAATTGACGAAGGGCACACTTCTTTTTCTCGGTTGAAGCGCAAAATTAGCGGGGAACCGCACGATGGACGGCCATGATGGTGACGTCGTCGCCGGCGGGAGCGTCGCCGCGAAAGGACGCCAGGTCTTTAAGACAGATATCGACCATGTCCCGAGGCCGGCTTCCTCTCTGACCGAGCGCTGCTTTCCGGAGGCGGTCGCTGCCGTACATCTGGCCGCCGGCGTTCCGGGCTTCTGAAAGACCATCTGTATAAAGGAGGATTGTTTGTCCCGGCTTCAGGCGGACATGCGTCGTGGTGAACTCTTCATCGCAGAAGGCGCCGAGAGGGAGTCCTGTCGGATCGACCTGCCCGGCAGTGCCCGTCCCGATGAGAAGAGGAGGAAGATGACCGGCGTTGCAGATTTCGACATCGCCCGAAGCGCCGGCTCTTCCGCAGACAAGCGTGGCATAATGGTTGGGCAGCGTGCTCTCACAAAAGACCCGGCTGGCGCGTTGGATGAGTTGTCGGAGCGGAAGCCCCATCGGGATGAGCGTCCTGAACATGGCGTGGAGGTGGGCCATCAGGAGAGAAGCGGCGACGCCTTTGCCGGAGACATCGCCGACGACAAAATGCAGGTCGCCGCTCTCCGCGACAATGACGTCGCAATAGTCTCCGCTGACGTGGCCCGCCGGCTCATAATGGTAAGACACTTCCCAGCCGTTGAAATCGAGGTCGGGTTTGGGAAGCAGGCTCTTTTGGACTTGGGCGGCCATCTCGAGGTCGTTTTCGAGGGCGCGCTGCTGGACGGGTGTCAAGTGATCCAGGCAAAACCTGACCAGGGGGTCGCTGAGCAACCTCTCCGCCTCGATCGGCTGCTTGCAGACCTCGCACAATCCATAAGAACCGGCTTCGATACGGGCCAGAGCGTTGTCGACCTCATGGAGAAGGTTATGGACCTGACTTCGGTCCCCGGCTCTCACCGCCACCCGCTCGAGCCTGAGGCGACGGTCGAGAAGCTGATCGCGGAGAATGGAATCAACTACGGTGGCCATTTTCGTGTCTCCCGGTTTTAAACGTGAGATCAATTGTAGCGCGACGGGCCGGGACTGTCCATCGCCGAAGATAATTCGGTGACAGTCAACGGATTGCCGAAATAAGGCCAAATTGATCAGGCGACCGTCAGACCTTCCTGAGCGGCGGCTTCGGCAAGGCGAACGTCGGCGGAGGAAAAGACGAGCGTCGCAGAGGCTTCCTTTTTGATGAAGAGCGCGGCGGCCAGATGAATCGCGTCGAATCCCCTGAGACCGTGTTTTTCGGCGAGGTCTCCGGCGAGCCGAGCGATCTCGTCATTAAGAAAGAGGACAAAGTAACGATTCCATTCGGAATCGAACGCTTCCCTGAGGGCCCGATAATCGACCGCCCGGATGGCCTTTTCTCTGTGTTTCCGGGCGAAGGCCGCCCTCGCTTCGGGATAGGCGACGACTGAGGTCGCCACGACATCAGCTTCCTGAATGGACTTCTGAACCTCTTCTGTCCCGGGCTCGTCAACATAGAGCTTCGCGAGGTTGCTTGTCTCGAGATAAAGAATCATCGTCTCTCTTCGATGACAATTTGGGAGATGCGCTTCCCGGAAACCCGGACGACACGTTCGGGGCCCCGGGGCTTTCCGCCCGCCCAGCCGGCCTGCCCTTCTTGAAGGAGCCGGAATAAACCCTCGTATTCGCGGGCTCGGCCGGCCGGAGAAAGCGTAGCGACGGCTTTGCCGCGCTCCGTGATCGTCAGGGGACGTCCGGCCTTGACGATTTCAAGATAGGCGCTCAGTTTGTTCTTCAGCTCGCGGACTCCGACCGCGGATTCTTTGAGCTCTTTCCTTACGCCCATTGTAGCTACAATGTACGATAATTATAGCTACAAAGTCAATCTCCCGCCCACACGATCCCATAAAGGATCTGCAACGGCGCAAGACGGCCCGAAGCTCTCTCAGAAGAGACGCAGCGATCGGGACCCCATTCTCAATGGGGCTTTATTTTGGTGACAGTCAAAGCATTACCTTAATTCCCGGTGATAATTTCGGTAATGCGTTGACTGTCACCAAAATTAGAACAGCTGGCCTTGCCGGCTCTTATTCCACCGCGCCAGGCATTGCTCGGCCGATTTCTTGAACCCGCCTTCGTTCCAGAGTTTTATGGCCGCGGCG
>Ga0315282_10014810_pt1 | contig 11573 bp, 7 predicted proteins | sample YL17G07_20_MG_FD_203693 | JGI IMG/M metagenome (GOLD analysis project Ga0315282, IMG submission 203693) | Sediment microbial communities from Yellowstone Lake, YNP, Wyoming, USA - YL17G07_20 | ecosystem: Environmental > Aquatic > Freshwater > Lake > Sediment | place: USA: Wyoming | collected...
TCCTTGCTCTGTGCCTCTGCTTCCGGTTGCTCCTGTCCAGCCGCTTCAGGGCTCTGCGCTCCTGCTTCCGGTTGCTCCTGTCCAGCCGCTTCAGGGCTCTGCGCTCCTGCTTCCGGTTGCTCCTGTTCAGCCGCATCCTTGCTCTGCGCTCCTGTTTCCGGTTTCTCCTGTTCAGCCGCATCCTTGCTCTGTGCCTCTGCTTCCGGTTGCTCCTGTTCAGCCGCATCCTTGCTCTGTGCCTCTCCTTCTGTCTGCTCGCCTTGCGCGGCGGCGTTACCTTCCGCCATCGCTTCCTCGAACTCGGAGGGGATGAAGAAGCCGGGCGCCAGGCCGCGGCGCTTGCGCTCGCTTTGGATTTCGTCCAGAGCTTCCATGTATTCGCGGGCGCCGTGGACCAGATGCTCGGCCAGCTCGATCTCGTCGTTCGTGAAAGCCAGCAGGTCCGACGGATTGGAGCGGGCGATCTTGTTGACCGTGTTCACGTTGGAGCGAAGAAGCGCTTCACGGGCCAGGTTGGAAAGACCCGTGATCTGAAGCAGGAAATCCTCGAGGTAGCGCACCTGGATTTCCTCGAAGCTCAGGCCGTCTTCCTCTTCGGACCGGATGTCGAGCCGCCAGCCGGTGAGACGGGCGGCCAGTTTCGAGTTTTGCCCCTTGCGTCCGATTGCGATCGCGAGGCTGCCGCGCGCCACGATCACCTCGGCCCGCTTCTCCTTGTCGTTCAGGTGGATGCTCAGAATCTTGGCCGGGTTGAGGGCCGAGGTGACGAAGCGGGTCGGATCCACGCTGTACGGGACGATGTCAATCTTCTCGTTGTCGAGTTCGCGGACCACCATCTGCACCCTCGAACCCTTCATTCCCACGCAGGCGCCCACCGGGTCCACGTCCGCGCTCGAGCTGGTGACGGCGATCTTGGTGCGCACTCCCGCCTCCCGCGCCACCCCGATGATCTTCACCGTGCCGTCGGCGATCTCGGGCACTTCCTGCTCGAACAGCTTCACCACCAGGTTCGGGCTCTTGCGCGACAGGACGATCATCGGACCCTTGGGGGTCTCCCGAACGTCCTGGATCAGGACTTTGAGCCGGTCGTTGTGCTTGAAATGCACCCCCATGGGCTGCTCATAGACCGGCATTATGCCTTCGGCGCGCCCGATATTCATGATCACGTCGCGGCGCTCGAAGCGCTGAACCGTGCCCGTGAGGACCTGCCCAACGCGGTGCGAGAACTCTTCGTATGTCCGCTTGCGCTCCGCGTCGCGGATCCGCTGCATCACAATCTGGCGGGCCGACTGGGCCGCGATGCGACCGAACGCCGAAGGCGAGACCGGAATCTCCACCACGTCCCCGTAGTCAAGTTTCTTGTCTTTGAGTTCCTTGCGGGCATCGCGCCGGGTCACCTCCAGGCGCTCGTTCTCCACGGTCTCCACAACCGTTTTCTTGGCCAGGAGGTTGAGCTCCCCGGTCTCCATGTTCAGCTCCGCGCGGGCGTCAACGAAATGAGAAAGGTTCTTCTTGGACGCCGCGATCAGGGCGTATTCGATCGCCTCCTTTATAATCGCCACGTCCAGGTCTTTTTCCTTGGCCACCGCGTTCACGTAAGCTTTGAGATTAGTGAAATCCATGACGCTTGTCCTTATCCGGTTTCTCCCGCCGAATGCAAAATAAAAAGTGGGCGAACGCCCACTTGGCAGTCAAGGTATCAGACCCCCGCAAACCACGCAAGCTTTATTTTGGCCCATATTTTGGCCCATTATTTCAGCCATGAGGGTCTTATGACTCCGCTACGGGCGCCCCGTGACGGTTCTACCAATGCGAGTGCCAATTAAAGTAGGGCGGGCGTCTCGCCTGCCACTTTCAAACGCCGCGTTCACAGCGCCAACTCTATGCTCCCCAGACCCACAGGCCGGGGATTCATTGGCAGGCGAGACGCCCGCCCTACTTTGTCCGCCCTCACGGTTTGGCAGCGGAGTCAAGATACGCCCGAAATGTGATTGCGCGAAACCGCCTGTCTCTCTAAACTCGAACCATGTCGAAACCGTTCCCCTCACTCCTTTGCATCCTTGTCCTCGGCGCGCTCCAATGTGCGCGGCCCGTGTCCACGCCCGCCGAGGATTTTGTCTCGGGCTACTATGCGGACCAGCGCGTTCTCCTGCTCGGCGAATCCATGGAAGGACCCGAGGGAAGACTCAAGCCCTTCGCCCAAATGTCCCCGCGCGAAATCGCCACCATCTACCACGAGACCTGGCACGCCTACTTCCTCGAATGCGAAATGCCGTCGCGGGGCCGGCCCAAGGGCGGCAAGCTCTTCCAGGCCTTCCGCGGCGAGGTGGACCGCCTTTATCCCGAGCATCCCGCGGCCAAGCGCATGGAAATCCACGAAGAGGCCGTGGCCGATTTCATTGACGCCGCCGTGGAGACCTATGTCCAGATGAAACGCTTCCTCGCGTCCAAAACCCCGGCCCAGCGCGAGAGCATCCGCAAGACCACCACCTACCTCGACGTTTACCGCAGCGTCTTTGAGGACCATTACCGGGGATACTACACCAAGAGAATATCGAGCGGCTCCGCGTCAGCCGGAGACCGCGCCACCACCGTTTCCGCCGGGGAGCGCGGGCCAAGTTTGCCAGCGGAAGACCGCGCCAGCACTGTTTCTGCAGAGGGTCGCGCCATCAGCATCTCCCCCGACCCCCCCGCCACCAGCGTTCCGCTTCTTCCGTTTTCCGACGCCAAGACCACCCTGGCCGATTTCATCCCAGACGCCCGCCGCTTCGGCTTGCCCGTGGGTTATCTCCGCTCCGCCGCGTCCAGGATCAAAGGCGTTGTCTTTATCCGGATCGGGAGCGGCGCGCAGCCGCCCCAGGCCGACGTGGTGTGGGCCGCGGCGCCGCTCCCGGACGACGATATGAAGCGGGTCCAGCGCGTCCTTTTCGAGGGACTTCTTACGCCGGACCCGAAGGTGGTGTTCGCCGAGGAGCGGTTCTGAGTAGTCTGTAGACCGTAGTCTGTAGACTGTGAACTGAAGACCGAAGACTGAAAACCGAAAACGGCAAACTGCAAACTGTAAACTCCAGCATCCGGTCTATGAATCCGCGGGGGTGAGGGTCTTGCGCTTGACTTCTTTCCGGGACAGGCCGACAAACCGCAGAAGATTCCCGGAGAATATCTTCTCTTGCGCGCTTTCCGGGACGCCGATCTCCTGGTAGATGGCCCTGTCGCGCGCAATCCAGTCGCGTGTCCATCTCTCGTTGTAGGGCGCGGTCGAGCAGTCCGAACCGAAAACCACGTTGTCCTCCACGTCATAGCCAACTCCGAACAACTTTGTCAGGACTTCATGGCGATAGATCTCGGGAGTTCCCGGCGTGACGTCCACAAACATCTCCACCCCCAAATCCGGCCTTCGCGAATAGGCGTTCAGAAACTTCCCGTAAACCGCGATCAGTTCGTCGCACCAGGGCCACCCGATGTGGGCCAGCGAAAACCGGAGTTCCTCGACGTCCAGCAGCGCCTCGAACTCGGCCGGGCGGTTATAGCGCGACGACGGCTGGCCGTCCCACAGGATTCCGGAATGGAAAAGAATCGGCTTTCCTTTCGCCGCCACCCGCCGGAAGACTTTCATGGCCCGGTCGTCCCCGGGATAGTGGTTGTGGCAGATCACTTTGAACCCGGCGATTCCCCGCCGCACCGCTTCGTCAATCTGCCCGAAGACCTCATCGTCCATCGGGTCAATCCACAGGAACGGAAACATGTTGGGCCGGCCCTCGGTGAATTCCAGGACCTGGGCGATTCTTCGATCCGCGGGAACACCGTCCGGCTTCCGGCCCGCCGGCGGGGGGGGCAATGAGATGAGAAGCGCTCCGTCCATACCCGCGCGGGTCAGCTGGGTTCTGAAGGCGGAAAGAGAACCTTCCAGACTTGTAATGTGAATGTGGCCGTCAAGAAGCATGGATTTCTCCCTATGTGCATTATGCCTGTGTTGCCGAACCATGAGGGTCAATCCAGAAGCGGCGAATGAAAGTGCCATCAAGAGGGTCAAAATCCTTGTCCGTAGTCAGGAGAATTGCCCCGGATGCGGCACAGGTGGCAGCGATCCACATGTCATTATCCCCGATAGGATTGCCCCTCTGAATGAGGAAATGATGAATCTGTCCATAGGCGCGCAGGATCTCCTCATTGCTGATGTCAACACAAATAACGTCTTCCAGGAGGGAGTCGAGTTCATGCACCTTGTTTTCGGGCCAGCTCCATTGCCGCGCCAGAGAGAACATCTCGCCGACGGTCACTACCGATATGAGGGCGCTTCCCCGATTTGACGCAACGCCGTAAGCTTGCTCAATCCTCCCTCCAAGTTCCTTCCGGCGGATCAAGGCAACGAGCACATTCGTATCGAGCAGAAAGGGAGGTTGAGGCGGCATCAGCTCACCTCCATGAGGGCGCGTTCGATCTCTTCTTCTGTCTCATTGCCCGGCCATTTGCCGATGATCGCCGCCAGTCCCTTCTTGTGCTGTTGCGTACGAATCACTTCGCGAATATCGAGTTTCCTGCGTGCAGGCTTGGGCGTTTCGGAGAAAAAACGGTCCGACGGGGTTGCTTGGTGCAATTCATCGGCATCAATGCGCAAGAGACGCCCGGAAGGACGAAACACCGCCTTCCCCAAGACGACGACCTCCGACTGGAAGTGCCGCCGCAGCATTTCCGCATCGCCTTGTTGAAGCCCCCCCCGCACTTCCTGGCCACTCGTAAGTTTCAGGGCAAAACTCAGTGTGCTCGCGCGAATCATGTCCAAAAGCCCCGAAATGCGGACCCGTTGTGGTCTGGGTGTGTTCTCTCGGAGATGCTGGGCTGTTTCCAGGACGTCAGCGTTAAGAAGAACAGCGGACCTTTCCTCATACCTGTTTCCCCAGAGGGAGGCACTTTGGAAATCTCCATTGAGTCCTTTTCGGAAGCGCACAATCTGGCTCAGAAGCGGCGTGTCGAAACGGTCGCTTTCAGGATTGCCAGTGGCCACATCGGCTATAAGGTCTCCGAGCAGGTCAAAACCCGTATCCTCAGGGCGCGGCAGTTCACTGAACATGTCCGGCTGGCGAAACAGTTCTTCCGCCGTTTCCCCGAGCGTCGGGGCTTCAAAAACCAACACCGTCTCCTCATCGCCGTAGTGACCAACGAAACGGATGTCGGAAGCGGCGTCAAGCCAAGCCGCACGACGCCCCTTGGCTATGCTGCGACCCTCGCACCGCATCCGGATGGCCCGCTGCACCGACTCGGTGATGACAAGGAGCAGCGCGCCTAGTGTGGATGGCGGTAGACGCACTCCATAGCTTTCTTTGCTGCTTAGTCTTATGTGATGAGTGATAGGAGTCATTTCTCTGTACCTCCCTCAAAACGCTGGAGCCCATCATGCCGAGGATTGCCTCTTCCCGCAATACGGAAAATGCCACGGCGTCAACTGGGTAACAGGCTCCTCTTCTAACATCACCTATCGGACTAGGGCGGTGTTTGCCATATCTCTCTGTTCCTTCGTTCTACGCCACAGGGCGGCCGCAGGTTCCGATTCCTTGTTCGATCTACCCGGCAGCCCCGTCCGCTCCTCCCCGTATAGTTGAAAATCCTGGACCCCCGCCGGCGGGCGCGGCGGAGGAATGTACTTGCCCGTCACCGTCGCGTTCACCGTAAACTCCACCGACACCCCGTCGCCAAGGTCCTGGGTGAACTGCTTCTCGACGTGGTATTGCGCCGTGAGGGGCGTGTAGCGGTCCACGCTCAAGGTGGGCGACGTGGTGTAAGTGAAAGGCTCCTCGAGCGTTTGGGTCACTGTCTTGGTACCGCTGTCCTCGATGGTGACCGGCGGAAATGTGATCAGGACGATCTTGTAGTCGTAACCTATATCCGCGGACATCTCGATCTTGTGCAGGCTGATGGTGGCCGAGCCCGTTGTGTCAACGAGGGCGGCCGTGGACTCCTGGGTTACGGCGAGACTGCCGCTGTTCAGGCCCAAGGTCACCTTCACCTTCGCACCGGTGAGGTCTTTTTCGAGCGTATAGACCAGATTGTTCCCGAAATCCATCGTGCCGCTGGTCAAAGTCACCGAGTGCAGCGTCTTCGACGTGATCTCGTAAACCGACGTGAAGGAACCCGACAGTTGGGTCTCCTTTGTCGCTTCGGCCACGGTAAATCCGCTGTACTTGGCTTTGGCCTTCACGCTGACCGGGCTCTGCTCGGGGACAATAGTGAAGGTTGCGGTGGTGGTTTCCCCCGCCGCCGGCGCGCTCCAGACTCCCGCGCACAAAAGGCTCCCCAACAACCCAAGGAGAAGATGTGTTCCGCGATTCATGACAGACCCCTTTCCCGGCTCTACGGCCGGTTGCGCGATCCAAAAACGCGCCAGGTGTTCTTTTCCTCCGGTGATCCTTCACCACAATCCCATCCACCCTATTCTGCCCGAAAAAGAAAATCGTTTCAAGTCTTTCCCGCCTCGGCCCGAGGACTGAGGAAGGGGCGCCTAGGTGCGACCCGCCGATTTGCAGGAAGTACATGGCGTTCATGTCCCGGAGGGACATCTGACAATAGCCCAGCACTTCAGTGGTGGGAAGACGCGCCCCTTCTTCCATATCCAGTCCCGGAGGGACGGCTGAAACGCTTTTCGGATAAGGTCTCAGCCGTCCCTCCGGGACTCGGGGGGATAATGGACCGCCGCTTGTCCCACCGTTGAAACGGTGGGCTATTGTCAGCCGTCCCTCCGGGACTCGGGGGGATAATGGACTGCGGCTTGTCCCACCGTTGAAACGGTGGGCTATTGTCAGCCGTCCCTCCGGGACTACGCGGTTCGGGTTTTCTTGTGGGAAAAGCGCAAACCGGGATTGCTGAGCCTCAATGTGCGCAGTGGAGTGTGGTAGGGATTGAACACACTTCTCCGCGCCACCCTGCAAATCGGCGGGTTGCACCCCAGTGCGCCTCGATTTTCCGGTTTCTTCTCGCGCCCCATCCCGCTATCATGGCCGGGTGCGAGGGGTGCGCTATGATTGTCCCGGAGATCAGTATCGTAGTGGCCAACTGGAACGGCGAGAAGTTCCTGCGCGAGGGCCTTGCCTCGTTGTGGGAGTCCGCCGTGGCCGCGGGCCGCCCCTTCGAACTCATCGTCGTGGACGACGCCTCCAGCGACGGCTCCGTCTCGCTCATCCAGCGGAAGTTTCCCCAGGCGCGCCTCCTGGTCAACTCCGAGAACCAGCGCTTCGCCCGCGCGAGCAACCGCGGCGCGCGCGAGGCCCAGGGGCGCATCCTGGTGATGGTCAACAACGACGTGATCGCCCCGCCCGATTTCGTCTCGCGCGTCACCGCGCCGTTTTACGAGCCGCCCGATCCCCGCCATCCGCTCTTCGCCGTGGGCGCCAAGACGGTGGATTGGGAGAACGGCGCGCCCAACCACCTCTGCATGACCCCGGCCTGGCGCCGCGGAGGCATCGGGAAGGAATGGTCCGATCCGGAGGGCCGCTGCGAGCCCGCCTACGTCCAGGGCGGCGCCGCGGCATACGACCGCGCGATGTTTCTTCAGCTCGGCGGCTTCGATCCGCTCTATAGCCCGGGCTACTGGGAGGACTACGATCTGAGTTACCGGGCCGCCAAGGCGGGATGGCGCACGCTCTACGAGCCAGCCGCCGTGGCCCGCCATCTCGGAAAGGGCTCGCTGATCCGCCTTTTGGGCGCGAGCCGGCTCGAACAACTCGACGAGCGCAACCGCCTCTGGTTCGTCTGGCTCAACCTCGACGATCCGCTCTTGTGGTGCCGGCACCTGCTGGCGATCCCCTGGGTGTACGCGCGGGACCTGGCGACCGGCAAGGGAACCAACGGCCTCATGGGGTTCCTGCGCGCGGCGGGTGGCATCGCGCGCGTCTGGAGAGCCCGCCGCCACCGCCACCGGACTGATCCGGTCACCCGACGCACAGACCGAGAGATACTGAGAAAAATGATGAATGACGAATGATAAATGATGAATGACGAATGAGGAATGCAGAAAGACGAATAACGAACAAGATGCCTGATGCTGCATAGCCGCAACCAAACAGCGGCAAGAGATCATCATGTATCATTCCTTATTCGTCATCCGTCATTCATAATTCATAATTCATAATTCATCATTCGCCATTCTTCATTCGTCATTCCTCTCTCACTTGCACCCCTCGCATCCCGTCCAGCAATAGGTGCAGACCTTTTCGGGCGCGAGCCCGATCGCCGCGATCATGTCCCCGAGCTCCTGGTAGCGCAGCGTGGTGAGCGAGAGCCGCTGCCGGATCCGGTCCACCATCGCCTCGTATTCGGGGGAGCCGGTCGTCGCGTAGCGATCCAGGTTCTCCGTGCCATCGCCCTGGATTTCCTTGACGGCGCGGCGGGCCGCCAGATCGAGCTCGGACTTCGAGCGTGAGAAGTTCAGGAATTTGCATCCGAACAGCAGCGGCGGGCACGCGGGGCGCATGTGCAGCTCGCGCGCGCCGAAGTCATAGAGGTTCTGGATCGTGTCGCGCAGCTGGGTCCCGCGCACGATCGAGTCCTCGCAGAAAAGCAGGCTCTTGCCCTGGATGAGCTCGGGAATCGGGATGAGTTTCATGCGCGCCACCAGGTTGCGCACCTCCTGCACCTGCGGCATGAAGCTGCGCGGCCAGGTCGGCGTGTACTTGACGTAGGGCCGTCCGTAGGGAATGCGGGCCTCGTTGGCGTAGCCGATGGCGTGGCCGGTCCCCGAATCGGGAATCCCCGCCACCAGGTCCGGCTTGACGGTGTCCTTGCGCGCCAGGGCCGCCCCGCACCGGTTCCGCGCCACTTCCACGTTGATGCCTTCGTAATCCGTGGCGGGATAGCCGTAATAGATCCAGAGAAACGCGCAGATCTGCATGTTCTTCCCGGCGGGCTGTTTCTGCTCCACGCCCTCGGGAGTCATCAGAACGATCTCGCCCGGGCCAAGATGGCGGTCCGCCTCGTAGCCCAGATTCGCAAACGCGCAGGTTTCCAGCGCGGCGGCCCAGACCCCTTCCTTCTTTCCAACCGAGATGGGGGTGCGCCCGAGGCGGTCGCGGGCGGCGTAGATCCCGTCCTTGGTCAGCAAGAGCAGCGAACATGAGCCCTCGACGGCGTCCTGGGCCAGGCGGATCCCCTCCACAAAGGAGGAGGCCTGGCAGATCAGGCTGGCGACCAGTTCCGTGGGGCTGACGCCGCCGCCGCTCATTTCCGAAAAGTGCGCCGTGCGGTTGCCGTAGGCGTTTTTGGACAGCGCTTCGGCGTTGCGGATCACCCCGACGGTGACGATGGCGAAATCCCCCAGGTGGGAGCCGATCAACAGCGGCTGCGAGTCGTTGTCGCTGATCACGCCGATGCCGCTGTGGCCTTTCATGCCGCTGATGTCGTGTTCGAACTTCGAGCGGAACTGGGCATTCGTGATGTCGTGGATATTCCGCGTAAAGGCTTCGCCGTTGAAGACGGCCATTCCCCCGCGGCTGGTGCCCAGGTGGGAGTGGTAATCCGTTCCATAGAAAAGGTCCTGCACACAGTCCGTATTGGAAACAACGCCGAACAGTCCGCCCATTTTCCCCGCCTCCTGACATTCGATTTTCCGGCGGAGGGACACCCCTCCCGCGAATCCCGCATAGAGGAAGTTCGCATAGCACGACTATCTTGGAGAATCCGGCCGGGCGCGTCAAGAGAAAGATGCCACAACGCGCGGGGAGCTCGTCGCACATCGGCCTTGACCCGCTTTTCCGGGCTGTGCCACTTTTGTTCCGTTCGGGTTGAATCATGGGTCCATCGTCCGCCGGGGTTGCGTGGGGCGACAAGAGGAGGCGAAGATGGAAGCGCGATTCGTGAGGGCCGGCCAGACGGGCCAAGCAATTCTCCCGCGGGCGAAGTGGGCGATCCTGACGATTCTCTCGGGGGCGAAGCGCGTCGTTCTCCCGGCAATCCTCTCAGGGGCGAAGCGGGTCGTTCTTCCGGCAATCCTCTCAGGGGCGAAGCGGGTCGTTCTCCCGGCAATCCTGGCCGCATTGTGGTTGGGCGCATCGGCCCGCGCCGAGGACTTTCCCCCCGTTCCCCGAGCGGGTCGTTCTCCCGGCAATCCTGGCCGCATTGTGGTTGGGCGGATCGGCCCGCGCCGAGGACCTTCCCCCCGTTCCCCGAGCGGGTCGTTCTCCCGGCAATCCTGGCCGCATTGTGGTTGGGCGCATCGGCTCGCGCCGAGGACCTTCCCCCCGTTCCCCGAAAGGACCTGTGGGTGACGAATGGGCCGGTGAGCGCCATCGTCCGGTCCGACGACACCATCTATATCGGCGGGTACTTTACCCAGGTAGGCCCGCGCACCGGCTGCGGCATTCCCTTCGACGCGGCGTCGGGGAGTCCCGTGGCCGTTTATCCCGAGGTGAACGGGACTGTCCTCGCCTGCGTCCCGGACGGGTCTGGTGGCTGGTACATCGGAGGGTATCTCAACTATGTGGGCGGCGTCGCCCGGAACTACATCGCGCATATTCGTTCGGACGGTTCCGTGGACCCCGCTTGGAATCCCGACGCGAACAGCTGGGTCTTTGCCCTCGCGGTTTCCGGCTCGACTGTCTATGTGGGGGGCGATTTTACCCTGATCGGCGGGCAGACGCGCAACTATATCGCGGCGCTTGACGCGACGACGGGCCTAGCCACGGCCTGGAATCCCGACGCGAACGACATGGTCTTGGCCCTCGCGGTTTCCGGCTCGACTGTCTATGTGGGGGGCATTTTCACCTCGATCGGCGGGCAGGCGCGGAACTTTATCGCGGCGCTCGACGCGACAACCGGCGCGGCCACCGCCTGGAATCCCGACGCGAACGACATGGTCTTCGCCCTCGCGGTTTCCGGCTCGACGGTCTATGCAGGGGGCGATTTCATTTCGATTGGCGGTCTGGCTCAATCCGACATCGCGCAGTTCAGCATTCCACCGCGGATCGAAACGGTGGTGTACAACGACCTCGACGACGACAGAGCGGTCGAGACGAGCGAGACGCTGACCCTCGTGATGAACCGCGCGGTGACTATCAACGCCGTGCAACTCACGCAAAGCGACTTCTACCTTCCGGTCCAGGGCGACTCGCTCGGCGGCGCGGGATTCAGCGCGGCGCTCAGTCCCGAAAACGCGCGCCACATTGTCCTCACTCTCGGAGCGAATCCCGTCCTCACGCTCGCGGGCGGCGCGAACCCTAGCGTCACCGCGCCCGGCAGCCCGTCCGGCCTCGACTTCTCGACCTCGCTTGCGGTAAGCGACGTGCGGTCGGCAAAGGACGGTATGCCCGCCGAAGCGGGGGGACAGCCCGGCGTGGACGACTCTGCGGTGGACATTTTCTTCACGTGCGTCTCGAAGACGACGAGCATCACGGCCTCGGCGGGCGGCACGGCGACTGTGGCGAACTCGCCCGACGCAGCCTACACGCGGCACTCCCTCACCATCCCCGCCGGGGCGCTCTCGCAAAACGTCTTCGTCACGATGCGCCCGCCGCAGGTCAACCTGGGCGTTCTGAACGCCGTGCAGATAGACGTTGTTGCGGCTGGTGGCGGCGGGATGGGCGGCGCGA
>Ga0315282_10014811_pt1 | contig 11572 bp, 4 predicted proteins | sample YL17G07_20_MG_FD_203693 | JGI IMG/M metagenome (GOLD analysis project Ga0315282, IMG submission 203693) | Sediment microbial communities from Yellowstone Lake, YNP, Wyoming, USA - YL17G07_20 | ecosystem: Environmental > Aquatic > Freshwater > Lake > Sediment | place: USA: Wyoming | collected...
GGCCCCTACGACGACCACTACGACTATGATTATCAGGATGATCGGCAGGTACTTGCTGATGTCGCCGTTGCCGGTGTGGTTACCGTTGCAGTTGGACCCTGTGCACGGGCAATTGGAGCCGGTGCATCCTCCGCCGGTCGTCTTCCTCGTTATGGTCATGGTCTGGGTCTTCGTGTTGCCGGCCTTGTCAGTGACCGTTATCGTGATTGTGTTCGGCCCGACCGCCAGCGGAACCTCGACCGTGAAATCGCCGTTGGTCCCGGCCGTGGTGGTCTTGTTGTTCACGGACACCTTGGCCCCGCCCTCGGTCTTCCCCTGTATCCAAACGGTGGTCTGGGTGTTGGGGACCTCGGAGCCGGACACCGGGCTGATGTCCTTGATGTCTGGCACCGCCGTGTCCACCGTGACCCTCGTGGTCTTGGACTGGTTGTTGCCCGCGTCGTCCTCGACCCTGTATGTGATGACGTTGGCTCCTTCGACCAGTGTCACATCGGCGCTGAAGGCCCCGCCGGCATCGACGGTGGCCGCCTTGCCATTGATATAGCCCTTGATGAGCCCGTCAGGGTTCAGGTCCGTCATGGCCTGGGCCTTGACGGTCTTGGCCTTCAGGACGGTCCCGTCCGTAGGTGCCACTATGGTCAGGCTGGGCGCCTTCATCTTCAGCGTTATGCTGACCGAGGTGCTGTTCTTGTTGCCCGCATTGTCCTGGGCGTCGAACTTGTAGACGTTCAGCCCGTCGTTCAGAGTGACGGAATAGCTGAAGATCCCCGTCGAGGGGTTGACGTTGACCGCGCCACCGTTCACCCAGACCTTGGCCCCGGTCTCGGTGGTTCCCGTGATGTCGATCTGGACATCGCGCACGGTCTTGGTCTTCGGGCCGTCAATGTTGATGAATGGCGGGATGGTGTCGACGGTTATGTACCGGGACGAGGCTCTCGAGTTGTGTGCCCTGTCCTCGGCCGTGATGGTGATGGTGTTCGGGCCCTCGACCACCGGCAGGTCAACGCTGAACAGCCCGCCGGCCGACGCGTCGAGCGTGAGCGTATTGATCGTCAGGTGCGCCAGGGGCTCGGTGGTGCCCGAGACCGTGACGTTCTTCTTATTGATGAGGCTGTTGTTCTTCGGCGAGGTCCAAGTGATGGAAGGCGGCGTTTTATCGACGAAGATGCCCGTGATCTGGGCCGTGGCGAATCCGCCGGCCATGTTCCACGCCTTGGCGATTATGGTGTAGGATCCCTCGGCCAGGAACATGGTCGCGTTCCAGGCGGTGGTCCCGGTGGTGGGCTTCCAGCTGGCCCCGCCGTCGATGGAGTACTTCACAGTCTTGATCCCCGACTCGGAATCCGCCGCTGTCCCATTTATCGCTATATCCAAGTGGTTGAACACATCGTTGTTCTTGGGCGCCGTGATGTTGATCGTGGGCGGTGACAGGTCGCCCAGCTTTACAAGGACGTCCTTGCTCATGTCTATTGGCGTCACATTGTAGCCCACTACGATGGGACTTACGGACGCGCTGACATTGTACGGCGAGTAATCCGTCTGGCTCGTCTGCGTCTTCACGAGCTCCCTTAGGACGAGCTTGGCACCTATGTTGCCGTTGGCATCGGAGGTCCTCGTCGCGACCGTGGTCGTCTGCGCATCGACGACCTTGACCGTGGCCCCGTCGACCGGGTCCCCGGCGCCGCCTTGGTCGTTGGGCCATGCCACATGGACGCCCACGAACCAGGACACGTACAGCTTGCTGATGGCGTCGCTGAAGGTCACCGCGTTCTTGTTGAAGCTCGAGTTCCTCATGTCAATGGTCGACGATCCGTCTAGTACCAGGTCCTTGTCCGTATTGCCCTGCAGGGTCGCATTGCTCACTATGACGTTCGCACCGCCCTCGGCCTTGATGCCGTCCATGGCGTTATTGTCCACGGAGCCCTTCTCTATGTTAACAGTGGCAGTGCTGGCCACGAGCCCGTAGTAGCCGTGGGATATCAGGGACCGCAGCAAGGATACCGTGCCGCCGCCGACGAAGACCCCGGCGTCCTCGCCGAGGCCCGCGTATGTGTAGCCCGCGTACATTATGCCGCCGTCAACGACCGTGAGGCCGGCATAGGCCCTGAACGAGAAGTGCTGGGCCGAGTCCTTCGCCTCCACGAAGGAAGCGTTCAGGAAGAGCGGGCCCTTGGCGTCGAGCCAGTATTTCTGCGAGGCCGTCGAGTGGAATAACATTGTCAGCCCCCGGAGCTCAAGGCTCCCGGTGGCCTTAATCGTCAGATTGCCCGAGAGGCCGATATCGTTCCCCCTGGCCAGTAACGGCTTGTCCACGGTCCAGTCTACATGGTTCGTTGTGCCGACCGTGATGCCGCCGCCAACATTGTCCAGGAAATCGTTGTTCTTCAGGGTGGCAACGGCCGTGTCCCCCAGGTCCACACCGTAACCGTTCGACCAGAACATGTTGTCCCTGATGTCCGCGGTCGAGGTCTTGGTAAGGTGGATGCCCGCGATGGGATTCTTGGATATGTTATTCTTGATGGCGAGGATGTTCGAGGAGTCGATATGCATGCCGTCGTTCCCGTTGTTGTGTATCCAGTTGTCATAGAACTTGGCATCGGTCCCCGATATCATGTTGATGCCATCCCCGACGCTGTCATTGATCGTGTTGTTCCTGAAGGTCCCCTTTCCGTTCTGGTAATAGATGCCGGAATGGGTCGAGGTCGTTATGGTGTTCTTCTCCACGACCGGGTCCGAGAACCCGAACACGGTCATGCCCCTCCACCACTTGTAGATGGTGTTGTTGACGATCGTCGGACTGGACTGCTGCGCGACCTTGATGCCCACGTCCGAGTTCCCGTCGCCGTTCTCGATGATGTTGTTCTTGGCGGTCCCGCCGCACAGGCTTATGTACTGTATGCCGACGTTCGCGTTCATCAGGTGGTTGCCGTCTATGATCGGATTGGACTGGTCCACGATCAAATCCCGGCTGCTGCCCTGGAAGTGCTGGTCCACCGTGTTCCCCTTGACCAGGGCCTGGGTGTTGACCGTCAAATGGATGCCTTCGACGTTATTGTATAGGTCATTGTTCAGGATCTTCATGCTGGCCCCGCCGGTGGTCACCATGATGCCCCTGTCCGCGTTGTTCTTGATGTGGTTGTCGGCAATCTTGCTCCCCGCCGAGTTGTACGCCTCGATGCCGTACAGGTCCATGTTGGTGATCGTGTTGTTGGTGATGGTGGCACTGTTGTCCTGGACATACACGCCCTCGAAGCCGTTCGTGATGTTGTTGTGGTCCACGACCGCCCCGCTCGTGTAGATCTCGATGCCAATCCCATTGGGCATGAGATATCCCATGTAAGAGAAGTCGCTGTCACGGAGCTCGAGCGTGGACCCGGCCTGGGCCTTGAGGTCGGTCCTGTGGACCCCGTCGTTCGACGTGACCGTCGAGTTCTGGATGATATGCAGTTGCCCTCCGTTCTGGACGAATATCGTATACTGCCCGTCCGAGGCCGCGTTCATCTTGATGGTGGACTTCTTGATGGTCAGGTTGCCTCCGCTCTGGACCACTATGTTCGAGGCCACCGTGCACGAGTCGTTTGGACCGACGGTGACCGCACTGCTGATGGTCCAGCCGCCTCCAGGGCAGCCCCTGGAGGAGGCAGCGCTCACGGTGGTCTTCTGGAAGACCAGGGGTACCGCGTTGAACGCCGAGATCACGAAGAGCAGCGCGCAGATCAATGACATGACCTTTCTCATCTCATCACCCTCGATGTCAGTTGGTACATCCTGGGTCGCCCCTTGCCCCCGAACGGGGCCCGGGGCATTATACCAATATCAGAAATTCCCGTCAATGTATATTAGCTATATCTTTTCATAAAGAAGCCTCTATTTAAGGCATTTGGTATGTCGTATCTAAATATGCAAAGATTGTTCAATCCAATTCTCTACAATAAGATTAATATATGTACAGAATTGTATTTGCGACGAAAATAACACTGGCCATTTGAAAAATGCGCCCCATGGATGACCAATGGAGTTGTTCCAGATGACCGGAACGGATTTCGCACGGAAAAACAGCGATATGGACGGAAGGACGGCCCGAAGATATACGCGGGCAATGGCGATGCTAATCGTCATCGCGTTCCTTGCCACGGCATTCATCCCAGCGGCCATAGCAGGGACCATTGACGAGGGCCCCGTCCAAGCCGATTCAAGGGCCGCTAGCAGGATTGGAAACAAGGATATCGACCCGCTAGAATGGTACAACGTCACGGCCGACGAGACCTATGCCAACATCACTGTCCACGACGGTGCAGTGCTCCAGGTCCTTCGCTCGAAAACCCTGACGGCCCAGTCCATCAAGCTCGATGGCGGCAGCCTCTGGGTGACGGGGACGGTCAAGATACAGGGCAACCCGTCCGGGATTCCATCGGCCATCTACGGCCACGGGGAATACCTGAAGGTCGATTCGGGCGCTAAGATCCAGATCGTGGGGCCGGCCGGCGGCAGCATGATCGACATCAGCCAGGGCGGCAGGGCCAAGCTTGACTTCGTCGCCGACAGTTACATCGAGGTAAGGGGCGAGATAACGGCCATCGGCAACAATGGCGCCCCGGCCACGGGCCAGTCGGGTCCGGGCCCATGGAATACCGGTGGTGTCAGCGGCTGGGTCTCTGCGGGAGGCGGCGCGGACATCAGCCTCAAGACCAGGCAGAAGAACAACACGCACATCCTGCTGCAGGGTGCCTCCATCACGGGGACCGGCGGCCAGGCCGGCTCGGCGGCCGACGCCGTGGGCTCCCAGAGCGGCGGCTATTCCCAGGGGGGCGTCGTCGACGGCCATGTGGGCGCCGGCGGCTACGTGAACGTCACGGTAAGCAGTTACAATGTAATGATACTCGACTCGAGCATCACCGGGGCCGGGGGCCAGGGCGGCGCCGCGGGCTCGGGCGGCGACGCTAACGCGGCCGCCGGAGGCGGTGGTGGCGGCTACGCCGGAGGCTCCGGCTCGGCCGGCGTCATGGCCATGGACTACGTGGGATCCGGCGGGGCCGTGAACATGAACTTCTTCGCCACCGCCCAGGGCATGATCGGCGGCAAGTCCCACCTGACGGGCTCTGGAGGCCAGGGCGGCCTCGGAGGCCGGGGCGGCAACGGGGTCTACGGTGACTGGAACGGGGGCGGCGGAGCAGGCGGCGGTGGCGGTTACGGCGGGGGCCAGGGAGCGGCCGGCCAGTCGGCCAATACCGGTGAGGCCGCGGCCGTTGTGGGCTACGTCGGCACGGGCGGTGCGGTCACATTCTCGTTCTCCGCGGGCGACAACTTCGCCATAGCGGGCACGACCCAGCTCACCCTCACGGGTGGCCGGGGCGGCAACACCCAGTCCGGCGGCGCGGCCGGCGGGAGCTACGGCGGCGGTGGCGGTGGCGGCGGTTACGGTGGTGGTGGCGGCGGCGGTGGCTATTGGGGCGGCGGAGGAGCCGGCGGTGCGGCCACGGTCGGCGGAAGGGTCGGCGACGGTGGCGACGCGATAATGAACTTCGACGAGCAGGCGGTCTCCATAGGCAAGGCCGTGGAATTCATCTCCGCGGGCGGCCTGAAGGGCGACGGCACTACAGCGCCCGGGGCCTCGTCCACAGGGGGCGGCGGCGCCGGCGGCAAGGGCTCCGGCCGGTCCACGAGCAACGGCTACCTCAGGTACACCATTCCCATGACGGCCCCGTACGTCAAGGCCCCGGCGGATGGCGCCATCCTCAGCACGATGCCCGCCTTCTCGTGGGATCTTGCCCACGACACCGGTCCCTCGGCAGTGGTGAACGTCAAGGGCTACAAGATCGACATCTCCAGGAACGCCTCCATGGCAGGCTACGACGAGTACGACCTCCCAAGCACGGCCAGCGTCTACAAGCCGGCAAGCATGGAAGGCGGCCAGTACTGGTGGCGCCTCAAGACCGTGTACAGCGACAAGGAGTCCGAGATAGTCTCCACCTCCGTGAGGACCTTCTACTTCAACAAGCCCCCGTGGCTCAAGAAGAACATACCGGCCCTCAAGGTCAGCGAGGACCAGAACAAGACCAACATACTCAACCTGGATGACTACTTCACCGACGACCTGTATCCCAACAACATGGTCTACGGGGTCGTCCCGGACTACAACGTCTACCACTTCGTCAACCTCAGCCTTTCCGGGGACAGGAACCAGAACGTCAACGTCAACATCTCCCAGGACTTCTACGGAAAGGAGTACTTCAACATGTCCGCCAAGGACCAGGGCGGCCTGGTGGGCTACAGCGGCACCGTCACGGTCATAGTACTGGGGATCAACGATGCACCGAGGGTCGCGGCCATCGGGAACCAGACCGTCACCGAGGACACCGAGAACGTCATCTACCTCACGGACCTCATATTCGACCCCGAGTCATGGCACCCCATGGACCCTGTCCTGGGCAACCCGGTATATTCCCTGACCCAGCTGGACCTCAAGACGGATTCCAAGTACGTCACCATCTCGAAGGATGCCACGACGATCCCGCCGACCATCAACATGGTAATGAACTTCCAGCTGTCCGGCGTGTTCGCTGTCAACCTCACGGTCGCCGACGGGTTCGCATCGACGGTCACCAAGTTCTACGTGAACGTCACCCCGGTCAACGACCCGCCCGTCATACTGCCCATACCCCTGGTGGTCATGACCGAGGACATCCCCAAGCCCGTGGACCTGAAGCAGTACTCCTTCGACGAGGAGACACCCCTGGCCAAGCTCAACTGGAAGGTCCGCGTCAAGGACAAGAAATTACTGGACGCCCAGCTCGAGGAGGGGAACCTGCTAAGGCTGGTATCGAAGCCCCTGATGAGCGGGGACACGACGGTATACCTAACGGTGACCGACCAGCAGGGGGCCCTGGCTAACGCCGAGATGAAGGTCAAGGTGAACCCGGTCAACTACCCGCCAAGGTTCCTGTCCAACCACATGAACATACCGAAGGGCGTGGCCTACACGCTGGACCTCAAGACCGTGATGGTGGACGTGGACTCCGACATAAGCACCATGCAGATCATGAACATCTCCTTCGCCAACGCCAGCAGTGCCGTGACGATCCAGGGACTGGCCGTGGCGGTCTTCAACTACCCCGACAACCCGCAGATCAACGACACCCTGTTCGTGGACGTCGACAACCTGGGAGCCTCGGGCTCCTACAACCTGTCGATAGCCCTCGGCTACGCCCCGTCCTTCAAGAAGAAGCTGCCGACGGTGTCCTTCGTGTCCGACGACAAGTACACTCTCGACATGAAGAAGTACATCATGGACAAGGACGACAACGCCTCCAGCCTCAAGTACGAGGTCAAGGGCTACGATGACTCGCTGTTCGAGCCGACAATAAGCCAGTCCACCGGCAAGATAACCCTCTCGGGCCTCAAGGGCGGGAAGGGCAACATGACCGTGATCGTGACGGACAAGATGGGCTTCTCGGTCCAGCAGAACGTCAAGGTCAACATCGAAGCCGCGAGCCCGATCACGACCCTCAAGAAGAGCCCGGCCGCCATGGCGGGCATCGTGCTCATAATCGTCGTTGTGGTCCTTGTCGTGGTCTTCGTGGTCGTCAGCCGCAGGAAGAAGCGCGCAGCTGCGCCCCCGGTCCAGGCACCCGCGGCCCCGGTCATCGGGCCAAACGGCCAGCCACCGCCGCCATCGGGCTTTGTGGAGGGCCAGGGCTGGGTCCAGCAACCGGCTGCCCCGACGCCGGGAGCCCCGACGACGGCCCCATACCCGGAGACACCGGTCCCGGGCGCCGTCCCGCCGCCCCCGCCACCACCACCGCCGCCCCCGGGAACCGAGGCCGTGCCTCCGCCGAAACCGGCAGGCCCGACCCTGGTGCCCCCACCGACACCACCCAAGCCGGTCGGCCCCGTGGCCATGGACCCCTCGAAGAAGAGGCTGCGCGAGCTGAAGCGCAAGGAGCGCCACGGCGAGCTCACGGAGAAGGAGGAGGAGGAGCTCACCAAGCTCGAGGGACAGCAGGAGGGCGGGGAGGCCCCCGCCGCTCATCCAAAGTGCCCGAAGTGCGGCGACGAGATCTCCCCCGACTTCGTCAAGTGCCCGTCATGCGGAATGAACCTGAAGTAGGCGGTAAAAACATCTGGAGGGATGGGCCCACCGGGGCCTATTCCTCCTCTTCCTTTTTCGGGGAGACCCGGCGGATGCCTTCCTTCAGGTCCTCCTCCAGGACGTCCTCGAGCTCGTCCATGAACGCCCCGAGGACCTTCCGGTTCTTCGTGTCCTCCGGGCCCACCATCACGGCAACGCCCTCGGACAGGAAGGAAACGGGCCTGATGCGGACCTCGAACCGCGGCTTGGGGCTCTTGAGTATGCTGGAATAGCTGTCCGTGTACTCGTGGGCCTCGCCCTGGTCCCGCAGCTTGATGCCCTTCCCGTCGAAGTAGGTCTCGACAGAGTCCAGCACCGTCGTGTCCGAGAGCGGGTAGACCTTGGTCCACAGGCCCTTCCTGACCCTTGACAGTATGGCGTAGTGGCCCCCGAGGCCCAGCACAAGTATGTTCAGGGCCAGGAGCGCGATGATGATCTCCACGGCCGGCGTGTTCCCCTGGAGGACGCCGTAGAACAGGAACCAGACGTCGATGGTGAGCACTATCAGGAACAGCACTGAGGCCGTCACGGCCTCCACCGAGCCTCCCCTGGCCCAGCCACTGTGCCCAGCCATGCATCCGCACCTTCCCTCATGGATTGATGCCGTCGATTTAAATAGATTTTTGTTTAAGGATTGGCCTAGTTAATTAAGCCATCGGTCCGTGGCCCTTTTATCGACCAAAAATTAATAGTTAGAAACGCTATCCCGATATCCCCGCAAAGCGGGTTCAACGGTGATACACATGGGCGAGGAACTAGTTCTTGTCAGCAAGGAAGGAGATATCGCGGTCCTGACCATCAACAGGCCCAAGGCCTACAACGCTCTGAACACGGAGCTCGTGGCGGCCCTGGGCAAGGCCATTGACGACATCGCGGCCGACGATGCCATCCGGTGCGTCATACTGACGGGTGCCGGTGACAAGGCCTTCGTGGCCGGTGCCGACATCAAGGAGATGGTCGAGATGAACACGCAGCAGGCCAGGGCCTTCATGAAGAAGGGCCACAGGGTCATGAACAAGATCCAGTACCTTGAGAAGCCCGTCATAGCGGCCATAAACGGCTTCTGCCTGGGAGGCGGCCTCGAGCTCGCTATGTCCTGCGACATACGCTACGCATCGGACAAGGCCAAGCTGGGCCTGCCCGAGGTCGGCCTCGGCATACACCCGGGCTTCGGCGGCACCCAGAGGCTCGCCAGGCTCGTGGGCCAGGGCAAGGCCAGTGAACTGGTCTTCACCGCCGACCAGATCGACGCCAACGAGGCCCTCAGGATCGGCCTCGTCCAGAAGGTCGTTGCGGCGGAGAAGCTGATGGAGGAGGTCAAGGCCCTCGCAGCGAGGATCGCCTCCAAGGGCCCCATCGCCGTCAGGCTCGCCAAGGCATCGTTGAACGCGGGCCTAGCCGCGGACTTCAGGACCGGCCTCAACTACGAGGTCGAGACCGTGACGCAGACCTTCGCCACCGAGGACCTGCGCGAGGGCATGAACGCCTTCCTCACAAAGCGCAAGCCCGAGTTCAAGAACAAGTAGTGCCCGCTGGCACCGTTGCCCGGGCCCTCCATGGGCCCGGGCCACCGTCGATTCTTCTCTTTTAAGAAACCTATTTATAGGTATAGTTCATTCGGCCAGATACATGGCTCGGTCCGTATATGCCCGAATAGGAGAGACCTGGAAGAAGCCCAGGTCCGGCCCGCTCGCGGAGATAACCCACCAGAGGCTCATCGAGTGGCGGCGGGGCCCGGCCTTCATCAGGCTCGAGCACCCGACCAGGCTGGACAGGGCCAGGGCGCTCGGTTACAGGGCCAAGCCCGGCTTCATCATAATCCGGGCCAAGGTCCGCAGGAGCAGCTTCAGGAAGAGGCACCCGGTCCGGGGCAGGAAGCCCACGGGCTCCGGCATATCCAAGCTCACAGTTTACAAGAACATGCGGTGGATCGCCGAGGAGCGGGTCGCCAAGCGCCACCAGAACATGGAGGTCCTGAACTCCTACTGGGTCGGCGAGGACGGCAAGTTCAAGTTCTTCGAGATAATCCTGGTGGACCCGTCACACCCGGCCATCAAGAACGATCCCAAGATAAACTGGATATGCGAGCCCCAGCACCACGGCAGGCCGTTCCGCGGCAAGACCGGCGCAGGCCACAAGGGCCGCGGCCTCCGGTGGAAGGGCAAGGGCGCCGAGAGGCTCAGGCCGTCGAGGCGCGCTTTGGTCCGGGGCCGCCGCGCCGAGGACAGGAAGCGCGAGGCCAGCCGTAACAGGCGGATGTACGCCTAGGCACTTCGGCATTCATTATACCAACTTGCCTAGCTTGGGCCATTGCCAGCTATGAATATCCCATGAATAATCGATGGATAATTATTATATGCATGCTACATAGATTTCCTTAGGGCAATGATGTCCGATAGACCTCGGCCCATATTACATCCAAGGGGTGAACATTTGGCACGCCACGGTCCGGGAGGCCTTTACGCCACCTCAGCCGCCCTGCTGGTCCTCCTGGCAGTGTTCGCCGGCCCCGTGCCGTCGCTTTGCTCCGGTGCCTCGGACATCACGATGGTCGTCGTCTCCGAGAACCTGGTGGTCTTCGTCTCCCATGACGGCTCAGCCGACTTTAAGTACGACATCCAGCTGACCGTCAGGCCCCAGAGCTCCGCGGTCACCGATATCACCATCCACCTTCCTAACTGGCAGTTCGATACCGGCCATGCCACGGCCGCTGTCGACGGCAGGGTCATCCAGGACCTGAAAAAGACCGGCAAGGCCGAGAACGACCTGGCCATCCGCCTGGGCCCCGCCTTGGCGCTGCAGCCCAGCAAGACATACATGCTTTCGGTACTGGTCACCGTGGGCGCAATGGCCATGAAGAGCCCGGCGGGCGCAAGCAAGGCCAGGGTCAGCGTGACGCCCACCTGGTGGGACCCGAACACGGTCCAGGAGGTCCAGGCCATGTCCGTCAGCCTCAACCTCCCCGAGGGGTTCCTTGACCAGGGCAAGGTGCAGTCCACGGCCGGGGCCGGCGTCACGGAGCACGGCAACAGGATCGTGCTCATCTGGAACTTCACGGGCCTGGCCCCCAGCGATAAGGAAACGGTACACGCGGACTTCCCGGCATCGGCCGTTTCCAAGGTGTACGACCCGTTCTGGGACGTCCAGTTCCACTTCTACGAGGCTTACATGTACATCTTCGTGGTCGTGGCCATCGTGGCCCTCGCCGCCTTCGGCATAAAGCGCTACATCCGCAAGCCATACATCAAGCCGTACCTCAACGTCGAGGGCTGGGGGATACGGGAGGGCCTCGGGCCCATGGAGGCGGCCGTCCTGCTGGACCTTGGCAACGACCGCCTGGCCTCCATGTTCCTGCTGGACCTGGCCATGGTGGACGCCATCGAGGTCAAGGACCCGGAGAAGATGCTGATCGAGATCAAGAACCAGGACCACGAGGGGCGCTCC
>Ga0315282_10014812_pt1 | contig 11571 bp, 10 predicted proteins | sample YL17G07_20_MG_FD_203693 | JGI IMG/M metagenome (GOLD analysis project Ga0315282, IMG submission 203693) | Sediment microbial communities from Yellowstone Lake, YNP, Wyoming, USA - YL17G07_20 | ecosystem: Environmental > Aquatic > Freshwater > Lake > Sediment | place: USA: Wyoming | collected...
TTGGGAAAACTGGAACATTTTACTCTCTTTATGAGGGTACAGATTATGCGTTTGTTCGCGTAGACAAAGAAGGAAAGTTGAATTGGTTCGATATACAGTAAAAGAGAGGGGAAAAGGTCAAGATAGTTCTAGCACAGATTATGGTCGAAGAGCTAATTCACACATAGCTGTGTTTAGGAAAATTTAGAACGAGGAGGGGAGGGATGGAGTATTTCTTATTAACGTTGGTTACAGGTATATCTATGGGGTGTACCTTTGGTTTGGTTGGCTTAGCCTTTACGGCTATTTTTAATGCCAGTCGGGTTATCAATTTTGCCAATGGCGACCTTGCTGTGGTTGGGGCATTTGCCGCTTCTTTATTCGTGTTCTCTGGCAAGGCTCATCCTGTCATAGGCTTTTTGGCAGTTTTGGCACTACCCATGGTGGCTGGCCTGTTAATCAATTGGCTTGTAGAACCTTCTGTTAAGCGAAAAGCCCCCATCATAAACTCTATCCTCATTACCATGGGTGGTGGCCTAATCATAGTAGGCTTAATTGGTATCTATACAAATTTCAGCTATTTTAATACCAGGTATGTGTTCGGCACTAAGCCTCTCCTTTTAGGAGGGATTCGCATATCGCCGCAATATGCGGCGATTTTAGTAGCTACAGCTGTGCTGTCTCTTGCCTATTGGTTATTTCTCAATAAAACAGCCTTGGGCCTAGCATTGCGCGCTTTGGGAATCAATGCTGATATGGCGAGTTTAGTGGGTATAAATACGATGACATATAGGATGCTTACTTGGGCCTCATCCTCTATCATAAGTGGCATCGCAGGATTTTTAATAGCTCCCCTGATCGTTCCGACAGCACTAATGGGATTGCCGGTAGTGGTAAATGGATTCATAGCAGCAGTGATAGGAGGATTTGGATATCCCTTGGCGGCAGTAACTGGCGGCATTATTCTTGGATTACTTATTCAGTTTTTTAGCGCTTATGTCCACGGTGGAATGGCTCAACTTGTAGTATTTCCTGTGTTGTTGGTAGTATTGGTCTTTAGACCTACAGGAATATGGGGGCTAAAGTTACAATGAGGAAGGTGAGTGTCATGAGCGTGAAGAAAAATATTCTTAGTGGGCTACTAAAATTTGTCCTCGCAAGTGTGGCCATAGTGAGTATCTTCCTTTTTTCACTTTATGGTTCTGGAATAGCACTGCATTTTGCTATGGTTGGCTTGACAGGTGCTATTTTAGCACTAGGGCTAAATATATTTTATGGTTATTGTGGCCAAATTAACTTTGGTTCTGCAGGATTCTTTGCGATCGGCGGGTATGGTGTTGCCTTACTGGAAAAGTACATGCACATGCCTTATTTTCTCAGCTTGATTCTCTCTGTCGCGGTTGCGGGCTTGATTGCTTTGCTAATGACTCTTCCACTCCTAAGACTGCGTGAGTACATGTTGGCGTTGGGAACTCTAGCATTCGGTCTAGCTATTTATGAGACTGTGTCCAAGGGGTTTACGAGCTATACAGGTGGTGAAGACGGCATTAATATGTCCAAGCTGAAGATTTTTGGAACGCCTGTGGGTGATACCTTTTTCTTCTACGTGTTTTTGATTGCCACCCTCTTATGCTTATGGGTCTCTTACGCTTTGAGAAATTCGCGTACAGGGCGGGCTATGGTATCGATCTCTCAGGATGAGATTGCAGCTACTTCTTTAGGAGTGAACATTAACAAGTATCTAGTCCAAGCATTTGTGCTTAGTGGGATAATACCCGCTCTGGCTGGTGGTTTATTTGTTAAGTGGACAGGGTGGTGTTCGCCCGAGTACTTTTCGCTCAAAAATAGCATATTGATTCTCCTTGCTGTTGTAGTTGGTGGCACTGGTAGTGGGATTGGGGCCGCTATGGGGGGGGTCATCATGTTCCTTCTACAGGAAATTCTTGTTCCTCTGGCCATCTATGAAATGCTAGCATATGGGGTCATTTTATGCATGTTTCTACTTTTTATGCCAAGAGGAATCAAGAGTGGGATCACTTCTTTTGTTAAATGGCTTGAAGGAGTTGGTGGAAGATGAATGGAACCTTGCTTAAGGTTGAATCGGTATCCAAGAATTTTGGGGGGGTAAGCGCCCTTTTGGATGTAAATGTAAGTGTAGACCAAGGGAGCATCACCTCATTAATAGGTCCTAATGGGGCTGGCAAATCAACATTATTCAATGTTATCACCAATCTTATTCCGCTAGATTCGGGAAGGGTCCTCTTTCAAAATGAAAGAATTGATCATTTACCGTCTCACCAAATGGCAAACAAAGGTATACAGCGCACTTTTCAGCTCTTACAGGTATTCAAGGAATTATCTGTGTTTGAAAATGTCGCCCTAGGAATGCATGCGAAGAGCAAGGCTGGACTTCTTCCAACCATTTTTCGATTTCCCTCAATGAGTTTAGAGGAGGTTAAAATCATTGAGCAAAGTAAGAATGCCATCCAGCTTGTTGGTCTTGAAGCTCAGATGAATGAGACAGCGGGGCGACTTCCCTTTGGCCAGCAAAAACTATTGGAGTTGGCGAGGGCTTTTGTCTCCAACCCAAAACTTCTTCTCCTTGACGAGCCTACAAACGGTTTAAACCCTCACGAAATACAAATGATTATTCGTGTACTTCATAAAATCCATGACCAAGGTATCGATATCTTGTTTGTAGCGCACGATATGGTGACCGTCATGGAAATCTCAGACAAAATATATGTATTAAACTTCGGACAAAAGATTGCCGAGGGCACCCCTGATGAAATAGCAAAAAACAAAGAGGTGATCAAGGCTTACTTGGGGAAGGAGTATCGCATTGCTTGAACTCGAAAATGTTATTTCAGGCTATGGGGCTATTGAGGTGCTTCATAATGTTTCTGTATCCGTCAGTAACAATCAAATAGTATCTATTATGGGTGTCAACGGTGCCGGCAAGTCTACTCTTCTGCGCACTATCTCTGGCCTTGTTCCTATTAGAAAAGGTAAGATGATCTTCGAGGGCAATAACATTACTGAAGCAAAGCCTCACAATATTTTCAGGATTGGGTTGATTCTGGTTCCAGAAGGTAGACAACTATTTGGTTCCCTTACTGCATACGAGAACCTTTTTTTAGGTTGTTACGCTCAGCGTAAATCTTTGGAGAAAAGTGCTATAACAGCCCGTATGGAGAAGGTTTTTGCCACCTTTCCTGTCCTATGCAAAAGAATGAACCAAGTTGCTTCTACCCTCAGCGGGGGTGAACAACAAATGCTGGCCATTGGTAGGGCTCTCATGGGGCAACCAAAACTTCTCTTACTTGACGAGCCTTCTCAGGGTCTGGCACCTTTGGTGGTCAAAGAAATTGGCGACGTCATTCGAGAATTGAATGTAGAGGGTATTTCCGTTCTGCTTGTAGAGCAAAATATTTCTATTGCTTTAGATATAGCAAATTATGCCTATCTACTGAACATGGGTGTTGTCGCCAGCGAAGGAACAACTAAAGACCTTGCAAATGAACCGAAGCTTAAAGAAATTTATCTTGGTGAGATTAAGACTAAGATGGGCAAGGCTGCTTCGCCTATTTAACTTAAAGTGGTTTATTGTTTAGGCCTACAAGAACTTCAGAAGTTAGGGAAAGAGTCATATTGGTAAAGTAAATATGATCCGATATCTCTAAAAGGGTGGGTCGAAATGCTTGAAAACGCTAACGCCTTTCCTAAATGTGAAGGCCCGAGCAAAGTTGTTCCTCTATCTGAAGCTGTTCGACAGCTAATTAAGCCTGGAATGGCGTTACATTTTGCCTTCACCCATTCTCGGGCCAACTGTGTAGCATTTGAGATCATTCGCCAATACTATGGCCGGCAGTCGGGGTTTTCACTCATCGGAGCCGGGATGCTTGAATATGCTATAGCAATGGCAGGAGCTGGTCTCGTAAGAAAAATGGTAGCTGGATTCTTTGGTGATACCTTCCCCGCGCCTGCGCCCAATCGAATACTTCAGAAGGCTTTTAGGGAAGGAACTGTTGAGTTTGAGTGTTGGACGAACCTAACAGTCTGTTTGGGACTCCTTGCTGGAGCTTTAGATATTGAATTCATTCCAACAAGATCGCTGGCGGGGAGTTCTTTAATAGATAACAATCCCCAGAGCATGAGATATGTTAACAGTCCTTTCAATGGTATCAGACTTCCTGCAATACGTGCGTTGAAACCAGACCTTACAATAATTCATGGGTTGGCTGCTGATGCATATGGCAATACCATTCTTTCGCCACCATATGGCGAAGCAATGTGGGGGGTTTATGCAAGTAAGGGCGGTGTCCTGGTAACTGTGGAGCAAATCGTTTCCACGGAAGTCATTAGGAAATATTCAAGCTTTGTTAAAGTTCCAGGGCATATTGTAAAGTCGGTTTCCAAAGTACCGTTCGGAGCACATCCGCAAGGTATCTCTAATTTTGGTCTAGGGGAGCTGTTTGAGGGGTATGGTGAAGACTATTCCTTCCGAGAAGAGTTCCGGAAGGCAGCTAAAAGTGGACCTTCATTTCAGAAATGGCTGGAAGAATGGGTGCTTAGTATAGACCATGAGACCTACTTGCGTAAACTAGGCCACGAAACGTTGGCTTTCCTTAAAAAAAAGGCTGACCCGAAGTTTTGGGAGTCGCAGATCCAGAATCTCAAGTCAGAATTAAAAAGAAATACCGGATTGCCTGAGTGGAAGAGTAGTGAAGCCATGATAGTTGCAGCTGCCAATCTGATAACGCAAGAAGTGAAAAACTGCTATTATACAACTGTTCTAGCAGGCATAGGAGCATCCCATCTCGCTGCATGGTTAGCTAAGTCTAGAATGAATGCCGATCACTTTGATCTACTTACTGAAACAGGTTTCTATGGATACCTGCCCACACTTGGTGACCCTTTTATTTTTAACTTAGCCAACGTTTCCACATGCAAAATGCAAAGTGACTTTATTCAAATTCTTGGTGCGATAGTAGGGAGCGAATACAAATCTTGCTTGGGTGTGTTGAGCTCAGCTGAAATAGATAAGCATGGCAACATTAATTCCACAAAGAAACCCAAGGAGGCACTTTTTCTGGTAGGTGGTGGTGGCTCTAATGATGTGGCTTCGAACGCGGCAGTAGTCATAGCGCTGAGTAAGCATAACCGTGAACGGTTGGTTGAAAGAGTTAATTTTATTACGTGTCCAGGGGAGAGAGTCAGGTACCTTGTGACCGACAAGGCATTTCTGAAGAAGAACGATTTTGGTGAGTTGGTGCTGACTGGATGTTTGACAACAGGGAAAGCTGGAACGCTACAAGAAAAAATTCGAGAAGCAAAACACGAGTGTGGATGGGATTTGCGGATTGCTTCGGAGGTAATCGAGTTGCCACCACCTACAGAAAAGGACCTACAGGATCTTAGACTTTTTGATCCCGAGGGATATTTTACGGGTTGATCATAATTGTTAGAAGTGTGTTGGGTTCCGGGAGGGGCGACTGGTGCGGTTTCTAGGCAGTTTGGGTTTAATGTGTTCGTGTGGACGTTCTATAAGGAAGTCTAGACATTAGTTGACATGGTGGATATGAGTTTGGGGCTCGAAAAAATAGCTGACATTAGCTCGAATTGACTCGGGAGCGTAAAGGTCTACATAAAAAGAAACCAAGATTAAAAAGGAGGTCAATATGGATCTGGGTCTGGTAGGAAAAACGGTTATAGTCACTGGGGGTGCGTCCAACATTGGGCGCGCTATCAGCCTAATCTTCGCTAAGGAAGGCTCAAATGTGGTCGTTGCTGATTGGGACGATGTCCAAGCGCAAAAGGTTACAAATGAGATCAAAGCAATGGGTGGCAAAGTTCTTGCTATAAAGACAGATGTGACTGATTGGGAACAAGCTCAAACCATGGTTAACAAAGCGCTGAGCGAATTTGGGCAGGTAGATATATTAGTTAATAGCGTCGGCGGAACTTTTGACCAGTATTTCATGGAGGAGCCCAGAGAGAAGTGGTCCAGGACCATAAATATGAACCTTTGGGGTATGATAAACTGCACCAGGGCAGTTCTGGATCATATGATACAACGGAAGTCAGGGGTGGTAGTAAGTATTGGGTCTGATGCTGGGCGCGTTGGTGAGTTCAAGGAAGGTATTTATTCTGCATGTAAGGCTGGGGTTATAGCCTTGTCAAAGTCGCTCGCTAGAGAGTTGGGTCGCAACGGAATACGGTTCAACGTTGTGTGTCCCGGATTGACACCGCCGAAGGTACAAGAAATAGGAGAGAAGAGCCACTGGCAGCAGCAATTAGCCACCTTTACTCCTGAAGTACTGGAAAAAGCGGCTAAAGCTTATCCCCTGCGTAAAGTGGGGAAACCAGAGGACACAGCGAACGCGGTCGTATTTCTTGCTTCGGGTTGCGCGGGATATATAACGGGCCAAACCCTTAGTGTCAGCGGCGGGTATACTATGATTTAGAAGGTTCTAGTTCTAAACTGGGGCGAGTGCCTGACTTGCCTCGAAAGCTGTCATGTTCCTGCATAAGTTGCTCTTTGACGAACAGAGGTTAGGCGTGCGGCAAGGGGGTTCGCATGCGGTTTTTCTCCTTGATACTTCAGGATAACACCATCGAGCGGCAGTAGTGCGCAAAATTGGAAAGAGAACTGCGAGCGCTAACACAAAATTACATCCAGGCCGTTGCCATAAGGGAGATTTGCCAGAACGACTGACCCTGGAGTCCAGAGCCGATTTCATAATAAAGGAGGCCTTTTTTTACTGAAAACAATTTCGGCTAATAAGTTTTCCTTTCTTAATCCACAAAAGATGTTGAATACCTATGGAATTAGATCTTCTACCCTTTGAGAGAAGCCCTCTCCACCATTTTCCCTAAAAAATAGGCATACTTAGGTTCTGAATCGGATTGATGATTTAAAAGAAATTTAGGGAAACCACTCTTATCCAAAAGCCTGTTGCCAATTTCAAGAATTCTAATATCGAGAGTGAACGAAGTTCTTCTTCAACGGGGCTTCAAAGGCAAAAAAGGGTTAGGAAATGTCTCCTAACCCATTGATTTTGCTGGCTCCCCGGGCAGGACTCGAACCTGCAACCTAGTGGTTAACAGCCACCCGCTCTGCCGATTGAGCTACCAGGGAATCATAAGATGCTTGAGGTTCAAGGCAAAAGGTTGGAGGGAAAGCCTTAAACCTTAAAAATAATTTACATAAAAACAGAGGTAATGACAAGTAAAAATTATTCTAAATTTCCATTCTAAAAGGAAACGGTTTATTGGGCATTCTTATCCGCGGATCACCAGATCCTCTTCGGGAACAGGCTCCAACTTCCTTAAAGCTCTTTTCTTACGCCAGGCTCTCACCATACTCACCGGACCTGAAAAGACATAGATAAGAGTGAAACCGAAGAGCACAATGGTGGGCTCCATGACGATCACGATCATCGAAAGGATGACGAAGATAAAAATGCTAAAAGGTTTTCGTCTCGCCAGATCGAGTTCCTTAAAGCTGAAGTAACGGATGTTCGATACCATCAAAAAAGCCAGGATATAAATCATCACCAGAATGACAATATCCTTGACCCAATCCATCTCGATCAATCGGAGATAAAGAAGAATGGTCAGGGCAATCATAGAAGCTGCGGCAGGAATGGGAAGGCCTTTGAAATATTTTACTTCCCCAGAAGAAGATTGGACATTGAATCGGGCCAATCTCAAAGCCCCACAGACGACGAAGAGAAAGGCTGCCAGCCAGCCAAATTTTCCGTAAGGCCTTAAGGCCCAACTAAAGGCGAGCAGAGCTGGGGCAATGCCAAAAGAAACCAGGTCAGCCAAGGAATCGTACTGGACCCCGAATTTGGAGGTGGCTCCTGAAAGGCGAGCCACTTTGCCATCCAAAATATCGAAGACACATGCCAAGAGGATGGCAACGGCGGCATAGAAAAATTTCTCTTGAAATACAGAGATGATGGCCCAAAATCCGCAGAAAAGGTTCCCTGTAGTGAAAAGATTGGGAAGGATGTAAATCCCCCTTCTCATTTTAATGGGTGTTCTTCTTTTTTTCATGCTCGATACCCGATGATCGACTCCCCTCCCTTAACGTGCTGTCCGACCCTGACAATAGGTTTGACTTCAGGGGGGAGGTAGAGGTCGACCCTCGATCCAAACCGGATCAAGCCAAAGATTTCTCCCTTCCTCAAGAGATCGCCTGCCTTGGCATAACAGACGATCCTTCTTGCCACAAAACCAGCGATTTGGACCAGAAGGATTTTCAACCGATCCTCGGTTTCCAGGATCATTGCATTTTGCTCATTGAGGAGGGATGACTTCTCCACACTGGCCACAAGAAATCGGCCCGGGAGATAACTCCTGTCGAGAACCTTTCCAGAGACAGGCGCCCGATTAAGATGGACATCAAACAAGGACATAAAAATACTTACTTTTAAAGTTTTCTCTTTTAAAAAACGACCTTCCTCACATTCCCCGACATGAATGACCCTGCCATCCGCTGGGGAAAGGACGATGTTCTGAAGGTTTGGGATTTCTCTCCTCGGGTTCCTGAAAAAATAAGCGATGAACAGAGACAGAAGTATTCCAAGAAATATCCAGACCTTCCATCCCATGATTCCAACGATAACAGTTAAAAGAACCATCGGGATTAGGAGAGGAAGTCCTTCTTTGGCAATGGGCCAGTTATTCTGTTTCATACCTTCTTCTCTTTGAGCCAACCCATCATGGACCGCAATTTTTTTCCAACGGCCTCGATGGGATGTTCAGCCTCCTTCTTCTTCAAGGCATTGAACATAGGGCGTCCCGCCTGATTTTCCAAGATCCATTCTTTTGCAAAACCTCCGGTCTGAACTTCTTTGAGGATCCGCTTCATCTCCTCACGAGTTTCTTGGGTGATGATTCGCTTGCCTCGGGTCAGGTCGCCATATTCAGCGGTATCGCTGACGGAGTAACGCATGAAGGGAATTCCCGCTTCATAAATGAGGTCCACGATGAGTTTCAATTCGTGAAGGCATTCGAAATAGGCGATCTCTGGCTGATAACCGGCCTCCACCAATGTATCGAAGCCTGCCTTGATGAGTTCCGTCACCCCTCCGCAGAGGACTGCCTGCTCTCCAAAGAGGTCTGTCTCCGTTTCCTCTTTGAAAGTGGTCTCAATCACACCGGCTCGAGTAGCGCCTATGCCTTTGGCAAAAGCGAGGGCTGTCTGGTTAGCCTTCTTTGAAAAGTCCTGATAGATGGCCACTAATGATGGGACACCTGCCCCCTTTAGGTATTCCCTTCGTACCAAATGGCCAGGACCTTTTGGGGCGATCATCACTACATCGATTTCCTTAGGAGGGACAATCTGGCCATAATGAATATTGAATCCATGAGAGAACAAGAGGGTTTTCCCTTTTTTAAGATGAGGTTTCACATCCTCTTCATATAGCTTAGCCTGAACATGATCCTGAGTGAGGATTTGAATCACATCGGCTTGTTTCGACGCCTCTTCGGCAGTGACCGGTTTAAATCCGTCTCGAAGAGCAAATTGATAATTTTCACTCCCCTTCCTTTGAGAGACAAGGACGTTGAGGCCGCTATCTCGCAGGTTTTGGGCCTGGGCATGCCCCTGGCTCCCATAGCCGATAATGGCAATCTTCTTTCCCTTCAGATGGTTGAGGTTGGCATCCTTATCATAATAGATTTTCATCCATTGCTCCTTTTTTAAAAACGTGATTCGTGTACAATAGTTCGTGTCTGTAATCTAAATTCCAGGTTCTGTTGTGATTTTACTCCCTCTGATCATCGCCACACGACCAGTTCTCACCAGTTCTTTAATACCGAGAGGCTTGAGAAGGGCGAGAAGGGCATTAATCTTTTTTTCATCCCCTGTCACTTCAATCGTGTAGGTTCTGGCTCCCACATCGATCACTTTCCCTCTGAAGATATCGGCCACCCTGAGGATTTCCTCTCTCGTCTCAGGAGTGGCTGAGACTTTCACCAATACCATCTCCCTTTCGACAAAGTCCTTTTCAATGAGGTCAACGACCTTGATCACTGAAATTAATTTATTCAGTTGTTTGAGCACCTGTTCGAGGATCTGGTCATCCCCGCGGGTGACGATGGTCATGGTCGAAACAGTGGGATCAAGGGTTTCAGCTACACACAGGCTTTCGATGTTAAAACCCCTCCCACTGAAGAGTCCGGCGATCCGTGTCAGGGCCCCAAATTCATTTTCAACTAAAAGAGTAATGACGTGACGCATCGTATTAACCAAAGCCGGAGGTTTGAGGAGCGTCCCGCAAAGCGGGACTTTAGGTTAGACGCTAAAGAAAAAATTCATACCTACCGGCAGTTGCCTCCAACCTCTAACCTTCATCCTCTAACATTTTTCTATACTAACCTCATCTGATTAAGCGCTTCTCCTGCTGGGACCATTGGATAAACATTCTCCTCTGGATCGACGACAAAATCGATGATAACAGGTTTGGATGTTGAGAACGCCTTCTTTAATGTAGGAACCACCTCTTCTGGTTTGGTCGCTCTCAACCCAACTGCTCCATAGGCCTCTGCCAATTTGACAAAGTCTGGAGTAACCCCCTCCAAGGAAGAGGAGGCATACCGTTTCCCGTAGAAGAATTCCTGCCATTGTCTCACCATTCCCAGATAACCATTGTTCAGGATAGCCACTTTCACCGGCAGTTGATATTGAACGACAGTGGCAAGTTCCTGAGAATTCATCTGGAAACTCCCGTCGCCTGCAATATCAATAACCAGCTTGTTTGGAAAGGCAGCTTGCGCACCCATGGCTGCAGGAAATCCATAACCCATCGTTCCTAATCCTCCCGATGTGAGCAACGTCCTCGGTTTGAGAAATGGGAAATACTGAGCCGTCCACATCTGGTTTTGACCCACTTCAGTTGAGATGATGGCGTCGCCCTTGGTCAGTTCAAAAATTTTTTCGATGACGTGTTGGGGCTTAATGATCCCCTTCTGTTCATAATTCATATTATGAATAGCTTTAAATTTCTCGATCTGATGATGCCATTTATCCAACCCCGTTTTGAAGGGGTCAATCTCTTCCTCTTCGAGGATTGAAAGGATTTTGGAGAGGATCCGTTTACAGTCACCCACGATGGGAAGATCCACTCTCACATTTTTACTGATGGAAGTAGGATCGATATCGATATGGATGATTTTTGCCTGGGGAGCAAAGGACTCGATCTTTCCGGTGACCCGGTCATCAAAACGAGATCCGATGGCAATGAGGAGGTCAGATTCCATGACCGCCATATTGGCCCAGTAGGTTCCATGCATTCCTAACATGCCCAAAGAGAGAGGATGGTTGCCTGGGAAGCTCCCCAATCCCATCATGGTCATGGTCACGGGGATACCCAACCTCTCTGCAAAAAGATTGAGCTCCTTCGAGGCATTTGAAGAAATGATACCGCCCCCAACATAAAGAACAGGCTTTTTCGACTTCAAAATGAGTTTGACAGCCCTCTGAATTTGGCCAAGATGTCCTTCATAAGTGGGCTGGTAACCACGGATAAAGACTTTTTCAGGATATTTGAATTCAGTGGAATTGACTAATGTGTCTTT
>Ga0315282_10014813_pt1 | contig 11571 bp, 8 predicted proteins | sample YL17G07_20_MG_FD_203693 | JGI IMG/M metagenome (GOLD analysis project Ga0315282, IMG submission 203693) | Sediment microbial communities from Yellowstone Lake, YNP, Wyoming, USA - YL17G07_20 | ecosystem: Environmental > Aquatic > Freshwater > Lake > Sediment | place: USA: Wyoming | collected...
CGTGGTTGACGACCGGCAGCAACGGCTGCCGGGGTTCGCCGCCGAGTGAGATACGGCAAGACCAAATGGGCTTGCCGAGGAACGAAGGCGGAACGGGATTATAAGGGCGGAGCCCTTATGTCATTTTGCTTCGAAGGAAGTCCTTCTTGATTGAGCAATTTAGCAATTTTGTCCATACTCTGTCCAGCAAGATACATCTCGAAGATTCTTTTTATCTGGGGAGATTCTGTTTTATTCTCGACTAGTTTTCCATTTACATAATCATACCCGTATGCTATGTTAAATCCAGCATGCCCCTTCTCTTTAACGCATTTTTCCATACCATCTTTGATTGCACAAACATGTGAACTTGGATCATTTCTAATTTTGTCAAGTGTCTCTTGAAAATTGATATTCGTTTCGAGACAGAATAATTTGAGAGCTTCTTCTTCATTTTTTGCATTGTAATAATTCAATAACTCTTTGGTAGAAGCAAATCTCAGAAAAAAATTTTGTAAAAGAAATGGATCCTGCGGGGCAATATTATGACAATTATGACAAAGAACTATGCAGTTCTCAAGATTTGATTGGCCACCTAATTGAAGAGAAAGTCTATGATGACATTCAAGATCTATTTCAGACCAACATCTTTCACATCGATAATTTGCTCTCTTCAAAGCTTGTTTTTTTGTTATCGAAGAAAAATCGTTTTCCCGCATCTTTTCTTCAACCTATTAGAGGCTTTGCACATAAATTAATTTCGGTCTAGCTCTAAAAAGTTTTCGAGTGACACCCGCAACAACTGGGTAACCCTGATGTTTGTGACCAAGAACCGCTACCACTGCTTCAGGATTGCGTTCGCCATCGCCTAACAACCAAGTCTCTCCTGAATAAAATAAAAATACCGAAATTTATCATGAGAAACCCAGAGAAATAAACCGTGACGAAATATTCAAATACGAGGGAAGCGCTCCCCAGCATGGGGGAACCAAGATGAAGATCCACACCATTGTCCCACTCATTGTCATCGGCTGCGTCCTGATGGCATCGGTCGGATACACGCAAAAGGCCACCGACACCCAACAGACCACCCAGACCACCGTCGACTTCGTCGACTGCACCGGCACCCATCCGGTCACCCGGACCGTGCAGATGCCCCATGACCAGTGGCATGCGCTCCAACGCGATCTGAACAGCATCCGCGCCTCAGGCCCGCTGACCCGCGAGTCCTTCACCGCCCAGGTCCACGTCCTCCAGACATACCACCTCCTCAGCAGCGACGTCGCCGCCGACGCCCTCTACAACCACGTCACACACCGCGCCGCACCACGCACAATTGTTCCCATCATCAATAACTCCAACATCAATGCCATGTGCGCCATCAGCGTGACACTGAACGGCACCACCGTCGTCCTCGGGCTCAACAGCTTCGTCAACGTCATCGGCTTCGACATCGTCAGCGTCCACTACGGCAACGCCACCAGCGGCATCCAGACCACCGGCCTCGTTAGCAAAACCTCCCCACCCGGCGCCTACGCAGGGTTCATGTTCGGCTTCCTTGGCTACTGGGTCGGCACGCGGGAAAAAGTCGGCGTCTACTCCGACCTCACCGCCGTCGGGTTCACCGTCATCACCGCCTGGGTACCAATCTCCTAAAACCCCAGGCCAACCCTCTTTTCTTTTTTTATAATAATCCTTTAATTTAACGCTCTAGAGAATATCCTAGCAGCTTGATTTTGACGTCATCAAACCCAACCATATTTCCCCCCTTCCTCTCAAGCACGGTACACGAGAATAAACATATCCACAGCATCCCGGACGAGCTCGAATGTCAGCACCGTCCGTCCACCGCCCCGCAGCACCAGGCCCCCCTGCCCCAACCGATACCGTTGCCCGTTGAAGACCCCCGCGCGAAACCCCACCGCCGGTTCCGACAGCCACACCACCTCCTTGCTTGCCCCCTGCACCAGGAACACGACCATCGCACCTGACCCCGTCACCCCCGAGTCCAGCACCCCGTCCCCATCCGGGTCCGGATCACCCCCAAACGACACATACACACACCCGCTCGGCACCTCCAACGACACCACCCGCCGCGTCCCCAACGGCGACGACAGGTCCCGCAGATCACGCGGAGCGCCACCCTGCACCAGACTCGCCAGCTCACCAGCGAGTCCCTCGCACTCCTCCCGCAGCCGCTGAGACGCAAGCGTCGGCTCCAGCACATACACCCCCACCGCCCACACCCCCAGGATCGCCCCGATGATCGCCAGGCTCATGATCACCCGAATCGGGACCATCTCCACCGCCCGTGCATCAAACCCGCGCATTCACCCCTTCCCCGGAGGGAGCGCCACCGGCTCCTCCCCCGCATGCCACGTCAGCCGCGGACGGATCCGGACAACATGCGCGGACTCCGACGTATCATCCACCAGGACCGCCACGCCCTTCTCCCGGCCCAGCTGACGGATCAGGCTGCCGATGTCCCCCGCGAGGTACTCCGGCCGGACCCGCGCCAGCGCCACCAGGTCCTCCTGCGCGGTCACCCGATGGCACACCACCAGGTCGCTATGCGCGAACACCTCCTCGTCCACAGCGCTGGGCCGCTGCGTCGCCATTATCAATGATAGCCCCGGCTGTCGCCCCTGCCGCATCCACTTCGACACCAACACCTCCTTACTCAATGTCGTTCCCTGGCTTGGCAGGAACACCTGCGCCTCGTCCACCGCCAGCCATGCCATCGGCAGCCCCCGCTCCCCCGGATCCAGCCCGAGCCGCTCCCGCTCGTACGACTTGCGCGCCAACACCCGCGCCTCGAAGATCTGGTCCGCGACTAGGGCAACGACCGTATCTTTCAATTCCACGCTCTGCAGGTAACTGATATCCAGCACCGAGACCTCTCCTGCCTGCACGAGCTGCTTGACTGGAACCCCACCTGAAGAGAAGATTCCCCAGGACTCCGCCAACTCCAGCAGGTTGCCCGCCGCGACCCTCAAGAGCGAGTCGAACTCCGTACATTTCTGCAGCCAGCTCCGGATATCCTCAAGAGAAAACTCGGGTTTCACCTCACGAATTGACAGGATTGCCTTTGTCAGAACGATTCCAACGGGATCCATTGGAGATAATTTGAACAAATGACACCACGCGGCCACAGACAGATCCGAGGCCCGCACCGCGTACGGCACCGCCTCAATGCCCAGCCTCCTCGCACGGTCGACGGCTCCCTCAGGGACAAAGACCCGCACCGGCATCCCCCGCCCACCATCCTTTCCCAGTGTCGCTGGGTATGCCATCGTCCAGAAGATCCCCAGCGTGTCGACCACGACCACGCCGAGATTTTCACGGACCTCAGGCTCCAGACGCAGGAACTCCTCTAGGAAGACCCCGATGGTATACGATTTCCCGTACCCCCGCTTCCCACAGATAAGCACCACGTGCGGATGCAGCGCGTCCACGTACACCGCCGCCCCCGCAGACCCGTCCAGCGCATGGTACCGCCCCAGACACAACGCACCCTTCCCCCCCTGCTCGCGACGACCAAGCACCACCGGCGCCTCACGAAAACGACCAGCCTGCCGCTCCTTCTGACTCATTTCTCAATTACCTCCCAGACGAACACAAAAACCAAAATATAAATACAGCAAATAATATATAATTCTTTGTTTGGGAGGTAACACCAACGACATCGTACCTGTGACAAGTAGACACTGTCACGACCACCGAACGGGAGAAACCACGAGAGGAATGGACTGCGACCATGAAATCAAGACCCACGCCCAGACGAAGACCCTGCAGATCAACTGCCGCACTTGCACCCACGGCACCTCCAGCCTCAGCGACCCCCACTGCCGCGAACGCATCTTCACTCTCCTCAGAAAAGAACGCGGCACCGACCAACTCGTCCTCAACCACACCGTCGTCAAAGTCTACACCGACCACGAACTCAAAACCCTCCAAGACCTCACCCACTTCATCGACCGCGCCAGCACCTACCACCCATCACCCGACTCCCCCCACGCAACCCTCCTAGAGCACCTCACCACCGACCCCCTCCAGACCCACCGCACCCTCCAAGACCACCTCCAACACACCCCCACCACAGACCCAGACCACCAGCTCCTCACCGACCTCCACGACCACTTCCCCAGACTCATCAAAGAAGACGACTGTACCACCGAACAATTCTACACCCAACACCTCCGACCCTACGTCCGACCCGGCTTCATCGACTCCTACATCCACCTCCACCCACCACCCGACACCCGCTTCCTCGAATCCTACGACGTCACCAGACCAGGCGGACGACCCATCCACATCACCCTCTACGCCCTCCACGACCGCCCGGAAAAACTCTACTTCGCCGTCCCCCCAGAATACACCCTCCCCAAAGACGAACTCCTCCTCCTCGAAACCCTCAGGACAACACTCGCCCACCACCGCCCTACCGACACCACCTTCCTCGACACCACCCACGCCGAAGACTACTTCCGCAGCCTCGCCACCACCACCCTCGCTACCCTCACCACCACCCTCACCCCAGACCGCATCGACTACCTCGCCGACATCTACGCCAGATACAGCGCCGGCCTCGGCATCCTCGAAGACCTCCTCCTCGACGAACGCATCCAAGACATCTACATCAACGCCCCCGCCCACCACAACCCCATCCACCTCGTCCTCGACGGCGAAGAATACACCACCAACATCTTCCTCTCCGAAACCGACATCGACGCCCTCGCCAGCAAATTCCGCGCCATCAGCGCCAGAGCCTTCTCCGAAGCATCACCGGTCCTGGACATGGACCTTCCCCAATACCACACCCGCATCGCCGCCATCTCCAACCCCCTCACCCCCCGCGGCATCGCCTTCGCCCTCCGCCGCCATCGCCCACACCCCTGGACCCTCACCCACTTCATCGCCAACCACATGCTCACCGCACCCGCAGCCGGACTCCTCAGCTTCCTCGTCGACGGCCAAGCCACCATCCTCATCGCCGGCAGCAGAGGCGCGGGAAAAACCTCGCTGCTCACCGCCCTCATGCTCGAAATCCCCCAACGCTACCGCATCCTCACCATCGAAGACACCGCAGAAATCCCGGTCCAACAATTCCAGCAACTCGGCTACAAACTCCAGTCCCTCATCACCCGATCCATCGCCACCCACGCCACCTCCATGGAGATCGACCCTACGGACGCGCTGCGCACCGCATTACGCCTCGGTGAATCCGTCCTCATCCTCGGAGAAGTCCGCGGACTCGAAGCCAAAGTCCTCTTCGAAGCCATGCGCATCGGCGCCGCCGGCAACCTCATCATGGGCACCATCCACGGCTCCACCACCCGCGACGTCTACGAACGCGTCGTCTACGACATCGGCGTCCCACCCACCTCCTTCAAAGCCGTCGACACCGTCGCCATCACCGCCCCCATACGAAAAGACGGCGGCATCGAACGCCGACGACGCGTCACCCAGATCTCCGAGACCGCCAAGACCGGTTGGACCACCACCCCAGACCCCGACAAGATCTTCCACGACCTCATGCGCTACGACACCGCCACCGACACCCTCACCGCCACCGACCTCCTCGACATGGGACAATCCCTCGTTGTCGGCAGCATCGCGAACAAATGGGGCATCAGCGTCGAACACGCGCTCGCCAACATCCACCTCCGCGCCGCAATCAAACAATCCATCGTCGACCACAGCAGCAACCAACCCAAGCTCCTCGAGGCACCCGCGAACCGCGACGCCAACAACGCCCTCTGGCTCTGCATCGAACAAGCACGACACCGCAGAGACACTGACCGCTACCAATGGATCAAACAGCAATGGGACGCCTGGTTCACAGACTACCGCCGGAGCCTCGCATGACCACCGCCCACTGGTTCCTCACCGGCGTCGCCCTTGCCAAAAAACACTTCTCCTGGCTCCACCGCGCCGACAGCGACACCCCGTCCTTCTCCGAGGAATTCCTCCACTCCCTGACCTTCAGCGGACTCGACCTGGAACCCAACGACATCCTCCTCTTCTCCCACATGGCCGCACTCCTCGCCTTCCTCACCTGCCTCACAACCACGATCACAATCATCGCGGTCTGCGCCATCCTACACCAGCCCCTAGGAATCATCCTCCTAGCGGGACTCCTCCTCTCTCTCATCCTTGTTCCATTCACGGCCATGAACGCCATCGCCGCATACCCCAGCTCCTACGCCAAGGTCGTCCGCATCCGGTCTCTCGGCGATGTGCCGGAGATCCTCAGCTACCTCGTCATGTACCTCAAGATCGTCCCCAACCTCGAGAACAGCGTGAAATTCGCGGCGACCGAATCCAAGACCACGCTCGCCGCTGACCTGCGCAAACTCCTCTGGGACATGGAGATCCGGCTCCACCACGGTATCGACGAGGCGCTCACCGCCTTCTCCCAGTACTGGGGCCAGTGGCACGAGTACCTCAGACGCTCCCTGCACCTCGTCAAAGCCTCGGTCTGCGAACACAACGAGGTCTCCCGGTCTATCACCCTGGACCGCGCCCTCGAAGTCTCACTGGATGGCACCAAAGAGCTGATGAACAAGTTCGTCAACGCCCTGCACCAACCCACCATGATCCTCTACTCGGTAGGCATCATGATACCATTGTCCCTAGTCGCCATGCTCCCCGCGGCCAGCCTCGTCGGCATCCACCTCTCATTACTCGAAGTCTTCCTCCTCTATGATGTGGGCATCCCCGTCCTCGTCTTCCTCTACATGTGGAAGATCCTGCTGTCGCGCCCCGCGGCCTTCTCCCCACCACGCATCCCACCGAGCCATCCCGAACTCGAAGGGATACACAAGCATCGAGAGGGCCTGATCGCACTCATCATCGCAGCCCTCTTCGCGATACCATTTTTCGTATCGCTCACACCGACGGTGCAGGCATGGCCATTTGTACAGATACATTTGTACATCCCCTTCAGCCTCTTCTTGATTTGGGGGGTAGCTGGCGGCTGCGCCTGGTACTGCCTTCGGGTCTACACCCCCTATAAGAGGATCCGTGACACAATCAAGGCGATGGAGCGGGAATTCAGCGATGCACTCTACGTGCTCGGCAAACGACTCGCCGAGGACCGATCCCCCGAGGAGAGCATCCAGTTCACCGCGCAGGCCATGGCAGGGACGAAGATCTCCGAGGTCCTGGCCCATACGGGGTACTTGCTGCAGACCATGAACATCAGTCTGAGGGACGCCTTCTTCCGCCCCGAGTTCGGCTCATTGAAGTACGTCTCCTCGGATAGGATCAAGGCGCTCACACGGCTTATCGTTGAGGGGATCCAGAAGAGTCAGCAGGCGGTGAGCCTCTCAATCATCCGGATTGCAGATCACCTCAGGGACTTACAGGATGTGGAGGCGAAGATCCGGGACATGCTCAATGAGCTGACGTCGACGCTGCGGGCGACGACGACGGTGTTCGCGCCGTTGATCGCCGGCGTCACCCTCAGCATCACGACGTTAATCACGTCGATTCTTTCGTCGGTCCAGACCCAGCTGTCGGAGATTCCTGAGGGCCCATCGCTTTCTATGATGCCGGTATCGTCGTCGTTCTCCGCGCAGAACATCCAGCCGGAGTACTTCATCCTGGTCATCGGCGTGTACCTCCTGGAGCTGGTGGTGCTGCTGACGCGGTTCACGAACGGGATTAACGAGGGCGATGATCAGGCGTTGTTCATGTACAGCCTTGGGCGAACCATGATCGTCTCCGTGGTCATCTTCAGCCTGACAGTCGTCTTCGGGCAGTATTTTTTCTCGCGTCTGGTTCCCAGCGTTTAGGTTTTTCCTTGTAGGTCGAACGGCGGGTATGCAGATGGGTATGCGGGCTTCTGGATATATACATGGACATGTAGCGGGAGATATACCGGGGAACTTACATGAGAACATGCTTTATTAACTAGAACGGGTTTTCGCTCATTGGAAGGTGGATGCGGGATGCAAAACGAGGATGCTACAGGACAGACGCTCGAGTTTCGACGGCCGCTGGCGGTGCGGGCGCTGCGGCGCAGTAACGTGCGGATCAAGATTGCGGAGTATCTTTCTGAGATCAGTCCGAATTACAGTTACACGGCGGATATCGCGTACCATGTTCGAACGACGCCTTCAAACGTGATCGGTGCGATCCGTGGTATGGAGACGCGGTATAAGGAGGATGAGTCCCTTCTCAACCTTGATATCGTGGAGGAGAAGAACTGCCGTAACAACATCAAGCTGTATGGGATTACCACGTTTGGCAAGGAGATGCTTCGGGAGATCAAAGAAAAGAAATAACTGGCGCCGTCTTTTTTTGGATACTCTTGGTGGTTTAGAAAATTTTTTTTTATGCCGTGGTTTCGCCGATGGTTTCGGTGGAGCCGCAGGCGGAGAGGAGCGCCTGCAGGGCGGCGGTGTATTCCTCAGCGGGGGCGTTCAAGAGCCGTTCTACGGATGGCTTGAGGAACTCGCCGTAGTTGATTTCTTCTGAGGTGAACTTCCATTTGGCTTCTTTTTCGGCCTGGAAGGCGAGGAGGAAGGCGTACTCTAGGGATTTGCCGTGTGGGGTGTCCGGTCGTTTTTTGAGTTCTCGTACTGCTTTTTCGGTTCCTTGGGTCTTGGCGATGCGCGTGATGGCGTCCGCGAATTGTGCTAATGGTGGGAGTGTGGTGTATTTGGGGAGTGCGTTGAGGGTGTCTTGGTGGGCTTGCCATTCGAAGGCCATCTTCAGGATCGTCGCGGGGGAATCATGCATGTTGCAGAGGGTGGCGGCGTACTGGGGGTCGGTGACGATGCTGCGGATGAAGTCTTTGCCGTAGGGTGTCCAGAGCTGTTCGAAGACCTTGGCCGGGGTTTTCTCCGGGATGACGACGGACTCGGTCACCGTGTCGAGGATGTAGTCGAGGGCTCGGCGTTCTTCGGCTGAGGGCTGGAGGGCGTTGATGAAGGCCTGGGGTGAGTCGTAGGCCTCGCCTTTGGCCATGAGGACGCGGTCGGTCTGCTGCCGGACCGACATCTGGTGTTTCTTGGCGCTGTCGCTGATAAACTGGGCGTCGGTGAGGGATCCGGAGAAGTACTCGGCTGCGGCCCGCTGGGTCTCCTTCCGTGCCCCTTGGTGTGCGGCGGAGTAGGTGGAGACGACCTCGGCGTGGATGTCGGTGGAGAGTTTGGGCTCGATGAAGTACTTGGTCATGGTGATGATGGTGTTCCCGCGGGTCTTAGCGCAGGATTCGCAGATGCCGATGATGAGGTTCGCGGAGTGCCAGTCCAGCCTGAGGTACGGCATGGACACGGGTTTCTTCTCCTTGAGTGCTTGTGCGGGGATGTGTGGGCATGAGGCGGTGTCGTCCTGCATGGTGAGGGTGAGTTTTTTTATGAGGAAGGTGAGGAAGTCCTTGGGTGGGTGGAGGTCGCGTCCGGTGCAGATGTAGCCGTTGTCCCAGGAGTAGACGGAGAGGTGTTTTTTCTTGGCGAGGGTGTAGATGCCGAGGAGGCGGTAGACGGGGTCGCGGCAGTGTTGTGCGGCGATGAAGTGTTCTTTGTCTGCGGTGCCGCGTTGGGCGTACATCACGGTTTCGCCGGTGGAGAATTCGAGGTAGCCGAGGACCGGTGCTTTTTCGGTGTCGAGGAGGAGGAGGGTGCCGGCGACGGCGCCTTCCAGGCTTTTTTTGTTGGCGAGTCGTTTGAGCTTGTCTGGGTCTTGGTGGAGGCTGGTGATGGTTCCGATGTGTCTGCGGAGTTTGGCGAAGTATTTCTCGCTGGTGCCTTCGCTGGTGGGGAGGAGGCAGTCGGGGTGTTGTTGGAGGTAGCGTGCGTTGTCGATGAGATCTTTTTCCTGGGATTTGGGCGCGGTCCGGGCAAAGGAGCGTTGGGTCTGCGGTGGTTTTTTCGCCATGGTCGCTCTTTTTCGTAAGAGCCGGGTGTTAAAGTAGCTATCGATAGGTCGATCTATTCGGTGAGGTACGCCTCTTTTGTAAGGAGGGAGACGTCCATATCTTTTATAATGGAATTATCATCCGGATCGGGTTTTTTATTCTCAGAAATACAGAGTTTTCTAAGATATCAAAAAAGAAAAAAAGATTGAGTATGTGTTATGGTTACCAGATGTTAAGATCGCATATGCTCCCGTGTCGTGTTTCTTGGATTATCCCAGACGGGGGTGTCGCACCGCAGGCATCTACTGTTACTATTAACAGAAAACACGCACACCCATGTATCGTTAATGACTTCGTCACTGTTGCACCAGGACCGATAGTTAACGGTGGGAACGCCTTGATGTAGGTGTTCGGCGAATGGAACACGAGGCCAGTACCGGTAAGTGTCGAGGAGCCGCCGCAACATCCGCACGGCGCATTGGGCCCTACTATGAATTTCAACCTGACGATGACGCCGGAAATCGTATTGACCGCATCGGTGTTTTTAACGTCCACTTTGACATCATTATTGTTAACGTACACTGAAGTTATTTGGAGAACGCTTGCCGGTGTTGAGAATCTCCACACAGGTCCGGTTGTTGTATAGCCGTGATCGTCGTGAGCAATGATCTTCCATTGGTATGTTTTTCCACTGAGGAAACCATCGGGGGGACACCAGGAGGTCGCAGACGGCACGGTGGCAACTTGTGCAAGTGTGCCGGTTCCGGAATCAAACCATACGTCATAGGTTACGGGGTCGCCATCGGGATCTCCACCGGTCCAACTGAAGCAAATGGGAGAACAGCAAGGATCGACGCTTGTCAGATCACCGGGGTTGGGACTACTGGGCATATTCGGCGGAGCATTTTCGATTCCAGTAATTTCCACATCATCAATCGACATGGAGTTCCCATAGTTTGAATAGGCGAGGAATGCGATGTGCACATTTGATTTGTCATAGTAGTCGGAGAGATCAATGATGTGTGGTTTCCATCCAGTGGAGCCGTCATATCGGTAGATTGGAAGGCCGACAGTATTCCAACCACTACCGTCATCGATATCGATTTGCACGCTCACACTGTCTGTGCTACCGGAATATCCTAAGTCGTGATACATCCAGAATGTTATCTTGAAATCAGTATAGCCCCAGATTGTGTGCCAGTAATCGAAGGCTAAATTGATGTCATACGATAATCGAGCCATGGATCCGGTATAGGCATAATAGCTGTTAAAATATGCCTGCACGAGGCCAGTGTGTGGTGATCGTGATGGAACTCCACCGGTGCCAAGAGGCTCCCAATTGTAAGACCCCACAAGGATTGTTGTTGTCCAACTTGGGGGACTAGGTCCTGTCCAGTCTTCGAAGCTGTATAAGGGCATTATCGATGACGCCTTTACCACCTTGATTATTGGTGTGAACACAAATAGTGTCATTAAAATGAGTATTGCTGCAATGAGCAAAACACCAGCTTGCTTTAAAATATTTTTTCTTCTTTTCATAAATCTTTCTTCCTCCCTAAAAATAGAAGATGAAATTACTATCCTGTGACATAATATAAATGGTATTTGTTTAGCTGACACCTCTTTTTCTTGACCGAAAAATCCTTGCAGCCCATTACCCATATACCCTTGGATGGATGGGCTGCAAGACCTGCCTGACGAAGTCAGGCAGTACATTCGAAAAC
>Ga0315282_10014814_pt1 | contig 11571 bp, 10 predicted proteins | sample YL17G07_20_MG_FD_203693 | JGI IMG/M metagenome (GOLD analysis project Ga0315282, IMG submission 203693) | Sediment microbial communities from Yellowstone Lake, YNP, Wyoming, USA - YL17G07_20 | ecosystem: Environmental > Aquatic > Freshwater > Lake > Sediment | place: USA: Wyoming | collected...
TCATTGCGTTCGCACTGGGGACCAAGACATAATAGTTGACCGTGCTCCCAGTTGAGTTGGTGGCCTTTATCTCCACAAGCGTTGGGTTTAGATCTAGGAGCGCTCCTGACAATGTCTGGTTGACTTTCTGGGTGTTCGCAATGGAAACTATGAGCTGGCTTGACAGGATTGTCACGGGGTAGACTTTCTGACTAATAGTGGCCTGAACCGTGGAGATCGTGAACTGAATCGTATTCACCGTCGAGCCAAGAGGTAACGTTGCTGACCCGATCGTCTGACTTGCATTCACCAAGGAAAACAGATTGACGGTTCCGGATGCAGTTACTGGAACCCATTTGGTCGTGCCATTAGAGTAGGTCACTTGGAGTGAGACGCCACTGTAAGTCAGGTTGAGCTGCGTCGTACCCGCAGGCACGGTTGGGGGGTCTGTAAGCATTATGGGGAACGCGACAGTTGTGGGCGTAGGGCTAGGTGCCGTAGGCTGTGACAGATAGTATACGCCTGCGACCGCCATGACTATGACAATTGCTGCGATTACATAAACGGTTCTTGCGATGCCTGATTTGGAATTCAGCTTTCTCGTTTCCATATGTATTTTCGCCATGCCTTGCATAGACGGGATTGGCATATTATGCTACAGTTCTTAATGATTCTTCAATAGGTTTGTAGATCAGTTTCAAGACTCTTGAAAGCGAGTGAATTGAGCTTGATCCGAGGTATCTTGATGACCAAAGGATCCAACGGGGTTCCTAAGACAATCTGCGACATAGCCTAACAGTTTCGTACCTCAGTAGAAGAGCCATAGACAGGGATTAAGTTCACAGGATTATGCTTGATCAAGCATAGACAAAGCATTTGACAGCTATTTTCATTGGAGCTGGAAAAATCGAGCCCATATCAGGAGTTGCCAGCACGTCCTAGCGCACTACTGAATGCAACAGGTCTCACCTTGCTTTCTCCTCAGGAGGTTGAGAGGTCGTCTTCATGCCTCATATGCTTAAAAGCGGGCGCTAGGCAGGAATTATTGTGCTGCCATGACAGAGTTTGGCTATGAAAAGCCTCTTGCCTCAATCCTCTTACTCTTCCTCGTTCTGTTCAGGTCATCTGTTGTGCCAGTGAGCGCCGAACCGGAGAACCCGCTGCAGCACATTATTGTCATCATGCAGGAGAATCATAGCTTTGACAACTACTTCGGCGTCTACCCTGGTGCCAACGGGATACCTCAGAATGTTCGTATGCCCTACGACCCGAGCAATCCCTCAAAGGGATTTGCTAGACCTTTCTTAACGTCGGACCCTGTCACGGTGAGGGATCTGCCCCACGGGTTTGAATCCACCCTCGCGGCCTACAACAAGGGCGGCATGGATGGTTTCATGCTTGCTGAGAACGAAGACCCAAACACTATGTCGTATTACGATGAGAAGACAATACCTTACTACTGGCGGTATGCGCGCAACTTCGTCCTAGCCGATAACTTCTTCTCCTCGGTGATGAGTTACAGCCTTCCCAACCATTGGTACAGTATGGCTGGCGCCGCCCCCTCCACCTCTCTCTTCTACGGGATGACCGGCTCCACAGCAGATGTCAGGGGAGAATACCTCAAGGAGGCTAACAGGATTGCGACAGTTGCTGACCTCCTCATGAACAGTTCCCTCACCTGGAAGTACTATGACTACAGTCTCGCAACCGGCGGCTATGAGCAGTCGGTGGAGAAGGGCGAGGCCTTCGACTATTGGAACCCACTAGCGGCCAAGAACTCTAGCTACACCCTTCAATACGCCTCGCACTTCGTGCCAAGGGGCGAAATCTTCAGGGACCTAACGAATGGAAACCTGCCACAGGTCTCCTGGGTGATCCCCAGCAGTCCCATCAGCGAGCACCCCCCTGCTAACATCACCTTGGGCATGATCTGGGTAACAAGCATCATCGACGCCATCATGACGAGCCCATACTGGCCTAGCACCGCCATTATCTTGACATGGGACGACTACGGAGGCTTCTACGACCACGTAGCCCCACCGCAGATAGGCCAATACGGTCTGAGCTTCAGAATCCCCACTCTTGTCATCTCACCCTACGCAAAGCAGGGTATAGTGGACCACACCCTCTACTCCTTCGAGTCTATCCTGAAGCTGATAGAATGGCGCTTCCGTCTCGACCCGCTCACTCCAAGGGACAAAGAAGCAAACAACATGCTCAACGCCTTCGACTTCGACCAGCCAACAAGGCAGCCGTTCAGGATCCAACTCTCCGAGGCGGAACTCAAAGCCATAACTCCACACATCGGGGGAAGAAGCGCGACGACAGGCACCCCTGCGACCCTTGTAGCAGCACTTCGGCGTGAGATAGCGCTTCTCAACGCCTCTCTAAGGACTAGAGACGTAACGATTGCACAACTCAAGACCACCGTTGCCGGTCTGAACTCGTCCCTGAGAGCAGACGAAGCAACTATCTCACAACTGACCACCCAGGTCAACGACCTATCAGCGAGAACCAGCCAGCTGACCAACTACCTCTACACAGCCACAGCAGCAATAACGGTACTAGCAGCATTAGGAGCATACCAAGCGCTAAGGGTCAGAAAGCGCAAGAAGATGACTGCATAGAATCTGACCACTACACACCCTTCCCTTCTTCTGCGAATCCACATTTACCGCGGCAGGTAGGTGTTCTGAAGGCCAGCACATCTCCAAAAAAAGGAGAGAATCAGGATTCCTGAAGGTCAACAACGTCTTCGAGGATAGGGATGGTGAAGGCCAAGTCTAGGTCCGTCAATGTCTTCTTGGTGGGAATGCCATGAGTGTCACATCCTCGTGCTTTGTACCATGTCTGTTTGTCCTCCGAAAACTTCTTCCTGTCGTAAAGGGCCTCGGCGGTTCCGGCTTTGGGGCCTAGAGTTAGGGGTTCTGTGAAGACACGTTCGGGCAAGTTGTCGTCTCTGTCGGGGACAAGGCCCTCTCGGATGTTCCACGCCCTCTCCATGATAAGGATACGATGGGCAAAGCGGTCCATGTCCTCTCGGGTAGCAAAGAAGTCCCACCCGGTTGCAGCCTTAAGAGCGAGACCAAGGGTTTCCACATCAAGCGCTCTCAGATTTCGGATGCATATGGTCAGGTTGTCTGCGACAGCGAAATCGTTCTGTCCATCAAAGGTCGGGCCGTAGAGGTGGACTCCCCCGTGGTCGGACATAACGTAGCAGAAGGTCTCCCTCTGGTCACGGTTATTCCCCGCTCCACCGACACCCCACTCCACACCCTTACAGTGCATCGCAAACTCATCAGAACCCTTGCCAACCTTCTGCGAGGCGATGCGAATGCCTTCGGCCAGCAGGTCCCCGATTCCTTCCCGCCGAACGATTCTCCGGACCATCTCAAACATGGCGGGAACATTTCCCCAGGTAAACTCAATTCCGTCAAGGTCGTCTTTAGTCAGGATTCCTTTCTCGTAGCATTCCATTGCCCATGAGAGCGTGTTGCCAGTGGAAATCGAGTCGAGACCCATTGAGTCGAGGAATGAGCTGAGGGCATACACACCGTTCGGGTCAGTGACCATACAGTTGGGATGGAGGAGGTCTGTTGAATCGTAGTCTGGGATGTCGAAGGTTCCTGCCCAAGGTCCCTCACGAATGATTCCAAGCTGGTTGCACGGGGTAGGGCATCCAAAGCAGCCCCTATTCTTCACGCGGCATCTAGACTCCCACTGTAGGGGCCCGCCCTTCTCGATATCATCTGCCCAGTAGGCCTCGCGCCAATTCTTCAGCGGTCCCGTCGAGGAATCACTTGAAGAGATGTTCGCCGTAGTCGAGCCCCATCTCCTCCGGCTGTAGACCTCGGCCGCGCTGCCTCGCAGTTTCCCATACACAGTACCCTCCAAGGCAAGGAGCCCTTCGATGTCGCTAACAGGTATGTCTGAGGTTCCTCTCACCGCAATCGCCTTCAGCTTCTTGGAACCCATGACTGCGCCGCCGCCGCAACGAGATGCCGAATAGAAGTATTCCTGATTAATGCATGAATAGCGAACAAGATGCTCACCCGCAGGACCGATCTGTAGAACACGAACGAAGGGGTCAAGCTCTTTCTTGAGTTTCACCTCCGTCTCGAAGACCGACCGACCCCAGAGGTGTGCGGCACTCCGAATCTCGGCTTCACCATCCTTGACATAGAGGTAAACAGGCTCCTCCGCCTTTCCCGTGATGGTGATCCCGTCAAATCCCGCGTACTTGAGTTCTGCACCCCAGTTGCCCCCTGTTGAGGTGTGACCCATCAGGTTCAGACCCGCCGACGTTGCCGTCAGCGGGGATTTGAACCTGACAATCGTTCGATTTCCATTCAACAAGCCGGTCAGGGGGCCAGTGAAGAACATGATAATGTTATCAGGACTGAAGGCCATGGTTCCGCGTTTCATTCGGTTCCAGAGAAGCTTTGTCATCAGGCCTCTGGCACCGAGGAACCGCTTGGCATCCCCCATGTCCAGTGGCGTCTTCTGCACTGTGTTTCCGGTCAAGTCCACATCGAGAATCTTACCCGTGTATCCGCCAACCATCCTCTACGGCCCCCTTCTTTCCACTTCCTTCTGAACCGGGTAGAATTGGTCTGCGATCCTGCTTGCGATGAGCTTCGCTGGCTCTGCCAACCGTTTGGAGAACCGCGATATCGGAAGGAAGTGAAGCGTATCCGATGGACAGAACGTGGCACATTGCGGCTCTCCACCACATAGGTCACATATCTGGGCTATTCCCTTCGTTGGATGAAAGGTGATGCACCCGCCCCGCTGATTGTCGATGCACGCTTGGTTGCAGGCCTGACAGCTGGTACAGGTGGCTTCGTCAACGCGCATTTGGAAGGTCGCATTGTCGTAGGTCAGGGCACCAGTGGGACATGCGGAAACGCATGGCCGGTCTCCACAATACTGGCAAACAATGGGTACATCTATGGGACCGGGATAGAACTGATAGACCTTTACCCTTGAGTAGGCCGGATTGTATTTCTTCTCATGTTGAAGCGCACATACCTTCTCACAGATCCGACAGCCACTACATCCCGGTAGCGCACGGTCAACAAAGATTTGCATGGGGTTCTTCATGGAGATCCTCTCCGTTCTTCTTTTGGGAAACCTACATGATATTAGGTCACAGCTAGTTAGTACTTTCGGGGCTGGGTAATCCATGGGCAGAATGATGACGGTGGAGATTATGAGGCAGCTGACACGGGAGTGGACTCTACCTGATGAGATGAAAATCTCATGGAATTCTGACAACTATCAGGAAGTCGCCTATGCCGAGCAGAAATTCCTCGAATACCTCGCTGATGGCTGGATAGCCTTCAGTGATGCTCCTCAGGGGAGAACTCAGATATTCCGCTTTGACCCGAAGCTGGACCTGATTGTGCTCATGCCTCCATTAGGAGGAGGCTGAATCCAGCCTCGCAAAGAGAGCTGCTTTGCCTCAATACGTTCATTCTTCCTCTTCTTGGGTTTCGCTCAGGTAGTAGTATTCGCCTATACTCTTCTGGTACTTGTCAAGGCGTGAATTCTCCTTGTTCACCCGCGGCCTACCGGTCGAAGGGTCTCTTCGGAAGGTGACCTCCATGAGCTTCAGAAAGGTGTTCATTCCCTCTCGAAGACCAACGGGGGCGTGAGCTATGCCTGCGACGCCGGGTTCGCCGTCGAAGACCATAATCCTGTCTCCGATGAAGTCCTGAGCAGAAACATCATGTTCCACTACGAAGGCGGTGGCCCCTCTGTTCTCCACGGACCTCCGGATGGTGCGTGCCATTGCCAAGCGTTCCTCCACGTCCAAGTAGGCGCTTGGTTCATCGATCAGATAGATGTCCGCCTTTCGGGAAAGACAGGCCGCTATGGCGACCCTCTGGAGTTCGCCGCCGCTGAGCTCATCTACCCTTCGGTCGATAAGCCTGTCCAAGCTTAGAGGTTGAATGATCTCAGTCTTGTAATGGCTTGAGTCGAATTCTTCCTTGATTATGGATTTGAGCAGGGTTTCCACAGTGTCCTTGTAGTCCACTGAGATGTACTGAGGCTTGTAGCTTACAGCTGTCGCTCCTACCGGAAGGTCAGTGGAGTCAGGTTTGAGCTGCCCTGCAAGAAGTTTAATGAACGTTGTCTTGCCAATCCCGTTCGGGCCAAGTATCCCAACAACCTCCCCCTTAGTGATCTCTCCCCCCTCAACCTCAAGTCTGAAGCTTTCAAGCGTTTCGGACATCTTGGGCCACTGAAGGACGATGTCGCTTGCACTCCACGCAACCGTTGGAGGCTTGACATGGAATCTCACCGCCTCGTCTCTAAAGCGGACATTCTCATCAGGAATGTACCCATCCAGGTATGTGTTGATCCCAACTCTGACTCCCTGAGGATGACAGATGACGCCGTACACTCCCGGCACCCCATAGAGGAGGGATACATGGTCGGAAAGGTAGTCCAGAATCGCAAGGTCATGCTCCACGATGATGACCTGTTTTCCCTCCGTCCGGAGACCCCGTATCAACTTGGCGACTTCTATCCTCTGCCTAACATCAAGGTAGCTCGAAGGCTCATCGAAGAGATAGACATCAGCATCTCGACAAAAAGCCGCAGCGATGGAAAGCCGTTGAAGTTCTCCCCCGCTTAGATCCTGGATCTTCCGGCTACGCACCACATCCAACTGAAGCCTCGTGGAGGCCTCGTCGCCCTTCCCGCGCTCATCCGCCTTCTCAAGCAATTCTCCCAAGGTACCCGAGACAACCTTGGGTAATTGGTCCACGTATTGCGGCTTGTAGACAACCTTGAGTCTTCCCGTACTGAGCTTCGTGAAGTAGTCTTGAAGAACCGAACCCCTATAGAACCGGATGATCTCAGGCCACTCAGGAGGATCCTCGAACCTACCTAAGTTCGGCTTCAAGACTCCCGAAAGAATCTTGAGAGCAGTAGTCTTGCCAATGCCGTTCTTTCCTATGAGGCCAGTGACGAAACCTGGCCGAGGCGTGGGTAGTCGGAAAAGCTTGAACATATTCTTCCCGAAGGCATGGGAACATTCTCCCTCCACTTCACTAGGCAGATTTACGATCGAGATCGCCTTGAAGGGACACTTACGTATACAGATGCCACATCCTGTGCAAAGGCTTTCAAAGATCGTGGGCTTCTCATTTCCCGGCTCAATCTTTATGGCCTCGACCTTACTCCGCACCAACGGGCAGAACCGGATGCAGACAATATCACAGTCTTTGGGTCGGCACCGCTCTCGGTCGAGAACGGCTATCCTCGGCACAGCATTTGTCCTCCAGAACTGCAGGCTTCGACAAAAGAGAAAAGCCGGTCAAAATCCCGTGTCTTTGCATGAAGAATGAAAAAGGTTGAGGATGGCGGGGTTACCACTCTTCCTCCTCGTCTTCCTCCTCGAAATCTTCAGCCTCGTCTTCCTCGTCCTCCCAGTCTTCCTCCTCTTCATCCCATTCTTCGTCTTCGCTCATTTGACCTTCCCCAGCAGCACGACTGTCACTTTCGACTCATACTCTTAAGAATAGCGGAACTTGCAATAATGAGTTTTCCAACCTCTCTAGGCAATAGAGCCAGACAGTAGGGTTTTTCCACAGTTTATGGAAGGATTTATATCCTTTTTGCGGATTAAGAGTCAAATTCAACCTGAAAATGTCATCTAGGAATGAGATGGCTGCATTATTTCGGTAACGTTTCGCTCGGAATCTCCAGTAATGCTCTGCATGATGCTAGAGATCCATGAACCTTCTTCAGCACTGGACTAATGTCAACTCCCATCTCCTGCCTTAGAAAGACAACAACCCGCTTAAGCCATACATACCTCAAACGATAGGCACTCAAAACCTTCCGAATCTTCAGCTCGGGCATAGGAACTGTCCTCATGACCTGAAGAAGGTGCCTAGAGGCTGTGAATAGTCTTTCAGCTTTCATCGACTGCTCCTCCATCAATGCTCGCATAATCAGTTCATGGTTCTCGGGGTAGACTACTCGGAGGTATGGGAAGAAACGTGTCTCAATCTGCACACGCTCACAGAGGTCAACGACCTCCGCTGGGGAGAGAATTGAACCTAGGTATCGCAACTGCCTTGCTGCTCGTAGCTGCGGAAACAGGTAGAGACATCGTCCAATCTTCAGAGCCGGCGATTGCCATAATGCCCTAGAGAGAGCAGCACGCTTACGCGAAGCGCCCGTCGGAAGTCGATACGCCAGAATCATTACGGTCCCAAGGTCGAAGCTCTTCTCAGAACGTTCCAACCTGGCAGAGACCACTTCACGGGATCGCTTCAGGATTATAGGCCGACATCCCCGAAGTAGGGAGACAGCGGTAGGTGCAGCACATCGAGGGATCTGCCACAATGAATAGTGAAGCCGTAGAGCGCCAAGTGATGACAGAGTCTGAACCAGAGTCTGTCTTTGTCTTGTGTCTTTCGGAGGCCGGTAAGCTAGGTAGTAGGGATGTTCCATCGTCTATCTATCGCCTTACCTCAAGGAGGGCAGATCTTTCGACGATGAGCCAAGGCAGTGCATCTCCCATCGATGTATCGGAGATAGCTTGGAGTTCGAGTTCAGTGATATCGTAGAGCTCCATCAACTGCTTGCGTTTATTCTCCGACACCTCAAGGACGGAATCATCACGTTCCCCTGGCATGAAGGCCACCAACTGTTCTTCGGCTTCTGCCAGACCATGATCGTCATCCGCCACGAGTACAGCGGCGACCTTAGCGGCCTCTGCTTGGAGACCGGTTCTACGGATTGCCTTACCTATCTGCCTCTGCGCAGATACGTACAGAAGTATCTCCACATCCAATGACTGGGCAATACTTCTTCCTTGTGTGAAAGCTCTTAGAGCATTGATCGTTGCAAACAATAGGTGCGTTGACCCAGCCACGGAAGAGGCGTCAAAAAACTGGACCAAAGAGGGCTGGACAGCCACTCTTGCCTTCAAGATAAACTCTCTTGGAATGATCGCTTCATTCAACCTGAAACCGGCAGTGGCGACCGATTTCCCATACTCTTCCACCCTCACAGTTGGGAAACCTCCCTAGCGATGGCCTTGACAAGATCATGAGCCAAAGGTCGCTTCATTCCCGCAGAGACAAGCTGATCCTCCACTTCCTGGAAGTTCTTGCCCGCACCTGCAACTCTGCCTGCAATCTTCCTCACAGTCTCTCTCCTCTCCCAAGGGAAGACAATCCAAGCGTCCGTCTCTTTGGCATAGAAATCGGGCTTGAACTCAACCCAAGGCTTTCGGTAGAGCGTAGCGGTTCGTATGTCAAGCTGATGCTTCCTCAGTTCCGCCACGACAACTTCAAGGCTTCTTCCAGTGTCGGCAACATCGTCGACGACAAGCAGATTTTTACCTGTAATGTGAGATGGCAATGCCTGCGTGATTCGGGGTTCCTTACCTCTCTTGTCTATGTCTGCATAGAAGGCAACCCCGACTGTGAGGAGAGTAGAGACATTCAAGAAGTCACTCATGAGTCGAGCAGGAATCAGCCCGCCTCTTGCTACCCCAACGATGACATCGGGAGCAAACCTCCCCCGTATCTGCTCGGCCAGAGAGGTAGCGAGGTTACAGACCTCATCCCACGAGGGAATGATGAATCTAACTAGCCTGGCCATGGAGTCACCCGTAAGAAGGCAGACATTAATGACCGTTTGGGCTTTCGTTCCAGTTTAGCCAATACGGCGGTCAATGACCTCTTCAACCGCCGGACCAGTTCCTAGGAGCGTCACAGGAACCTTCACCTCTCTTTCAATGGACTCTACAAAGTCTAAGGCGTCTCTTGGAAAGTCTGCATACTTCTTAACCCCCTTAACGCTCGGAAAGACGATGTCCGTCTTGGTCAGGGCGATCTGTGTCGCTCCATTGAGCATCACCGCGCGCCGCGCTAGGTCGAAGTCGAAGGGCGCCGCCCGCCGCAGTCTTCCGGTCACCGTCCCAGTCTCTACCCACCCACGTTTGACTGTTTCCTCAGGAGAGAGTTCACCCTTCAGGAAGCCTGCTCCAACCCTTGTCACAAATGCTTTGAAGACCACCACAACCTCATCGACGTTGGTCGGTCCAACACCGACGTCTGCGGCGATGGAGCTCGCGGTCACATCCTTCGAGGTGACATACGGGTAGGTCCCATGAAAGAGGCTAAGGTAGGTCCCTTGAGTGCCTTCAAGCAGCACGTTTCTACCTTCATCTATGAACCCGTTAACTACCAGCGGTACATCTGTGAGGTATGGTCTAAGCTCCTCCACTTCACGGGCAAGCTTGACCGAACGATTAACGCGGTCTGCATTGCACGGTCCAGTTCCTGTCCCGGTTGTGCCGATCTCGCCGCTCAGGTGAGCCGAGCCTCGGTCTTGGTCGATGTGTTTTTGCTCGATTATGGCACAAAGAGGGTCAAGGCCACAACGTCCCCCTGTTCCAGTCTCCTTCACCTCCCGAAGAAAGACCTCGGGGTTAACCAGTACACCTGGCCCGACAAGGAGGCGCGTATCCGGATTGGCAAAAGCGCTAGGAAGCATCCTCAGCCGGTAAGTTCTGCCGTTCCATACAATACTGTGACCCGCATTCGGGCCAACGCCACCTCTGGCAGCCACTGCAACATTGTCCTTCACTCCAAGATAGGAGACGACTTTGCCTTTCCCTTCATCGCCGTAAAAGCCTCCAACAATAACCATGCAGGGCATCAAAATCCCAGCCTATGCTGATGACGATTCCAATTTAAGAGTTTCCGCCGTCCCAGCCTGATGCCGAATAGCAACTGGAAACGGCGTAATAGAGAATCTTAAGCCTTATGCATGTGAAAAAAACCTGATCAAGGCAGCTAACTAAGCGTTCCGTGCTTTCGCAGAATCCCCCGTGCCGCCATCACGCCCGTAGCTGCTGCTACTACCAAGCCCCCTGACAGACCAGCTCCATCTCCCGCAACAAACAGGTTCTCCATCGAGGTCTCTAGGTCACTGTTTGTCTCAACACGATTAGCGGAGAACTTGACCTCAGGTGCATAGATTAGAGTTGACTCTGACGATACGCCTGGAATCACATAGTCAAGTTTGTCTAGGCCTTCAATGAGATCGGTGACAATGCGATGAGGCAGCCCCATACTTACATCGCCAGGTGTCACATTCATCAGTGTCGGACGCACGGTGCCTCTGTTTATTCTATCCCAGGTCGACCTTCGTCCCCTCTTGAGGTCTCTGAGCCTCTGAAGGAGGGGCTTCCCGCCTCCCAACGTAGTCGTCTGCATAGCGATGGTTCTTCCATAGGCGGTTGTGTCCTCAAGAGGTTCCGTCAGCTCCACCCTCACCAAGAACGCAAAGTTTGAGTTGTCTGAGAGCCTATCCGTCATCCCATGACCATTGACGCCGATAAACTCGTCATACACCTCTTGAACCACAAAGCCCCGGTGGTTGACGCAGAAGGTACGAACGAAGTCATCGTAGGTTGTAGGATACACGTGGAACTTCGGGTCTCTCCCAATCTGGATCACCGGATCCATCACAACTGCAGGAACCTCAACTCTAACGCCTATGTCGATTGGTTGGTAGTGCGTCCGGATCTTTAGGCGCTTGGTCTCCTCGGCAAGC
>Ga0315282_10014815_pt1 | contig 11571 bp, 12 predicted proteins | sample YL17G07_20_MG_FD_203693 | JGI IMG/M metagenome (GOLD analysis project Ga0315282, IMG submission 203693) | Sediment microbial communities from Yellowstone Lake, YNP, Wyoming, USA - YL17G07_20 | ecosystem: Environmental > Aquatic > Freshwater > Lake > Sediment | place: USA: Wyoming | collected...
TCGACCGAGGTCGGCGCGTCGAGGTCCACTTCTGTCGAAGGTGACCCTGCGGCCAGTCCGGTCCCGTTATAACCGTTCTGGGCTGCGTACCAGCAGGGAGAGTACATGCTACTCCCGGTAGTGAAATGCCCGGAGCAATTTACGCCGTTCTGGCCGATCCATTCCCAGGAGCCGGACGACAAAGACGGCGTGGGACCGCTGCTCGCGTTGTAGAGAAGGTCCATTGCCCCGGCCGTGCATGCGGCATCCGCCGCGGTTTGCGATGCCTGGCGGTGATACCAGAGGTTGGCAAGATCCACACCAATCGCGACTGCACCCAGCAGAAACAAGCCAAGCGCCAGCAGCACGAATACGATGGCTTGCCCACTTTCGCTCGGCAGCCGGCCTCTTAACTCCCTACGTGTGTCTCGCACGGCCCTTACCCTCCTTCCCGCACAGTCCGAATCAGGAATATTTCTCAGTCAGATAAAAATGCGCCCCTCGGCCGCAGCGCCAAGGTTGATGACCGCTGCCTCCCAGCCCAAAGCCATAAAGGGCGCGTACGCGTAACTCACCTGTACCTGAACCCTGTTTGGTGCCGCGTTTGATGTGCCACCATCCGGGTAGGTGACGGTAACCGTCATGCCTGAAACGTCGTGGAAGGACAATGCGGCAAAATTGCAGACTTGGCCGACCACGGATGACGGGGTCGAGGAACCGGAATTTGCCGAACATGTGCCGGTGCTGGCAGTGCCCGGGTTTGTGGTGTTCGACCCGTGGACAACGGCGTAGCGCACACCCTCCTTCGCTGCATCCGCCAAGACATTGGTCGTGTAAATCAGCATGAACAATTCGAAGATGCCGAAGATAAGGACTAACACAAATACTATGGTCAGGATGAATTCCACTTGCGCTTGTCCGCGGCAATCCCGGCGCGATTTTCCTGAACCGACTCTTCTTGTCCGGAAGGTCCTCATAGTTTTATATGCACCTCATGGGTTAGTCCCTTGCCATCACCCCTAGTTCCCTGAGTCAAAAGTTGGTTTGAGAATTCAGCCCGCGTAGCGGGCGACATAATGTAGCCCACGGCGCAAGCCGTGGATGTGCGTGTTCCTTCCTCACCCCCATCCCCTCTCCCGCCCGCGCGGGAGAGGGGTGGTGAAAGCGGGGAGAGGGCCACCTTTCCCAGGGCTTGCGCCCTGGGCTACAATATTTCGCCCCTAACAGGGCTAAGGAACTTTCGCCTCCACGAGAAGAATTTTGCAGCGAACTTCTAACTCAGGACACGAGCAGGTTGATGAAAAAATCGCTCGGCGCGAGGTGGTGGCGCGTTTACCCGACCATATCTCCAATGATTTCAACGCAGAATGGCGGCGTAAAGCTGCCTCTACAACCCTTTTCATCAGCCTCCTAGTCCCTAGCCCCCAGCTTCAGTTCATTTCCCTCATCAACGCTTGGCGATGCATCGTACAGGTCACGCCGCCCGTGCTAGTACAAAGAGGCGTGGCGAGCAAGAAGACGTTAAAAGCTGTTCCGGAAATCAAGGGACTGAATTGATAAGCCACATCGACCCGATTAAGGAAGAATATGGGCGTGCTGCCGTTGTTCTCCGGATCGTACGTCGCAGCGGGAAACGTGTACGACGGAGTGCTACCGTAAGTCAGGCATTGCGAGGCCTCCGACGTGCCGCTCCCGGTGATACATCCACTACCGGCTGCACACGCCGTCGTGGAGCAGACTTGCACGGACCCGTTCGAGGTGGGTGAGTAAATCGCGCCTGTCAGGTCCTGATACGTGAGGTAGCTAACCGAAGTGGTGTTGGTGGAGCTACCGGCGGGCGGCAAGCCTAAGAATGAGGGGTTTGCCGATGCTGGCGTGGCTCCTCCCTCGATAGAATATAACGCGCCGCTGCGCGTTGCCCCGGACAGGTTAATGGCCATAATAAAGAAGTAGCCGAAGTTGACAACGTTGAATGCCAACCACAAGAGGAACGGCGTCAACAGCATAGTTTCGACCATCGATTGTCCAGAGTCCGATGCTCGCGACTGGGATTTCAGCAATAGGGATTTGGGTTTCATTCGAATATCCTGTTTCATAGAATGCAATGGAATTTATTTGAATCCTCGAACCTGACCCTAGCGCCCCGTCCCACTCAACACTTTCCAATCGGGAGGGGGTGGCGCATACATCAAAATCAATCTATGCGCCACCCCGGCAATCTACACGGCTGTCAAAATTTAAACGGGACAGCTCACTAGAAGCCACTCCAGAAACCGGTGCAAGTAGGGTGAATTTGCAGCTCCCTAATCACACCACCGGACCAATTGAAACTGGCTCTGGTTCGACGACCGAGCCCTCCTCCATGCTGAAATCCTCTTCGATGTTCAACTGATTTAAGAGTCGATGCAAATAACATCGGCTGATCTGGAGTTCTCGAGCCGCCTTTAGCTTATTGCCGTTGCACATCTCCAGTGCAGAACGAACCAGCCCGCGCTTGAAACTTCTGACTGCGTCCTGAAAGGCCCCCAGGGTGGTTTCTAAGGCCACCGCCAGCCGGCTGAGTTCCACCGGTAGGTCCTGAATCGCCAAGTAGTTACCGTCAGCAAGCACCAAGCTCCGCTCGATGACGTTCTGCAACTCACGCACGTTGCCGGGCCATTGATGGCTGGCCAGAGCATTCAGATACCCCGGGCTGATCCCCCGGATATCTTTCCCGTGCGCCGTAGCAAACAGGCGCAGAAAATACTCCGCAAGAACCGGGATATCGTCCTTCCGATTGCGGAGCGGCGGGAGCTCAATCTTCAAGACTGAGACTCTAAAGTACAGATCTTGCCTGAATGTTCCCGCCTGGACCATCTGTTCCAGGTTACGATTCGTAGCACAAATCACACGCGTGTCCAGGGGAACCGCGGCATTCGAACCCAGACGCTCCAAGCTTCGTTCCTGAAGGACTCGCAGCAGTTTTGCTTGCAAGGGAAGAGCCAAGTCACCGATTTCATCCAAAAAGACTGTCCCACCCTGAGCTTCTTCAAATCGTCCCCGGCGGCTCAGGGAAGCCCCCGTAAATGCGCCCTTCTCGTGACCAAAGAGTTCGTCTTCAATCAAGGTGTCAGGTAGCGCGCTAACGGAAAACGCCACAAAGGGCTTCCCGGCCCTGGGACTCAAGCGGTGGATGGCTCTAGCTACTACTTCCTTCCCGGTTCCGCTTTCGCCCGTAATCAGGACCGTGGTGGAAACGCCAGCCACCTTGTGAATGATTTCGTACACACGTTCCATGGCTTTGCTGTTCCCAATCAAGCTGTCAACACGTTGAACGGAGATCAGGTTACGGGCCGCAGCCAAGTCTCGGGAGAGCGTCATCCGTTCATGAGCCCGGTCCAAGGCGAATTTCAGCATTCTCACGTCCAAGGGTTGGAGGAATAGGTCCCAGGCCCCTTCCTTCATGGCCTCCATCGCGCTCTCGCGTCGGTTGTCCCAGGTAATACCTAATACCGGGGGTGCAACCGCAAGTTCGCGAGCCTCGCTCAATAGGGCCAAACACTCCGAATGGTCTGACCGGCTGGGCTGGTCCCAGTTGAGCAATGCCACGTCAATCTTGTCTGAGCGCAAGAACGGAATTGCCTCTTTTACGCTCCGAAGGTGTGTGAGCGTGTACCCCGACCCCAAAACGTTTGTCAAGGTTGCTCCAAATGCCTCGTCACGATCAACAAGAAGAACCCGTTTGCTTGAGGGGTTTTGTTGCTCCACTGCCGCCATCCATTTCCGCACTTAGTGCACATGAGAGATGCAGACACGAACTGACGCCGTACGGGCGCTAGACGGCCAGCCCTTGCTGGGTAACTTCCTGGGAAAACCGTAGCACTCATCACGGGACAGCAGGATTGCCACCCACTCAATGGGTGCAACCCGCGCGTTGCGGCATCTAGTCTCCAACTACGCGTGCCTTGGGTCAATAGAACGAAAGTACCATTGACCGCACCACCCCCAACTCCATGACGTTTACGGAAAAGGGGGAGTGTTTCTATTTGTATAATCCACCACCGGTTGATTTCCCGCCCTTATCCCAAACCACCTTTCCGGCCAATCATTTATGGGTCTTTGCCAGGCAACACCGGAAAGCGCCCCCTGATACACTACGCGCTTGCTTTCTTAGGTACTATCAGATAGCATCGATTGTCAAATAGGATTTTGATAGATCAGGGTTTTCCCCCATTAAGTACATAGCATACAAATCCCAATTTGACTGGGTTCTGGGGAAACAGATGTAAACGGATGGTAACAGATGGGTGCCGCGCCCCTGCCTTTTGCCAGGGTCCCGCCAAAGTCCCCGAGGTGGTTTGGAGTGCGTCAGATCGCTGCCGCTTTCCTCCCCCGCGAGATTGTTCGCGGGGATTTCGACGAGATGGTATTGGGCTATTTTGATGTCGTAGCAGCGAGTTTACCTCGCCACATGGCGGCGTGAAGCCGCCTCTACGTCAAGTCGATCCGTTCGCCCACAGGGCATCCTTGGCAGGTCAATTGCATGCACCCACCATGGAGTAGACTCTAACACGGATGGATGGTGTGTCCAAAACTGAAGCTGTTACCCCGCCAACGCCACAGGCGATGCCTCCTTCTACCTCATCGGCGCATGTTCCTGGCAAGTGGAACTTGGCGCACCGCGTATTCTCCTTCCCTGCCCTTCTGGGGGCTCTGATGGTCTCGACAGTTTTCGCGTTGATGCGCCGAGGGCTCTCCGACCCTGATATCTGGTGGCATCTTCATAATGCCGAGTACTTGCTTACCAACCACAAGTTCATCCGCGCTGACCTGTACTCTTTCACGCTCTACGGTTATCCCTGGGTTAATCCTGAGTGGCTGGGGGAAATTCCGTTTTACCTTGCATGGCGAGCATGGGGATTAATTGGGATCAAGCTCGTGAGTATTCTGGCTGCCGAAGCAGTCTTCTTGGGCCTATTCTATCTCTGCGACAAAAGCAGCGGCAATGTGAAGGCATCGGCACTCGCCTGCTACTTTGTCGTTTTCCTCGCTACGGTTAACTTTGGGCCGCGCACGATTCTCTTCGGTTACTGCTTTTTGCTGGCGCTCTTGATCGTGCTGGAGCGATTCCGTTCGCAAGGCAGGGCACCATTGTGGCTTCTTCCTCCATTGTTCTGCCTTTGGGCCAATACCCACGGTTCCTGGCTGATCGGCCTCGTGGTGTTTGGCCTGATCGTGGCCTCGGGGTTGGTCGAGGGAAAATGGGGGCGTGTTGAGGCCGCACGCTGGTCTCCCACGCAGTTGCGAAACCTTCTTTTCACGATGGGGGGCTGTGTTGTAGCGCTCTTTGTTAACCCTTATGGCCTCAAACTAATCCGTTGGTCGGTCGAATTTCCCTTCCGATTAAAACTGAGCGTGGAGAACATCGAAGAATGGCAATCGGTAAACTTTCACGACCCCCGAGGGAAGATTCTCTTCGCTCTGATTCTAGCCCTCATCCTGGGAGCGCTGATGACCCGGCATCAATGGAAGCTGCACGAGTTGGTGCTGGCTTTGTGTGGGCTTTACAGCGGACTGACTCATATCCGGTTCCTCTTTCTGGCTGCCATCCTGATTGCACCCCTTTTGGCGAAGCTTCTCGATGTTGTGCCACCCTATCGCAGGGAGATTGACAAGCCGGCGCTGAATGCTCTTCTCATCGTGGGTATGCTTGTCTTTATCATTCGCGGTTTCCCGTCAAATGTGCAACTGGAAGAGTCGGTCGAAAAAGATTACCCTGCTGAGGTGCTCCCTTACCTGGAATCTCATCCCCCATCAGGGCCGGTACTGAATGCCTACCTATGGGGCGGCTATCTGGGCTGGCGGGACCGGAATCTCAGATGCTTTATCGATAGCCGAGTGGATATTTTTGAATATGCGGGTGTACTCAAGGATTACCTTGACGTGATTGGAATCAAAGCCCCTTACGCCGTTCTGGACAAGTACAGGATCCGTTATGTCCTATTTCCCCTTAATGAACCTCTTACGTATGTTTTATCCCATGACCCGAATTGGAAAGTGGTTTTTGCCGGGAAAATGAGCATAATGTTCGAGAGAGCCAAGGGCTAGGGGCGGGGAGCATAGGAGATCCCGCCCTCTCCGAGGGGAGAGGGTGCCCGACGATGGAGGGCGGGTGAGGGGTCTTTTCCCTTCCGACTCGTCGGGTTGGAATGGGCACGAGGAAGTAACCCCTCACCGGTCCCGTGTCCCCATGAAGTGCATCGGGATCGCGGTCCTCTCCCTAGGGAGAGGGCTGAGGATCAAAACCCTAGCCCCTCATTCTGTCTGGCGATAGCTTAACCTGGTGCCTGTTGCCCGTGTTATACAACCGCCGTTATGATCGCTTGTTAATTGTACTGGTTCCCGCGGCGTTATTCGTTTATGCGTCGTTCCGACCGCACGTTCGACTCCGGGCCAGCATGCCGCCACAGTTTGTGGATGTTCAGCCCAATGCCCGGCCCGCACAACGGGCGGCCGAGGAACACCTCGCCCAAGCTTACTGGAAATGCGTTCTTACGGAGATTCAGTGGAAGTATACGTATGGTTCCCTTTTGCCGGAGACGCCGCCCGAGGAATTCCGGCCCAGCCTGCAACTCGCTCCTGGATCCGAGCCCGTTGCCTCCTCCCGGGTGCGTTACTGGCGACGGCTTCAACAGGTGTGGCTCCAACCCTCGTCCTGGGTGACCTCGCGAGAGTGGAGCACCGCTTGGCTTACCCAGCCCATCATAAATGGCAAGAATTGGTTTGAGAAATCTTTCAGGGAACTGCTGGAGCGAGGGTGATCAAATTTCGACAACCGGATCAGCCAACGTGACTGTGAGTCAACCCGTCCACTCTGATCGCGGACTCTGGGCAGCACTGCGCAAAGCATCCTCTTTCCCTGTCATGCTGATGGCCTGGATTGTCTTGGTCGTCGTCCGCCTGGCAGAGCAGAACCTGCCGGACCTGGACATCTGGTGGCACCTTCGGAACGCCCAATACCTCTTTACCCTGCACCGATTGCCCAACATCGATACCTATTCGTTCACGGTGGCCGGCCAACCCTGGATGAATTACGAGTGGTTGGGAGAAATTCCGTACTACCTGGCTTGGCGTGCGTTCGGTTTGGAGGGTATTGAGATTCTCATGCTCCTCGTGTTGGAAGCAATCTTCGTGGGCGTCCTGTTGTTGTGCTACCAGAGGAGCCGTCACATAAAAGCTTCGATTCTGGCTTGCTGGTTTGCCGTATTCCTGGCAACAGTTAACTTCGGGCCACGCACAATATTGTTTGGATATGCATGCCTCGTTATTCTTTTCGCCATCTTGGAGCGTTTCCGGTCGAAAGGCCAAGCCCCTCTGTGGGCTCTGCCGCCGCTGTTTTGCTTGTGGATTAACACTCACGGATCATGGTCACTGGGCATTGTGATTTTCGGGATCTTCATCGTTTCCGGGCTGGTGGAAGGGGAGTGGGGGCGGATCAAGGCTTCCCGGTGGTCGCCCCGGCAGTTGCGCCTTCTGCTCGTCTCTTTCGGGGCTTCTTGTGCCGCACTCTTTGTAAATCCTTATGGCTATCGCCTTGTCACGTATCCGCTTGACATGGCCTTCCGCCAACCACTCAACATTGCCTACATTCAAGAATGGCAGCCCCTCGACCTTCATAGCCCGAGAGGAAAAGTGGCGCTGGTTCTCCTGGCGGGCCTGTTCTGCTCGGCGCTTGCCACCCGTTACCAGTGGCGGTTTTCAGACCTGCTCTTGGTGCTCTTTGGATTTTACAGCGGCATCACCTACGAGCGTTTCCTTTTTCTTGCCGGCATCATCGTAGCGCCCATCGCCGCCGAAATGTTCTATTTCGTGCCTCCTTATCGCCCCGAAATTGATAAGCGATGGCTGAACGTGGCGATTATCGCGGGCCTTCTGGGGTTCGTCATATACAGGTTCCCGGCACCCGCCCAGCTTGAAAAGCAGGTGGCGGAACAGTATCCGGCAGAAGTTCTGCCCTATCTCGAATCGCATGAACTCTCCGGGAACATACTGAACTTTTATGCTTGGGGGGGCTATCTCGGTTGGAAGGACCCCAAACTCAAGGTCTTCGTAGACAGTCGAGTGGATATTTACGAGCATGCCGGGGTGTTCGTTGACTATGCGCAAGCGCACCTGCTGGTTGATCCCATGCGCGTCCTCAATAAATATCGAATCCGCTACGTTCTGTTTCCGCCGGGGCACCCTCTTGTGTACTTGCTTAAACGCGATCCCGGTTGGAAAGTCATTTTCAACGGCCGCATCAGCACCTTGTTCGAAAGAGCAGTGACGAATGACCATTGACGACATTTGTTATAGCACGGAGAACGCCATGCCGGTCCAACAGCCTACGCTCCCGCAGGTGCGAATCGCCATCCTGTTCACGGCGGTGGTGCTGGTCGTGAAACTCTTTCTCGAACTCGCGAGTCTGGAAGCGTACCGCTACAACTTCAGCGGCATAGGTGTCGGTTAACCGCGGACGAAACGAAGTTCGCGGTTGTGCCAAATTGTTCTGGGAAATTGAAAGACGGAGTACCTTTGGACAACTGCCGGAGACCGACGGGATGAAATTGAAAAGCCGGATCAATCCCTCCCTGGGGGAATGCGCCGCTCACATTAGAAGGAGGTTTATAGCCACGACCCACCTCGTAGCGAATAAAACCGAGGAACGGCGCCGATTCGCCGGTCATCTCGTCACTGGGCTGGCCATGCTAGTTATGGTCGTGCGGGCCCGCCCATACGATATGTTTGTCCAGTACGGAGTGGGAGGTTACCTCCTGCTCTTCGCGGATTCCTTCTTGCGCAAGAAGGAGCCCCGCGAGCGCATCATCAACTTCTACGTCGGGTCGCTGCTGGTGTTATTTCCATATCTGATTCTGCCGCTTGCCGACGGCCTTGAGGAAAGGCTTCGACCCTTCGTGTTGGACCAGGCTCTGCGGTTAATTGACCTCCGGATCGGATTAGATGGGTTTGTGTTGAGTCGCTTGTGTATAGCGCATCCCTGGACTGAGCCGCTGCTGCAGATTGTTTACGCAGGGTTGCCGCTGGCCTTTGCAGTCGCCTGGCTTACGAGCAGGTCGGTCAGGTTGCTTCGCGCGGCAGTCATGGGGGCATTCCTTTGTGTGCCCGTTTACTTATTAGTTCCTGCTTGCGGACCTGAATATGCATTTAGCAACTGGCCGTGGAGCGAAACCATGGCGTCTCCAGGTGCGGTTGCGATGCGCCCCCGCAACTGCGTGCCGTCTATGCATGTCTCTTGGGCGTTGCTCTTGGCCCTGAATGCAAGGGGCAGGGCCAGCCGAGTGCTCTTCACTCTCTATACGGCTGCGATGGCCTTCGCCACGGTCGCCGGCGGCGAACACTACTTCATTGACGCCCTCGTGGCGGTCCCTTTCACGCTGGCCCTGCAATGGCTGGCCGACAAACGAGCCCTGGAGAGTCGGTGTGACGTCGAGACAAGGAAGCAACATGAAAATGGGATACGTGCCGGCCAAGTTTCTTAACTCGATGACCCGTGCGTGCGCACACGCCGGTTGGCCCCATGGGCGTCCTCGATAAATACCGGATCCGCTACGTTCTGTTTCCGCCGGGGCGCCCTCTTGTGTACTTGCTTAAACGCGATCCCGGTTGGAAAGTCATTTTCAACGGCCGCATCAGCGTGTTGCTCGAGAGGGTGGGGCCAAAGGCCTGACTATGGCAAGCGAGAACGCCACACCCGTGCAACAACCCACACCCCGCCAAGTGCGAATCGCCCTCGCGTTCACAGCGGCAGTGCTTTTCGGGCACCTCTGTGTCCAAGCCATGAGTCCGTTGATTCGCGACTACGACTTCGGCGCCGTCTACACCGCTGGCTACATGGTTCGCCAGGGCAAAGGCGCGCGGCTTTACGATCTAGCCGAGCAGGCCCGAGCCGAGGAGACCGTCAGCAACCGGCCAGCCCTGCTGATGATTGTGCATCCGCCCTTTGAAGCGCTGTTCTTCGCACCTCTCACGAGACTCTCGTATGCATCAGCGTACTTGGTTTGGGGGGCGATTAATGTCCTCCTGTGGATTTTGTTCGCCCACCTCGCCCGCTCCTTTGCCCCGGTTCCCCGGCAGACGTTTCAATACCTGCTTCTCTGCTTCACATTCGTTCCCCTCTGGGCCACCATGGTGGAGGGACAGACGACCCTGGTCTTGCTCAGCCTGTACTGCCTGACATACCTCAGCCTCGAACGGCAGCACGACTTCAGGGCCGGTGCGTTTCTTGGCCTTGGCTTGTTCAGATTCCAACTGGTGCTACCCTTTGCTTTCATCTGCCTCCTGCGGAAGAAATGGCGACTGATGGCTGGCTTTACAGTAACCGCTTTGCTTTTGGGAGCTCTTTCCATTGTTGCGGTCGGACTGTCAGGAGTGGTCTCGTACGTCACTCTTCTCGCACACACCCTGGTGCCGCCAGCGAACCCAGCTTACGCTGCCATCGCCCCTTCGGACATGCCCACAATTCGAGGCGTTCTGAGCGTGGTGCTGACCGGACGCATCGCCACGAAATGGATCAGCGTTACTGCGGCGCTCCTTTCGGGACTTCTTATTCTAGTCACGGCCATGTGCTGGCGCAGGGGGGACCGGTTGGAGGGGAATGACTCGCCGGGCCTGATGTTCGCAGCCGCGCTGGCCGTTACGTTGATAACGGGATTACACGTATATGTCTACGACCTGGGGCTGCTTTCGCTCGCCATCTTTCTGGCGATTGGGTCTCCTCAGTGGTCAAGGAAAACTCTGTGGCGAACGATCGTGAACGTTTCCATTGGGGTTCTTTACCTGCCGCCAGTTTACCTGATCTTAGGTGGATCGAAAAGGCTGTGCCTGCTTTGGTTTCCAGTTTTCGCATTTACGTTGGCCTTGTTTGTCCTGCTCGGCAAACCACAGCAAGGCGAGCAAGCCTTTACTACAGAGGCCACGGAGGAGAGAAGCAGAATACACCTTAACCAACGATGAGCGAAACGACATCACATACCTCCACCCCTGCCACAACCGTATGCGTTGCAGGCCCGAAAATCGAGGTCGGATTCAACGAAACCGGCGTACTATACTTGGGTGTCGCCATTCTTCTCTTGGGGGCAGTTCTCTGGGCCGCCACGGGCCCCATCACGGAAAAGACGGATTTCGTGCTCACCTACTTCGGTGCCTACATGGTTCGCCACGGGGATGGGCCGAAGCTCTATGACATCCGCGAACAGGAAAAGCTGAGGGACTCGCTCTTTAAGCATCCGAACCCGCTCATTTACGAGCATCCGCCGTTCGAGGCCCTTCTTTTTGCTCCTCTGGCGGGGTTGCCGTTTCGCGAGGCATACTTGATCTGGGGGATTGTGAATGCTTTAATCTGGCTGGTGCTGCCCTATCTGCTGCGGCCGCACGCGCCCGTCCCCAAAGAGCTGCTGGGTTACTTCGCGCTGTGGCTGCTCTTCGCGCCCCTGGGTGTAGCCCTCTTTCAGGGTCAAACTTCCCTCGCCCTCTTGCTGGCATACGCCGCGGCTTTCCTCAGCCTCAAGCGCGGGCAGGATTTGAAGGCGGGCTGGTGGCTGGGCTTCGGATTGT
>Ga0315282_10014816_pt1 | contig 11570 bp, 9 predicted proteins | sample YL17G07_20_MG_FD_203693 | JGI IMG/M metagenome (GOLD analysis project Ga0315282, IMG submission 203693) | Sediment microbial communities from Yellowstone Lake, YNP, Wyoming, USA - YL17G07_20 | ecosystem: Environmental > Aquatic > Freshwater > Lake > Sediment | place: USA: Wyoming | collected...
CTACCGCTACCTCATTGACGGGGAGGCCTTTGACTGGCTGCTTTTGGCGGAGCGGCTGTGCGGGGCGGTGGAGGGGCTGCCTGAGGACGAGACAAGCGCCCTGCTCTTCGGCGGGAGGCCCCCGCTCAACCTGAGCGCCGGTGAGGTCAGGGAGCTTATCGGCCAGGGTAAGTACGGCCATTACCTGAACTACTTCTACGGCATCACCGTGGAGGAGGCCCTGATGTTGGCGGTGCAGGAGGAGATAGAAAAAGAAAAGCGGGTGCTGGGCTACCGGAGCCAGCGGGACTACACCGAGGAGGCCTACCAGAGGATATACGACGCCCCCAGGGCGGAATTGCTTCGGCAGTTCCGGCAGGAAAAGGGCTACCCGAAGTCGGTGTCCACCACCCTCACCGAGATGAAGGAATTTACCTACTGGCTCTTCAAATACCGCCTAAAGCACTGCGAAAAGGCCAGGATGGCCAGTGACACCAAGAAGGCGCTGCAATTCCTCAAGCGCCAGTGGCAGCAGAAGGGCATCTTCGGGGTGCTGACCGCCGAGAACAACTGAGCCAGGGCTAGACGCTGCTGGCTCCTTCCGAGGCTCTGACCGTGAGCACCGGTATCCGGGCCCCGCGCAGCACCTTATCGGTAACACTACCGAAGGCCCACCGCCTAATCCCCGACCGGCCGTGCGTGGACATGGCAATAAGGCCGGCACCGATTTCATCAGCCGCCTTGAGAATTTCCTCAGCTTGGTTGCCGACACCCACCATGCTCCTGACCGCCACCCCCCGGTTCCTCAGGTTTTCACCAGCTTTATTCAGGTAGTTCAGGGCAGCTTGCTTCATCGGCTCCAGCTCCTCATCGGTAAAACGCATCGGGGCACCCACGTCCCCGGCCACAATCCAGTGGGTCGCCGGCAAAACCTGGATAAGGGTCACCTCCACCTTTATCTCCGGCGAGAACTGGGCGAGGAGCTTCTCAATCACAGGCAGGGCCGCCTCACCTACCTTGGAGCCATCCAGCGGCACGAGTATCTTCTCAAGCATCCCCCACCTCCTCATATTTAAGATTCTGTTCCCTGAGCCTCGCCAGCCTGTCCCGCAGCAGGATGAGCTTCTGGCGCTCCTTCTCCACAACCGCCGCCGGTGCCCTGGTCAAAAAGGCCTGGTCCCCAAGCCTGGCCTCCAGACGGGCCACCTCGGCCTGAGCCTGCTCAAGCTCTTTCTGGAGTTTTTTCTTCTCCGCCCCAAGGTCAACCATACTGGCCATGGGGATGACCACAGTCGCCCGCTCAAGAGGCAGCACCAAAGTCTTGTCCTTGGTCAAACCTTCCGGCCCGCCCTCCGGGAAGGCGATGGGGTTGACCCGCGCCAGCACCCTGACGGCCTCGGTATGGGCGGCAATGGCCCGGCGGCGGGCAGTATCGGTGTGGATTCGCGCCTCAACCCAGCGGTTATTTGGCACCTTGTACTGGGCACGGATATTGCGGATGGCGCGTACTACCTCAATGACGGTTCCCACCTCATCCTCGGCGGCGGGGTCAACATCGGCCTTATCAGCCTCGGGATAGGCGGCGAGCATGATGGACTCAGTCCCCGCCATGCCCGTATGTTTCTTGAGGGTCTGCCAAAGTTCTTCAGTGACGAAGGGCATATAGGGATGTAGGAGCCGCAGGGACATTTCCAGGACATGCACCAGCACCGGCACCGGCGAGGGCGAAGCGCCGGCGGCAAGGCGTATCTTGGCCAGCTCGATATACCAGTCACAGAATTCCCCCCAGAGGAAGTCATGGAGCTGGCGCTGGGCCTCCCCGAACTCGTAGGCCTCCATCAGGCCGGTCACGCCGGAAACTGTCCGGCTTAGGCGCGAAAGTATCCAGCGGTCTTCCACCGGCAGCTCACCCCGTTTGATTTCCCCGGTGCCGACGGCATCCAGACTCCTGATGACGAAGCGGCTGGCATTCCACAGCTTGTTGGCGAAGTTGCGGCCGGACTCCATCTTCTCCGTGGAAAGCCGCGAATCGTTGCCGGGAGAAGTGCTGGTGGTCAGGGCGAAGCGCAGGGCATCGGTGCCGTACTGCTCTATCAAATCGAGCGGGTCGACCACGTTACCCCTGGTCTTGCTCATTTTATCTCCCTTCTCGTCGCGTAGCAGACCGTGGAAATAGATGGTGCGGAAGGGGATATCGCCGGTATCCTCGATGCCCATCATTATCATGCGGGCTACCCAGAAAAAGATAAGGTCGTAGGCCGTCTCCATGACCGATGTCGGGTAGAAGTAGCGCAGGTCTTCCGTATCTTCCGGCCAGCCCAGCGTGGAGTGCGGCCAGAGTCCGGAGCTGAACCAGGTGTCCAGTACGTCCTGGTCCTGCTCGATATTTTTCGAGCCGCATTTTGAGCAGGCGGCCGGAGCTTCCACGGCAACGATAACCTCGCTGCAGTCCCGGCAGTACCATACCGGAATACGGTGTCCCCACCAGAGCTGGCGGCTGATACACCAGTCGCGGATGTTTTCCATCCAGTTGAGGTAGACCTTGATAAAGCGCTCCGGCAGGATGTTGATGCGCCCTTCCTTCACGGCGGCGATGGCCGGCCTGGCCAGAGGCTCTGCCTTAACGAACCACTGTTTGCTGGCGATGGGCTCCACGATGGTCTGACAGCGCTGGCAGTGCCCTATGGCGTGGTTGTAGTCTTCAATCTTGACGAGTAACCCGTCTTTCTCCAGGTCTTCCAGGATGGCCTTGCGGCAGTCGAAGCGGTCCATGCCCTGGTACGGCCCGGCATTCTCGTTCATGGTGACGTCCGTGTTGAGGATATTTATCAGGGGCAGCCCGTGCCGCTGTGCCACCTCAAAGTCCACCGGGTCATGGGCCGGGGTGATTTTCACGGCGCCGGTGCCGAAGGCGGGGTCGACGGCCTCGTCGGCGATGATGGGTATCTCGCGGTGGACGGCGGGCAAAATCACCTTCTTACCGATGAGTTTTTTAAAGCGTTTGTCTTTGGGGTTAACCGCCACCGCCGTATCCCCGAGGATGGTCTCCGGGCGGGTGGTGGCGACGGTGATAAAGCGCCCCCTGTCCTGGACAAGGGGATATTTGACATAATACAAATGGCCGGTCACGTCCTTGTGCTCGGTCTCCAGGTCGGAAAGGGCCGTGGCGCAGCGAGGGCACCAGTTGATGATTCGCTCCCCGCGGTATATCAGGCCTTTTTCGTAGAGGCGGACGAAGGCGGTGCGCACCGCCCGACTGGCTGCCTCGTCCATGGTGTAGCGTTCCCGGCTCCAGTCGCAGGAGGCGCCCAGTTTCATACGCTGTTCGGTGATGGTATGGCGGCAGTCCGCCACCCACTGGCGCATCCTCTCCAGGAACTTCTCACGGCCCAGCTTATGGCGGTCCAGCCCCTCTTTGGCCAGCACCCTCTCCACGACCACCTGGGCGGCGATGCTGGCGTGGTCGACGCCGGGGAGCCAGAGGGCGGGCTCGCCCTTCATGCGGTGCCAGCGCGTCATGATGTCCTGAAGGGCGCTTTCCAGGGCGTGGCCGAGGTGCAGCTCGCCGGTGACGTTGGGGGGAGGCATGATGATGACGAAGGGCTTTTTCTGCCAGTCTATTCTGGGTGTAAAATAGCCCTTCTCCATCCAGAATTTATACCACTTGGCCTCGGCCTTGGCCGGCTCGTAGGCCTTGGGCATTTCGTTTTCTATGTTTGGCGTTTCTGGCATAACTATCTCTTTCTAGTTTTAGAGTTTTTTTAAGAACCTCACCCCCTTTGTCCCCCTCTCCTTGCCAAGGAGAGGGGGAGGGGTTTGGGAGAGGGGGTAAACCCCCTCTCATATTTTCTCCCCCCTACTTTACTATTTCAAGACGGTATTTCTTCATTAGCTCGATGACTGAAATGCGAACTCTGTCTCCTACTTTGAGCTCTGGATGTCGTCTATACCACTCGGCTAGGTTGGCTTGGAAATAGTTACCTCTGTTTGGGTCACCAACTTGGGTGCCTCCAGGAGCCGAAGACATATAAGTCTCAATTGTACTAATGTCAGTTTCAAGTGTGAAAGGTACTTTGTACCCTGGGAAGAATTGCCTATTATTCTTGCGAATGGGGAGATAGTGAGCCTTGACGAAAGGTTCTCGAATTATGATTTCGATCTTATCTCCGTTCGGTGGAAGAGGTGTTGTAGTTGGAGGCTGCGGAAAATCTGGTTTAGCGGAAACAACAGGCTTATATAACTGCTCAAATAAATGGGCATGAACTGATAAACCTACCCCTTCTCTGGAAAAAGTCTGGAACTCAACCACTCTTTTTTGGGCGTACTTCTTAAGCGCTTCTCTTAACTGTTCTGTATTTTTTTCAATTATGATGGTTATTGTAGGTGATTTTGAGATAAGGTCTGAAAGAAATTTATGTATATCTTTGTCTAGCTTGAGCGCTTGGCGTATTTTATTTGCAAGAACCCAGTCATTTACCGTTGTGCTATATAAGGCCTCAATTATTTTGTTACGAGTGTTTGGATTATCTATAGCATTGATAAACTTATCCACTTGAGGAACTACATGTTGGTAGGGGTCATGAGATGATAGCTCTACCTCAACTATATGCCATTGTGGTGAATTCCCGAATACTATAGCTAGTCCGTCAGGAATGGAACCAACGCCAGCTAGAGTCTTAAGTTTTTGCTTTTTATCAAAATAGATTGAGTCTCCACCAAATATATCCAGTGCATGCTCTATAACCATTTGCTCCAATTCATCTTCGTTTGAGATTTCACATTCCTGATACCTCACACCGTCTATCAGTAACATCTTCTCACCTCCCACCTTTATTTCTTCCCCATCATCCCCCCCACCCTGTCCAGAATTCTATCCGCCGCCTCGCGCTTGCTCATCAGGGGCAGCTCTTCTATCTTGCCCTTCTTATCAATCAGGGTTACCCTGTTGGTGTCCACGTCAAAGCCGGAGTCGGCGGCGGTGATGTCGTTGGCGACTATCAAGTCCAGATTTTTACTGGCCAGCTTCTTTTTAGCGTTGGCGACCATATTTTCGCTCTCGGCGGCAAACCCGACCCTGATAAAATTGCCTTTGACTTCACCTAAAATGTCCGGTGTCTCGATAAGCTCAAGAGTCATACTCTGGACGGACTCTTTTTTAATCTTGGACTTGGCAGTCTTCTTCGGCATGTAGTCGGCCACCGCCGCCGCCATGATGAGGGCAACGGCTTTAATTACCGCCTTGCTGACGGCCTCTTTCATCTGGACGGCGGTCTTTACATGGATGACCTCCATACCGGAGGGGTCGGGCAGCGCTGAGGGCGCGGTAATCAGCTTCACCGCGGCGCCTCTATCGCGAGCGGCCTCGGCGATGGCGTAGCCCATCTTGCCTGAGGAGCGGTTGCTGATATGGCGCACCGGGTCAATCGGCTCCTGGGTACCGCCGGCCGTGACAACGATGCGTCTGCCCTCTAGGTCTTTCTTTTTACCCAGCACCTGCTCGATGACCTCGATTATTCTGGCGGTATCCGGCAGTCTTCCCCGCCCTATTTTCCCGGACGCCAGGCGGCCATAGTCCGGCTCGATGATGGTAAAACCCCGGGCTTTCAGCTTCGCCAGGTTTCCCTGTGTTATCGAATTCTGGAACATGACGTCATTCATGGCAGGCGCCACGATGACCGGCGCTTCGGTTGCCAGCACGATGGTGCCGAGCATATTATCGGCAATGCCCGCCGCCAGCCGGGCGATGGTGTTGGCCGTGGCCGGGGCAATCACCACGGCTTCAGCCGCCTCGGCCAGGGCGATATGCTCCTCGTTGTACTCTGTAGCCAGCTCAAACATGTCGCTCACTACGGGACGATGGGTTATATTGCGCAGCGTCAGCGGGGTGATGAACTTGGTGGCGGCCTTGGTCATGACGACCTCAACCTTGGCCCCCGCCTGGGTCAGCTTGCTGGCAATATCCGCCGCTTTGTAGGCGGCGATGCCGCCGGTGATGCCTAAAACTATCGTTTTGTTTTTTAGCATAGCTATCTCCTGGGCTAAGCCCGGTTCATCATGTAGATGAGCCTCAGCCCTACCAGCGTCAGGTCGGGGTTAACCACGTCAATGACCGATGTTTCCTTAGCGATGAGTTCGGCATAGCCGCCGGTAGCGATTACCTTGACTTTGCCCTTAATCTCTTTTCTAATACGGGCGATGATGCCCTCAATGAGGCCGATATAGCCGAAGACCAGCCCGGACTGCATGGCGGTAATGGTATTGGTGCCGATGGCACGCTCCGGGCGAGCCAACTCCACGCGCGGCAGCATGGCGGTATGGGTATACAGGGCCTCCGCCGCCATCCTCAGCCCCGGGGCGATGGCCCCGCCCAGATAGTCGCCTTCCTTGGACACTGTATCAAAGGTGGTGCCGGTACCCAGGTCAACAATGATTAAAGGCCCGCCGTAGAGGTGATGGGCGGCCGCCGCGTCCACGATACGGTCGGCACCGACCTCGGCGGGGTTGTCCATGCGTATGCGCACGCCGGTCTTGACCCCGGCGCGCACCACCAGCGGTGAGACTTTAAAGTAGCGCTGGCAAAGCTCTTCAAAGGTAGCCGTCAGCGGCGGGACAACGCTGCACAGGGATACCTCGGTCACATCGGGGGCATCAAAGCCCTGCTGGCGGAGCAGATTGAGCAGTATCACCGCATACTCATCCGGCATACGGTCAATACCGGTGGCGATGCGCCAGGTGGCACCGAGCTCCTCCCCCCGGAACAGCCCTACCGTGACGTTGGTATTGCCGATGTCAATGGCTAGTAACATATCTCACTCCCTCACCAAGGCTTATTCCTTGAGCCTTTTGATAACGACGGGCAGCACCGGCAAGAGGTCGCTGGCGAGCATACCGGCCTCACCCAAGCTTTCTTTCACCATCTCGCCGGCCACGCCGTGAAGGTAGACGCCGAGGGAGGCTGCCTCAAAAAGGGGCCGCCCCTGGGCCACCAGCCCGGCAATAGCCCCGGCCAGGACATCACCCGTCCCCCCCGAGGCCAGCCCGGGGTTGGCAAAAGGGCTGACGGCGACCTGCCCATCGGGGGCGGCGATAACGCTGTAAGCCCCCTTGAGGACAATGACCTTATGCCACTTGGCCGCGAAGTTCCTGGCCACACCCAATCTGTCGGCCTGCACCTCGGCTAACTTGAGACCGCAGAGCCTGGCCATTTCCCCGGGGTGGGGGGTAATGATGGCCTCACCAAAAAGCTGCCACCAGGCCGGCACCTGGGACAGGATATTCAGGGCGTCAGCATCAAGCACGGCGGGCTTAGCCTCCGCCGAAAGCAGGGCTCGGACAAACCCCGCCGTGGACGGGTGTTGCCCCAGCCCGCAGCCGAGGAGCAGGACATCATATCTACCAAGGGCCTCGCTCAGGGTCTTGGCGGCCCCGGCTGCAATAATGCCAGACCCATCCTCCGGCAGGGGCAGATAGGTCGCCTCGGCGAGCTTGGCGGCGATAATTGGCTGGAGGCTAGAGGCGGTGGCCAGAGTCACCAGGCCGGCCCCGACCCTCAGGGCACCGCTACAGGCAAGATAGGCCGCCCCGATATAACTCACGGAGCCGGCGGCCACCAGCACCCGCCCGAAGCTCCCTTTATTGGCATCGGGGGGACGCCCCGGGAGGCTGGCCCTGGCCAAATCGGCAGTGATAAGCTCGGTCTTTACCGATGCCGCCAGGTGCTCCGGGATGCCGATATCAGCTATCTTGAGTTCGCCCACCCGGGCCGCCCCGGGGAACGAGAAAAGCCCCACCTTAGGGAAGGCCAGCGTGACCGTCATATCGACCGCCAGGCAGGCCGGGTCAACCGCCCCGGTATCAGCATCAAGCCCCGAGGGTAAATCAACCGCGATGATACAAAGGTCTCTCTCCTTCTTAGCCTCAGCCACCCGCCCCAGCACCTCCCGGAATACCCCCCCCAGGGGACGCAGGCGCCCCGTACCCAACAGGGCATCCAGAACACAGGTCGCCGACGCGAGCAGTTCACCAAACCCTTTAAGGCTCTTATCCTGAGCGGCGGCCACACATTTAATGCCACGTTCCTGAGCCAGCCTGAGGTTCGGGTCATCGGGCGGCCTCTGGCCGCAGAGGTAAACGCTGACGTGAGCCCCCCAGTCATGGAGGCAGCGCGCCGCCACCAGGCCATCTCCACCATTATTCCCCGGCCCGACCAGGCACAGGACATGCTGTTCCTCAAGGCAACCCAGGCGGCACCGCACCTCCTCGGCCACGGCCTCACCCGCCTTCTCCATGAGCCTGCTGGTGGACAGGCCCAGCCGGGCGCATTCCTGGTCAATATGCCTCATCTCGTCCGCCGTCAGGATTTTCATGGCTAAACCCAAACCCTTCTTGTTGATTTGAGTGTAGCAATATCTTCGGCTATGGTCAAGGGAACTTTTAGGCCCCGCTACTCATCAAATCGTCCAGTTTTCGGTTCATCCCCTCCCAGTGTGTCCCCCGCCAGTAGAGGCGGCGGCAGGTGGGGCACTCCATATAGTGGGGCTGCGTCGCGTAGACATAAGGGGGCACGCGGTCTTTTACCTCTTCCCGCTGCCTCGCCACCAGGGGCTGGTTGCATTCCAGGCAGAGCGTGAACGGCCTCAGATGGCCCTTCAGGGGCAGGGCCGCCAGGAGCTGGCGCATCTGCTCCCCCGGTGCCTCGCTATCAATCAGGATGGCTCTAAGCCGCCCGCTGGTGATAACCCGCCTCTTCATAACCTCGGTGTCGCGGGTCACCAGCACCCTCCCCTCCACCAGGGCGCGGGCCACCATCTGGGCATCATCGCAGCCATGAAAGAAGAGGCTGTCATACCCCATCATCCTCAACCACCTGGCCAGCTTGCCCACATTGTGGTCAACGACAAATTTCAGCTCACTAATCGGACTACCCCTAACCCGACATGACGAATGGGTTATAGCTTGTCCCGTAATCGTAGGTGTCAATACCCTCGCGCCGCTTCAGTGAGCCGACCATGGCGTAGGTGGCCGGGGTCGCCACGGCCTCAATAAGCACCTTGGCCACCCAGTGGTAGAGAATCATCACCGGCACAAACGAGGGGGTGCCGATAAAGGCCAGGGTGATGAAGATGGCCGTGTCCAGCCCCTCCCCTATTATGGTTGAGCCGATGGTACGGCTCCACAGCCAGCGGCCCCGGGTCATGATTTTCATCCAGGAGAGGACAAAGGAATTGGCAAATTCCCCGACCAGGTAGCCGCTGAATGAGGCGGCCAGAAGCCGCGGCGCGTAGCCCAGGATGCTCTGATAGGCCGCCTGGTTCTCCCAGAAAGAGGCCGGCGGCAGTTTTTGTCCCACCCAGGCAAAGAAGACGAAGACCAGGTTGCAGGCAAATCCCAGCCAGATGACCCGCCGCGCCACCCGGTAGCCGTAGACCTCGGTAAGGACATCGCCGAAGATATAGCTCACGGGGAAAACAAAGATGGCCGCCGGCAGGACAAAGGGCCCCAGGCCGATTATCTTCACCGCGATGATATTGGCGGTAATCAAACAGGTGACAAAGACAGCGGCGATAACCACCAGGCAATACGATATTTTCACTCTTGCCAAACCCTCTTAGCCAAAAAAGAATACGGATATATTCTAGCACAACCATTGCTGGATAAAAAAAATCCCCCTCCCTTGCTAAGGGGAAGGGGGACAACAGGGGGTGGGACAGATGGTGGGTTCCCCGATAATACTATTTTCTCTCCAGGATGATGGCCATACCCTGCCCACCGCCGATGCATAATGTCGCCAGGCCGAAGTGGAGGCTGCGGCGCGCCATCTCATGGAGCAGGGTAACGATAATCCTGGCACCGGTGCAGCCGATGGGGTGCCCCAGCGAGATGCCGCCGCCGTGGAGGTTGGTCTTTTTCATATCAATGTCAAGCTCACGGATGCAGCCCAGGGACTGGGAGGCAAAGGCCTCGTTCAGCTCAATATAGTCTATGTCCTTCAGGGTAAGCCCGGCCAGCTTGAGGGCCTTCTTGGTGGCCGGCACCACACCCAGCCCCATATAGGCCGGGTCAACGCCGCCACTGGCATAGGCACGGATATAAGCCACAGGCTTAAGCCCCAGCTCCTTGGCCTTTTTCTCCGACATGACGACCAGGGCGGCGGCGGCATCGGTGATGGCCGAGGCACTGCCGGCGGTGACGGCGCCATCCGCCTTGAACACCGCCGGGAGTTTGCCGAGCAGCTCCATGGAGGTCTCCCTGGGGTGCTCGTCGGTATCAAAGGCCTTGGTCTCCTTCTTGACCCTCACCTCCACGGGGACGATTTCCTGCTTGAAGGTGCCGTCCTTGATGGCCGCCAGCGCCCGGTTGTTGCTCTCCAGGGCGAATTCGTCCTGCTCCTTACGGGTGATGCCGAACTTCTGGGCGATGTTCTCCGAGGTCAAGCCCATGTGGTAGTTGTAGAATATCTCCCAAAGGCCATCGTGCACCATGCCGTCAACCATCTCGGCATTGAACATCCTGGCCCCCCACCTCGCCTTGGGGAAGTAGTAGGGGACGGCGCTCATATTCTCCATGCCGCCGGCGATAACAACCTCGGCATCACCGGCCTTGATGGACTGGGCGGCCAGGGCCACCGCCTTCATGCCGGAGGCGCAAATCTTGTTCACGGTAAAGGCATTGACCTCCTTGGGGATGCCGGCATAGATACCGGCCTGGCGCGCCGGGTTCTGCCCCTGGCCCGCCTGGAGGACATTGCCCATGATAACCTCATCTATCCTGACCTCCTTGAGAGAGGCGTCCCAGTCGGCGTTCTTCTTCTCTAGCTCAATCAGGCCCTCGTCCTTGAGTGCCTTAGGCGCGTAGCTCAACACCTCGGCGTCCCTCTTCGGCTTCAGCCCCACCCTTTTGAGCGCCCCCTTGATGACGATGCTGCCAAGTTTCACCGCCGGGACATCCTGCAAAGCGCCGCCATAGTTACCTATCGCCGTCCTGACGCCACTAACAATCACAACCTCGTTCATGTGCTCCTTTCCTCAACCTAAGACTGCTCCAGATTACTTTTTATAGTCGTAGAAACCTTTTCCCGTCTTGCGCCCCAAAAAGCCCGCCGCCACCATCTTCCTGAGCATTACCGGCGCATGATACATGTTGTCCCGGAACTCCTCATAGATGCCGCTGGCGATATAAAGGAGGGTATCCAGCCCAATCAGGTCGGCCAGCGCCAGCGGCCCCATCGGGTGGTTCAGGCCAAGTGTCAGACTGGTATCAATGTCCTCTTTCGTCGCCACGCCCGACTCCAGCATACGTATGGCGACAAGGATTTGCGGCACCATGAGCCGGTTGACGAGAAAGCCGGGGGCGTCCTGGGCGATGACGATAGTCTTGCCCAGGGACCGGCCGAAGCTTTTACCCGTTTCCAGTGTCGCCTCGCTGGTGGCCACCGTCCTGACTATTTCCAGGAGCTTCATAATGGGCACCGGGTTCATAAAGTGCAGCCCCAGCACCTTTTCCGGCCTTTGGGTGACCATGGCCATATCAATGATGGAGAGGCAGGAGGTATTGGTGGCCAAGATGGCCTCGGGGGGGCAGGTCTTATCCAG
>Ga0315282_10014817_pt1 | contig 11570 bp, 12 predicted proteins | sample YL17G07_20_MG_FD_203693 | JGI IMG/M metagenome (GOLD analysis project Ga0315282, IMG submission 203693) | Sediment microbial communities from Yellowstone Lake, YNP, Wyoming, USA - YL17G07_20 | ecosystem: Environmental > Aquatic > Freshwater > Lake > Sediment | place: USA: Wyoming | collected...
ATTTGGGATCGTAAAATAGCCGCCAATATAAGAGGCTGGCGATTCTGGCAGGTGGAAGAAAGAATATATTGGCTTTATAAGTCGGTTGACAGGCATTATATAGGTCAAGAATTAAAACCAAAACACGCATTGGTTACTTCTATTTGGAGATTCCCACCTGAACGGGATATTCCACATCCTGCTCCTTTCCCGCTAGCTTTGCCCGTTAGGGCTATTTATTCAATTATGGACGATAATAAAGGAATAATAATTGATCCTTATTGTGGAAGTGGTACTACTTTAGTCGCTGCAAAGTTATTGGGTCATGATTACATAGGGATAGAGATATCTAAAGAATATGCCGACTTCGCAGAGGCTAGGATAATGAATTGTGAAAATGAGAGGAAAGAAGCACTTTCAGAAATGGTAAAACATGTAGTAACAAGGACCTTCTCTGAAAGAAAGGAAAATGGAGAATATACAGGTAGATTTAGAATTCAAAAGAATTCGCAGGAAAAGCCGATTCCTCTTAAACTATTTGAAACTAAAGCACAATATATGGAGCGAACTGCTAAAAAGTCTTCGGCAAGTAAAAAAGTAGCCCCTGCGAGTGACTAGCTTATGGCTAGTTTATGCCACCTTCCGGTTGCTTAAAATGGGGAGTTTTAGAGGGGCGAAGCCTCTCTTATATAAATCCTCCCCCTCCCTTATCAAGGGAGGGGGACACAGGGGGAGGGTTACAAGCATTAATAAGGAAAGGTATAGCGAAATGAGAAACTTAATTAAACTCTATGCTCGTCCCAGGCTTAACTCGCCAAATATGTTGGCTTCTTGGCAGGGCATTGGTAATGTTTCAATTATAGTGGCTGAATACCTGACAAGAAAGCTAGACTTTAAGGAACTGGGGGAGATTGAAGCCTCTCAATTTTTTGACCCCATCGGAGTAATAGTTAAGGAGGATGTGGTTGAGGCACCACAGTTCCCGGAGAGCAAATTCTATTACTGGAAGAACAAGGGTGGAGGCAGTGATTTAATATTATTTATCGGCGAGAGCCAACCAGCCTTCAAGGGGTATGAGCTGGCTAATTGTGTCCTTGATATGGCAGTACGGTTTCAGGTTAAGAGGGTATATACCTGTGCCGCAGCTCTAACCCGCATCCACCATACCGAACAGCCCAGGGTGTGGGGGGTAGCCACCATCCGGGAGGTGAGCGAGGATTTGAAAAGGTATGATTTGGTGCAAAGGGGTAACCTCCAAATCTCAGGGTTAAACGGGCTACTACTAGGCGTAGCCAAAGAGAGGGATATTGAAGGTGTTTGCCTGCTGGGTGAGGTACCTATGTATGCCACTCGAATAGAGAATCCCATGGCGGCTCTGGCTGTGCTTAAGGTACTCAGCAAAATGCTAGGGATTGAAATTGACATGGATGAACTGGCACAGCTAGCTATGGAGACGAAGGAGAAATTAAGAGAGGTAGCTGCTGAGGCTATGGGGGAGTATATCGACTTCTTTACCCGCCCTATCTGGGAACAGGGGGAGGAGGAAGAGGAGGAAGAAGAGTAGCAACACGGAGCCTGCCTATGCCATTACCTATTGAAGGGATTATCGCCGACCTTGGTAATAGTGACAAACCGTTGCTCAACTCAAAGCTTATTGAACTGTCAAACCTAAATCGGGCAGAGATGAAACTTTTTGAACAGAAGTGGGTGACAATTGAGCCAAAGCGGCGACGGCAGATTGTGTGTCGGCTGGTTGAGTTAGTCGAGGATAACTTTGAGCTGAACTTTGACAGCATCTTTGTCGGTCGCTTAAAAGACCAGGATGCTGAGGTGCGTAGCAAGGCTATTGAAGGTCTGTGGGAAAATGAGGATACCTCTCTAATTCACCCTTTAATTGATTTGCTTAGTGAAGATAGTTCAGAGAAAGTTCAGGCAATGGCAGCTATGGCGCTGGGCAAATTCGCCATGTTGGCTGAGCTTAGGAAGCTACGCTCTTCTCATGCAACCAAGGTATGCCAAGCTTTGCTTGGCATAATTGGCGACAAAGACAAACCTGTAGAAGTCAGGCGCCATGCTTTGGAGGCAGCTGCCCCGCTAAGCGTCCTGCAGGTGAACCAAGCCATCTTAGAATCGTACCAAAGTCATGATTCTAAGCTTAGAGCTAGCGCTATCTACGCTATGGGTAAGAACTGCAACCCTTCCTGGCTACCTATGCTACTAAAAGAGCTAATCAATCCCAACGTTGAGATGCGTTATGAAGCAGCCACAGCGTGCGGTGAGTTGGGGGAAAAAGAAGCCGCTCCCTATCTTATAGAGCTTGCCAACGATGATGATACTGAGGTTCAGCTTGCTGCTATCCGAGCGCTAGGTAAGATAGGTGGTAGCGAGGCTAAGGAGTGTCTAGAGGAATGTCGATATAGTTCCAGTGAGGCAATCCAGCAGGCTGCGGAAGAGGCTTTACATGAGCTAGAGAGTGCGGAAGACCCTTTCTCTTTTAGGGCTTGACTCTCTGAAGGATAGTAATGATTACCGGCAACAGGATTAGGCTTCGCAATAAGAGATTAACTGATGCCCGAAGTGACTACACCTGGCAGACAGACCCTGAGCTAGCTCAGCTTGATGCTGCCCCCCTGCTAACTGCTACCTTTGCCCAGTACCTATCAGACTACGCCAGTGAAATGCATTACCCTTCACCAAGCAGGCACCAGTTCGCTATAGAAACCCTTGAAGGTAAGCATATCGGCAACTGCGTATATTATGACATTAATGAGACCAAGGGTGAAGCCGAACTGGGTATCATGATTGGCAACCGTGACTACTGGGATAAGGGCTATGGTGCCGATGCCGTGACTACCTTGGTCAATTACATATTCCGCCAGACAAACCTCAATCGGCTCTATCTGAAGACTCTGGACTCAAACAAACGGGCGCAGACGTGCTTCAAAAAGTGTGGCTTCACCCCCAATGGGCGTCTGGTCAAGGATGGTTTCAGGTTTGTGCTTATGGAAATATACCGTGAACAGTGGGAAGAACAGCAAACCGAGGCTTAGAACGATTCTTCCTATTTATCTGGCTGGGGTGGTGCTGGATTTGTATATCCTTCCAGTAATACTTTGGGTACTAATTCTATTAACTCCTCTACCGTCCACAAGCCTTTCTTTTTAGCGATGGTCTTCTTTTTTACTGGCTCTGAGTAAATGGCGATATTGCCTCCGGTAACATCGAATACCTGCCCGTTTATATTTGCTGCCTCATCGGTGCACAGATAAACTATAAATGGGGCTACTGTCTCCGGGCTTGGCGGGTTGGTTAACTCCTCAAACCGCTCTTTGGTCATAAGCCCTGCCTCAAATCTCTTCTTGAAGCCAGCTACTATGTCCTCACTGAGGGTAAAGCGTGTTGCTGCTGTTGGTGCATAGGCGTTACAGGTTACTCCATACCTGCCCATCTCTCTGGCGACAGACCTGGTTAGACCGACAATCCCCGCCTTAGCCGCCCCGTAATTACAATGCCCCACCGTGCCTAGCCAGGCAGTGGAAGTAGTATTTATTATCCGTCCCCATCTCTGCTCTCTCATTAAGCTAGCGACGTGCCGAATGCAATTAAAGGAGCCCTTGAGGAAGGATTCCACGCACCTATCCCAATCCTCCTCGGTCATATTCCAGACCATCTTGGGGGCATCAGCACCAGCATTATTCACCAAGATATCTGCCCGACCGAAGTTGTCCAAGGCGGTTTGAACAAACCTCTGAGCTTCATTAAAGTTAGAGACGTCGCCGAAAAAGGGCACTGCCTGACCGCCTAAGTCTCTAATCTCCTTGGCTATGGTCTCAGCATCGCCACCGGAGGTGCCCGGCTTGCGGTTATTAGTCACTACCTTGGCACCTTCCTTAGCTAAACCCACGGCTATAGCTTTCCCTATTCCCTGACCTGAGCCAGTAATTAGAGCTACTCTGCCCTTTAATCTGTTACCCATTTATTTAGCCTCCATACTAGCTTCAACAGAACCAAGAAAGTTTACCCTAACTTTGCTAAGTGTGTCAAGGAAAAACAACCCCTTGACGGCTAGTTTATGGTAAGGTACATTTAACTGAAGTAGTCTTAAAGGGGGAACTTTGAGCTTAGGTGATAAGTATGCTGAGTTTTTATACCGTGTAGCCACGACTCAAAACAAGCTAAAGATTATAATTACACCAGTAGGGATAATCTTTTGGTTTGGCTTAAGTGCACTCTTTGTTTTTGCTTCATTGTGGCTAGATGAGCTCTTACCAGTGTCTCTCTCCCTTTTACCCCCGACTAACATATTCGCATCCCTACCCCTGCTGATAATTGGAGCTACTGTAGCTCTTTGGACAGTTTATACCTTTTTTAAGGCAAGAGGCAGCCCCGTTCCTCTCAACCCACCCCAGAGGCTGGTAGTAAGAGGACTTTATGCCTATGTTAGAAACCCGATGCTCCTCGGCTGGTTTATGATATTATTTGGGTTGGGGATTTTGCTCAATTCAATCTTCCTTATTTTTATTTTTACTCCGCTCTTTATCTACTTGAACGTCCTCTACCTTAAAACTGTTGAAGAGAAGGAGATGGAGAAGAAGTTTGGCAGGGAGTATCTAATATACAAAAAAGGAGTGCCCATGTTCATCCCAAAGTTTAGCAGGAGGAAATAGGTGAGCTTGATGGATATTTTGCCAATAGAATGGCTGGGGGATAGGGTCAGAATTCTTGACCAGACCAAGCTTCCGCAAGAAGAGGTTTACTTGGAGCTTTCTGACTATCAAGTTGCCGCTTCAGCTATCAAGGAGCTAAGGGTGAGGGGGGCACCGGCGATTGGTATATTTGGCGCCTATGTAATAGCATTAGGTGCACAAAAAATCAAGGCTTCATCTAAAGATAAGTTTTTAGGAAAATTCCAAGACGTTACCCGGACTCTTGCTGCCACCCGCCCCACCGCCAGGAATCTTTTCCGGGCTATTGAGCGGATGCAGAAAGTAGCCGAAGCCGGTGAGGATATAGACCAGATTAAGGCAGCGCTGGTTAATGAAGCGGTTAAAATACACAACGAAGAGAAAGAGGCAACTAGAAAGCTATCTCAGCTTGGTGCTGAGCTGATTGAGGACAATACTACCATCCTGACCCACTGTAATACCGGGGCGTTAGCTACTGGCGGCTATGGCACTACTCTGGGGGTAATTAAACAGGCAAAGGAGCAGGGGAAGAGGCTCAAGGTTTTGGTTACCGAGACCCGCCCTCTCCTCCAGGGGGCAAGGCTTACCACCTGGGAGTTAAAGAAGGCTAATATCCCATTTAGCCTCATTACCGACTCTATGGCTGGCTATTTTATGAGCCGGGGGGAGGTTAGCTGTGTGATTGTTGGCGCTGACCGTATTGCTGCCAATGGTGATACTGCGAACAAGATTGGCACATATACTCTTGCCGTGCTGGCTATGGAGCATGGCATCCCGTTCTATGTTGCTGCTCCCACCTCTACTATTGACCTTTCTCTGGCTTCAGGGGATGAAATCCCCATTGAGCAGCGAAGCCCGGAAGAGGTAATCCAAATTCAAGGTGTAGCTATTGCCCCCGAGGGCACTCAAGCCTTGAACCCTGCCTTTGACATCACCCCCCACTACTACATAACCGCTATCATCACCGAAAGGGGTATAATAAGGGAGCCGTATGTGGAGAGACTGAGGCGGATTTGGTGACAGGAAGTCGATACTATATAAAGATATGGAGAAATAGGGATTTTGATGAAGCGATATCGCCTGTACATCGATGAATCTGGTGACCACACATATTATAGGCTAGAAGACCCTGCTAAAAGATATTTAGGGCTAACTGGTATATTTATAGAAACTGAGTACTACCGGACTGTTTTTCAACTTGAGCTCGAACGATTAAAACAAGAGCACTTTCCTCACAATCCTGATGAACCTGTAATCCTGCACCGGGAGGACATTATAAACCGAAGAGGGCCTTTTTGGAGACTGAGGGATACAGAAAAAGAACGGGCTTTTAATGAAGGTTTTCTACAATTCATCAAGGAACAGGACTACTGCATCATCACCGTAGTTATCGATAAGAAGACTCATATTGAACGATATGGTGAGGTCGCCTACCACCCTTACCACTATTGCTTGGCTGTTCTCCTTGAGAGGTACTGTGGCTTTTTGAATTTCTATAACGCGCAGGGTGATGTATTGGCTGAAAGCCGAGGTGGAACAGAAGACCAACAATTGAAACAAGCCTATCGAGTTATTTATAATGTAGGAACTCGCCAACGTGACACCGCATTTTTCAGTCGTGGTCTTACAAGCTCGGAAATTAAATTGAAGCCGAAATTAGCAAACATCGCTGGGCTACAATTATCCGACCTTTTAGCCTACCCAAGTAAACAGGAAATCCTGATTGAAGAACATAGAATCAATGATCCCGGTGATAACTTCGGTAAGAGAATCTGCCAGTGTATTCAGGAGAAGTATAATAAACACGTATACCAAGGGAGGATTAGCGGATACGGTAAAGTATTACTCCAAAAATGAAAAGACCAAGCTTTCGCTTGATCTTTTCACGCTAGCCCTACACGGGCCATCCACCTTCGAATTAATCGAATTGATTATATTATAAAGTAAGGCTTAAGCCTTGTCAAGTATTTGTTGACATTTTGTCGAACATTTGTTGAGATTTTGTTAAGGAGGTCTCTTAATGCCGCAGGCTAAGATAGGGGTTATTGGCGGGACGGGGCTGTATAAAATTGAGGGGCTCACCAATATCGAGAAAGTTGACATAAATACACCCTTTGGTAAGCTGAGTGATACCATAACTATTGGCAGGCTGGAGGGAGTGGGGATTGCCTTCCTGCCCAGGCATGGCAGAGGACACCGCATTTCTCCTACTGAAATCCCGGCTAGAGCTAATATCTATGCCCTGAAGTCGCTGGGGGTGGAGTGGATTATTTCCGTCAATACAGTAGGTAGTTTTAAGGAAGAAATAAAGCCCGGAGACTTGGTTATCCCTGACCAGCTAATCGACCGCACCAGGGGTCGGGTTAGCTCCTTTTTCGGTGAGGGCATTGTCGCTCACATCCCCTTTGCCCAGCCCTTCTGCCCGGTGTTGAGCCAGATTCTGTATCAGGCTGCAGTGGTGGCGGGAGCCAGAGTTCATCAAGGAGGTACCTATGTGGCGATGGAGGGTCCTGCCTTCTCTACCAGGGCTGAATCACGGCTCTACCGCTCGTGGGGGGCGGACATTATTGGTATGACAGCGCTGCCTGAAGCTAAATTGGCGCGGGAGGCGGAAATCTGCTATGCCAGCATTGCCTGTGTTACCGACTACGATAGCTGGCAGGAGAAAAGCCAGCCGTTTACCGTAGATGTTATTCTGGATATCCTGCATAAGAACAGTGATACCGCCAAGAAAATTATCAAGTTAGCAGTCGCCAGAATACCCCAGAAGCGTAACTGCGACTGTGCCACGGCGTTGAAGTCGGCAATTGTTACCGCCCCCAAGTATATGCCTCCAGAGCAGAAGGAAAAACTAAACTTGCTGATAGGCAAGTATTTAACTAAAGGAGATAGCTAATGGAGTTTGGCTGCCTGCCGACGATTATTGGTAGTATGCCCCATACTGAACCATCAGCGGCGTGTTCGCAACTTGTCTGCTACCTTAAAGACATTCCTGCCTGGCCACAGCTACCCAAGCGCTCATATCTGGAAAACATGTATGTCCAGTTTAGCCAGGGCTTCCCCGGGGTGGTGGTAGGGGAGGATAGCATCTATGTTGACCGCTCTCAGGACTTGAATAAGCAACTGGAGCAGTTGTATGGTGCTTATTTGGAAAACAAAATTGATAAATACTCTGTTAGCCCGGAGTATGCTGCTGGACTCCATAGCTTTTTAGCTTTAGAAAACTTGACCCCGATGGCAGTCAAGGGGCAGATAACCGGACCCATAAGCTGGGGGTTAACCGTTACTGATAACAATAAGCGGGCGATAATCTATGATGATACCCTTGCCGATGCTGTAGCCAAGCTGCTAAAGCTAAAGGCAGCCTGGCAGGAAAAAGAGTTAAGGAAAATCTCGCCCAATACGATAATCTTTGTTGACGAGCCATATATGGTCTCTTTCGGCTCGGCTTTTTTCTCGCTGTCAAAGGAAAGGGTTATCAGACTGCTGGAGGAGGTTCTTGGCGGGATTAGTGGGCTGAAGGGAGTCCACTGCTGTGGTAATACTGACTGGTCGGTTCTGCTAGACACCAGTATAGATATATTGAGCTTTGACGCTTATAACTATGCTCAGTCGCTAAGTCTCTATCCCTCAGAAATCAAGAAATTCCTGGATGGCAAAGGGACTATTGCCTGGGGAGTTGTTCCTAACGATGAAAGCTCATTAGCTAGAGAGTCGGTAGCCAGCCTTAAAGACCGCTTAGAGGAAGCAATGGCTCCCTTTACCAGAAAGGGCGTCCGCTTCAAACAACTGGTAGAGCAAGGGCTGCTTACCCCTAGCTGTGGGTTGGCATCCCTAAGTATTGAGGCAGCAGCCCGAGCCCTTGAGCTATTGGCTGAACTGTCAGCAACGATAAGAAAACGCTATATGTAACAGAAAGGTTTATAAATGGAATGCCAGATTGAGGTCAATAAAGCAAAATGCACCTGCACCTATGAACCCTGTCCCAGAAAGGGCAAGTGCTGTGATTGCCTTTCATACCATCTGGAGATGGATGAGCTTCCTGCTTGTGTGTTTCCCTCTGAGGTCGAGAGGACCTACAACCGCTCCATGGCTAAGTTTGTAGAGGTCTTCAAAGCCAGAGGTGGCAAGAAGAGTTAATTTAGGTTATAGTATTAAACGATGAACAAGAGAAAAAGGGTAGCTGACTTAAAGCATCGACGCAGGACGAAGAAGCTAAAGGAAAGAAGAAAGGCACAGCTCCAGTCTGAGAAGTAGCCTATGAAGCAGGTCTATCTGCTCACCGGCAGACCTGGAACAGGGAAGACCAGCATCATAAAACAAGTAGTAGCTGGGATGAAGGGTAAAGCCGGCGGTTTTTATACTGAGGAGATGAGAAGTCAGGGGGTAAGGGAGGGGTTCAGGCTGGTTACCCTGGACGGACATAGTGCCATATTAGCCCACATTAATATACATAGCCCGTACCGGGTAAGCAAGTATGGGGTTGATATTGATAGTCTAGATAGGGTTGGTGTTTCTGCGCTTAACAGGGCGGCTGAGGAGTGTGACCTGGTAGTCGTTGACGAAATTGGCAAGATGGAGCTATTTTCGGCTAACTTCAGGCAAGCCGTCTTACAGATAATCGACAGCGGGAAGATGGTTCTAGGAACCATTATGCTTAATCCTAACCCGTGGGCAGATGCGATTAAGTGTAAGCCTCAGGTTAATTTAATTGAAGTAACCACATATAACCATCATCAGGTGCTGGCAGAGTTACGAAGCTGGTTGGAAATCACCGGAGAGAGCAAGGAATAATGTCACAGCTACCAGAACTGGTTCAGGCATTACTTAGCCCGAAAGCCTACCCGGAGGCTTCTAAGCAGATTGAGCTGGTGCAAACTCAGATGTCCTTTATCTTCCTCACCGACGAATATGTATATAAGGTGAAGAAGCCGGTAAATCTGGGTTATCTGGACTATACCACCCTAGAAAAGCGTCGCTTCTATTGCCAGCGAGAGGTTGAGCTTAACCGACGTCTCTGCCCTGAGGTCTATCTAGGGGTCGTGGCAATAACAAGGGGCAAAGGCGGTATTCTTATGGGAGGTCAGGGCGAGGCTATTGAGTATGCAGTAAAGATGCGCCGACTTCCCCAAGAGGCTATGATGGACGTGTTATTAACCAAAAACAAACTGTCCCCAGAAATGGTAGCTAGGGTGGCAAAAAGGCTGGTTGAGTTCCATCAGGAGGCGGAGACCAATGTCACAATCAGTGCCTTTGGTGACCTTGATGCCATCACCAAAAACACAGAGGAGAACTTCACCCAAACAGAAAAATATATTGGCAAAACCATTTCTAGAGAAAATTATCAGCATATAAAGGACTATACTGACAGCTTTATAGAGAAAAATGCCTCTTTATTTCGTAAGCGGATGGCAGAGGGCAGGATAAGGGACTGCCATGGAGACCTTCACGTTGCCCATATTTGTTTCACCGACGGCATCAGCATCTACGACTGTATAGAATTTAATGATAGGTTCAGGTATTGTGATATTGCCTCGGAGGTTGCCTTTCTAGCTATGGATTTAGACCACTTTGGTAGAGCTGACCTCTCACATAGTTTCGTTAGTGCCTATGTAGATATGAGCCGGGACAAGGAGCTATCAGAGCTACTTAACTTCTATAAGTGCTACCGGGCTTATGTGCGGGGGAAGGTGGAAAGCTTCAAGCTCGATGACCCTTACATCACGAAGACAGAAAAGAGGCAAATCTTGGATATAGCCAGTAGTTATTTTGATTTAGCCGACTCCTATACGAGGTCAAAACCAGTCCTGTTCATTACCGCTGGTCTGGTCGGCACCGGCAAGACTTCTCTAGCTCAGGCTTTGGCTAAAAGGCAGGGGCTGGTAGTTATATCCTCTGATGTTACTAGGAAGCAATTAGCCTCTATCCCAGTAACTGAGCATCGCTTTGAGGAATTTGATACCGGGATTTATTCCCCTGACTTTTCTCGGCTGACATATGATAAAATGTTTAGTCAAGCTAAGTACATTTTAAGTGAAGGAAGGTCAGTGATTATAGATGCCTCCTTTGTCAAGGCTGAGGAGCGCCTGAGGGCAAGAAAGCTGGCTGAAGAAGTGGGTGCTGACTTTTTCATCGTGGAGTGTATTCTGGGTGAGGAAAACATAAAGCAGAGGTTGGCTCAAAGGCTAAAAGAAGGCTCAACCTCTGATGGGCGCTGGGAAATATATGAGCTGCAGAAGAGTCAATTTGAGCCAGTAGTAGAAATGCCGCCAACAAATCATGTTATAATTGATACCTCACAACCAGTAGAAAAGATTATCAGGCAGGTTTTAGATAAGATTAATGGAGGGGGAGCGAAATGCTAGACATAAATCGCGAATTTGTGGAGCACTGGGTAAAAATACATGATGATAAGTTTAGGTGGAGCGTAGCGCTTCAGGTGGAAATGGAAATTAGAGAATGGCTTGCTAAACAGCCTGAACCAAAGTATTTTGACGAAGAGCATTTTGTTAAGCTTGGCAAATGGAAGACCCCTCGTCAAGAGGAGAATTATAAATGTAATGATGAAAGTTTAATAAAGGAAGCCACTCGCCTAGCATATGAAGTATCTCATGAACGGCTGAAACTACACATTCTGAGGGTGCTTAAAGGCGTTGGAGTCCCTGTTGCTTCAACATTTTTACATTTCCTACACCCCGATAAGTTCCCTATTTTTGATGTGCGTGTGCGGTCTAGTCTAAAGAAAGCAGGTAAGTGGAACAGGTCAGTTGATGATGCAAGCGATAGTGCATGGTTAGAGTATGTGGATATTATGAGAGGCCTTTCTCAGGAGTTAAGCGTAAGTCTGCGTGAGTTAGATAAGGCATTGTGGGCTTATGATAAATGGGGGATAAATACTTGGTCTTG
>Ga0315282_10014818_pt1 | contig 11570 bp, 6 predicted proteins | sample YL17G07_20_MG_FD_203693 | JGI IMG/M metagenome (GOLD analysis project Ga0315282, IMG submission 203693) | Sediment microbial communities from Yellowstone Lake, YNP, Wyoming, USA - YL17G07_20 | ecosystem: Environmental > Aquatic > Freshwater > Lake > Sediment | place: USA: Wyoming | collected...
CTCTGGGTCGGCGTCGGGCGCATCAGGGCCACCCGCACCGGCCGGCGGTACTACGACATCATCAAGCTCAAGGTGCCCGTGTTCGGGAGTCTGAACCACAAGATCGCGGTCTCCCGTTTCGCGCGGACGCTGGCCACGCTGCTCTCCTCGGGCGTGCCCATCCTGCAGGCGATGGAGACGGTGGCCGGCACCGTGGACAACTCCATCATCTCCGATGCCATCATGCTCTCCCGGACCAGCATCCGTGAGGGTGACACCATCGGCCAGCCGCTGGCGGAGAGCCGGATGTTCCCACCGATGGTGGTGCAGATGATCACCATCGGCGAGGAGACGGGCCAGCTCGACGCCATGCTCTCCAAGGTGGCCGACTTCTACGAGGGCGAGGTCGAGTCCATGCTCGAAAGCCTCACCGCCGCCCTCGAACCGGTGATGATCGTGTTCCTGGGCGTGGTGGTAGGCTTCATCGTCATCTCGATGTTCCTGCCGCTCATCGCCATCATCTCATCGCTGTCGGAGAACTAGCTCGACTCGGGAGGTCGCGCCCGGGCGCGACGGGAACCGACGGATCGTGGTGCGCCGGATCTTTGCGGGCGAAGGTCCGGCGCTGTCTTTGGGGGCGCTCCTCCCAGTCGCGGTCTGGTCGCCACACCGCCGGTAGGGGGCTTGCTGCCGCGTGCCGCCTTCGCTGCCACTGACCTACCAGCACCCCATCATCCTGCTGTTCGTGTTTGCCTTCGGGGCCACCACCGGCAGCTTCCTCAACGTCTGCATCTTCCGGATGCCGGAGCGGGAGTCGGTCATCCGGCCGCCGTCGCGGTGCGGCAGTTGCGGCACGCGGCTGGGCGTCGTTGATCTGATCCCGGTGCTGAGTGCGCTGATCTTCTGGTTCCGCTGCCGTCACTGCGGGCACCGCTACAGTTGGCAGTACCCGTTCGTGGAGGCGCTGACGGGCGCCTACTTCGTGCTGGCGCTGGTGACGTTTGGCCCCTCGCTGCGGGCGCTGGTCACGATCCTGGCCGGCTGCTGCCTCATCGTGATCTTCTTCATTGACCTGCGGCACCTGATCATCCCAAACGAGCTGCCGGCGGCCATCCTCCTGGGCGCCTTCGTGCTGGATGGCGAGTACCTGTACCAGGTCGGCTGGACGCAGGGGGCCGTCCGGTGGGGCGAGCAGGTGGCGGGCCAGGCCTACTGGGTCGGGCTACCGCGGTCGGTGTTGGGGATGGTGCTGGGCGGGGGGCTCTTCCTGTTCATCGCCTGGGGTGCCAGCCTGATCTGGCGCAAGGAGGCGATGGGTGGGGGGGACATCAAGCTGGCGGCGGCGATGGGGGCGTTGCTGGGGCCGGGGTACGTGTTCCTCGTGTACTTCATCCTGTCGGTCTGCCTCGGTGCTGTGGTGGGCATTATCCTCCGGCTTCTGCGCCTCAAGGGAGGCCGGGAGCACATCCCGTTTGGGCCCATGATGGCCGTGGTGGGGCTGGTTATGTTGCTGTGGGGCGATGCGATCGCGCCTCTCATCATGAGCCTCTACGGGGCCGGTTCCGGGGGCGGTGGGGGCCAGGTTTAGCGGTGGAGGGTGGCGGGTACGCTCCCCTCGTCCTTGCCGCGATGGCGACGGGAACCGGCTCTGGGGGGTACAGCCCGAAGGCAGCGCCGGCAGACGCATTGGAGGGCGAGCCCGTATGCGTTGGCAGCGCAACAGAAGCGCGTTTACCCTGGTCGAACTCCTCGTCGTCATCGGCATCATCGTGGTTCTCGTCTCGATCCTCTTCCCCGTGTTCAGCATCGTCAAACAGCGCGCGCAGCGCACCAAGTGCATCTCGCAGATGCACATGCTGATCACGGCCCTCAAGCAGTACCAGACCGATCACCGCGGCCGCTACCCCGGCCCCGTCTACTTCGACGCCGTAGACGGGATCTACCGGGGCGGCGCGGCCGACCTCGTCAATGACTACATAGACGGGACCAGCGGCCTCATCTGCCCGGCGGACTTCGGCATCCGGCGGGCGTCCGCCGCGGCGGCGACGGTGCGGTACAGCAGCTACATGGGCAAAGCCACCGATCCGGGCGCCGGCAACTGGACGCTTACGGACGTCTACTACAACTACTGGGGTCTCGATGACCACGGCCTCGCGGTATCAGAGGCGGAGGGAAGCGCGGGGGGCTCGTGGTACACCACGATGGCCGGGCCCACGGGCGATCTCGCGACGCGAGGCCTGCGGCTGAGCGACCTGCCGCGGCTGGCCAACCGGAATGCGCCTGGCTACACGATCGCCTTCCACTGCCCGTACCACTGGCAGAGCAGCACCGGCGACGAGATGAAGGACCAGGAGATCATCGCGCGCCTCGACGGCAGCGTGGACGTGATCGTCCGGAAGCGCTTCGAGGCCGACGGCGACCAGCCGCCGCAAGTGGGGACCGGTAAGGCGCCGGCCTGGATGAGCCAGTACGAGTAGAGCCCGGGGCTCCCGGGTCGGCCGGGCGTGCGCGCCGCTGGGGCCGGCTGACCCCGTCTAGACTAGCACCCGCTGTGGGGCACAGGAAGCACCGCGAGGTGAGGTGACGGTGGTCCATCAGGCACCGTTCGGAGCAGCCGTGCGTCGGGGGATGACGCTGGGTGAGCTGCTGGTCGCGATGCTGGTGCTCCTTGTGGGCATCTGGACCGTCGCCGCCGGCTTCCCGAAGTTGGCCCAGACGATCGCGGGGGAGGGAGAGCGCGCGGCGATGGCCCGCCTCGCGCGCCGCTTCGCCGAGCAAGCGGCCGACGTCATGGGCGGCCCCTATGCCACCGTCGGCGCCGTGGCGCCTAACGGGCCGCGCGACCCCACCATCGTGCCCTGGAGCCGCCCCTGGGACTCCACCCGCGACCCGGACAACCCGAGCACACCGCCGTCTCCGAACGGCCTGCAGAACCTAATAGACATCATCGGCGAGGTCGCGCAGATCCCGGCCATCCCGCCGGGCGCCGACCCCGCCACGACACCGGCGGTGTACGTGCTGCAGCAGGGCCCGGCGATGTGGGTGGACCCCGCGGTGCTGCCCGACGTGTTCGTGGTGTATCAGCCGCTGGCGCTGGTGCGGGACGACTACCTGTTCGAGGTAGCGGCCGCGAACGATGTCGCGGCGGCTGATGAGCAGCTCGCCGCTCTGTTTGCCCAGACCGACGCCAACGGGAACCCGCTGCACCCGGAGGGTCGCTTCTACGCGGCGTCCGACGGCACGGTGCACTTCATCCCGCCGCGCGAGGATGGTCAAGGGCGGCCGGTGCAGTTTGACCCCGCCGGCGTGGTGCCGCAGGAGATCGAGTGCGACTACACGTGGGTGGACAACGATCCCGCCCACCCGTCCATCGCCCGCACGCACCGCGTAACGGGCGAGGTGGTCGAGTGGGCAGAGCTGACGACGCCGCAGCAGGGGCTGCCGATCTGGGTGAGCGACCCGGTGTCGGCGGTCACGCCCGCCAGCCAGCTCATCCCGAGCAGCTTTGTGGTGCGACTCCGCAACCACTACCAGGCGTTGGAGGACGGCACGGCTCCCGTCACGCCCGGGCCGCCGCCCGCGTTCCTGGATGCGACCTACGGCACGGTGCTCCGCTTCCCGGCGGACCAGGCGGGCAAGATCGTCACCATCAACTACCGGCTACGACCTTTCGACGATCCCGCCGATCCCACCAACCCGGCCAACGGTCGCCGCAACCAGTTGATGATGGAGACCCGCACCGTGCCGGCCGCGCCGACCTACAGCGACCCGGCTGGAACCCGGCAGGAGCACCAGGTGCGGCTGACCCTCGGCGGGCTGACCAAGCCGGGCGAGCCGACGGTGTTCGGTCCCCCCGGCGTGTATGTGCTGGCCGTGGACCCGCAGACGGGGACGCACTTCGTGGCCGACGGGCAGGGCGGCAACCCGCTGTTCGAGATCGGCTACACGTCGCCCTGGGACGGCAAGTGGCAGGACGGGGCCAACGACGGCATCGTCAGCTTCATCGGCGACACGGCCAACCCCGTGGCGATCGCCGGACGGGAGCTGGTCTTCTACTACCGCACGCTTGACGACAACAGCATCCAGGTGCAACGGCCGGCCGCGACGTTCGTGCAGGACATCTGGCGCGACGCGGGCGGGACGCTGCCCGGCTGGGCGGAGTACCGCTGGTTCCACCTGCGGCAGGTGGACCCGGGGCTGTATGGGCCCTACGACTATGAGGCCATCTTCCCGGCTTGCTGCGCGGGGCAGACCGTGTCCATCTCCTATACGGCAGTGGATAGCGCGACCGGGGCGGAGCGGCGAGTGACGGACGAGGTGCATGTTCTGACCCTCGAGCCGAGGGGCACCGGTAACCCGGGCGACTGGTCCGGGGTGGTGGCGACCCTCGATGAGCACAACGCCGACGTGCTGTACATCACGGCGGCGCGCGGGGTCTCGGTCAAGGCCTGGGCGAACTGGCGCTACCGGGGCCGGCCGCGGGAGGCTTCGGTGGAGACGCTGCTGCGGCCGTCGGCGCTGGTGGCGGCGCCCGAAGTGCCCTAAGGAGCATGGCCAAGATGGTGCGGCGCTGGCAGAACCGACTGGCGTTCACCCTGGTCGAGCTGCTGATCGTGATCGGCATCATCCTGATCCTGGCCGGGATCAGCGTGCCGATCGCGCGGCGCATCTCGAGCGGCAACCGCCTCATGTCTTGCCAGGAGCGCCTCGCGCAGGTCGGGCAGGCGCTCAAGCAGTACCGCCTGGATGACGGCGGCTTCCCCCCGCACTACTATGATGCAGTCAACGGACGCATGATAGGCACGGGGCTGTGCGCCCTGTACGACATGGACTACCTGCGGGGCCAGCGGCCGCTGAGCTGCCCGGAGGACGTAGGAGCGGCAGCGGGGACCATCCCGCGCAATGTGCTGTATCCGGCTGACTACACCGAGCCCCCCTCCGGCGGGGGCCCCTACGTGCCCATCCGCCGGGTGGGGTACATGCGCGACGACCCGGATGCGTCGGCCGTAGACCCGTTCAACACGTACCAGTACATTGCCGGGCCGGTGGTGGACGTGGGCGGCGTGCTGCAGGGGCCGCGGGGAGCGCTCGAGGGCGACCCCGACTTCGGCCGGCAACTGCTGACGGGGGATGCCGCCTACCAGCCCGATGATACGACCGTCGTCTGCTGGTGCCCGCGCCACTTCAGCACCATCACGAAGGGCGAGCGGGAGGACCCTCCGGGGTCGGGCATCCACGTGCACAAGGGGCAGTACATCGTGCTGTTCTGGGATGGCCACGTGGAAGCCAAGGACGGCTTCCTGTTCCGCAGCCCCAACCTGGCGGGCGCGGTGCCCGAGGAGGCCTGGCGGGTACTGCCGCGCCAGGCCGACTGGGATGGGAACGGGGGCAAGCTCGACGCGGACGGCAATCTGCTGCAGTAGCCGCCCGAGCGGGGGGAAGGGTTCCGGATGGCGACTACGCGGGCCGCGTCGAGGTAGAGCGGCCGCGTGGGCGCCCAGAGGTGATGCGCAGTGACAGTCGCTTCAGGCCGGCGCCGTGGGTTCACCTTGGTGGAGATGCTGGTGGTGCTGGCCATCCTGGTGATCCTGCTGGGCCTGCTCTTCGCCCCGATGCTCACCGGCATCACGCTCGCCCGCAGGGGCGCGCGGCAGTCGCGGCTGCAGGATCAGGCTCGCCTCGCGGTAGAGGTCATCAAACGGGACCTGGCCGGGGCGATGTACGTCTGCCCGCCGCGCCTGGTGGTGCCGGCGCAGCCGGCTGCCCCGATCAGACCGAACGCGTCCGAACTGGTGGTGGTGCTGCCGGGCCGCGACCGTCTCCCCGGCACACCAGTCACGCCGGAGCACCTGGTACTCCCGCTTTCGCCCACCGTATCGGGCGGCCTGTTTGAGGCCGTGCGCTACGTGGTGCATCCGGCTAGCGGGCCGATCTACACCGATCTGGCCGATGCGCGTGCGGGCTGCACGCCGCAGAGCTACCCGAACCTGTACGAGCCCTCGGTGGAAGAGCCGATGGTGCTCTTCCGGCAGGTGGGCGGCGTCCGGCTGGCCGCGGACGGGACCTACGCCTTCGGCGATCCGACGGACCTGGTGGGCGGCCTGCCGCGGCCCGAGACGTTCACGCGCGAGAACGCCCTCAGCCTCAAGGACGGCTTCGACGTGCCGGTGACCGGCTCGATCTGCCTCAACTGCGGGGCGCAGCTCTCCGGCTTCCGGCGGTTCACCGACGCGTGCACGGCGTGCGGCGCGGCGCTGGGCTACTCCTACGTGTTTGACGGCGTGCGGTTCACGCCGGAGCAGGTGAAGTCGGAGACGCTGATCGAGAGCAGCAACGGCTCGATCTACGGTGGGACCCACCAGGCGTGGACGGGGCGCAGCTTCGTCTTCACCAGCCCGCCGCGCCCGGCCGCTCCGGCGGGCGACGCGCAGCGGCTGGACCCGCGGATCACGTTCCTGCGGTACGTCGTGGACACGAACAACGGCGACCTGGGCTGGGTCGAGCCGCAGTACGACAGCTTCGATGCGGCGCTGCGCGGCACGCCACCCCTGATCGTGCGCTGGGACGTGGACTCCGGCGGCATCAAGGTCGGCGATACGTTCGTGCAACGCCTGCGGGTGACCGCGGCGGGCTATGACACAGGCGCCTCGCAACTTGATGACCTGGATACCAGCCTGGTGGCGATGGCGCCGCTGGGGACGGGTGAGCCGACGGCGTACCACCTGGTCCCGTCGCCGGCCGCCGTCGCGCTCTCCGGGGTCCGCCGCGGTGGGGCCATCATCCTGCCCGAGACGGTGAAGGTGCGGGTGCTGGCGCATTTCACGGACGGCTCCACGGCCTACTTCGACTACAACCGCGCCCAGACCACGGACCAGAGCAAGCTGGCGCGCAACCAGTTCGCGGTGCGCCGGAACGTGCCCGAGATCGGCTGGCCGGACTCCGCGGTCACCGAGGTGGACCTGCTCTTCCCCGCCGGCCCGCCCGACAACGCGAACCCGGCCGACGTGGCGCAGTGGAACTACCCGCCGGGCCCGACCCTCTTCGCCAACTACCGGCCGGGCGCGACGTGTGACTACGTGGACATCTTCGTCTCGTACTGGGCCCGGAACAACGCCGACATCTACCCCACCGATGCTAACCGGCGGCCCACGGGTCGGGACGACCTGGCGCGCGTGGACTACGCCTCCCGCGACGTGTGGCAGGTGTCCCTCACCCTCACCGACTTCCTGGACTACGAAGCCGACACCGATGGCGGCCTCAGCGTCCCGCCGCCGCCGCCCTCGGCCACGGCAGCTACGTTGGCGGACAAGGTCATCGTGCGCAACACGGGTTCCTGAGTCCGCCGCGGGCACTGAGGTTGCCGCGGGGGCCAGCGGAGTATGCAGACTATGATGCCCACCGCCCGTCGTCAGCCGCCTCCCCTCTGCTTCGGCCGCCGGCCGCGCGCCGGCCAGGCGCTGATGCTGGCCGTCCTGATCATGACGGCCATCCTGCTCATCGGCGCCATCTTCGTGGCCGTCGTCGCCTACAACCAAGGGGCGACCGCGCGCCACGGCGGCCAGATGGAGGCGGGGGCGCTGGCCGAGTCGGGCATCGCGTTCGTCTCGCGGGCGCTCTCCACGCACGATGCCGACTGGCGACCGCCGGAGCCGCCCTGGGTCCTGGACAGCGACCTGCCCCAGCTCTGGACCGCGCCGCCGCCCAACCCCCGGTTGGTGACGCTGCACAAGTACTACACGGACATCGAGCTGGAACGGGGGCTGTTCGCGATCCGCCAGGACATCGGCGGCCTGCCCGGCATGTTCCTGCGCCGCGGGTTCACGAAGTACCCCGACCCGCTGCGCCCGATAGACCCCACCTATGGCCTGCCGCCGGACATCGGGCTGGGCCACTTCCTGGTGCGCGTGACGTACGACCCGGACCCGCCGTACGAGCCGGATGATGCGGGCACGCCCGATCCGTACTCGTGGATGGTCCGCATTGACTCAGTGGGCATCGTCGAGAGCGGCGAGGGCCAGAACACGCGCCGTCTGACCGCCTTCAAGCCCGGCCTCGACGGCTTCGTCCGGTGGGTCACCGACAAGAACAACACGGGCATGCCCATCAACCTGGGTATCCCGACCGCGCAGGACATTGACGGGGACGGCACCGCCAACGGGCTGGACCTGAACAACGATGGCACGATCGAGGTCCCCGAGCAGCACGCCGAATACATCAGCGGCCCGGTGCAGCTCAGCGGCCAGCTGGAGCTGTTCAGCTCGCTTCTGGTGGACGGCATCAGCCCGGGCCTCTACTTCCAGCTCCAGACGACGCCGACCGCGCCGACGGCTACTGGGCCTTCCTACCTGCGCGACGACACGCTAGCGATCGTCGGCGGCGTCGTCTACCCGCCAGGCTACTCGAACACCGCCGAGGTGCGGGTCAATGGCGCACCGGCCGGTCCCCTCCTCGCTAGCAGCGACCCGGCCTTCAACACGTACGGCGGCGTGGTGCGCGACGGCCCCAAGGGTGTCGACGCGGCCGGCATACCGCGGACGGCCGGCGTGATCGCCCCGCCGACGCTGCTGTCGGTGGACGCTGAGACGGGCCGGGTGCACTACGAGGACCTGACCCGGTACTCCGGGACCGAGGTCCTCGCCACGGACTCGTCCGGCGGCTCCTACTGGGTGAACAGCGGTCAGTGGGGGCACGGCCGCGGCATCTACGTGGACAACGCCGAGGATCGGCAGTTCGTGAAGCGCGGCGGCCGCCGTGACCTGCAACTGCTGATGCAGGATTGGCAGGGCAACATCGCGCCCGATGACGAGCAGGCGGGCGACAGCGGCTGGAATGCCCTCGGCACGCTCTACACCCCCAAGGGGGTCGAGATCTACTTCGCCGGTGGCGAGCTGCCGCCGCTGCCGGATGGCCGGCCGGCTTTCGTAGTCGCTCTCGACCCGACGGCGGCCCCCGTCGCGCCGGACCAGTATTGGGCGCCGGCCCACGTGGCCGGGTCGCCGCAGATCGTCCTCACGCGTCATGACCAGACCTGGCGGACAGCGACCGGCACCGATTCAGGCCGCCATACGATGGCCGTGGACCACCCGCGAGTGCTGACCGCCGCGGAGGCCGCGGCCGGGACCACCATCTGGCCCTCGACCCAGTGCATCATGGCCGCGGGCAATGTGCGCGTCAGCGGCGTGCTGCCGCGCCGGCCGCCGCCGCCGGCCGGGGACCTGTACAGCGACCCGTGGCCGGACTACAGCCTGGCGATCGTCTCGGCGGCGACGATCTACATTGACGGCTCGATCCTGTCCCCGCAGGACGTGGATCCCACCGTCCCCGATGCCGAGAACACGAAGCTCGGGCTGCTCGCCCGCGACAGCGTGTGCCTCAACACGACGTACATCGCGCCGCAGATGGCCGGCAGCGACACCAGTGCGGCGGGCGACGAGGACAGCCCGACCTCGTGGGCGCAGCAGTGGAGGCTGCCGCCGGAGGGCGCGGCTCGCGTCTGGGTCTCCTGGCTCCAGGGGCCGCCGCCCGTCGCCGGACCGCCAGGGCCGATGGCGGTGGCGGCGATCTGTGCGGGCGCCGATCCGGGCCCGAGCGCGCTGAGCATGACCGTCAACAACCAGCCCTATGACTTCCGGGCGGCCGGCCTGTTCATCCCGGCCAGCGCCGCGTTCCCCAGTGACGACCGCTTCTTCTTCGGTCGCACCGACTGGCCACAGGACGTGAACCTCTCCCAGGCCCTCGACCCGCGCTGGCTGCACCCGCAGACGCCTGTGCCGCCGGGTCCGGACACCCCGAACCCCGTGCCGGGCGGCGCCCGCAGCCCGTGGAACATCTCCACCCTCGTTTCCCCGGGTGTGGGGGCGCGCAACCAGGTGGCGTTCGCCTGGGCCAACCCGGGCATCCTGCCGAACGCGATCGAACCGGGCGGGGGTGCCACGGACCTGCTGCTGCGGCGCTGGAAGGTGATCGAGAACAACGGCGACAGCCCGGCCGTGCACTGCCGGGTGAACGCGCTGATCTACGCCGAGGAGGGCTGCTGGTTCGTCATCCCGGGGCCGTGGTTCGATGACCTGGCGGACCGCAACGGCGACGGCACGGTGAGCCTCGTGGAGCGGGAGAACCAGCGGCGCTACCGGCGCTACAACTACGACATCCTCGTGCGGGGGATGATCACCGAGAACTTCACGGCGCCCGTCAGCGCCGTGTACGACTGGACCAACAAGTGGGCCTACCCGGGGACGGACCTACCGGAGGTGGCCGCGGCGCCCGGCGGCGATCCTGTAGCCAATGACCTGCCGAGCATCCGGTACCTCTTCGACAGCAGCCTGCGCCAGGCCCGGGACCGCTTCGACCCGGGTACGGGCGGACCGTGGTGCGCGCGCGGCACGGCCGAGGCAGACCTGCCGACGGTGCCGCACCTGCCCGTGAGCCCGAAGCTGGTGTACTTCGGCGAGGCCCTTTGAGGCATCGGCGGGCGCTGCGTGGGTGGGCCGGAGGTGGTGGGGAGGGTCGGCTCACGAGGGGCGCTCGCTCCCCCGTTGGAGCGCTGCGCGCCCGGAGGGTGCGAGGCGGGACGGCGGCCGCCGCTGGGCAACGCAGCGCACTCCCCTGGCCGGACGACGCAGACCGAGGTCGAACGCGAGTGGCCTCGCGGACGGAGGTAGTAGCTCATGCGAGCTAGGTGCGCGCCGTCGCTGCTTGCGGCCGGCCTGGCCGGCGTGCTGTGGAGCGCCGCTCTGGGCTGGGCGCAGAGCACGGCGTTCGACTACGAGCGCGGCCGGCAGGTGATCAAGGCCGGGGTGCTGGTCGAGGATGACTGGGGAACCGACGCGTACGACGTCCCCGTGCGCGCCCTCGTGTTCGAGAGCCTCAAGGAGACCAGCTTCGTCCCCGCCCACTGGGACTTCGTCAACCCCCGGGGCGCGACGACGGTCACCGCCGACATCGCCCGCCGCTACGCCGGGCCGTTCACGGCTGGCGACCCGCTGCCCGAGGCCTCGGCCCCCTACTGGGAAGTCGTGCTGTACCACGATCAGCGCACCGACCTGCGGGACTTCGACGTCCTGTACCTGGGTTGGCCGGTGCTTGCGACCACCGGGCCGCCCACACTGACCCCCACGCAGAACGAATCGCTGCGGGACGCGGTGGATGCGGGCGCCCTGCTGTGGGTGGATGTCGTGGACCCGCCCGCCGGCAACACCGCCATGTACGCCGGCAGCTTCTTCACGTTCAACCACCAGGCCGGGGCCGGGCTGGACCTCACGGCCCTCGCCCCCGGCACGCACGCTCTGCTGGACACGCCCTTCGAGGTCTCCGCCACCCAGGCCCTCAACCTGGGCGCCATCCTCGATGGCGTCGCCGTGCCGCCCACCCCGCCGGGCCCCGAGGACTGGCTCAGCCCGGTCCTCCTTGCCCCCACTGGGCTACCCGATGGCGTCGTGTGGATTGGCCGCTACGGCGCGGGCGCGGTGATGATCACGGCGCGCGATATCGGCGGCGACGTGCAGGGCTGGCTGGGGGCAGGCCCGCTGCCCGCTCCCGCCCTCCCCGATCCGCCCCCGCCGGCTACCGGCGATGTGATGCTGGCCTACAAC
>Ga0315282_10014819_pt1 | contig 11569 bp, 10 predicted proteins | sample YL17G07_20_MG_FD_203693 | JGI IMG/M metagenome (GOLD analysis project Ga0315282, IMG submission 203693) | Sediment microbial communities from Yellowstone Lake, YNP, Wyoming, USA - YL17G07_20 | ecosystem: Environmental > Aquatic > Freshwater > Lake > Sediment | place: USA: Wyoming | collected...
AGAAACGGAGATGTTTCCCAAGATTTCCCACGTTAAACGGGGATGGAAACATTGAAGACGGCATTGTCTTGATTGGGGGATATAGATTACACTGATAGTGTTAGATCACAAGGGTATTTAAAGTTTTACAAAGCTTTGATGGTAATCGGTGGTGACGCGTCGATATTTAGACGGGACACGTTAACTTTTTTTGGAGACTATTGAAAGGCACCATCAAATTGTTTTCTTTCCTCCTGTGGGAAAGACGTGTGGCCTTTTTTTCCCGTAGTTTCCCCTTTCCCACAAGCTGAGACACATGCAACGAAGCAAAGAAGAGCCTTTAAGAACAATCAGAGAACGCATAGAAGGAAAATTGCAATGAGACAAAGTGTTGCGAGTTTGCGTTTTGCTGAGAGTTCAGAAACATTGTCTAGGGGCACAACTGGTTGCATCATCCAAGTTAATACAAGGAATACCCCTAAAGCCCAGTATCCAATGAGGGTTACTGCAACTATCGAAAGGAAAGTTAAGAACTGGTGCGCTCTTTTTGTTAGAACGGCGTTGGCCACGTGTCCGCCGTCAAGCGTTGAAGCGGGGATGAGGTTGATCCAAGTGATGAATAATCCAATTAGTCCTGCGAAGATAAACGGGTTCAAAACTATTGAGTCTTGCGAGGAGGTTAGTCGTACTATTGCATCAAAAATCAAGGGGATGTGAACCACTCTTATGTTTGATGCTACGATCCCGAAGTTTGTGATGAAGCCGATTGCAGTGAACATTACTGAAGCTAGGAACCCCATTACAGGTCCGCTTGCACCAACATCGAAGAGGGCATCCCTGTTCGGCGCGGGTGTTTTTTGGAATATAACTGCGCCAAAGGTTCCGAGAGGTGGTGGTCCCGGTATAAAGTATGGCCAAGTTGTTTTAACGCCGCTTCGGTTTGCCCAAAGCTTATGCCCCAACTCGTGGATGCCGAGCGTCGCAAGCATAGAAGCCGTGAAACATAAGCCGCCAGTAAGAGATGTCGCGTTTCCAAACAGTAGATCTCCCGAAAGAAACAGGGTGACTAAAGTCAACAATAAGAGTGCAATTGGTAGGAAGTTGTTGTTTTTTGTTGTTTGAGGCTTAGGAAACACTGTTATATACAACTGGTTTTTGTCTCGGCGTAAAACCGCCATGCGTCCGACCGCACTCAACTTTCGAAGAAGATTTAGAAATGGTTGCTTTGTTTCGTTTGTTTCTTTAAGCCAAAACTTTACTTCATTTTTGGATACGAGCGTACTCTCTATTTGAAACTCTTGAGACACGATGGCACTAATTTCATCTATCTGGCCTGCGAGATCATTGTTGTTCAAGGACTCGTGAGGGGGTTCCATCAAAAAGCCTCCAAGGGTACCCTCCTGCTTGTAGGAGGGGGAAATTGGGTTTGAGTTCGAAACGAAATTTTAGTCAAGATTTTGCACTCTTCTTTTTTTGCACATTTGGTCAGGCGTTCACCCGTTTTGACGCTGTGCAGGCTGAGTTTACCGTTTAGGTTTCCGCCGACGTAACAGAAACCGTGTTTTCGATGTTTAACTAAGGTTCCGCGTTTTAGTCCAAGCGAGCATGTTCCGCCGTAAGGTTTTCTTCTTCCGCCTTTCTCTGGCTGCAACCTGTGCAATTGTCGTCTGTGCCAACGCAGCGGAACAAGATAATAAAGGCTTCTTGTTGTAGGCTGCTTGGCACCCGTCTCTGAAGCCGCAAGCACCCAAGCATCAACGCAGTGGGTTTCAAAAACAGGTTTGCTCTTATCCTCAAGTTTCTTCAACATAGATTGCTCTCGCAGCATTTTCGTTTCTACACCTGATTTTACGACGAGTTTGTTTATCTGGGCATAGAAGTATTGTTTGCCAACTTCTATTGGCGAAAAACTGTTGTTCCATCGTTTTCCGTTCTTTCGGGTTACGGCTTTGACGTCTTCAACGACTACTGTTTGAATTGGCAAAATTTTCTCCAACTGGCGAATTACACGCAATTTCGTGTCCCACCTTGCTCTTGTTGAAGGGGGAATATATTTTTGGTGGGCTAACCGATTGTTGAACCTGCATTCACGTCGTCTGGTTTTTCTGTTGCGTCTTGTCTTTCGCATTTGTCTTCTTTGCTCAACTGCTTTTTTGACCCATGTTGTTGCTTTGGACATGATGTTTAGCACAGTGTCTTTTGTGCCGACGACAGAAAAGCCTTCAGACTTGCTTCCACAGTCAACGCCCAATGCTAATGGTTGAGTTGACGGTTTCTTAGGGTTGAAGTGTAGTTGCAGGTAGAATATGCTTAGTTTGTTCCATTGTTTTGTTGCTTTTCCGTTTTCAAGTAGTTTTCTTGCTTTGGATGGTTTACAGGGCATCAAAGGTGTTCCATCTGCTGACACTACTGGAACTCTACCGATTACGGTCTTTTCCAAGTCGTGTTTCCCTTCGACAATGTGCATCAGGCTTAGTTCCCTTTGTGGGAGCGTGGAATTTAGTGGTTCTTCCGAAGAGGGCAAGACTAGGGAGGCATCTTGCCGTTCTTGTAGCCCGATACACGTAGGCCTCGAAGGACTTAGTCTAGTCACCTTTTGCATTGTTTCCACCATTTACAAGCCACTCAACTTGTTGAGTGGTAGTTGACAAGTTCACAGTTGCTCCTAATATGTTATTGCGTAGCCACTTAAATGCTTTCAAGGCTTTGCAGTGGAGCTCAATACGTCTTTTGCGGTCGTAACAGTGCTTCCAGCGTGGACATCATGTTTGGCATTTTGCTAATGATGTCGGTGTGTGTGATTATGCCAACTAGTTTTCCTTGGTCCACCACGATTAGTTTCTTTATTTTTCGGTGGACCATTATTTGTGTTGCTTCCTTCACGCTAGCGTTTTGGTCAATGGCAACAATGGGGCTCGTCATGATTTCTCTTGCCCTTCGAGTTTCCGGTGGAATACACGCTTCAACTACTCTGCTCAAAACATCACGTTCGGTTATTATTCCAACCGGCCTATCTCCCTGGACAACGACGACCGATCCTATTCCAAGGCGATTCATTGTTGCAACAACTTCTCTGACGCTTGTGTCTGGCCTAACGGTCTTCACCTGTTTGGTCATGAGCTCGCTAACTGAAACCAGCTCTGCCATCAAACTTACTTCCAATTGATATGACGCGTATCAGTTTATAAAGGTTTCTCCAAAAAACAGTGTAAAAACTTTAAATTGGCAAACCACACCATGTAGGTAGAGAGGATGCAACAGTTATGGTTTGGCTGATCTTAAAAGGTGCTTCTATTGATAGACTAAAAAAGTTCGTGGCTGAATCTTCTTTAAAGGAATTACAGGAACGACATTTCTCTCCGCAGCATTGGCCCGAAGATGAGATTCTGGCTAGAGAACGTTTTCTCAAGGGGTTGTTATCAAGAGTTGTGAATTTGGATGTGTGGTTGCGCCCGTATGTGAATGCCGTGCTGAAACTTCGCTGTTTGACCGTAACAAATTTTTGGGCGTGCGCGAGGGATGGTGCGATCTCTGTTTTTTTCGATTGCGAGCTGGAGGCACATGGCATAATGAGCGTGTTGTATGAAATGAAGTCTGATGGAGAGTTTTTGTTGAAGCATCATGTCTGCTTTCATCATTTTGAAAATATGCAACCTGGTGATTTTGGTCTGCCGCAGAAAATCAAGGTTGATGAGAAGGAAAAGTAGTTTTACTCGAGTTTTGCGGGTAGGTACTTGTCGACAATATAGGTTAGTCCATATTTGCTGAAGGCTTCTAGCTCGGACTTGCGTTTGTGGTCTAGAAACGCTTCAATCTCTTTTTGCCATGTTTGCGAGGCGTAACGTGGGTCTACCTTCAACTCGTTTAATCGTTTAAGGTCATTCGGCGTCAGCGGGTCGCTTGGCAACTTGTACTTGAGAATGTCAGTGCCAGTAACTCCGATCCACTTGGCGTCAGGCGTGTTTAAATTTCTCAGGTGGGCTGCGTTGGCCGAGCCAGAAATTATTACTACTGCAATGTGCATTCCCCAAGGGTCACCGTCCATGAGCAAGTAGACTGGAAGATTCATCTCCTTGTTGAGTCGTCTTATGAATGTTCTAGTTGTTCTTGGCGCTTGGCCTCCTGTTTGTATTAGTATTGCATTGAACTTTTTGAAGACCCTTTCCTCAATGAAACGCGTGAACAAGCCACCTTTTTCGATCGCTATGATTTTGTCCGCAGTGGTTTTCACAAAGTTCGCTGTTGTCAGAGAAGGACCTATCAACACCCCGTCTGGATGTGAAGTTAAGTTGAACCTCTTTCCCTCGTAGCCAGGAACGGTGTAGCCTACGGTTAAATCTCCAAAAACTGCCGAGCGTTCTTCTGGGAAAATATGCATGTCTTCCCTTGCAACACCTAAAACCGTCTCCAGATCGGTGATTATATTGTCGGACTCGGGCTGGTCTTTAAACGTCATTTCGTACGCTTGTGCAGAATAGAAAACATCTCTTAGGGTTGAGGTTTTGCCCTCTTTCATCAGTTCGTGGGCGAACTTGGCGATCCACACTAGCTGAGCGAACGGGCGCAAGTTTCTAACGTTGGCAACTGAGCGTTTTACTTTCTTGTCTCCAAGGATGTATTGACGCAGCTGCGGGTCATAAAGGATGTTGTCTGTTGAACGACTAGGCATACTGATCTGTGGTGGTGACCCGTTTTTCAGTTGGTTGTAAATTTTCTCGCAGAGTTTTTCAACTTCAGTTGCTGCTTGTTTGGGCATCTTGCTCAACCTCCTTATATTTTAGGACCTTATTAAGCACAGGTTCAAGGTCTGCTGGTTCGCGTTTGATAACGCTTGAGGCAAACTCGTTTATTTTAGAAAGGTATTTGCTGTAAACTTCACGACGTTGTTCTGCGTGTTCTCGTTTAATTTTCTTTGACAAAAACTGTCTTAACTCGCGGGCAACAACATGCAGACCATTCATAATCTCCTTCTCTATTTCAAAACGTTCTGCGATATATTCTTTTCCAACGGTTTTGTATGGAATTTTTGTGCTACAAAGATGAACAAACACGGCGAGGGGGGTGTTCGGCTCAACGCAGTATTGCCTCCAGTTGAACAGCCTTACGATCTTGACGATAACGTCGGAGCCTGGATCGTACAGCAGGGGAATGCGGTTTGCAAAGCGGTACACCAGAAACCTTTCCTTTGGTTGAATTTTTCCGCCATAGGCAACGGCCACTTCAATTATAAACGGGTGGCCGCCGTAAGCAGAGGGTCTTCTCTGCTGAACAGTGATAAACTCTGGTTCAAGCTCTTTTTGTATTCCTGCCCTAAAAACAGCTTCACCTATTGGGGATAAACAGTCTCCAGTTGGAGGAAGGAATTTGAACTCGTGCATTTTATGCATTATGGTAACCCGTTCGTCTCGCGAGAGTTTTTTAGGTCTTTTGTTTTTGGGAATTCCTGCAAACTCCAAAAACTTGTTTGCAGTTCCTTTGCCAACGCGATCAAAGTTCTCGGTTAGGAACCCGACTAGGCTAGTTTCCGAAGAGTTTTCTATTGCTTTATCTAACAGCTCAAGGTCTACTCCGTGTGGATGCGGAGTGGTTTCAACAGGAGTTTTGGGAACTTGGTCAACTGCCCTCTTGAACAGATATTGCTCTCCATCAGGGGTTGTGTATGTAATGTTTGCGTAGGGCGCAACCATTGCGGTTCTTTTGAAGTATTCTAAAATTTTTGGTGTTGCTTTGGAAAACACGCCACTTAGAATTATGGAAACCTTTGTTCCTTTCTTGCGCTCAGGATTTGGTAGTCGCTTGTGTTTTAGCACTACTGGCGTGTTGGTGTCAATGTCTATTAGTATTTCGAAGTAATGCGTGACTTTTTTTCCAGTTGACGTCCATATTTTTGCGGGATGGTGCGTTGTTATTTGGCTGTAAAGAATTGCCATTTTACCGCCCATGCCAAACACTCCTCGCATCTGGCGTCTCTTATATTTGGAACTTACTAGAATCTGTCCAAACGCTGCGGGAACCAGTTTTTCGTTTACGCCGCAACCATTATCTTCAACCGTCAACTCGCACATTGGAACGCTTCCTTCAGGCACGGGTAAAGAAGTAACTTGAACGTTAACGTCTGGAAGTATTCCTGCGCTTTCAGCTGCGTCAAACGCGTTTTCAACAAGTTCTCTAACCGCTGTGAACATTGATCTAGCGGGAGTTGAGAAACCGGCTAAGTCGCGGTTTTCGTAAAAGAATCTTGCCGCACTGACTTCTTTAAGTTCGTCTGCCAAATTGTTTATCCTCCAATATTCTTATGGTTGTTCGGCTCTGGAAAGATGAGCACTTGTTGGTCTCCAATAAATTAACCCTCTAACAACCTTTTAAAGTTTGCTATTATTTTCTGGCAACAAAACGGGTTTTCTGTCTTTTTTAGAGGTTTCGACTGTTTTCTGCGGCAGATTCTTCATCACTAGTTAACCATAGACGATATTTGAGCCATTTAAAAATGGTTTGCGGCTGCTCACCGTCGTGTTTGGGCTTTTCAAGAGTGGCGGTGGTTTCTCCTTTCATCTCGTCTGGAGCCAAAGCTATCACAACGTCACACCATTGTTTAAGCAATCTTGACGCTACTGGTTCAATTTTTCCAGTGTCCAATCGACTGCGAACCTGGCTTGTTAACAAAATTGTGATGTTGCGTTCACGCACTAGGTTACTTAAAATTCCAAGTTGAAGGTTTAGTTCACGGTTCCTTTTGAACGTAATGTTGGAGGGTCCCTCTAGACTCCACCGATAAAGAAAGTTTATGCTTTCGAAGACTAGTAATCCAACGTTTTTGGCTGTGTAAAGTTCAATGTTACGTATTAGTTTTCCCTGGGCTTCAAAGTCCCATGGTTTTGCCAAAAAAATTCTAGAAACTGCTTCAGGATACTTTATAATAGTGTGGTCGAGACGCACTCGTGAAAAACTTCCGTCAGCATCAATATACAACACCTTGAATCCCTTCTCCGCATGGTTAACCGCGCAGAGAATGGCCAAGTTGGTCTTGTCTGTCCCTCCACGTCCATAAAGGAGGACAAGTTTACCTTTGGGCAAATCCCCGTGTAACAATCCAGTCAACACTTCTTCGTTCATCATTCCGCTCCACCTTAAAGAAGCTGGGAACCACATAAAAGCTTTTCGCTAGTTCACACGAAGTCCAAAGTTTTAACTGGTTCAAGCATTTCAATCAACAAGTTTTTGAAAGCGACTAGTGTGATTTTTTGTCCATTCTGAAGAATTAGATCGGTTCGGCCACGAGACTTGTACCAAGTAGCATAAAACAGATCGTTGGTCTCAAGGTTTCTTATGAACACGTAGTTTTGGTCTTCAAACCACTGGTGCACCACTTCGAGGTCTCCTATAAAAATTATGTCGTTTGATATCCCCTCGTGGAACCAACCTAAGAAGAAAGCTCTGAAAAGGTTTATGCGTGCGTCGTTCCAGTTATCTTCAGAAAACGTGCCTTTTTCGTCAAAACCCGAAACGGGATCTGCTCCAGACCATTTTTTTTCAAGTGGAGCGTTGAAAACTGCATCAAGGTCTTTTCTGACTTGTCCTTGAATTTTCTTAATCATTCGAACGGTTTTTTGCTGATCGTTCATGGCTTCTTCATGCATAATAATTGGCTATGAACCTTAAAAAGTTTTCGTAATTGTCCATCCACAAAAGAAGAAAACTTTAAATTGGTCTTCCTCCTTCTTACTGTTTGGGAGCAACGTTGCCAATAAGACCGGAAACCCTACAACTTCTCAAAGAGGGGGGACTATTTCTCACTTCAGACGCTCTTGAAATTCTAGACTGTTGTCCCGAAACATTGGTTGACGAGATCATCAAAGGGGCAGTTATAATTGCTAAACAAACACGCATCTCTTTTATTGATAAAATGATTGTTGAAATGGTTCTAAACGAACTTCAGAAAGACTTGCCGATTGAAACTCCAACCGAACCCGCTGCTCCAGCGCCAGAAGGTGTTCTTCCAATTTTTGAGGTGCCAAATGTTCCATCAAAAATTCAGTTGACGACACAACAAACACAAATTGCGGAGAAGCCATTGGAAGGATACATTGAGTATTTTCGGAATAGATACACAAAAATAAATCGAATCTTCGCTGAACGTGGTTTTCCTCACATTCAAATTGCTCGCCTCGCGACGTTGCCTGAAAGAGAACAAGCGAACATTGTGGGTATGGTTAGAGAGAAAAGGGAAATAAGAGAAAAAATTTTCATTGATGTGGAAGACTTGTCGGGTTCGATCTCGCTCATGGTTCCTCAATCTGCAGATGCTAAACTTAAAGAGGCGGCTAGGCTTCTAGTCGAAGATGTTGTGTGCGCCTTTACAGTCAAAAAGATGAGTGTAAATATTGTCCAGGACATCATTTTTCCAGAGATTCCCTTCAGTCAACAACGTGGCGGAGAAGAAGAGGTTTACGCGGTACTGACTTCCGACATGCATTTTGGCAGCAAATCTTTGGTTCACTCGCTTCTTGCCAAGTTTGAAAAATGGTTAAAGGGTGAACTTGGAAACGCAAAACAACGGGAAATAGCAAGCAAAACAAAATACATGGTACTTGCTGGAGACCTCGCCGAGGGAATAGGAGTGTATCCTGAACAGCTAAAAGATTTGGAGATCGTAAGCATTCAAGAGCAGTATGAAACCGCCGCAAATTATCTTGAACGGTTACCTCAACACATTGAAATTGTTATTTCTCCTGGAAACCACGACGCGACACAGCAGGCACTTCCACAGCCATTTCCTTCAGTGCAGGTAGCACCAAAATTGTATAACAACCCTCGCATACACCTTATTCCGAACCCGTGCATGATTTCTCTTCACGGCATTAGAATCTTGGTATATCACGGTCAAGCAATTGAAGATATTGCACAAAAGATTGCAGGCATAAAAATAACAGAACCAGTTAAAGCGATGGAGTACATGTTAAAGGTCAGACATTTAGCTCCAGTCTACGGAGGAAAAACACCTATCGCCCCTCAAATTGAAGACAACTTGGTAATTCAAGAGGTGCCCCAAATCCTGGTGGTTGGACACATCCACGTGTTTGGCCGAGGAAATTATCGGGGAACCGTGCTTATTGGTTCCGGCGCTTGGCAAAAACAAACAGAGTATCAAGTAAGACTAGGAATAATTCCGACGCCTGGAATCGTAGCTGTGGTTAATTTGAAAACGTTAGAAGTCACGCCCCTAGACCTCAATATTATTTAGTCCTTACTTTTCTCAGAAGAGGGCACGATGCGATAAAACCCGCGTTTTTTGGTGGGCACAACTGAAACCGTGCTTGCCAACTCGGTTCCTATCTCTTTTCGTTTCTTTTCAACTTGGTCAATTATAGACGTAGCGTTCCACAGGGCTTTCTGCACAACTTCGTTTCTGCTCGCCTGTTTTTTCTCAATTTTTTCCAAGTCCTTCTCCAGATCTTTTGTCAATTCGACGTTGATAATTAAAGGGCAGTATTTTTCAGCCACAGTTATCAGACACGTACCAAAAAACGTCGGCTTCACCGTATTCCTTTCTAATTGTATATATTCACGCAGTAACAGTTTCTGGCATATTTCGGATCTGGTGGCTTTTGTGCCGATTCCGTTTCGTTCCATCTCTTGAATTAATGAAGCAAGAGTGTAGCGTTGTGGTGGTTTAGTGAGTTTTTCATCTAAACTAATTTTTTGAACGTTTACAATGTCTCCCTTCTGCACGGTTGGAACTTCTTCTTCTGGAAGTTTAAGGTATTGATAAGGTTCAAGCCATCCACGCTCAACCGTTTTTGTTCCAGATAGAATGAAGGGTTCTCCTTTAATATCAAAAGTGATGGATGTCGTCTTCCTTTTTGCGGGAGGATAAAAAGTTGCTAAGAATCTTCTTCGAATCAGGTCCAAAAGCTTGCTTTCTGCTGGAACCTTGGCTTCACCTAGTTCCGGTGTAGGGGTTAACGCAATGTGTGCTCCATCCGATATTCCTCCCGAACGCGGTTGATACTTTTGGGAAAGGATCACATTAACAAAGTTTTGGTAAAGGGGCTTTTTTGCCATAGTCGCCAATATTGCTGGAAACGGCACTCCTGCAATTGCTGTGGTTCCGGTTCGGGGGTAACTAGTAAGAATTTGCTGGTAAAGTTTCTGTGCTAACCCATCTGTAAATGCGGGTGCAAAGTGAAAGACGCGCCACGCCTCTCTCTGTAAAACGGGCAGACTAAAGCATAGTGGTGGCCATAGACTCTCGGTTTTTTCATCAATGTTCGACACGGTGGCTTCTCTCGCGTCTTTGCATTTTTCAAAGATTTGTCTAGCTATCTTTTCGTCTTTGATGTCTCCCAGTTTGTGAGTTGCAACATATTTTTTTCCATCAATGATTAGAGTAGCGGTTATAACCCAGTATTTTTCAGGAATAAAATTAATAATTGCTCTCTCACGGACTACCACAAACTTGAGTGTTGGACTTTGAACGCGTCCCATTGACACCAGTTTCCACGTATTTGATGCCTCAGCGACAACTTTACTCATAAGCGTCGTTAAGTTAATTCCGTATATTGCATCAACTTGATGGCGTGCATGCCCCGCTTCTATCCATTCAAAATCTGGTTGTGACAAAGTGCCGTATGCTCGAGAGATTTCATTTTTTGCCAAAGACTGCATCTTCATCCGCCTCATTTTTTCATCTTTAACCCCCGCCATTTTGAATGCAATATAGCCAATGAGGCTCCCTTCAATGTCAAAGTCGCAGCCGATAATAAAATTTGAAAACGTAAATTCCTTGATAATTTTCTTTAGACAATCAAAGTATCCTTTTACAAAGGCTAGCCCCTCTTTTGACTTCCATGTAGGTGTCCAATCAAACTCAAATTTTGGGTACGTCCATCCTGGTTTTATTGGTTCCAACGTGAATAAATGCCCAACCGCAGAGGCAACAACTATGTTTTTGCCAACAAAATAGGTTACCCCACTCACGGTTTTTCTCTCGTTAGCTGCCAAAGCGTAAGCTATTGCTCTCGCCTGCGACGGTTTTTCAGCAAGTATTAAATCCATTGGCTTCACAACTAACTAGTGTTTCAATAGAGAGATGTGTCAAAAGGTATTTAAATTTTTCGCATAGCTGGTTCAAAGGCGAGTCCTGGGTGTTTTTCGCCTTCTTTAGGGAAAAGTTTAAAAGGCAACGCAGATATTATATTTGTAGGAGTTAGCATGGTTAAAAAAAGCAAGAAGATAGCAATCATTGTTTCAGCGATAATTCTCATTGTTGTAATTGGGGTTCTTGTTGTCTTAATGCAGCCCATACAACCGCCAAAGCCTCCGGTAGTCATAAAAAACAAGTTGATCGCTTTAGCTGTGTTCAACAACGGAATAACAGTTCTGAACGCAACAACAATGGAGAAAATCAATTACACTTCCGCGCCGCTTCCATTGGTTCCAAACTATGTTTTGGCGAGTGACGAACACTTCTTGTACGTTGGATTCATTAACCTAACTGCGGAGACCCCAGCCAATATCTGGAGAATAAACAGTACTGGCTACAACGAACTTGCTCTGCCTGGCTACACACACATACACAAACTGTGGGCTC
>Ga0315282_10014820_pt1 | contig 11569 bp, 9 predicted proteins | sample YL17G07_20_MG_FD_203693 | JGI IMG/M metagenome (GOLD analysis project Ga0315282, IMG submission 203693) | Sediment microbial communities from Yellowstone Lake, YNP, Wyoming, USA - YL17G07_20 | ecosystem: Environmental > Aquatic > Freshwater > Lake > Sediment | place: USA: Wyoming | collected...
AATGTCATCATGGGCCGCCTGATCCCGGCCGGCACGGGGCTTCCCCGATACAGAGAATTAGACGTATGGGTGGAAGGCTATTCAGATGAGGGAGAAGCAGAAGGTGAGGCGCAGACCGTGGCGGAAGGCGTTGCGTAATAAGCACCCAATCCCAGGCAACAAATACCAGATAAATTCCAGGCAAAATCGTTCTGGGCGATTGGGAATTGAAATTTGGAATTTATTTGGAATTTGGAATTTGGGATTTGAAATTTAGCGTCTATTTCAGTCCTTTCAGTTTCTTTTTCGCCTCCTCAGCTTGCTTGGAAGCAGGGTAGTGCTCGATAACCCGCTTGAGCAAATTGCGGGCGGTATTCCTGTCCTTCAGTTCTAAGAAGGCTAAGGCCTGCTTGTAGAGGGCATCAGGGACCTTTTCCCCTTCGGGATAGCGGTTGATCACGTTCTCATATTCAATGATCGCTTTCTCGTAGTCCTTCTGCTTGTAATAGGTCTCGCCGAGCCAGAATTGAGCATTGTTCGAACGTTCTGCGTTGGGATACTGCTTGAGGAAGTTCTCGAATTTCTTTCTTGCTCCAACGATGTCACCCCTTTCAAAGGTGTCATAAGCATCTTTGTAAAGGTCTGCAGATCCCATCAGGGGTGGCGGAGGTTGTTTCACCTCGGCAGGAGGAGGTGGTGGCGCAGGAGAGGGAAGTTCCTTCTCTTTTGCTTCTCTGACGGTAACCCTCTTTTCAAGGTCCGCCTGTTTCGAGCCGACCAGATCGACTTTGCCATCCAACCCCTTAAAGCGCTCCTCAATTGCCCTGGAGCGCTCCTCGGTCCCTCTTAGGCGATCCTCCACCCCTTTGAAGCGTTCCTCAGCCGCTCTCACACGTTCCTCGAGAGCCCTGTCTTTCTCTTCGAGCGCTCTCTCCTTTTCTTCCAGGTTTTTCGTTCTTAGAGCGATGTTTTCCCTGAGGCGGTCCAGGTCCCTGGACAGCTCCTGGGGAGGCTTCTTAATAAAGTCCTTATACTCTTCAACACCGGTTGATACGTTTCGCATGTCAGACTGGAGGCTCTCAAACCGAAGGAGGAAATCCGCCTGGACCTTCTTTATTTCCGCGGAGAGATCCGCCTGGACCTTCTTCAATTCCGCGGAGAGGTCCGCCCGCAACATGATATCTTCCTTCTGGAGCGCGGTGATCTCATTGGCAACCTCCTTGCGATAGCCGTCCATCCCTTTTTGCAGAGGTTCGATATCCTTCTGGATCACGTTCAACTGGGAATGAAGTCGCCGATTCTCACTGTCGAGAATGCGGACATCCTCTGCCGTCGCACACCCCAAAAACAGAATACCGACCCCGAGGGCAATCCACTTCTTCAGCCATCGCATTCTTTTCATCTTTTTTCCCTCCAGGGATGGGTTCTCCTCGGAAGGCATTTCGATCCCCCAAAGAACCCCGAGTTTCTTATTTCGATAAAATGGCGAAGTGGGCCCTTCGATTCTTGGCCCAGGCCTCCTCACCGTGACCCGGATCAAGAGGCATTTCCTTGCCATAACTGATCGTGGAGAGACGAATCTCGGGAACGCCGAGGGAGATGAGATACTTCTTCACGCTGTTAGCCCGCCTCTCACCCAGGGCGAGATTGTACTCAACCGTTCCTCTTTCGTCGCAATGGCCTTCAATCTGGATCTTGGCGGCCGGATTCTTTATCAAAATAGCGGCATTCTCTTTCAGAATCTCCCCATCGGAGGGTCGAATGTCGTATTTGTCAAAATCGAAATGGACGTCTTTGAGCAGCCTGCTGTCGAGGACCTTCCCTTCTATGCCCGGAAGCTCTTTCTTGGCCACCAGGCTCTTTTCAAACTCTTTCCTTTGTCTTTCAGCTTCTCTCGCGGCCTCCGCTCTCCTGTTTTCCTCTTCCTTTATCCTGGCAGCTTCCCTGGCAGCCCGCTCCGCTCTTTCGCGTTGGGCGGCCTCTTCACGAGCCCTCTCCTGCTGCTGTTGTCGTAGAGCATCTTCACGGCTTGTCACGGCCCCTTCATCCATCTTTACCGCTTTCTTCGGACAGCCCACAAAAGTGATACCAAAGAAAATCGCAAGAAGGATGATACTCACACGTTTTCCCATAGTTTAAACCTCCTCTGGTTGAAGTATAAAAGCCTTAAGAAAGCAGTCCCCCCTTTTCGCGAAAAAGCCTATTTGACACACCCTTTCCTGACCTGACTATTCCGAGCACTTTCGTAAACAGGCGCCCTTTCCGCTTCCATCCTTTCACCACAAACCCTATTTACTTTATGCCTTCCAGCCTCCGCCTTGCCATTTCTGCCTCTCGCGAATCAGGAAATCGATCAATGACCCGTTGGAATAAATTCTTGGCGTTCGTCTTATCCCCGAGTTCAAAAAAAGCGAGGGCCTGCTTGAAGAGGGCCGCAGAGACTTTGTCCCCCTCCGGGTCCTTCACAATAGTCTTCTCGTATTCGAGAATTGCCCTCTCATAATCCCTTTGTAAAAAATAGGTTTCCCCAATCCAGAAATGAGCATTGTCCGACAGGCCGGTACTGGGGTACTGTTTGAGAAAGGCCTCGAATTTCTTACGCGCTCCCTCAAGGTCGCCCTTCTGAAAAGCCTGATAAGCATCCTTATAAAGGTCTCCAGGACCTGTGACGGGGAAGGGTTCTTTCATTTCCGCCGGGGAAACCTTTGCCGGGATCGGCTTCCCCAATTCCTCCTGCTTCGATGCAATGCGATCGATTCTTCCCTCCAATCCTTTGAGCCTTTCTTCTAAAGCCCTGGCCTGGGTCTCATTTTTTTCCCCTCTTCCCTCCAATCCTTTGAGCCTCTCTTCTAAAGCCCTGGCCTGGGTCTCATTTTTTTCCCCTCTTCCCTCCAATCCTTTGAGCCTCTCTTCCAGGTTCCTGGACTGAGTTTCGCTTTTCTCCTCCAGTATCTTCCTTTTTTCTTCCAGGATCCTCATCCGAAATGCGATGTCTTCCTTCAAACGGTCCATTTCTTGCGAAGGCTTCTTAAGGAATTCCTTGTATTCCTCGACCGCTGAGGAGAGGACTTTCATTTCGTTCTGAAGGGTCCCTTTTTGGGAGACGATGTCAGCCTGAAGGCTTTTGACCTCCGTGGCCAGGCCGGTCTTCAAGAGCTGAACCTCCTTCTTAAGGGCCGAACTATCGCTCCGGACGTCTTTTTGAAAGGCATCCAATTCGCTCTTGCGGGATTCTTCCTCCTTTTGAACCAGGTTCAATCGGGATTGAAGGGCTTCGAGCCGGCGCGAAAGGTCGCTCTTGAGGAGGTCCCCCTCATTCCTAAGGGCCGAAATATCATTCCGGGCTTCTTTCTGAAAAACAGAGAATTCATTCTTCAGGGATTCTTTCTCCTGTTGAACCGTGTTCAATCGAGATTCGAGGGCTTCGAGCCCGCGCGAAAGGTCGCTCTTGAGGAGGTCCCCCTCATTCCTAAGGGTCGAAATATCATTCCGGGCTTCTTTCTGAAAAGTGGCGAGTTCGTTTCCAAGGGATTCCTTCTCTTTCTTAAGGGTTGAAGTATTCATCCTCGATTCTTTCTGGAAGGAGGCCAAGTCGTCCCTGAGGGCTGAAATATCGTTTTTGACTTCTTTCCGAAAGGAAGCGAGTTGATGGCTGAGGGAATCCCTTTCCTGTTGAATCTTGTAAACCTGCCTTTGGAGATTGGCAATGTCCCGATCGGGATTGACCGGCTCCCCCATCGAAGCACATCCCCAGAGCAACGCCAATGCAAGAAGAATGATCCATCCTCGAGAGCATTCCATTTTATGTAGATCCTCTTTCTGAAAGTGAACAATCCTCCGGAAGGAAAAATCCCTGAAAGATCGTATTATCCCACTCTCCCGTGGAGGGGGCGACTTTAGTCGCCTCCCCCAGGCCGCTGTTGGCGGGACTCGACTCCCCCGTGTCAGTGAGGGAATGCGAAAGATTCATCCCCTCTCACTTCGGCAAAATAACCAAATGGCATCTTCGATTCTTAGCCCAGGCCTCCTCATTGTGGCCAGGGTCCAAAGGCTTCTCTTTCCCGTAACTAATGGTCGAGATACGATCCGGAGAGATGCCGAGGGTGACGAGATAATTTCTGGCGCTCTGTGCCCTTCGCTCACCGAGGGCGAGGTTATACTCAGTCGTCCCTCTTTCATCGCAATGACCTTCGACTTGAATCTTTTTATCGGAATGTTTAGTCAGCAGCGTCGCATTCTCTTTCAGAATCGCCGCATCCCCGGGACGAATGTCGTATTTATCAAAATCAAAATAAATGTCTTTGAGGAATTTACTTTCAAGGATTTCTCCTTCGATGCCAGGGTATTTCTTCGGCACAAGCGTTTTTTCAAATTCCTTCTCTTTTTCAGCGAGAGCCCTTTTGGCCTCCTCCTCTTTGGCTTTCAACTCCTTCTCTTTTAGGGCCCGCTCGGCCTCCAGCCTCGCAGCCCTCTCCCTTTCCGCTTGAAGCTCTCTTTCAGCCAGCGCCCTCTTGGCCTCCTCCTCTTTGGCTTTCAACTCCTTCTCTCTTAGGGCCCGCTCGGCCTCCAGCCTCGCAGTCCTCTCCCTTTCCGCTTGAAGCTCTCTTTGAGCCAGCGCCCTCTTGGCCTCCTCCTCTTTGGCTTTCAATTCCCTCTCTTTTAGGGCCCGCTCGGCCTCCAGCCTCGCAGCCCTCTCCCTTTCCGCTTGAAGCTCTCTTTGAGCCAGCGCCCTCTTGGCCTCCTCCTCTTTGGCTTTCAACTCCTTCTCTCTTAACGCCTCTTCGGCTTTGAACCTGGCAGCCCTCTCCCTTTCCGCTTGAAGCTCCTTTTCAGCCAGCGCCCTTTTGGCCTCCTCCTCTCTCAAGGCCCGTTCGGCCTCGAGCCTGGCCGCCTTCTCCCTTTCCGCTGCTGCTGCCTCTTCCGTCTTTTTGGCAAAGGCCTCCTCTTTTACTGCCGCTTTCTTCGGACATCCGGTCATGACCAGTCCGAAACAACAGATGATCAAGGTCAGAACAAGTGCTTTTCTCTTCGTCATGGTAAACCTCCTTGAACAATAATGTAAAGATGCTCCCTATTCAGATCGCTTGGACCAGGCTGGACCCGACTCTCCTCCCTTTGCTGTTGTCGTAAGGCGTCTTTGATTGGACCCATTCGCGTTCGTGATATAGATCCTTGACCCTCCCGCGCGATTTGAACTGAAGGCAATGTAACGTCCGTCAGGGGACCAGCAAGGACTTTCATTGTCTCCGGAATCGGGTGTGAGCACCTTCCGCCCGGTTCCATCGGGTTTGATCGTAACGATCTGAAAGCGGCCTGCCCCCCTTCCGCAGTAGGCGATCCGGTCTCCCTTGGGAGACCAGGAAGGATGGGTATTGTAACTGCCCTCATAGGTCAGGCGACGAACCTCCGATCCATCACTTCTCATGATGTAGACCTGGGGAGAGCCCGATCGATCGGAAACAAAAGCGATATAGTTCCCATCCGGAGACCATCTCGGAGACGCCTCGTTTCCATGTCCCCTCGTAAGCTTCCTCGGGTTAGCGCCGTTCGAATCGACGAGAAAGATCTCAGACTTCCCTTCCATTCCCATCATCAGGGCGATCTGCCTTCCGTCAGGCGACCAGGAGGGGGACGCGTTCAGACCGGGATAGGAGGAGAATCTCTGAAGGTTTTTCCCGTCCGTATCAATCAAGTACACATCCGGATTGCGCTTCAGATAGGAGGTAAAAGCAATCTTCCTGCCATCCGGCGCCCAGACCGGAGCGAGGTTGATGGATTGGTTCTGGGTGACCGGTCTCACGTTGGTCCCATCGAAATCAGCGATGAAGATCTCCTTGCCTCCTCCCTGGGACTCAACGACATAGGCGATTTTCGTCGTGTTGACGCCTCTCTCTTTTGTAAGTTCCTGGATGACATCGTCCGCCAGCCGATGGACAATCTCCCGAAGGTTCTGGACATGCCCCTCGCGCTGCCTCTCAACCAGATATTTCCTTTCAACCAGGTCGAAAAGGACAACCCGCAGCCTGATGTTCATGGTTTCGGGCGCAAAAATGACCTCTCCTGCCAGCAAAAAATCCCCTTCCGTGGAATTCCATTCCTGCAAGGTGCGCGTTTCGGGAATTCCCTCTCTGCCCTGAAGATCGAATCGAAGGGTCTGGTATTCGATCACTCTGAAAAAACCTGAGAGGCTGAGATCGTTGCTGAGAATCTTGTAGGCTTCGGCTGTCCTCGAAGAGGGCGTTTTATCGATCGATTTCCACTTGGGTAAAACAATGGGTATCTGGATAAGGGTCGGAGCGTTGATGTCGAGAATCACCCTCGCTTCTACACATGGAGCAAGGGCAAGGAAGAATAGGAGAGTGACAATGAGCAAGTTTTTCGTCATCGTTCAACCTCAATTAAGCTTAAGATAATTCTCGGGTGAAAAACGAAGGCCGATCTCAATCGTATCCTCGTTCAATTCCTTCGGGTCCGGCAGGGGTTCTGCCCTCTTGATGGCCCGCATGGCTATCTCGTCATATTGAGAATTGCCAGACCTCTTGTCGTACCAGTATTTCTGAATTTTTCCGCCCCTGCCTATTATTACGACAATAACCGTCTCCAAGTCAACCATCTCCCTCTCCTTGAAAACATTTTCAGGGATCTTCCATTCCTCTTTGATCCTTGCCCAAACCAGGCTGTAATATTTTTCCCATTGGGAATCCAGTCTGGGCGGGGAGGGAGGCGGAGGGGTTGGGACGGGTGGAGCGGGCGTTACCGGAGCAGCGGTTGTAACAGGGGGCGGAACGGGTGGTCGTTCTTCCAGCTTCTTGGGCTCAGGGCGAGTCTCGATCTTTTTCTGAACTCTTTTGATCGCCTCAGCCACCTCGTCCGGCTCCTCCTGATATTTCTTTTGCGGGATCTTTTCCGGGAGGGGCTTGCTTCTCACTTTACTCGGGGTTTTAATCTTCTCGACGATGTCGTCTTTCTTAGGTTCCCTGATCTTTTTCACAGGCTTCACTTTCTCCTCCTTCGGTTCAGGAGGCGGAGCCGCCCTCACCGGCTCAGGTGGGGGAAGGGAAACAGGGGTTAACGTAACCGTATAAACCGTTGGCTGAGCCTCAATGATCGTATCCCACGGAGCAAAACTGAAAAGGGCGACCAGGGCCCCGTGAATCAGAAAGGAGACCCCTCCCATCTTCAGCAGCCTTGCCTTCCGACTTTCTGGCCCGTAGAACCTCATCTATGCCAGGTCTCCCCTTCTCTTCCTGATGAATCGCAAGAAGCGCTCCCCGATGGGCGAAAGAGTCCTTCCCAGATGGAACACCGTGTAAACGGGCCGGGAAATGGACTCAAGACCTTCCACTTCGACACAGGAGAGGGAATCGGATTTCAATTCTTCCTCAACCACTTTTCTCGAGACAAAAGCGAGTCCCAGACCCGCTTTGACGCCCTCCTTCAACGAGGAAGCGCTCCCCATCTCCATGACCACGTTGAACTGTCTGAGGCTTATGCCCTTCTTCCTCAAAGCCTTTTCGACCGTCATCTGAGTGCCGGAACCTTCCTCCCGGATGATCCAGGGCTCCCGGAGCACCCGATCAAGATCAATCCTTCTCTTCCCTGAGGATCCGTGATTGAAAGGGCCTATCACAATGATCTCATCCTCTCCGAAGAGATCATAATACAAAGAAGGATGATTCAGTCTGCCTCCGGTCATGCCAAATTCGACATCACCCTGCAATACGTATTGAACAATCTCCTTCGTGTCCGCTATTCTCAGGGAGATCGTTATGTTGGGATAATCCTTCTTGAATTCCCCCATTAATCTTGGGAGAAGATACTCTCCCGGAAGTGTGCTTGCGCCCACCGAAAGCTCCCCCCTGATCCCCTGGGAGAATTCACTCAAAGCATTGAGCGCCTCTTTACGGGTAGCCAGGATCTTCGAAGCATATTGATAGAGAATCTTCCCTGCTCTCGTCAGGCGGGCCTCCCTTCCCGTCCGATCAAAAAGACGAAGGGAGAGAGAATGTTCGAGGATAAGGATATGGCCGCTGATCGTAGGCTGGGTCAGCAGGAGATCGTCCGCCGCCTTTGAAAAATTCTTCAGGTCCGCCACCCGGCAAAAGCTCTCAAGATGCCGAAAGTCAATCGGCAATAGCTTCCTTTCCACAATAATCCCAATATTAAACCCCTTTATTTATAAATGCAAGAGAAAAATCGAATTTATAAATAATTGTCACTAGTTATGATGCTAACGGACAGGCCCGAGGCAGGGCCTCCTTCAACTCATTGCCCATGGCCGATTGCCCTCCCGTGAACATGAAAATCACTCTCCGGGTTAGGGATAGGAAGCCTGTTTGGCCCCAAGGCGAAGGACCATGGCAAGAGATTCAAAGCCCATTGACCTAACCTCTTAACAAAACCGGCATCCCTGCCTGTGGCAGGCAGGCTTACCCCGACCTTAACCAAAGACTTCTGCTTTCTCAGCAATAGACAACCCGGCTGGGAAAAAGTTCCGTAAGAGTGGCGGACCGCCGGTCAGGCGGACAGAAATACAAAGGGCCTGGGATGGAAACAGGTTCCATTTCCCCAGGCCCTCTCCCGGTCTCAAGCTTTCTGTAGCAATCCTAGTACATATCACCCATTCCGCCCATTCCACCACCTGGCGGCATCGGTGGATAGGGGGCTTTCTTTTCGGGTTTCTCAACCACCAGGGCCTCTGTGGTGATCATCAACGAAGCAACCGAGGCAGCATTCTGAAGGGCAAGTCTCACCACCTTGGTGGGATCGATGATACCGGCCTTGATCATATCTGTATATTCGTCCTGGGCCGCATCGAACCCAAAGGCTCCCTTTTCATTCTTTACCTTCTCGGTTACGACGGATCCTTCCTGTCCGGCGTTGTTGGCAATCTGCCGGATGGGCTCCTCCAGGGCTCTCCTCACGATATCGACGCCAATCTTCTGATCCCCCTCCAGTTTCATTCTTTCGAGAACGGAGAGACACCGGAGATAGGCAACGCCTCCACCGGGGACAATTCCTTCTTCAACGGCAGCCCGGGTTGCATGCAGGGCGTCTTCGACGCGGGCCTTCTTCTCTTTCATCTCTGTCTCAGTCGCGGCGCCGACGTTGATCACCGCAACGCCTCCAATGATCTTCGCCAGCCGCTCCTGGAGCTTCTCACGGTCGTAATCAGAAGTGGTTTCATCAACCTGAACCCGGATCTGTTTTACCCTGGCCTCGATATCCGCTTTGTCGCCAGCTCCATCGACAACGGTCGTATTGTCCTTGTCGACAGTGATCCGTTTCGCCCGCCCCAATTCGTTCAGTTTCACATTCTCCAGCTTGATCCCGAGATCCTCGGAAATCACCTTCCCTCCTGTGAGAATGGCAATGTCTTCCAGCATGGCTTTTCTTCGATCGCCAAAACCAGGAGCTTTCACCGCGCAGACTTTGAGGGTCCCGCGAAGTTTGTTAACCACCAGCGTGGCCAGGGCCTCTCCCTCCACATCCTCCGAAATCACGAGGAGAGGTCTCCCCATTTTGGCAATCTGCTCCAGGATGGGAAGCAGATCCTTCATGCTGGAGATCTTCTTCTCATTGAGGAGGATATAGGGATCCTCAAGGACGGCCTCCATCTTCTCAGGGTCGGTGACGAAATAGGGGGAAAGGTAGCCGCGGTCGAATTGCATTCCCTCCACAACATCGAGGGTGGTCTCCATCGCCTTGGCCTCCTCCACGGTAATGACGCCTTCCTTGCCCACCTTGTTCATAGCTTCGGCAATGATGTTACCGATGGTCTCATCATTGTTCGCTGAGATCCTTCCCACCTGGGAAATCTCTTTCGGATCCTTCGTCGGTTTGCTCAGCTTCTTCAGTTCTTTAGTGACTTCCTCAACCGCAAGGTCAATCCCGCGTTTTACGTCCATCGGGTTGGCGCCGGCTGCGACGACCTTCGATCCTTCACGATAGATCGCCTGGGCAAGAACCGTGGCGGTTGTCGTCCCATCTCCCGCTGTATCAGAAGTCTTGCTCGCAACCTCCTTGACCATCTGGGCGCCCATGTTCTCAAACTTATCCTCTAATTCGATCTCTTTTGCCACGGTGACGCCATCTTTCGTCACCGTCGGGGATCCAAAGGATTTTTCGAGAATCACATTTCTTCCCTTCGGTCCCAGGGTGACTTTGACGACATTGGCCAAAACGTTCACTCCCCGCAATATCGCATTACGGGCTTCCTGGTCGAACTTAAGTTCCTTTGCCATTTCAATCTACCTCCATTCTCTGTATTTTGCATTCTCTGTATTTTGGATGACGTGTCACTTTTCGATGATGCCAAGAATATCCTCTTCTCTCATGATGAGGTGTTCTTCGCCTTCAATCTTAATCTCTGTTCCAGCATACTTCCCGAAAAGAATCCGGTCCCCTGCTTTCAAATCGAGGGGAATCACCTTTCCGTCTTCAGTGATCTTTCCCTTTCCAACGGCAATCACTTTTCCTTCCTGGGGTTTTTCCTTTGCGGTGTCCGGGATGATAATTCCCCCCTTCGTCTTCTCTTCCTCTTCAATCCGTTTGACAATCACTCTGTCCTGTAATGGCCTGATCTTCATCTTTAACATCTCCTTTCTTTCTTCCGCCTCAGCGGGACTGACAAAATAGGGAATAGGTTTACTGAAAACAAGAATTCTGCGACGGGACCCATCACCTCCTTGTAACGTCTAAATCTGGGAATTCTAGAGAGTATCTCGTTCGTGCATGTTGGAAAGAACTGGGAATAGGACAACCCTCTGCACGCACAAAAAATAACCATCGAATGTGTCCTTGTCAAGGTATCTTCCGATTTATCCGGAAAATTACGTGGTTGCGCCTGCGCGCCCGTGCTCCGTGCCCGTAAAGCGTGAGTCCTGTTGGGGCGCGTTGCAGCGTGTTCCTGCGGCGAATTGCCTGAATGGGTTCACATGTGAACCGGGATATTGAAAAACTTCACCTCATTCGACATAATTAAAAGGCGCTTAGCGTGGGGCGCTGAGAATTTCATCTGGGAATTGGGTTTTTCTCATTCCAGAAGGCAAGGGATATGAAACGGAAAATGGGGGATGTATGGATGGTATGGGTCGTCGGAATCCTTCTTCTGAGGCTTTTCCCTCTCGCGGATGCCGGTCCTTTAAGAAGGCCTCTCTCCTTTCAACAGTTCACCGAGAAAGAGGGGCTTTCAAGCGAGATGGTTAATTGCGTGGTTGTCCAGGGTGAAGAGGTCTGGTTCGGGACGTATGGAGGGGGAGCGACCCTGTACGACAGGGCCAAAAAGGTCTGGAAGGCGTATACGACCAAAGGCGAACCCATGGACAAAGCGGATGACGGCAATAGCATCAACTGGAAGAACCTCCTTCCTTATAACCATGTTTCGGTCATTGTGCCCGACGGTGATCGCATCTGGTTTGGCACCTATTTCTATGGATTCGGAGGAGGAGGGATATCGTATTATCGTCCTCAGAAAAATCCTTTTTGGAAGAAGTTTAGTACCTACGACAGCCGCGCCAAAAAGGTTGTTTCTATGGCTGTCGATGGGGATTCTGTCTGGGTTGGATCGGAGAAGGGCCTTTCCCTCCTT
>Ga0315282_10014821_pt1 | contig 11568 bp, 4 predicted proteins | sample YL17G07_20_MG_FD_203693 | JGI IMG/M metagenome (GOLD analysis project Ga0315282, IMG submission 203693) | Sediment microbial communities from Yellowstone Lake, YNP, Wyoming, USA - YL17G07_20 | ecosystem: Environmental > Aquatic > Freshwater > Lake > Sediment | place: USA: Wyoming | collected...
CTGACCCCGCAGGCGTGAATTCTATTGCGCCGATGTAATCGCCTGCAGGCCCGCTGCTTTCAGCGTTGCGTTGAGCGCGGCGAGCGCCGGCCCCTCGAGCACCTTCCATCGCGCCATCGCGCGCGCTGCCGTCTGCCTTGCGCTCGCGATCACTCGCAGCTGGACTGCGGTCGGCCGCACGTCGGCGCCCTGCAGCGAGTTCACGACGCCCGCCAGCGCGGCGCTCGCGGCCGACAGCGTCTCGGCCGCCGCCCCCGCTGCGGCCGCCGGGCCGGTCGCACCAGCCGCGACGCCGGCGCGTCCACCGGGGCCTGCACCCCGCCCGCCAGCACCCGCGCCGCGGCCGCCCGCGGCCGCGGCACCCTGGAGCGCTTCGGCCTTCTTGTCGAAATCGGCGAGCGCCTGGGCGGCAGCGCCTTTCGCATGCGTTTGCCGGTCTGCCACCTGTGTGCGAATCGCGGCCAGCTTCGCCGCGGCCGCCTGCGCGTCGGCGGCGCCGAAGTACATCGCCTTCGTCAGCGCGTAGACCTGCTGCATCACCGGCAGCGGCGTCTTCACGCGCGGGTCCGCCTTCACCGTGATCGGCTGCGTGTGACTCTTGCCGTTGACCGTGAGCTTCACAACGTAGGTGCCGGGGGCCACCCATGGCGTCGACGGGGCCGGCACCGTGTTGTACGGCACCGCCGCGATGGGCAGACCGCCCCGGCCGCCCCCGCCACCGGCCAGCGGCTGATAGTGCACGTCCCACGTGAACCGATGCATCCCCGCGGCGGCGGATAACGCCTGCGGCGGCCGATACCAGTAGAGCGGCACGGGTGCGTTGGACGGCTCCGGGATCGGCACGACCCGATCATCACTCGAGTACCGCCGCACCAGGCGCCCGAGCGCGCCTGGCGCTGAAACGCTCGACGGCCGGCCGCTTGTTCCCGCCTGCGCGGCGCTCGCGCCGCGCTCGAAGATCTCCAGCGTCACCGGTCCCTGCGCCGGCGACTTCAGGTAGTAGTCGATGATCGCGCCTTCGGGCGGATTCGGCGCGGCCGGCTCGTCGGGCGGCAGCGGCGTGTCGGTGTTCGTGTTCCAGCGCACGCGCAACGCGGTCGTCGGCTCGAAGAGCACCGCCTCCTCGTCCGCCGTCTTCGCGTCGATCTGCCGCAGCGGCGTGATGTCGTCGAGGATCCAGAACCCGCGCCCGTGTGTCGCCGCCACCACGTCGTCATCCTTGACAATGAGATCGCGCACCGAGGACGGCGCCATGTTGAGCCGCAGCGACTGCCAGTGGTCGCCGTCGTCGAACGAGACGTAGACCTGCGTCTCGGTTCCCGCAAACAGCAGCCCTTTCTTTTTCGGGTCCTCGCGCACGACACTCGCCGCGGCGCCGTCGGGGAGGCCGTTCACGATCTCGGTCCACGTCCTACCGCCGTCGTGCGTCCGGTAGATGTGCGGCCGCATGTCGTCGATGCGCAGCGTGTTCACCGCGGCGTAGGCGGTGAGCGCGTCGAACCGGCCCGGGTCAATCATGAAGACCTTCATGAACGGCGACATCTGCGGCGGCGTCACGTCGGTCCAGTGCAGGCCGCCGTCGGAGGTCGTCTGGATCAACCCGTCGTCGGTGCCGACCCAGATGCGATCGATATCGCGATAGGACGGCCCGATCGTGTAGATGACGCCAAGCTGGCGCGACTGGGCGCTGGGGTCCTCGACGTACTTGCCGATGCTCTTCGGCGGCGTCCAGCTCTTGCGCGTCAGGTCCGGACTGATCTGCTTCCACGTGATGCCGCCGTCCACCGTCTTCCACAGCACGTTGTTCGCGTAGAACAGCGCGTGCGGGTCGACCGGGGAGAAGACGACGGGCTGCGTGCGCACCGTGCGGTAGCTCGGTGTGCCAGGGGCACCCCCCGGACCGCCGCCACGGCCTTCGACCGGACCGACATTGGACACCTGCCCGGTGCGCCGGTCGTAGCGTGACACCTTGCCGCCGTAGACGATGTCCGGGTCCAGCGGATCGGGCGCCGCGTAGCCGTACTCCTCGACGCCCACCGGGTGCCACTCGCGGAACGTGATCTCGCCGTCGTTGCCGCGGCTCGCGACGCATGCCGACCCGCTTTCCTGCTGCCCGCTGCAGACGCGGTACGGGAACGCGTTGTCGGCCATCACGTGGTACATCTGCGCGGTCGGCTGGTTGTACCAGGAGCTCCACGTCTGGCCGCCGTTCAGCGTCACCACCGCGCCCTGGTCCGCGACCAGCAGCATGATGTCCGGATCGTTCGGGTTGATCCACGCGGCCTGGTAGTCATCGCCGCCGGGCGCGCCCTTGAACGGCACGAACGTCCTGCCGCCGTCGGTCGATTTCCAGGTGACGATCGTGGCGATGTAAACCGTGTCGGCGTTCTTCGGATCGACGATCGGCACGGCTTCGTCGATGCGGCTGGCAGGACGTGCATCGGCGGTGGTCTGTGTCCACGTTTCGCCGGCATCGTCCGAACGGTAGATCCCGGTGCGGTTGACGCCGCCTGCGCCGCCGCGCCCGGCGCCCGCCCCACGGCCACCCGTGGCGCCCCTTCCGCCGCCCGCGCCCCCGGCGCTGCGCACTCCGACGGTCGCATACAGGCGGCTGGTGTTGCTCGGCGCGATCGCGAGTTCCGCCTGAGCCAGGTTCTCCGGCAGGCCCTTCGTGAGGGGCTTCCACGTGGCGCCGCCGTCGGTTGACTTGAAGACGCCCCCGCCTGTTCCGCCCCACGCCGCGTTCTCCCAGGGTCCCTGTTGCGACTCCCACATGGTCGCGTAGACGATGTCGGGATTCGACGGGTCGATGTCAACGTCCTTGCCGCCGGTGTTCTCGTCCTTGTAGAACACCTTCTCGAAGGTGCGGCCGCCGTCCGTGGATCGGAAGATCCCGCGTTCCGTGTTGGGACCGTATGGATGGCCGAGCACCGCGACGAAGAGACGGTTCGGGTTGCGCGGGTCGACCGCGATCTTCGGAATCTGCTGGCCGTCGCGCAGGCCCAGGTGCGTCCACGTCCTGCCCGCATCTGTCGATTTGTAGATACCGTCGCCGGTCGAAAGATCCGGCCGCTGCAGACCTTCGCCGCTGCCGACATAGATCACATTTGGATCGGACGGCGCCACCTCGACCCAGCCGATCGATCCCGTCGGCTGGTCGTCGAAGATCGGCTGCCACGTGCGTCCGGCGTCGGTGGTCTTCCAGACGCCGCCGTTGCAGACACCGATGTAGAAGGTGTGGGGCTGGCCGGGCACGCCGGCGACCGCTTTCGTGCGTCCTCCCCGGTACGGACCGATCGCGCGCCAGCGCATCTCGCTGAAGAGTCCGAGGTCCGGGGTCCGGAGTCCGGAGTCGGGAGCCTGAAGTCCGGAGTCCGGAGTCCGAAGTCCGGAGTCGCTCCTGGTTCCTGACTCCTGATTCCTGATTCCTGCCGGCGCGTCCCGCGGCGGCGTCGCGCGAAGCGACGCGACGAGGAGCAGGCACGCGGTCAGGGTCAAGACGAGGCGGCGCAGTGTCATGGGAAGTCCTCCCGCTTGCGTTGGCGGCGGAGGGCTGTATCATACGCCCGTCTTTGCTCTCTTCCCCCCGCCTTCGCTCGGCATGCTGCTGCGAGCTACCGCGGGGCCTCGCCGTAGCTGCGCGAGACGCGCAGCGCAGGCGGGCAACGGGATCCGCCAACATCCGGAGGCTATATGCAATCGTCTGCCGTTGAGCTGCGAGGCAGGCCCCGCGCTGCCTGCCCTGAGCGCTGTCGAAGGGAAGCACGGCGCCTGCGAACTCGAACGCTGATCGTGCTCGTGTCGGGATTCGTCCTGATGACCGCCTTGTTGGCCACCGGGCGCGTCGCCGGACAAGAGCGCGCCGCATACGCGCCGCGCGTGGTTACTGCGGCCGACTACACGCGCGCGGAGAAATTCCTGGGCGCAGGGGTGAACTCGCTGGTGGTCGGCGGCACCGTCTCGGCCACCTGGCTGCCGGACGAGCGGTTCTGGTACCGCAACCAAACGACCGACGGCTCCGAGTTCATGCTGGTGGATCCCGCCAAGCGGACGCGCACGCCGGCATTCGACCACGCCAAGCTGGCCGCGGCGCTGTCCGCGGCGGCGGGCGAAACCTACACGGCGTTCCGGCTTCCCTTCCAGTCGATCGACCTGTCACCCGACGGAAAGACGGTCTCGTTCAATGTCGGGACCAAGCGCTACGGATGTGACGTGCAGGGGACCAAGTGCGCGGTTACCGGCGAGGCGACAGCCGAGGCCGCAGGGCGCGGCCGGGGCGGTGAAGGTCGTGGCGGGCGGGGAGGTGGGCGCGGCGGGCAGGCGATGTCTTCGGACAAGAAGCCGCTCGCCATGTCACCCGACGGCAAGCGCGGCGTCTTCATCCGCAATTGGAACCTGTGGCTGTACGACGTGGCGACGAAGCAGGAGAAGCAGCTCACGACCGACGGCGTGGAGAACTTCGGCTACGCCACCGACAACGCGGGCTGGGCCGGCAGCGAACGCGCCATCGTCCTCTGGTCGCCCGATTCGAAGAAGGTCGCCACCTTCCAGCAGGACGAGCGCAAGGTGGGCGACATGTACCTGGTGGAGACGAAGGTCGGCCACCCGGCCCTCAGGGCCTGGAAGTACCCGCTGCCGGGAGATCCCGTCGTCGCAATGCTCCACCGGGTGATCATCGACGTCGATGCCCCGCGCATCGTACGGTTCCAGATGCCGCCCGACTATCACCGCGCGACGCTCGGCGACAATTTCAGCCTCAACGACATGAAGTGGAATCCGGACGCTACGCAGCTCGCGTTCGTCTCCACCTCCCGGGATCACAAGCAGGCTGTCCTGCGGGTGGCCGACGCGACAACGGGCGCGGTGCGCACCGTGTTCGAGGAAACCGAGAAGACGCACTTTGAGTCGCGTACCGGATGGCAGGTGCTTTGGCCGACCAACGAGGTGATCTGGTACTCGCAACGCGACAACTGGGGACAGCTGTATCTCTACGACCTGACGACAGGAAAGCTGAAGAACCAGATTACGACCGGCGAGGGTCCGGTCAGCCAGATCGCCCGCGTGGACGAGAAGAGCCGGACGATCTGGTTCGAGGCGATGGGGCGCGAGCAGGGGCAGGATCCGTATTTCAGGCACCTGTACCGCATCGGCCTGGACGGCAAGGGCGGGGCGTCGCTGACGCCCGACAACGGCGATCACAGCGCGCAGATCTCGCCGTCCGGCCATTACGTCGTCGACACGTATTCGACCTGCGAGAACCCCCCGGTGGCCGTCTTGCGGGACGCGGCGGGCAAGGTGCTGATGCCGCTCGAGAAGGCCGACATCTCGAAGCTGCTGGCGAGCGGCTGGAAGCCGCCGATTCCGATCACGGTGAAGGCCGACGATGGGAAGACGGACCTCTACGGGATGATGTTCGTGCCGACCAATCTCGATCGGACGAAGAAGTATCCGATCATCAACAACGCGTATCCCGGCCCGCAGTCGGGCAGCGTTGGCGGACGCACGTTCTCGGCCGCGCGAGGCGACAAGCAGGCGCTGGCGGAGCTGGGGTTCATCGTCGTCTCGATCGACGGGATGGGGACCCCCGGCCGGTCGAAAGCGTTCCACGACGACTGGTACGGCGCGATGGGCCGCGACAACACGATTCCTGACCAGGTGGCGGGTATGAAGGATCTCGCCCGGCAGTACCCGTTCATCGACATCGACCGCGCCGCGATGTGGGGCCACTCGGGCGGCGGATTCATCACGGCCGACGCCATGATGCGTCCGCCCTACAACGAGTTCTTCAAGGTCGGCATCTCGGAATCGGGGAACCACGACCAGCGCGAGTACGAGGACGACTGGGGCGAGCGCTATCAGGGGCTGCTCACGAAGAACGAGAAGGGCATCGACAACTACGAGATCGAGGCGAACCAGTCGCAGGCGGCGAACCTGAAAGGCCACCTGCTGCTGGCGCACGGCACGATGGACAACAACGTGCCGCCGTACAACACGCTGCTCGTGGTGGACGCGCTGATCAAGGCGAACAAGGACTTCGATCTGCTGCTGCTGCCGAACCAGGCACACGGGTACGGCACCGAGTCGAACTACATGATGCGGCGCCGCTGGGACTACTTCGTGAAGTGGCTGCTCGGCGCGGAGCCGCCGAAGGAATTCAAGATGCAGGAGCCGACCACGCGGCCGACAACTCCGACGGCCCCGGGACAGTGATGCCCTGCGGCGTGGCGTAGGGCGGGGCTTGAGCCCCGCCGGCGCCGGGCCTTCAGGCCCGGCGCTCTCGAGTCCCGTCAGCGGGCTGAAGGCCCGGTGGATACGGCGGACCTGAAGTCCGCCCTACATGTCGCTGCACGAAGCGCACCATGGGGAGGATCCCGATGCTACCGCGTGCCGTCCGACTTTTCCCTCGAACACTGGTCGTCGCGTTCGTGGGGTTGGTGGCTCTCGTGACTGCCCGTGCGCAAGAGCCCGTCGCATACGCGCCGCGGACCATCACCGCGGCCGACTACGCTCGCGCCGAGAAATATCTCGCGCAAAACGTCAACTCGCTCGTCGTCGGTGGCAGCGCCTCGGTCACGTGGCTGCCGGACGAACGCTTCTGGTATCGCAGCCAGACGTCCAGCGGCTTCGAGTTCATCGTCGTCGATCCCGCAAAACGAACGCGGGTACCGGCGTTCGATCATGCGAAGGTCGCCTCGGCGCTCGCCGCCGCCGGGGCGGGCACCTTCGATCCGCGCCGGCTTCCGTTCCAGTCGATCGATCTGTCGTCTGACGGCAAGACCGTGTCGTTCAACGTCGAGACGAAGCGCTACACGTGCGACCTGCCGGGAGACAAGTGCGCCGTGACCGGCCAGGCTACCTCACCGCCGGCCGGCGGGCGAGGCGCCGGCGGGCGAGGCGGTCGGGGCGGCGGCGGCAGGGGCGGCGCGGACGTCGGAGTCACCGCGCCGGACGGCAAACGCGCGGTGTTCATCCGCGACTGGAACCTGTGGGTGCGCGACACCGCGACCAAACAGGAGAAGCCGCTGACGACCGACGGCGTGAAGTACTTCGGGTACGCGACCGACAACGCCGGCTGGAGCAGCAGCGACCGCGCGATCGTCCTCTGGTCGCCGGATTCGAAGAAGATCGCCACCTACCAGCAGGACGAGCGCGAGGTCGGCGAGATGTACCTCGTGAGCACGCCCGTCAACCCGCCGGGCCATCCGACGCTGCGCATTTCGAAATTCCCCCTGCCCGGCGACAAGGTGATGGCGATGCTTCACCGCGTCATCATCGACGTCGAGACCGGACGGGTCGTGCGGCTGCAGATGCCGCCCGACTATCATCGCGCGACGCTCGGCGACAACGTCAGCCTGCGCGACCTGCAGTGGAGCCCCGACGCCTCGCAGCTGGCGTTCATTTCGACCTCGCGCGATCACAAGCAGGCCGTGCTTCGCGTCGCCGACGCGGCGTCGGGCGCGGTGCGGACGGTGATGGACGAGAAGGTCGCGACGCAGTACGAGTCGCGCGTCGGCTGCCAGGTGTTGTGGGCGACCAACGAAGTGATCTGGTACTCGGAACGCGACAACTGGGGACACCTGTATCTCTACGACCTCGCGACGGGAAAACTGAAGCAGCAGATCACGAGCGGCGACGGCCCCGTCATGCAGATGACCCGTCTCGATGAAAAGAACCGCACCATCTGGTTCATGGCCCAGGGGCGCGAGAAGGGCGAGGATCCCTACTTCCGCCACCTGTACCGCATCGGGATGGACGGCAGGAACTACGTCTCGATGACTCCCGGCGACGCCGATCACAGCGTCCAGCTGTCGCCGTCGGGGCGCTACCTCGTCGACACCTATTCGACTCCGGACGAGGCGCCGGCCGTCGTGTTGCGCGACGCAAACGGAACGCTCCTGGTGCCGCTCGAGAAGGCGGACATCTCGAAGCTGCTCGCGACCGGCTGGAAGCCGCCGATGCGGATTACGATGAAGGCGCACGACGGCAAGACCGACATCTACGGGCTGCTGTTCCGGCCGACCAGCTTCGATCCCGCAAAGAAGTATCCGATCGTCAACAACGTGTATCCGGGGCCGCAGACCGGCAGCACGGGCGGCCGCTCGTTTGCCGCGGCGCGCGGCGACCGCCAGGCGCTCGCGGAACTCGGCTTCGTCGTCGTCACGATCGACGGCATGGGGACGCCGGGGCGATCGAAAGCGTTCCAGGACGCGTACTACGGCGCGATGGGCCGCGACAACACGATCCCGGACCAGATCGCGGGCATGAAGGAGCTCGCGCAGAAGTATCCATGGATCGACATCAGCCGCGCGGGCATCTGGGGGCACTCTGGCGGCGGGTTCGCGACGACGACGGCGATGTTCCGCTTCCCGGATTCCTTCAAGGTGGGCATCGCGGAGTCGGGCAACCACGATCAGCGGATGAACGAGGACGACTGGGGCGAGCGCTACCAGGGACTCGTCACGAAGAATGCCGACGGCACCGACAGCTACGAGGAGGAAGGGAACCAGAAGTACGCGGCGAACCTGAAGGGGCACCTGCTGCTGGCGCACGGCACGATGGACACCAACGTGCCGCCGTACCAGACGCTGCTCGTCGCCGACGCGCTGATCAAGGCGAACAAGGACTTCGACCTGCTGATGCTGCCGAACCAGAACCACGGCTACGGCACCGCGTCGAACTACATGATGCGGCGCCGGTGGGACTATTTCGTGAAGTGGCTGCTCGGCGCGGAGCCGCCGAAGGAGTACGAGATCGGCAGAGCCGGCCGTCCGACCGCGCCGACGAATCAGTAGGGTCTGCAACGGCGCCGACCCAGCGCGAACGCTTCACTCGTTACGTGTCGCGCGCGAAGCGGACGCATTACCGTCCGAGCCGCTCCGCGGTCGGGCAGAACTCCTCGGCGTTTGTGCCGTTTTCCGATCTTCGCTGGGCGGCTGGCGCGACGGCTCCCCGACGCAGAACCTGTCACTGGCACCCCACGGCGGCTGCCGCCGTGGGGACCACGCCGTCCGGCCGCGTCGGGGGCCCGCCGGCGCGCTGCGCCGGGAAAACGGCACAACGTTCGTCGTTCTGCGCGATCCCTGACCGACTGCTCCGCATGGCTCGGCCGGTAATGCGTCCGCTCCGCGCGGTGTTGACGAGGAACAGAGAGGAACAGAGATGTCGCCGGCGCGCACGGTTCGGGGTCGTCAGGCGAACGTCGACCTGTCGTAACCTGCGGGCTCTCTCGCATGGCGCGGCAGCGTGCCTGCGCCGCGAGAGCGCTGCGAACGGACGCTGCGGCTGGCGAGCCTGCGCAGTAGCCAGCGGTCGATCACCGGAACGCGACGAGCGGCGCGAGTTTCTCCGGCGCAGCGCGCGGGCGGGCCCCCAACGTGGCTCACTGCGGGTTCCACGTTGGGGAGCCCTCGCGCTAGCCGTCGGATCAACACGAGAAACGAGCGAAGCGAGGAAGCGTTCCCCGGCTGCGGAGCCGGCTCGCCAGCCGCAGCGTCCGTCCGCAGCGCTGCCTCTTGTTGCATTCACTTAGAGGGTTTCGATGTCGTTGCACACACTGAGGGCACTTACACTCACCGTTCTCTGCCTGACCGCGTCGCTCGGCGCGCAGACGCAACAGACGTTGCAAGGCCGGCAGGGACCCCCCGCACCGCCGGCCGCGCCGACGCGCGCGGACATTCTCAAGGCCGGCTACGGGCCGTACCGGGCGAACAACGATCTGTTGTCCTACGACCTGCGCGTCCGCGTCGATCCGGAGAAGAAGTTCATCAGCGGGACGAACACGATCCGCTTCCGGATGTTGAAGGACGACACGCGCATCCAGCTGGACCTGTTCGCCAACCTGAACGTGGACAGGATCCTGCTCGGCAAAACGGAGCTCACATACGAGCGCGAGTTCGGCGCGGTGTTCGTCGATTTTCCCGAGACCCTGAGGAAGAACCGCGTCTATTCGATCGATTTCCACTATTCCGGCTCTCCCCAGGAAACTGGTCGCTTCGGCGCCGTCGCCTTCAGGAAGGATCCGTCCGGCCGCCCGTGGATCAACACCGCGTGCCAGCACATCGGGTCGAGCGTCTGGTGGCCGAGCAAGGACCAGCAACGCGACGAAGTCGAGAACATGCGCCTGAGCGTCGAGGTGCCGAACGATCTCGTGGACGTCTCGAACGGTAAGTTCCTCGGGAAGACGGATCTCGGCGATGGCTACACGCGCTACGACTGGCTGATCGAGTACCCGATCAACATGTACTGCGTGTCGCTGAACATCGGCACCTACGTGCACTTCGCCGACAGGGCCGGCGACGTGCCGCTCGATTTCTACTGCCTGCCCGAGGATTTGGAGAAGGCGAAGCGGCAGTTCGCGCAGGCGAAGTCGATGATCCAGGCGTACGAGAAATACTTCGGCGAGTACCCGTTCAAGAAGGACGGCTACAAGCTGATCGAGGCGCCTTACTCCGGCATGGAGCACCAGAGCGCGGTCACCTACGGCAACCACTTCGCCAACGGCTATCTCGAGCGGGACTGGACCGGCGTCGGCATCAGCACGAAGTTCGACTTCATCATCATCCACGAGAGCGCGCACGAGTGGTGGGGCAACAGCGTCACGGCGGCGGACGTGTGCGACGAGTGGATCCACGAAGGGTGGGGCACCTACGCCGAAGCCGTTTACGTCGAGTACATGTTCGGCAAGGCCGACGCGCTGAAGTACCTGAACGGCTACCAGTCCAAAGTCAGGAACCGCGAGCCGATCATCCCGGCGTGCGGCATCGGCCGGACGCCGCCCCAGGACATGTACTTCAAGGGCGCCCTCTTCCTGAACACGCTGCGTAGCGTGCTCGACGACGACGCCCGGTGGTGGAAACTCGTCCGCGCCGCCTACAACCGCTTCAAGTACCAGGACATCACCACCGGCCAGATGGTGACGTTCTTCAACAGGGAAACCGGGAAAGACCTGACGCCGCTGTTCGATCAATACCTTCGCCACGCGGCGATTCCCACGCTGGAACTCCAGTTTCACGAGAACGACGGGACGGTCGCCTATCGCTGGAAGGCCGACGAACAAGGATTCGCGATGCCCGTCAAGGTGGGAACCGGCGGCAAATGGCAGACGATTCGGCCGACAACCGACTGGACGACCATGAAGGCCGGCGCGACGAAGGACCAGTTCGAGGTGGCGACCGATCTGTTCTTCGTGAACGTGAGCAAGCAGCAGGCGTCGTCCCCGGTAACGATGTCGCGCTGAACCGTCGCCAAAGGATGAGATGGCGCTCGGAACAGCGGGCCGGCCACGGCGCGGCAACCGCTGATTTCACACCGTTTCACCCCGACCGGTGGTATCGTGCCCCGCACCGTCAGCAATCCGCCCAAACGGTCGCGAATGAAGTGCCGGTAAGCGCTTCGCGCGGGGAATCGTAAAGACGTGGTAACCGCCGAAGTCGGACGTGCCACAGGTGTCCGCTCCTGCGATTCAGCGAGCGAGCGTGTAGGGGGGCCGGCGGGGCGAAGCCCCCCGGTGAAGTCGTTTGCGCGCCGAAGGCGCGCCCGCCGGAGCGGAGCGGGGCGGCGGGGCCCCGC
>Ga0315282_10014823_pt1 | contig 11568 bp, 8 predicted proteins | sample YL17G07_20_MG_FD_203693 | JGI IMG/M metagenome (GOLD analysis project Ga0315282, IMG submission 203693) | Sediment microbial communities from Yellowstone Lake, YNP, Wyoming, USA - YL17G07_20 | ecosystem: Environmental > Aquatic > Freshwater > Lake > Sediment | place: USA: Wyoming | collected...
AAGGGGGGGAATCCTGGCCAGATCCATCATCAGGAGGAGATGGGGGTAATCATTCTCGTATGAGATGGAAAAGGCCAGGATGTCGAAGGTGTGAACGGGCCGCTGCGCCTCCAGAGAAAAAAGCGGAGTCTCGGTCCGGCGGTGCTCTTCCAGGTCTTCCGCCTCGGGCAAGAAAACCCGCTGGCAAATCGTGTCGGGCTGTTCGTTAAAAAGCCGGTACACCGCCTGGAATCCCAAATTGGACATCGCCGTGTAGTACCGGTTAGGAAAGGCCAGGGCGATGGAGAGGTTTCCCTTTTGACCATTCCTGCCCGACGGCCTGCCCATCGGGGAAATCCATCGTTCCTCAGAAAGGAGGTTCTTCGCTTTTTCGATCAGCTTGTTCGACACATCTAACCAAAAATTTTTTCACCGCAGAGACCGCTGAGTCCGCAGAGGCAAATAATCCAAAATTCGAATATCAAGAATCAAGAAACTGTTTAGCCACAGAGGTCACAGAGAGCACCGAGGTATAAAACCTGAAAACGAAAGTCACAAGGTTTTGGAGGGGTGAGGTAACCCCGTCCCTACGGCGATGATTCCATCTTTTTTTTGCGTCTTGAGAGCTCTGTGGCCTCCGTGACCTCTGTGGCAAAAATGTTTTTAAAGATTTTGGTCTCTTAATTCTATTTCATTTTTTGGCTAATCTCCGCGTTCTCTGCGCTCTCTGCGGTGAATCGCCTCGGATCAATCCGCTTGTTTCCGCAAAAAAGTGGGGATGTCGTATTCGTCCTCTCTCAGGTTGGGCGACAGGCGGCCCCTGGCTGATTTGGCCGGCCTCTCCTGGATCTCCACGCCCTTTTCCTGACGAATGAAGGTCGGAATGTCCCGATTGCTCTCCTTGCGGGCGAAGTTGATCACGGTTTTCTCCCGTTGTTGGGCGGCTGCGCGGGACTCCGGGAGGCGTTCTTCTTTTTCCTCGGCTCTTCCGAATCCCGTGGCAATCACCGTGACCCGCATCTCCTCCCGCAGGTTTTCGTCAATCACCGCCCCAAATATAATATTGGCGTCCTCGTCCGCCTCCTCCTGAACGAGGGTGGACGCTTCATTGACTTCATACAGGGTTAGGTCCGCTCCCCCTGTAATATTGATCAAGATTCCCCGCGCCCCGGAGATCGTGATGTCCTCCAAAAGGGGGCTGGAGATGGCCCGCTGGGCCGCTTCGATCGCTCGATTCTCCCCCCTCGCGATCCCCGTCCCCATCAGGGCCAATCCCATTTCCGACATCACCGTCCGCACATCGGCGAAGTCGAGGTTGATCAAGCCATTGATGGTAATCAGGTCGGAGATCCCCCGGACCGCCTCCAGAAGAACCTCATCCGCCGTCCGGAATGTTTCCAGGAGGGACATATCGCGGCCGGCAATGTTCAGCAGCCGTTGATTGGGGATGGTGATCAGCGTATCCACGCATTTTCGAAGCTCCTTCAGCCCGTCGTCGGCTTGCCGCTGTCTTCTCTTCCCCTCGAAAAGGAAAGGCTTGGTGACCACGCCTACGGTCAATGCCCCCGCATCCCGGGCGATGGCTGCCAGGATGGGCGCACCCCCCGTCCCCGTGCCTCCTCCTAAGCCGGCCGTGATGAAGACCATATCCGCACCTACCAGCATTTCGCGGATTCGGTCCTTATCCTCCAACATGGCATTTCGCCCGATTTCGGGGTTCGCGCCCGCGCCGAGTCCTTTGGTCAGCTTTGCCCCAAGCTGGACTTTTATGGGAGCGCTGCAGGCGGCCAAGGCCTGGGCATCCGTGTTGGCCCCGACGAACTCCACTCCATTCAGGCCAGCCTTAATCATGGTGTTGACCGCGTTACACCCGCCGCCGCCGACGCCCACCACCTTCAAATTGGCCCCGGAATTCCTGTTCTCTGCCAGTTCAATCATTCCCCCACCCCCCAAAAAAATTTGAAAATTGAAAATTGAAATTGATGATATCGTAGAAAGTCAAAAATCTCCCCTCTCCCTGCTATTTATCCCCCTCCCCTTCATCCCTTGAAGCTGTGAAATAATCCCCTAAATCACCCCCACCCTTCCCTTCCCCCCTCAAGGGGGAGGGAATTTCTTTCTTATTTCAATATGTTTACCCTCTCCCCCTGCGGGAGAGGGTAGGGTGAGGGGGTATATTCCAAATTTTTCACGCCTTCCCTCCCGCCAGGGGAGGGGAAATTTTACTTTTAACGAGATCATCAAAAATGCCATCCACTGAATTAAGGAATTACGGAATTTTTGAATCCTTATTAAAAGAATTCGCTGAACCATCTCTTTATTCTACCGAAGAGTCTTCGATCGCCGTCGCGGAAACGCCCTTCGGAGCCATGGCGTTTGCCGTATAAGACCAGACCCACGCCCGTGGCGTACATCGGATTGTTTACAACGTCCAGCAACCCCCCCACTCCCGAGGGATATCCCCGTCGAACCGGAAGGTTGAAAATTTGTTCGACCAATTCCGGCAGTCCTTCCAGGGAAGCGGTTCCTCCGGTCAATACGACCCCCGAGGGTATTAGGTTCTCGTATCCCGACTTGAGGATTTCGCGGTGAACCAGCGTAAAAATTTCTTCCATCCGGGGCTCGATGATCTCAGCCAGGACCTGCCTGGACAGCACCCGGGGCCGCCTTCCCCCCACGCTCGGGACTTCGATGGTCTCTTCCTTCTTGACCATGGACGTCAGGGCACACCCATATTTCGTCTTGATCTTCTCCGACTCCACCAGAGGCGTACGCAGTCCTACGGCAATGTCATTGGTCAGGTGGTTGCCTCCCAAACCAAATATGGCGGTTTGCCGGACAGCTCCCTGGGAAAAAACGACGAAATCCGTGGTCCCGCCCCCGATGTCCACCAGAACCACGCCCAGCTCTTTCTCGTCGGGGACGAGCACCGTTTCGCTCGCAGCCAGTTGGTCTAAGACGATATCATTGACCTGCAGCCCCGTCCGGTTGCAGCAACGGATGATGTTCTGGGCAGAGGTCACCGCTGCCGTGACAATATGCACCTTGGCCTCCAGGCGAACTCCGGACATGCCCAGAGGCTCCATGATTCCGTCCTGTTCGTCCACGATGAATTCCTGGGGAAGAACGTGGATGACCTCCCGGTCCATGGGAATGGCGACGGCCCGGGCCGCGTCGATCACACGCCGGACGTCGCTCCCCGAGACTTCCCGGTTTTTCACGGCCACGATGCCGTGGCTGTTGAACCCCCGGATGTGGTTGCCGGCAATGCCGCAGTAGACCGACGTGATCTCCACCCCGGCCATCAATTCCGCTTCCTCTACGGCTTTGCGGATGGACTCCACCGTGGCATCGATGTTGATGACCACCCCTTTGCGCAAACCCTTCGAAGGGTGGGTGCCGATGCCCACGATGTCGACGCCCGCATCGGTAACCTCTCCCACGATGGCGCAGATCTTCGTGGTCCCGATGTCTAAACCGATGATCATGTTCTCTCTCTTCCCCTTCTTGCCCATCGGGCCCCCCTTCTGAATACTTTTCACCACAGAGTCACAGAGAACACAGAGGAAAATGAATAATCAAATTTCATCGGCAAAGCCAAGAACGAAAAAAGCCAAATTCGGTAGGCTCATTATTTCTTCCATTCTAATTCTGCGTTTCTCAGTGCCCTCTGTGTCTCCGTGGTGAATCGGTTTTCACGACTTCCGGGGTTTTTCCTTCTCCGGAACCCTCATTTTGACCACGACTTTCCTGGGATAATTGATGTCCAGGTATTCCACTTCCTTGATTTTCGGCTGTAAGTCCGGCAGCACCTTTTCCAGGCGATCGATCTTATCCGCCAGCCCCCCCGAACCCAGGCGGATGGGGATCCCTCCCTTCAGGGTGAAAATCGTCAGCCCATTTTGTTTACTCAGATGGATTTCCGAAACATCCCGGGGAGTGAATATTTTCCTTTGCCTGAGAATTCCCAGAAGCTCCAACGCTTGGCCGACCAGATTCACAGCCTGCTTATCCCGCTCCATGACCTCCCGGGTGTCTAACCCGGTGAGAACGGGGAAATCGAGCTGATCCCTGGGCTCGGCCTTCTTAAAAACCTCGGCATGACGATCCACGAGGTAGAGATCATCCAAAAGGATCAAGGCTTGCGGAATCCTCTCTTGCACCTCGATGATGAGTGCCCTCCGGGACCAATCTCGTTTTACCTTGGCCTTCTCGACCCAGGGGTGCTTCATCAGCCGGCTGCTGATTTCCCGTAAATCCAGGTTGGCCAGACTGGCTTTGAAATCCACATTGGCCAAGCTCACCAGTTCGGATTCCGTAACATTCATACACCCCATGATGCTGACCTCTCCGACGTTGAGGGGCGCGACGCGCTGGAAATACTCGTGGGCCGTGAAGCCCAGCAAGGTGAGGCTGGCCAGCAAGGCCAAGCTGAGCGCCCCTTTCCCAATTCTGCCGGCCCAGACGCGGAACTCACCCGCTTTCTTCCGGCGAATCCGGCGGATCTTGCCTTTCGGTCTGATACGATCACTGCGGGACATTCTTTCAGATTCTTAACAGCTCCCTGGTCTTGAGTTCATCCCCTCGCTGGAAGAGGAATCTTCAAACGCGCCCCCAATAAAATTCGCTCCACCAATTCCGGAAAGTCAATCCCCGCCCCCCCGGCAATCTCCGGCAGGAGGCTCAGGCGGGTCATCCCCGGCAGGGAATTAACTTCCAGGACGTAAAATTGTCCCGATTCTTTATAAAGCATATCCACCCGGGTGGCCCCTTCGCATCCTAAGAGATGATGCGCCGTAAGCCCCAAACCCAGAGCCCGCTTATAATCTTCCGGCGGTAGAGGGGCGGGAAGGATGTGCTCGGCCAACCCCTCCGTGTATTTCGCCTGGTAGCTGTAAAACTGCACCTTGGGCACGATTTGAATGGCCCCCAGGGCGGCGTCATCTAATACGCCAACCGCGATCTCCCGGCCCGGGATATATTCTTCGATCAATATTTCCGGGTCATATTCGAAAGCCCGGTCCATGGCCGCAGAAATTTGGCCGGCCTCAGACACAATGCTCACCCCAACGCTGGAGCCTTCCTGGGAGGGCTTTACCACCATCGGTAGAGGAAACGGAAGCTTGGACTCGTTAAATATTTCTCGATCCGCCTTCTTCAGAACAATATGCGGCGGCACGGGGACGGCATGGAGCATGAAGATTTTGCGGGAGACGACCTTGCTCATGCCCAGGGCACTGGCCAGAACACCCGAACCCGTGTAGGGAATCCGCATCATCTCCAATAAACCCTGGACGGCCCCGTCTTCTCCCAGGCGTCCGTGGAGCCCGATGAAGGCCACTTCGATCTCTTGGGCGATCAAGCGCTGGGCCAGCCGGTCATCCGCCTCCACCGGGCAAGCATTATACCCGCGAGCCAGCAAAGCTTCCAGAATTGCTTTTCCGGACTCCAGCGACACCTCCCTCTCTGCGGACATTCCACCCATCAGCACGCCGATGCGTTTTCTCTTCAATTCTTCTTTGCTTTTCATGTTCAAATCGATTTCAATTTTTGGGCCCGAATTTTTGATTTAAATCCAAAGGGAAAATCCCTTTAAATAACTTTAGGCACTTTAGCGCACTTTAGGCATTCTAGGCACTTAATCTTCCCCGATCACCTGAATTTCCATCTCCAGCCACACACCTTTTTCCTGATAAACCTTTTTGCGGGCCAATTCGATGAGCGCCAGAATGTCCTGAGCCCGCGCCTGGCCGCGATTGACGATGAAATTGGCATGCTTCTCCGAGATCTGCGCGTCTCCGATGTAATAGCCTTTCAACCCTGCTTCTTCGATGAGTTTCCCCGCAGGCCCCTGGGGGGGGTTCTTGAATACCGACCCGGCACTCGGCAGATCATAGGGCTGTTTGGACATCCGCTGCCGCATGATCTCTTCAATCCTATTTTTGACCTCCTGGCCATTTTCAGCCTTCAGGCGGAATTTCCCCCCCAGAATGACTTCTCCCTTCTCCAGCCCCATCGAGCGGTAAAAAAATTTCCACTCTTCTCTCCGCCTTTCCAGAACGAGCCCGCTGGCCTCCATCAAGCGGACGGAATCCAGGACACCCTTTATTTCCCCCCGGAATGCCCCGGCATTCATGAACAACGCACCTCCCACGCTCCCGGGAATTCCAGCGGCAAATTCCAAACCGGCCAGCCCCTTCTTCCAGGAAAACTCCACGAGCTTTCCCAGAGATTGGCCGGCTTCGGCCAAAACCAGGCTTCCTTCCGGCCCGCACTCCACCTCCTCGACCCGCAGAAATCCTCGAGACAGGGAAATCGCCATGCCGCGAAACCCTCCATCGCGGACGAGCAGGTTCGTTCCATTCCCGAGAATGAACGTTCGAATCCCCTGCTGGCCGCACCATTCCAAAATCCTCTGCAATTCTTCCGGGCCTTCGGGAAAGGCCAGGTAGTCAACCTTTCCTCCCACCCGAAAAGAAGTGTACTCGGACATGGGAACCGCACAGCGAATTTCTCCTTTGAATTTTCCCGGCCATAAATTTTTTTTCAAAGGCATCTTATTCACCGCGGAGAACGCAGAGACCGCAGAGTACCAGATATATTAAACCTCCAGGAGTTATGCTTTCTTCTTGGGCTTCTCATTCTTGATTTTTGATTTTTGCTTCTTGGCCTTTCCCTTGACGGCTTCCCCTTTTTTCAGTAGCGGGATCAATTCCTCGCCAACCTTCCAAACATCTCCCGCCCCCAGAGTAAACACCATATCCCCCGGCATCAGCCGCGGAAGCAGTTGTCCGGGGATTTCTTTCTTTTCCGGCACGAGGGTCACATCCTTGTGCCCATGCCCTTTGATCCCTTCGTAAAGTTGCTCGACACTCAGGCCCGGGATGGGATCTTCCCCTGCCGGGTAAATTCCTGTCAGGAAGAGGACATCCGCTTGATTGAAGGCCGTCAGAAAATCCTTGAATAGGTCACGGGTACGGGTATAACGATGCGGCTGGAAGACGACCACCGTTCGCCGCCCCCATCCGCTCTTGGCCGCACTCAGGGTGGCTTTAATTTCAGCGGGGTGGTGTCCATAATCATCCACCACCATGATCCCGCCCCATTCTCCTTTGGCCTGGAATCGTCTCTGAACCCCGCTGAAGGACTCCAGCCCTGCCCGCACAACTTCGAAACCCAGGTCCAACTCTGTGGCCGTGGCCACAGTAGCCAGGGCATTGTAAACGCTGTGCAGCCCGGGCATCTGAATGGAGACCCGGCCCAGTTGCCGGTTATTTTCAAAAGCCCGAAAAGAAGTCGTCAGCCCCTGGAAAGATATATCCTCCGCCCTGAAATTCGCCTGCGTGGTCAAACCGTACGTCACGAACCGTTTGCGGACCTGCGGAATCAAAGCCTGTACATTTTCATGATCCAGACAGAGCACGGCCAAACCGTAGAAAGGCACCTTGTTGATAAAGTCCAAAAAGGCCTGCTTGATCTCTTCCAGGTCCCGGTAGTGATCCAGGTGCTCCGGGTCGATATTCGTCACCACGGCCATCGTCGGCGAAAGCTTCAGAAAAGAGCCGTCACTCTCGTCCGCCTCGGCCACCAGAAGCTCTCCCTGCCCCAGCTTGGCGTTCGACCCGAAAATGTTCAACTTTCCGCCGATGACTGCCGTGGGGTCGAGCCCCCCGTGCGCCAGAACCGTGGCAATCATCGAGGTAGTGGTGGTCTTGCCGTGAGTCCCGGCGATGACCACCCCGTATTTCATCCGCATCAGCTCCGCCAGCATCTCGGCCCGCGGGATTACGGGAATGACCCGCTCGTGGGCCGCGATGACCTCGGAATTTTCCTTCCGGACCGCCGAGGAGGTGACCACCACATCCGCATCCTTCAGGTTCTCCGCCCGATGCCCGATGAATACCTCCGCCCCCAAACGCTTCAGCCGCAAAGTTGTTTCCGATTCCACCAGGTCGGAGCCAGATACCCGGTAGCCTAAGTTCAGGAGGACTTCGGCGATCCCGCTCATGCCGCTCCCACCGATACCCACGAAATGCACACGGGAGATTCTGCGCTTCATCCCAAAGGTGGAATTAGCCATGGTTGACCATCTCATAACAGAGTTTAACGATCGTTTCGGCCGCGTCGGGTTTGGCCAGGGCCGAGGCCCGCTCACCCATCTTTCTCAGGCGCTCCGGATCCTCGCAGAGCTGCCGCAGCATTCCTCCCAGGCGGGCTCCGTTCAGGTCTCCGTTGGCCACCACCAGGGCCGCGCCGGCATCCACCAGAGCCCGGGCATTCAGCGTCTGATGGTCATTGGCGGCGTACGGATAAGGCACCAGGACCCCGGGCTTTCCCATGGCCATCAACTCAAAAAGGGTGCTCGCCCCCGCCCGGCATAAAACCAGATCGGCTGCGGCATAGGCGCGGTCCATGTCATGGATGAAGGGGTGAACTTCAGCCGCGAAACCCTCCCGGCGGTAGGCTTCCAGCACTTCCGGATAATCTTTATCCCCGGTCTGGTGAATGATTTGCATCCTCCCTTTGCAATCCTGCAGGTGGTCCAAAGCCTCCGTCATGGCCAGGTTTAGACGATGGGCCCCCTGGCTCCCCCCAAAAATAAACAGGGTGAACTTCGATTCCGGGCCTGCTTCCCGCACGATTCCCTCCGGGCGTATTTTTCGTCTTATTGGATTTCCCGTGAGGATAGACTTCTGCCGGGGGAGATGCCGATCGGATGCGGCGAAGGAGATGAAAGCGCGATCCACGACCCACCCGAGGATCCGGTTACTCAGTCCAGGAAAAGCATTCTGTTCATGGATGGCGGTTCGATATCCCAAGGCCCAAGCGGTTAAAACCACGGGGCCGGAGGCATACCCACCCACCCCCAGCACAATGTCGGGCCCAAAGGAACGGATTAAGCGCCATGATTGGAAAAGGCTTTGCGGCAGAGCCATCAATCCTCTAACTTTCCCCCAAAAAGGTTTGCCCTTTAAACTGACCGCTTCGATCGTCCGCAGGGTATAACCCGATTCAGCGCCCAGGCGAGCCTCCAGACCCTTCCGGGTTCCCACCAGCAGGATTTCGTTCGCCGGGTCTCGATCCTTGAAGGCTTCAATCAGAGCCAGCGCCGGGAAGAGATGCCCGCCCGTTCCTCCTCCGGCGATGATGATCCTCATCGCTCCGTTTCACTCCCTGGGATGAAATATTCAGGAGAATCCCCACGGCCATCAAATTGATCATTAGCGAGGTTCCCCCATAACTGACGAAGGGAAGGGTCGCCCCCTTCGTGGGCAGCAAACCCATGACCACTCCCATATTGAGAAGAGCCTGCACGGCGATCAAAAGCGTCATCCCCAGGGCCAAGTAACTCCCGAAGAGGTCGGGAGCCCGGAAGCAGGCCCGGAAGCCCCGCAGGATCAGGAAGACGAAAAGTCCGATGACCATCGTCACGCCCAACAGGCCCAACTCTTCTCCGATCACCGAAAAGATGAAGTCCGTGTGCACCTCCGGGAGGTAAAAGAGCTTCTGCCGCCCTACACCCAGCCCCACCCCGAATATTTTCCCGCCACCAAAGGCCAGAAAGGACTGGATGATCTGGAACCCGGCGTTACTCGGGTCCTTCCAGGGGTCCAGAAAGGCCAACAGCCGCTCGATGCGGTAATGAGCGCGAGTCGCTAAATAAAATAAAACTGGAACCGCTGCCAGTACGGCCGCACCCAGATAAAGAACCCGGGCGCCGGCCGCGAAAAGAAGGATAAATACCAGGGCCGCAAAGACGATCCCGGTCCCAAAATCGGGTTGTTTGAGAACCAGAACAAAAAGACCCCCCAGCACAATGAAATGGGGGAGGACGCCAACTTTGAGGCTCTGCATCCTCCCTTCCTTCTTCGTCAGGGAACGGGCCAGGTAAATGACCAGAGCGAGTTTGGCCAATTCCGCCGGCTGGAAAGACAGAAAGGAAAACTTCAGCCATCGGGCCGATCCTCCGATCTCATGGCGCAGGCCCGGAAATATCAGAATCCCCAGCAGGGCTCCGCTCAAGATCAGGAGGGGAATGGCCAAAGCATGCCAGCGGTGGTAGTCCAGCTTGGCCGCCAGGATCATGAGCGCCATTCCCAAGCCGGCGGCCATGGCCTGCTTCTTCAGGAAATGGTAGGCATCCCGGAACCGCTCCCCGGCGATCACGAAGCTGGCGCTGTAAACCATGATGATCCCCAAGCTGACCAGGACCAGCGCGGTAATGAGCAGCAGGGGGTCCAAACGGCGCCCGGAGCTCATCGCTTCTCCATCCGGGGGAGGGCATACCCCTTTTCTTTCAACTCATGCACGATGGCCTTGAATCGCTTTCCCCGTTCCTGATAATTTTCAAACATATCAAAGCTCGAACAGGCCGGAGAAAGCAGGACCACATCTCCCGAGCGGGCCCGGGAGAATGCCCAGTGCACGGCCTCCTCCAGCGTGTTCCATTGGACGGTCTCGGTCAGCCCTCCCAGCGCACCCCCTAGGCGTTCCCGGGCCTCACCGATGAGGGCCATTCCTTTCACCCGTTCGGCGATGAGGTTCTTGAGCGGGCTATAATCTCCGCCTTTATCTTTTCCCCCCGCAATCAAGAGGATGGGCCGCTGAAAGCTCATCAGGGATTTAACCACCGCCCCCACGTTTGTTCCCTTGGAGTCGTTAAAGAACCCCACCCCGTCGATATCCCGCACCCATTCCAGCCTGTGCTCCAGCCCCCGGAATTCATCGATCACCCTCTGGAGGACCCCCGGCGGGCAACCGCAAATATGGCCCACGGCGATCGCGGCCATCAAGTTCTCCAGGTTGTGGGCCCCCTGAATTTTCAATCGGCTAAGGTCGTACCGCGTCCTTTTTCCGTCCGCCTCCTGGTAAAAAATGGCCCCCTTTTCGAGAAAACTGCCAACCGGCACCGGCCTCTGGGCGCTGAAAAGAAACACCTGAGATTCCACCCGATGGGCAAACTGGAAAGTCAACGGGTCGTCCGCGTTGAGCAGGGCGGTATCCTCTTTCCCCTGGTTCTCGAAGATTCTGGCTTTGGCCCGGATGTACTCTTGAAAATCCGCGTAGCGGTCAAGATGGTCCTCGGTGATGTTCAAAAGTACGCCGATGGTCGGGCGGAACATACCAATCCCTTCCAACTGGAAGGAGCTGATCTCCGCGACCACCCATTCTTCCTTCTGGGGGGTCCCGACATAATCAATCAGCGGGTTCCCGATATTTCCCCCGACAAAGACGCTCTTGCCGCTCGCCCGGAGCATCTCTCCGATCAAGGTCGTGGTGGTGGTTTTCCCGTTCGTGCCCGTAACGGCAATCAAGGGCCGGCGCAAGAACCGAAAAGCCAGCTCCACTTCGCTGAGCACCGGAATCCGTTTGGCCCGGGCCGGCGCTAAAGGCCCGATATCTATGGGCACGCCGGGGCTGACTACGATCAGGTCGACATCTCCAAAAAAAGGAACGGTGTGTCCACCCAGCTCCCATTCGATGGGAATATTCGCGAGAGCCTTTCGGGCCGCCTCGAGTTCCCCGGCCGGTTTGGCTTCCGAGACTTTCACCCGGGCTCCTCTTCCGGCCAGAAACCGCACCGTGGCC
>Ga0315282_10014824_pt1 | contig 11568 bp, 10 predicted proteins | sample YL17G07_20_MG_FD_203693 | JGI IMG/M metagenome (GOLD analysis project Ga0315282, IMG submission 203693) | Sediment microbial communities from Yellowstone Lake, YNP, Wyoming, USA - YL17G07_20 | ecosystem: Environmental > Aquatic > Freshwater > Lake > Sediment | place: USA: Wyoming | collected...
GACCGAGTCGAGCGGGCACAACTCGGAGTACAACGCCTGGTTCCGCAAGCGGCCAGACCTGATCGAGAAGTACTGCACGCACGGCACCGGCTGGAACCCCGGCCACCATCGCTACATTCTAGACGAGTACATCTCGCGGCAGGACAACTGGCGCGACTCGATCCAGGAGTGGTTCCAGAAGCCGGTCGACCTCAAGCGCGGGCACGAGTACGCCGCCTCGATCGTCAACGCGCTGCGTGGCGGCGAGCCGTTCGAGTTCAACGGCAACGTCCGGAACGCGGGGCTCGTCACGAACCTGCCGCAGGACGCCTGCGTCGAGGTGCCGGTGTTCGCGACCAAGAGGGGCTTCAGTCCGGTCCACGTCGGCGCGCTGCCGCCGCAGTGCGCGGCTCTCACCAGCCTCAGCTCGCAGGTCGAGGAGATGGCGGTCGAGGCGGCGCTGACGGGCGACCCGCGCCTGGTCTACCAGGCCATCTGCCACGACCCGCTGACCTCGGCGGTGCTCTCGCTGGCCGAGATCCGTCAGATGGTCAACGAGATGCTCGCGCAGAACCGCGACTACCTGCCACAGTTCAAGCACTTCTCGGCGTAGGCACGGCACCGCAGAGACGCAGAGGACGCGGAGGAGACGTGATTCACAGGATACACAGGGTGAGATGGGACGGGCAGGATGAGCTTGGGATGGTTTCTCCAGTCGACTCATCCTGTCCATCCGTCCAATCCTGTGCATCTTGCGAATCGTCCCTCGGCGTCTCTGCCGTGAACTCGGTCACCCCCTGTCTAGGAACAGCCGTTGCCGAATCTCTGCTTCCAGGCGGTCGGCCAGCCTGCGGTCGCGCTCCAGCTCGAAGATGGCCCGGGCGCGGCCGGCGCCCAGGAGGCAGCCCGCGTAGGTTGGGCCCAGAGACAGTTGCTCGATCAGCCCCAGGCCCAGCCCCAGGTCGAACAGCTCCGCCGGCCGGTGGATGCCCTGCCCCTCGACGACCTCGAACTCGGCCGTCGCCCCGGGCGGCGCGAGCTTGTTCTTGACCACTACGGCCCTGGTCCGGAAGCCCACGATCTCGCCCCCCGGCCGGCGAAGCAGCCTGACCGGCCGGAGGCGCAGACTCAGGCTGGCGAAGGTGGGATCGGTGGCTCGCGGCCCCTGGCCTCCCAGCCCGACCAGCACCAGGGCGGTCGGCGTGCCGGAGACCGCGGCGGCGAGCCGGCGAGCGCCTTCGGCGAGGAGGGCCGACCGGTACGGGCGAGGGAGCGCCGAGAGGACGACGGCGTCGAGGGCGGCGCAGCGGGCGAGGATCTCGGCCATCTCCAGGGCCTCGGCGGCGCACATGGGCAGGCCGAGGACCAGGCTGGCGAAGTCGATCCCGCACCGGCGCAGCTCCTCGGCGTCGGCCGATTGCTCGGCGTCGACGAACGCGGCCAGCCCGCCGTCGGCCTGGGCGTTGGCGAGGACGTGGTAGGCGAGGGTGGTCTTGCCGGAGGACTCCGGCCCGTCGACGGTGGTGATCCGGCCCCGGGGGATGCCGCCGACGCCGGTGGCGCGGTCGAGGCCGAGGGAGCCCGTCGGGACGGATCTGGCGCCGAGCTTCGGCCGGGCCTGGGAGAGCCGATAGACCACCCCCGGCCCGAAGCGCCGCTCCAGCTCGAAGACGACCTCGTCCAGCCTCGCCTGCCGGTCCGTCAGTCCAAGCGCCACGGCTACTGCCCAACCCCCAGCATGCTTAGCTGCCTGCATCATAACAGAACGAATGTTCTACGTCAAGGGCCTGGCCAAGCCCCCGCTTCGTGAGGTCTCAAGCGAGCAGGCCGTAGACCGGCTAGCACCTCTTGACGGCCGCACGGAAAGGTGCTTCTGAGGACATCGGAGGCGGGCTTGGGGGCGCTAGAGGGGCGTTGGGTTGGCAGCGGTAGAAGCCATCTGCTACAATTCCGGTCAAGACGACAGCGGCCTGGCTAGCCCAGGCTGGAGGAGGCGCCGATGCTCCTCGGTGCGATGAACCACCCGATGCGGGATCCGGTCGAGGAGATAGTGTCCTTCCGTGAGGCCGGGTTCGACTTCCTCGACCTGACGCTCGAGCCGGAGCGCGCCCGGGCTGCCGACCTGGACGTCGCCAGGGTCCGCGGGGCGCTGGCGGACACCGGGCTCGGCATCGTCGGGCACACGCCGTGGTACCTGCCGCTCGGCTCGCCCTTCGAGGGACTTCGGGTGGCCGCGATCGGCGAGCTCGAGCGCTGCCTCGAAGTCTTCGCCGCCCTGGGCGCGTCCCGGGTGAACGTGCACCCCGACGCGCGGGCTCCCCTCTACGACCAGGAGTGGGTCGTGGCTCGCAACGTCGAGTCGCTGCACCGCCTCGCCTGGAGGGCCGGCGAGCTGGGTCTGACCCTCATGCTGGAGAACCTGCCGGGCACGTTCGGCAGGGCGGACGTCCTGAGAGCCGTCTTCGACGCCGTGCCGAGCCTCGCCTTCCACCTGGACGTGGCCCACGCCAACCTCCTCATCCCCACCAACAACAGCGAAGAGCTGCTGGAGAGCTTCGTCTCTCGGCTCGCGCACGTCCACCTGAGCGACAACAAGGGCGGCGACCGGGACCTCCACCTCCCCCTGGGCGCCGGGCTGATCGACTGGGTCTGGGTGGTCAGACTCCTCAAGCGTTACGGCTACGACGGCACCATCACCCTCGAGGTCTTCTCACAGGACGCCGACTACCTCGCCATCAGCGGGCAGAAGTTCCGCAGGCTCTGGGCCGAGCACTGACTCGTCCCGTGGCCGCGGTCAGCAGGAGGCCGGCGACCGGCACCACGGCCACGGCGACGAAGGTCGAGCCGAGGCCGAGTGGCTCGGCCAGCAGCCCGGAGACGATGGCGCCGGAGCTGATGCCCAGCTCCAGGAAGAGGCCCATCGTCGCCATCGCGCTTCCCCGCTGCTCCGAGGGCACCAGGTCGCCCGCGGAGGCGTAGAGCGCCGGCTGGGCGGCCCCGGCGCCCAGCCCGTAGACGGCCGCGGCCACGAGGAGCCACCAGCCCTCCAGCGCGGCGACGGCGAGCAGGCCCACCGCCGCCAGCGCCAGGCCGGGCAGGATCGCCGCCGATCGCCCGCAGCGATCCGACGCCCAGCCGGCGGCGACCTGAGCGGCGACCATCGCCCCCGCGTACACGGTGAAGAACAGCCCGGGGTTGGCCATTCCCCGCTGGAGCGCGTGGAGGGGCACGAACGACGCGAGCGCCCCGTAGCTGAACATCAGTGCCAGCATCGGGAGTCCGGGGGCCAGCACCGTCCGGTTGAAGAGGCGGGCTGGCGGACGCGCCGCCGAAGGGGCCGGCTCGGCGATCAGGGCGCAGAGGCCGATCGCCAGGAGGGCCAGGGCCACGCTGGCGGCGAAGAGCGACTGGAAGCCGAGGGCGAGCGCCAGCCCCATCCCCACGGCCGGGCCCAGGCCGGCGGCCAGGTTGTTGGCGATGCCGTAGAGCCCCAGCGCCTCCCCCCGCCGGCCGGCCGGGGCGACGTCCACCACCACGGTCTGGCCGGCGGTGGTGAAGGTCGCCATCCCCGTGCCGTGGAAGGTGCGCAGCGCGAGGAGGGCGGCTACCGAGCCGACGAGAGCGTAGCCGGCCGAGCTGAGGGCGAAGATGGCCGCGCCAGCCACCAGGATCGGGACTCGGCGGCCGCGGTCGATCAGCCAGCCTGTGGGCAGCCGCGTTGCCATCGCGGCCGCCGCGAACAGCCCGATGATGAGACCGATCTCCGACTTCTGGGCGCCCAGCGACTGGGCGTAAAGGGGCATCGCGGTCAGCAGGAGCTGGAAGCTGGCCGAGAACGCCAGCGACCCCAGCCAGAGAAGCGTGAAATCTCGGCTGAGCAGGGAGTTCTGGCCCGGCCCCGCATACTTATCCTGGCCGCCAGGATTCATCGGATAGCACCGCCAGTGCCCGTTCACGCAGGTCCGGCTCACGAGGGCAGCCGGCCGGTCCCCTCTCCCCCTGGGAGAGGATTAGGGTGAGGGCCGCACGCGAGTAGCGGAGCCCTCACACCCCAGCCCTCTCCCATCGCACCACAGCGTTCAGCGACGGAGAGGGAGTAGCTCGCACACCTGCGCCGGACTTCCGTGCAAGAGCCCTAGGTCATCGGCACCTGGGTCGTGACCCGGCCCTCGATCCGCTCGAAGATGTCGTCGAGGCTCGGCCCGGTGATGGTCATGCCGTGATCCTTGAGGCCGACGATGGCCCGGTTGGGATCCGGGGCCTGGCGGACCAGGGCGGCGACGGCCCTGGCCAGCTCGCGGGTGCCGCAGGGGTAGTTGACGTCGGTGGACGGGATTCCGTCGATCCAGGCGTGGACGTGGACGATGGCGCCCACCTCCGGGTGCTGGGTGTAGATCATCCAGTGCTCGATGGCGTCCACCGAGACGCGCCGTGGCTGGACGCTGGGCGGCACGCTGAGCAGCATGACGCTGCGCTCGCGGTCGTAGCCCTTGACGAGGAGGACCTGGGTGCCGGGCTGGCGAAGCTCGCTCTTCTTGACCCCGCTCGCGCTCATCCAGAACCGCGTCGCGTCCTTGCGGGCGCTGACGTTGCCGTGGCTCAGCCCGCCGATGCCGTAGAGCCGGCGGACGTGCTCGAAGTCTCGCGGGTCGAGGAGGTCCTGGAGCGGCCACATCGCCGGCAGGAGATGGAGCGCATCCAGCTTCAGGCTGGCTCGGTAGATCTGCTCGGTGACCTCGTCGCCGTTCCAGAGCTCTGGCGGCAGGTCGGGGTGGAACTCGTTGTTGATGACGAGGTGAGAGGACGCGAGCGGAGCAAGCCGCTGGTACATCCGACCGAAGAAGTCGTCCTCGGCGCCCGCGGTGTGGACGACGGGGTAGCAGCCGCCCTCGAGGGTGACGAAATGGGCGTGGAGCTTGCCCTCGGCGCGCACCACGAGGATGACCATGTTCGACAGGCTGCGGACGAGCATCGTGTAGCCGGTCTTCAGGACGTCGTCCGGCCAGGCGTCGACGGTGGCGATCCCGAGCACGAACGTTGCCTGCGCCTTGCGCCGGTAGGGCCGGGGGGTGAGGTGGTCCGTGAAGTTGAAGACGACGCGGATGTCTGGCCGGGGCCGCTCGCGGTACTGATGCCCGTTCCGAATCATCACCTCGCGGAAGCCCTCGGCCAGCCAGCGGTCGTGGTCGGATCGGAGAGCGCCGATGATTGTGAAGTCCATCACCTCGTCGGTGTCCGTCAGAGCCATGCAGCTACCTCGCTTAACGGCAACCCACATCCTGAGGGGGTCCGCCAGAGCCTCGCCATTCTGGCGAGCGCTCGAGTCCCTGTGAACTGTCCCTGGACCACCCGTGCCATCGGCGGTTGCCCGTTCACAATCCGATAACCCCAAAGCCGGAAAGCGTTACGTGGGCTCGGCCGCAGCCCTGGGGAGGCCGCCCAACAGAGTGTAGCACACGGCCCTCGCCGCCGACAACTTCTCTCAGGCGGCCAGGGGTGCTATAATCCGTGCCAAGCCTTCGGCGGAGATGATGGTTCATGGACATCGACAAGAGCAAGTGCGTGGGGTGTGGGAACTGCATACCCTGGTGCACGATGGGCGTCATCTACATCGGCGACGACGGCAAGGCCGAGGTGAACACCGACGAGTGCGTCGAGTGCAGCAACTGCTACCGGGTGCTCCAGAGCGAGGGGTTCAACCCCACGATCGTCCGGACCGTTCGGCGCATCCTGGCGGCCGTCGGCCTCAGCTACAACCAGCCTATCGACAGGTGTCCGGCCGGCGCGCTCGTCCCGCCGAAGCTGGAGTGGCCGCGGACCCTCCGCCGCGCCTTCAGCGATCCGCTGGCGCCCCACGAGTCGACCGGCATCGGCGGCCGGGGGACCGAAGAGATCAAGACGAACGACGTGACCGGGCGCCTCGGGCCGGGCGACGTCGGCTTCGTCGTCGAGCTGGGCCGGCCGGGCATCGGCGCCCGCTTCCGGGACTTCGAGAAGATGGCGATGGCGCTGGCGAGGGTCGGCGTCGCCTTCGAGCCGAACAACCCGCTCACCCATCTCGTGGCGGACAAGGCGACCGGCAAGTTCCGGGAAGACGTGCTCGACGAGAAAGTGCTGAGCGCGATCATCGAGCTGAAGACCACCGTGGACAAGGTGCCAGCCGTGCTCGCCGCCGTCGACCGGGTCCAGCGCGAGCTATCCACGGTCGCGAGCATCGGGGTCGCCAGCCGATGCAACCCGGACGGCTCGATCCCCCACGAGGCCGTGGTGCGGGACCTGGGCTATAAGCTCTCGTCCAACGGCAAGACCAACCTCGGGCTCGGTCGGCCCCTGTGACACCCGTTAGGGCCGGGATTTGGGGGTGTCCCCCCGATCTTCCCTCTGCCCGTGCGGGGCTTACGACTCTGACACTCCGACAATGAGCGACACGGGAGGAGACCAATGACCAACACGCTGCACCGCCGGGGGGCGCCGGAGGATCTCAGGCACGACTTCGTCGTCTTCGCCACGGTCCACGGCGGCAAGGGCCGGCCCGAGGTCGCCGAGGCGCTGCGCCGCTTCCGGGAGATCGTCGCGAAGCACGACCCGGTCATCCGTCCCGAGCCGAACCGGGGCACCTACACGGACATCAACAGCGTCGAGCCCTCGCCGGCCGAGCGGGGCCCCTCGGCCGCCTTCGACGACTTCGAGAAGGTCAAGCAGGTCATCGCCGAGCTGAAGGCGGCCGACCTGGGCCTCTCCGTCAACGTCAGCGGGCCCCTCGACGAGGTGGCCTGCGCCTGCCAGGCCGCCGGCTTCACCCGGCACAGCCTCGAGCACTCCCTGGGCATCGTGGGCAACCGGGACCGGCTGCCCGCCGCCGACGTCCTGGAGATCAACACCCTCTGCGGCCACGGCATGGTCTCCCACAACGTCGTCAAGCGGATGATCGACCTGGTCAAGCAAGGCAAGCTGACGACAGATCAGGCGGCCGAGTACCTGGCGCGGCCGTGCACCTGCGGCGTCTTCAACAAGACCAGGGCGAAGCAGGTGCTTGAGCGGGCGAGGAAGCTGGGATAGGCGGACCCCTCCGGCTGGCCACCTTGCGCAGCTGCTCGATCCGCTCGTCGGTCAGTTGCTGGGCGAGCTGCCAGGTGACCTCGGCCGACAGGCGGCAACTCTCGTCGGCCGCCAGGGCCACGCCCGCGTCCCTGGTCACTCGGACGTAGCTCTCGCGCCGCCGAGCCGGCCGTGCTCGTCGGCGCCCCACGACGACGCCCGGCTGCTGGACTGCCTCCTGCTCGCGAGGGCTGTCGAATAGCGAAGCCTGAACCCATCTTCTCCCGGCCATACCAGACACCTCCAGGAGCCCGGGGCCTCTCCAGACGGTCGACCGATGGCTTCTCATAGGTATTATCGGCAGGCTCTCGCTGGAACACTAAAGGAGCGTAAAAGGCATAACGTCGGCCCGCCGCGGTCCCCTGTAGGCAGGGGGCGCGAGGGCTGACCCCTGTGGTCCACCCCGCACGCGGGAGGACGGGCTCCCTCCCCGCACGCGGGGAGGGCTGGAGAGGGAGCGGACCGCCGACCGTCCCAAGCCTAATCGTATTGGGGCTGGGTCCGTCTCCTTACAGCTCCCCGTACACCACCCGACCTCCGACCGCGGTGGCCTCGGCCTTCGCCTGGAGGAAGGCCTCCGGCGTTCCGGCCAGCGGGTCCGTCGAGAGCACGACGAAGTCCGCCAGCTTGCCGACCGCGAGCGATCCCTTGATCGACTCCTCGCCGCTGGCACAGGCCGAGCCGAGCGTGTAGGCGCGAAGGGCCTCCGGCGGGGTCAGGCGCTGCTCGGGGTGCCAGCCGCCCGCGGGCTGCCCGGCCGCCGTCTGGCGGGTGACCGCGGCGTGGAGCCCGGGCCGGTGGGTTGTCGTCTTCGACGGTGTAGGCGCGGCAGTTGACGAGGATCAGGTCGGCGGGCACGGGTTCCTCCTCGTGGCTGTGGCCGGGTGTCGGCGCCACGGCCATCTTGCCACAGGCCCGCGACGAGGTGGCAAGTGGCAACGTGGTATAATGACGCCGATGGCAGGGCTTGACGAGCGGCTCGGGCTGGCGATGCGCCTGGGTCTGGTGGAGGGGCGCTGGGACGACGCGCTGGGCGAGGTGCGCCTCACGCTGATCGACCACTCGGCCTCGGCGAAGGCGCTGCTGGCGCTGGCCGTGTGCTACTTCCACAGGCGAGAGTTCGTCGAGGCGATCACCTGGCTGGACCAGGCGGCCGAGCGCGCGAAGCGCGACGCCGGACAGCCGGGGGATGCCTCGTGGGCGGCGATCCACCTGTTCCGGGGGCTGGCCTACGCCGCGCGGCGAGCGCCCACGGCGGCCCGCGCCGACTTCGCCGAGCTGCGGGCCTCCGACCCGGCGCCGATTCGCTGGGAGCAGTTCAAAGGCGTGCTTCGCCCGGACGAGCTGACCCGGGCCCGGCTCGCCGCCGAGGCAGCCGGCCTGCCGACCGAGTAGGCGAGCCCGCTCGGCCGTGCGTCTCCGGCCTGTCCGCAACATCGCCGTCCAGCCGTCGCCCGACGGGCGCCCGGAAGCCTGATGGCGGCAGCGGAACGGTCCCCGACGGCGCGTCTACAGCACGCGCACGATGGTCGGCGCGTTGGCCCAGATGCGCTCGAGCTGGTAGTAGCTCCTGGTGTCCGGAGAGAAGATGTGGACGATGACGTCGCCGTAGTCCATCAGGATCCAGCCCGAGTCGGGCGTGCCCTCGACCTGCGCCGGCCGAATCCCATCCCGCTCCAGCGCCTCGGCTACCGCCTCCGCCAGGGCCTGCATCTGGCGCTCGCTCGTCGCGGTGCAGATGACGAAGTAGTCGGCGAAAGAGGCCATCGGATGGATGTCCAGGAGGACGATGTCGGCGGCTTTCCGGTCGGACAGGATGTCGACGATCCGCCGGGCGAGGTCGAGGGGCTGCTCCGGTGCCTTCCTGGCTGTATCGGTCTCCAACTTCGCGCGTTAGTCTCCCAACCAAACTCGGTTAGATTATACACGACTTGCGGCCCGGTTGGCGACGCTGTATACTGTAGCCCAGTCTGTCAGCGGGCCGTCCAGAGGCTTGGGGATGATTCGTGGAGGTGGTCCAGTGAAGATCGCTTGCCTGCAAGAGTACCTGGCACAGGGCCTATCCGTCGTCGGCCGGGCGGTTGCGCCCCGGAGCACGCTGCCGGTGCTCGGCAATATCCTGCTCGCCTCTGACGAGGCCCGGCTGAAGCTGGCCGCCACGAATCAGGAGCTGACCATCACGTGCTGGATCGACGCCGAGGTCAAGGAGCCGGGCGCGACAACCGTCCCGGCCCGGCTGCTGGGCGAGATCGTCAGCTCTCTGCCCAAGGAGCGCGTCGAGCTGGGGCTCAACGCTCGGACCAGCACGCTGAACCTGAAGTGCGCCTCCTACGAGGCCAACGTCAAAGGGATCGACGCGGAGGAGTTCCCACCCATCCCCGAGGTGGGCGACCAGGCGCTGGCCAGCCTGGACCCGAGGCTGCTCCACGAGGCCATCGGGCAGGTGGCCTTCGCCGCCGCCACCGACGACAGCCGGCCGGCGCTGGCCGGGGTGCTGATGAGCTTTCGCGGCGAGTCCCTGACGCTCGCCGCGGCCGACGGCTTCCGGCTGGCCGTCCGGAAGATCGACCTGGCCGAGCCTGTCGCGGAGGGCCTCGACATCATCGTGCCGGCCCGGGCGCTCCAGGAGCTTGCCCGGATCCTCGGCGATCAGGAGGAGCCTGTCCGCATCAGCGCCACGCCCAACCGGAGCCAGGTGCTCTTCCAGCTCAAGAACGTGGAGCTGGTCTCCCGGCTCATCGAGGCCAGCTTCCCCAACTACCAGCAGATCATCCCCACGAGCCACGCGACCCGGGTGAGCATCAGCACGAAGGACTTTCAGAGCGCGATCCGGATTGCCTCCTTCTTCGCTCGGGACGCCTCGAACATCGTGCGGCTCCAGGTCACGGCCGGCGAGGAGTTGACCCCCGGCCGGGTCGTGGTGCAGGCCACCGCCGCCGACGTGGGCGATACCGTGGCCGGCATCGACGCCGTCGTCGAGGGCGACAGCACGCAGATAGCCTTCAACGCGAAGTACCTGTCGGACGTGCTCGGGATCATCGCGACGGCCCAGGTGAGCCTGGAGCTCGCCAGCCCGTCCCGCCCCGGGGTCATCCGCCCCGTCGGCGCCGAGGGCTACACCCACGTCATCATGCCGATGCACGTGACGCAGAGGTAGCGCCTCGCTCCTCGCGCACGACGAGCGGCTCGACCTCCCGGGGCGGGCCCTGACCATATTGCAGCCGCGCGGGCTGCGTCGCGCGCTCCCGTGCCATTGTTCATTATCTCGCCATTTGGCGCTGCAATCCACGTGCCGCCAGATGGGATGGGAGCCAGCCCGTCTGCGGGCGTTGACGTTGGCCGAGGCCATATGCTAGACTCTACGCCGAACGAAGGGGTTTGGGCCGGCCAAGCCGGCCAGGCCCCTTTTTCCCGTGGTAGTCCTGGGCCCACGGCCAGCTACTTGCAGTAGGCGTTGACGGAGAAGAACCGGGACGGAGTGACTCAGCATGGGACGTGAGTACACTGTGGCCGTGGTCGGCGCCACCGGCCTGGTCGGCCAGACGATGTGCGCCGTGCTCGAAGAGAGGCGCTTCCCGATCAAGCAGCTCCGGCTGCTGGCCTCGGCTCGCTCGGCCGACAGCGTCGTCCGCTGGTCCGGCCAGGACATCGTCGTCGAGGAGACCAGGGATTCCTCCTTCGAGGGGTGCGATCTCGTCCTCATCTCCACCGGCACCGACGTCAGCCGGCGCTTCTCGCCCGTCGCGGTCGAAGCCGGCGCCGTCGTCGTCGACAACAGCGCGGCCTTCCGACTGGAGGACTGGGTGCCGCTGGTCGTGCCGGAGGTCAACCCGGACGACGTCGCCCTCCACAAGGGCATCATCGCGAACCCCAACTGCTCGACCATCCAGATGGTCGTCGCCCTGAACCCCATCCACAAGGTCAACCCGATCAAGCGCATCGTCGTCGACACCTACCAGTCGGTGTCCGGCACCGGCAAGGAGGCGGTCGACGAGCTTCGCCAGCAGGTCGACCTCGTCGCCCGCGGGCGAGCCGGGGAGATCACGCCGAAGGTCTACCCGTACCAGATCGCCTTCAACCTCTTCCCGCACATCGACGTCTGGATGGACGACGGCTCCTGCCGGGAGGAGTGGAAGATGGTCCGGGAGACGAAGAAGATCATGCACCTTCCGGACGTCAGGATGGTGGCGACGACGGCCCGGGTGCCGGTCTTCTTCGCTCACTCCGAGGCGGTGCACGTCGAGCTGTCGGAGCCGATGACCCCGGACGAGGCCCGCGAGCTGCTGAGCAAGGCGCCCGGCGTGGTCGTCCAGGACGACGTCAGGGCGAACCTGTACCCGACGCCGCTGCCCGCGCAGGGCCACGACGAGGTGTTCGTCGGCCGGATCCGCAAGAACGACGTGTTCGACAACGGCCTCTCGATGTGGGTGGTCGCGGACAACATCCGGAAGGGCGCGGCGACCAACGCGGTCCAGATCGCGGAAGTCCTGG
>Ga0315282_10014825_pt1 | contig 11567 bp, 10 predicted proteins | sample YL17G07_20_MG_FD_203693 | JGI IMG/M metagenome (GOLD analysis project Ga0315282, IMG submission 203693) | Sediment microbial communities from Yellowstone Lake, YNP, Wyoming, USA - YL17G07_20 | ecosystem: Environmental > Aquatic > Freshwater > Lake > Sediment | place: USA: Wyoming | collected...
ATACGGGATTTTCACTTCGGCCGTGCGCATCTTTTCCCGCATGATCGTTGCCATCTCTTCTTTCGACTGGACCGTGAATGTTACGCCAGTTACGTTTTGGATTCCGCTGCGGAACATGTCTTCAACGATGTAGTTTCCAACGCCCGTGATGTCCGCGTACACTGCGCGGATTTCTCGCCATCGATCGAGAAGGCTCTTTACATAGCCGATTACGCTTGCATACTCGGTCTTCAATGGAAAACGGTGGATGTGAATCACACGAAGGATCTGCCCGGTTTTCTCAACAACAAGGACCACAGTGAAATCTTGTTCCTTGCCAAAGTCGACGCCAACGTAAAACTCGCCCTTTGGCTGGTCCTGAAAATCATAAAGCTGTAACTGACTGTCTATGCAGCTGACGATGAGGCTTTGTGTTAGCCATGCGTCAATATCTTCAACAAACTCGGCGTTAAATTCTCTTTGGAAACGTTCGTAAGGTAGCTGTGCCTTCATCTCGTCAATGAATGACAGCTTGATTAGGCCGCTTTTGACTACGTTATCCCATGTGACGACATGCTTACTAAACTCTTCGTTTTGGCACATCCGGTAGAATACGCTATCCTTACTCCAAGGCGTTGAAGACGCAATTAACGTGCCATCTGTAGTTGACAGCATAGGATACAGCACATTGTAAAAGACAAGCTGGTCATCTTTGAAGAATCCAGCCTCATCACAAATCACTTGGTTCGCCGTGAAGCCCCTTAGGAGCTGAGGACTGTTAGGCAAGGCTACAATGCGACTGCCGTTCTTGAAGCGAATCGTTGTTCTCTGCAACTTTCCAATAAGCTGCAGCCGATGCTCTTTCGGCATGCTCATTAGAAAGTCTTGAATCCGGTCTCTCATGATGATGCTCTGCCTGAGCGACGGAGCAACGATCAGTGTTAACGTCTTTGGATGAAGTGTAGCAAAGCAGATCGCACGTAGCGCAATGCACGTAGTCTTCCCGGCCTGTCTAGACCAGCGAACAACTATGCGTTTGCTATTATCCCTGAGAAGGTTAGCCTGATACTCTTTCGCTTCAAAATTGAAGAAAGCCTTGGCAAACTCGACAGGGTCATTAGGTATGATTAGATGCTTCGATTTTTCTCCGAGTTCGCTTTGAAGCTTTTCAACCTGACGCCAGAGAGCAGCCAGGCTGTCTGGTAGACTCTTCCAGCTAGACTCGTTCACGCCGAAGCCTTCTCGGCATTAAGCCTCGCCAAAGTCTCCTTAATCTCATCCAAGTCTGAGAGTTTCTTGGGTCGCAAGCTTAAACCTAGAAGTTTCGCCGCAAGCTTCATATACTGAAGACTGAGCTTCTGCTTTCCTTCTTGAGCGAACTTCTGAGCTAGTTCATAACATTCCGCGGCAAGCATACGGCACACCTCGTCACGGGCGGCATAAGACTGAGCGCCAATAAAGTCCACACTCGCGACTCTCCGTGCTATCCTCGCAAACGCATGATAGTAGACTGTGTGACCAAAAAAAGAATTATTTTTTTTCAACATACACCCTCCGTCGTTTTCTTAACGCTGAAAACTTTCATCCTTACGAGAACCAATGAGAACTTTGCCCCGCAAAACATCCACAACAGTACACAGCTAGCGCGTTTTCTATTTCTTTTCTGCTGGTCGTTTCTATTGTCAACATAGTGATTTTTCATCATAGCTATAGAAGTGCAGTAAGCTTATATATCTTTCTGTAGTGAAATATAACTTATAAGAGAAATATATGGTTGCATGAAACATGCGAGAAGAAAATAGCAGCGTAAAGATAATTAAGGCATTCGCAGATGAGGCACCTTTAACGATCTACGCAATAGCGAAAAAAAGCGGTGTTGCAGTATCCTTTGTACACAAAATTGTTAAGGATCCCAAAATCGGCTTGGAACCTCAGAAGATCGTTAGAGTCTATTCTGAAGGAACATGGCGAACAGGGTTAAAACGCACTGAATATATCTTAACGTTTCGTGGACTAGTGGAATATTTTAATTTCCTTTTTGAAGAAAAGCAGGTTGAAAGATCTGAAGTTAAGAGGGTTATTAAGAAATACAGACAATTCTATGATTACCCTATTTTCGCAGAGCAAGAATTTCTTGAAGCTTGGTTGGGCGCTAAAGTGTATGATTTCATTTGTTCAACAGCCTGGATATTAAAAAGCCATCCTCCATCTATCCCTATAATCACTGAAGGTGTCTCTGGTTCGCTTCCAGCCATTATTCAAAGTATTATGAAAGGACGTCTACCTGTTTCAATTCAGTGGGAAGAGAAAATACTGATGTACGCCTTCACGTTAGTGTTCTTTGATTTCTTAGCTGTGGCGCTCGAAGGGGAGAGAATTAGTTCCACACCGAACTCGGCTTTGTACAGGTTGGTTGATGAAACATACAATGAGTTAAGAGAGGCCTTGGAACGACGTCTCAAAGATGTTGAGAAATTGGAGGATGCGCTGAAAAAGCAGTTCAGCACCTAACTCACATATGCTACTGTCCGTGCCCGAGTAACCATTTCTCACGTGTGGCACCAATACCTGCCGTCAGACGCAAAATAGTCAATGAAACACACGTGCATAGAAAAGACATCGTGGCGCGTTAGCCTGTTTAGAAATTGGTCGTTAAATGCTTGTTCTCCGTTTTTCACTTCTTTTTGTTTGCTTATCGATGTATGTTTCCTTCATTTTGCGGGCCTTGGCAAGGCTTCAGCGAAAGACTTTATGTGCAAGCTGAACGCCTTCTTCGAGTCAATAGTCGAAATACCGCGAATGAAGCACGGAAACAGACAATCCGTGGAGACTTTGATTAATGAAGAGGCTTTGCTAGCGCGCGCCACACGAAATTATAAATAACCCAGAGATATGTCTTAATAGAATAATGATTGCAGTCAGGAACCGAAGAGGGAGTGGCTAGTCTCCATGGCCATTATCGGAATCGATTTTTTCTGTGGAGTCGGAGGGGCAACCATAGGCTTTCAAAAGGCTGGAATACGTGTCCTGAAAGGAATTGATATTGACCCAACATGCAAGGATACCTACGAAAAGAACTGTTCTCCCAGCAAATTCATTCAGAGAGAAATTCATGATTTGAAACCAGAAGAGGTGCTAGATGGAATTGAGTTGTCGACGAATGACCGCCTTTTTTTTATAGCATGTGCACCATGTCAGCCTTTTTCCAGAATCGCCCATAAATCTTCAGTTGATGCAAGCTTGATTCTAGCTTTCGCGGAATTCGTCAGAGAGTTAAAGCCTCACATAATTTTCATAGAAAATGTGCTTGGACTAGCAGACGCATCGAAGGGACACGTTTTGCGAAAACTCCTTCATATATTAGAATCGGATGAACTGAGCTACGAATGCGAATGGAACGCAGTTGATGCAAGGTATTATGGCGTGCCCCAAAAACGTACGAGATTCATCATGCTCGCGTCTAGAATAGGAAGAATACCTTTTCCGCCTAAGACACATGGGAAGAATCTCCGCTACGTCACAGTTGAAGATGTCATTTCCAAGTATCCTCCAATAAAAGCTGGAGAAACGCACAAAGATATTCCAAATCATTCTGCGCGTGTTTTGTCTGAATTAAATCTGAAAAGGATACGAAATATCCCTAAGAATGGAGGTAGCCGAAAAGATTGGCCGCGGGAGCTATGGCTTGAATGTCATAAGAAAAATTCTGGTCACACTGATGTTTATGGAAGGATGAGGTGGAAAATGCCCGCTCCCACGCTAACATGCAAATGCAATAGCATAAGTAACGGTCGCTTCGGTCACCCGACGCAAGACAGGGCAATTTCATTAAGGGAAGCAGCGGCCTTGCAGACATTTCCAGATGACTTCATTTTTTACGGCAAAACCACAAACATAGCACGTCACATTGGAAACGCTGTCCCTCCATTGATTGCGGAAGTATTTGGGAAAGAGGTAGTAACTTACGTTAACTCTATTTCTAAGACAGCCCTCTACAATTAGTCCGATGTGATCAGGTTTGAAGGAAAACCCAGCAGCCAGGCTTCAGATGAAGATAGAGCTGACCATTATCGACAACTTGGGCATAAAGATGTATGTTTCGTTGCCCAAAGTCATTTCCGAGATTGTGGCGAATTGTTGGGACGCAGACGCTACAAGAGTTGACATCATCTTACCTGAGGGTCCTCTCAACGAAAAATCCGAAATTTTGATAATCGACGATGGCTGGGGCATGACCTTCGATGAGATAAACAGATTATATCTTAGGGTAGGCCGCCTTCGAAGAGAAGAAGAAGGAACCGATGTTACACCGATTTATAAGAGAAGAGTAATGGGCAGAAAAGGCATTGGTAAGCTATCCGTGTTCGGCGTGGCCAATGTTGTCGAAATTGAAACTTGCAAGAATAACATTCTGACCTCATTCAAGATGGACATAGACGAGATAAAAGCTGTGTCCAAGACAGGGACGTCAAGTATATACGAACCTACCATACTTAGAAACAAAGAACGCGTTTCTCGAAAACATGGCACTACGGTGAAATTGAAGAACCTTAAGCGCACTGAGCCTATCTTGGCGAGTTTTGTCAGAAGAAGACTTGCTAGAAGATTCTCTGTGATAGGCAGCAATTTTGACGTATACATAAATGGTGATCGGATTGATCCAGAGGAAAGGTTGTTGAAGGAAGAAATCGAATATACGTGGTCCGTTGACAACGAGAAAATTCTTGAGGATAAGGAGTGGATTGTTTCGGGGTGGATCGGGACGTTAACTGGAGCGGTGGAAGATGTTGACCCAGGCGTTATCATAATGGCTCGAGGAAAACTGGTTCAGGAACCCTTTTTCTTTGAATTATCTGCTGCAGAGAAATATGCATTCCATTATCTAGTTGGCGAGCTAAACGCAGAGTTTCTTGATGCAGAAGAAGACCTTGTAGCTGCTTACAGAGGCTCTGCGATCTGGGAGTCTCCTCAAGGAATTGCTTTGAAATCGTGGGGGCAGAAAAAGTTGAGAAAGATAGCAGATGAATGGTCAGAAAAGCGTAGGGAAAAACGTGAAAAGGTCGTCCGTGACGAGCCTGAGTTTAAGGAGTGGTTGAAAACCCTTACTGGGCCAGAGAAGAAAGTCGCTGATAAGGTAGTAAAAATCGTTACTTCCGAAGAGACTATGAGTAATGAACGCAGAAAAGAAATAATGTCGTACGTTAAGACATCTTTCGATCAGCAAGCTTTTCACCAATTAGTTGCAACTTTGGATGAGAATCCATCGGCTGCAAATCTACTCGACGCCTTTGAAGAACTACGTGTCATTGAGGCAAGGGAGGTTTTACGTCTAGTTGAGGGGCGTCTGAAGGCGATTGAGCAGTTTGATCATATGATAAAGACAGACGCACGCGAAGTTCCTGAACTTCACAATTTCTTCGCCAAATTTCCATGGATTCTAGACCCTAGTTGGATTGAGGTTTACGATGAAGTGTATTATTCGGATCTGTTAAGACAGAATTTCCCTGACGACAAACTCGATGAACCAGACCGCAGAATCGATTTCGTGTGCATGGGTGTCGGTGACACCGTTCACGTTGTTGAGCTAAAAAGGCCTAGTCATGCCGTCAACTGGAATGACTTAGATCAGCTTGAAAGATACGTTGCCTTCGTAAGAGGCAGGCTCGGTACTTCACCCAGAAGAAGCTACAGCTCTGTTGCTGGTTACATTGTCGCTGGAGACATGGTGGACAAATATGACGTACGAGAAAAAATAAAGAATCTGGCACTTCTTAGAATGTATGTTCTAAAATACGAGGATTGCTTAAAAAGCGCAAAAAGACTCCATGAAATATTCAGCGAGAAACTAAAAGAGTTTGAGAGAAGCCCAAAAAAAATCTGAACATTGGATGCGAACAGGGTCAGTTCAGTTTTTCATTGCTGCACAGGTGGAGGCTGCCCTCCGTCTACTCTCGAGGTAGTTCTCAATTAAACCTTGAATGACACGACTTGCTTCTTTTTGTCTACCAGTTTAGCGCACGCGCAAAGAAAAGTGGACCAACGGTAGAGAAAATGGTTACCAAGAAGGCCATAGACCTGTTTGCTGGGATAGGTGGTATAAGATTAGCATTTGAACAAGCATTTAGTGATGAAATAAGATTCGTTTTTTCCAGCGAAATATATGAGCCAGCGATCAAAGTCTATGAGGCAAATTTTGGTGAGAGGCCTTTTGGTGACATAACCAAAATACCTCCTGAAACTATTCCAAATCATGATATCCTACTCGCAGGATGGCCGTGTCAGTCATTCTCGATTGCTGGGAGGCAAAAAGGTTTCAAAGACCCAAGGGACAATCTTTTCTTCGTCATATCGAATATTCTGGAGGCAAAGAAGCCCCTGATTCATACTTAGATGTTTGCCGATTCCTTATAGGCCAAGAAAAATACCTTGGCGAAATCGGGTTCTTTTCGAAATAGACCGTGCTCAAGACCGTTTCTTACGAGAAAAAAGACCGACTCCTGCAAGAATCGAGACTCCATAGTCACAAATCATGTTGAGCGGGCATACTGCGCAGGATGGCTTTTTCGGCGTACATATTTCACTGGCAAGGTCAAGGATTCCCAAATTGAAAATGCGACATCTGCCTCTAACATAAGGCATCATGCTCTCAGCAAAAGTCCAGACTCTTTTGTCTTTTTGAGCTGGACTATTTAGTTTTAGAGAGAAGACCCTTTCGAACACTCTCGCAAAATTGGCGTCTACTGTAGGAGCATCGATTCCAAACGAATAGCATAAAACGGCATTCGCTATGTAATTGCCGACCCAATGCAGTTTAAGCAGTTCATCTTTGGCGCGTGGCACCCTGCAATGGTATTGTTTTACCATTTGCTCTGCGAGCTTCTTTAGACCAATAGCTCTTTTTTCTAATCCAAGTGAAGTAATTGAGTCACGGATTTCTGTTACTGGAGCTTCACTGAGGGAATTAAAGTCAGGATATTTGCTTATAAATCGCACGTAAACTGGAGCGACCTGTTCTGCTTTTGTTCTCTGCAACATGACCTCTGCGACAAGAATATTATAAGGGTCTTTCGTTCTGCGCCAAGGAAAATCTCTTACGTTCCTGTCTGCCCACTTCATTAGCTTAGCTGTAAAACTCTTGACCTTGTCTTGTGAAATGCCTCATCACTCCTTGCGGATATTGTGATAATAGAATTAGCAATTATATCTTGTTTTTGAGACGCCGATAGAATGCTGTGAATCTGTCTCGAGGATGTGGCAAGCGAGTTGATTCGGATTGTGCCTTCAGCTGGTAAAATCTGGACAGATTCAAAACACTAGAGCTTGTTTTTCGAGAACTCAAGTCTGTTTTCAAATGTTATTTGGAAACAGCTTCCAGGAGTATTTTGTCGAGCTTCTCGTACAATTCGTTTTTTTCCAACACTGTTGTGTCGATATGCCGAAGGTCATTTCTGATCACTTTGGTAATTCTCTTGAACCATTTATGTCTCGTCAATTTCCGTTCGTTCCTGTAGTCCATTACCTTACGATCAATGAACCAATTGACAATTCGTGGGTCATCCCTTATTCTTTTTGAATCCAAAAAATCACTCCATTCACCCCAGTTTCCTGAAGCTTCTACCATTTCCCAAGGAAGACCTGCAATCAAATAACAATAATAGAAAAGAGAATTTCCGAGCCGCTCTGCTCTGCTGGAAGCAGGCTTCATTCTTCTTGAGTTGTCGTACACTGCCTTCAGGAAAATGGTTATGAGCGTATCTGGCAGTTGAAAATCTCTTCCCACTTTACTCCAGAGTTTCCTCAATTCTAAGCCAACATTGAACCAGAGTTTGACCGCCCCTGGTTTACCTTTAAGATCCAATAGCCCATCTGTGGCCAGTCTTTCTTCGATTTGGCTCACTTCCTTCTTGAGAAAATCGTCGAGCTTGTCTGCACGTTCTTTGTCTTCATAAGCCATATACCCGAGGGTCTTGTAGATCTTCTGTCCTTTTTCATCAATTATTATCGACATATTTCGCGTCTCCTATTGGGGTTCAACTGTAGTAATTGCCCATTATTTCCGAGTACAGACTCCAAGAAAGTCGCACGATTTTTTCTGCATCTTCGACGCCTTTGAAAGGCTCTAGGTTTTCCGATATGAGAACGTGGGGCAGTTTTTTCGCCATGAGCTCTATCACGTACTCGGGTTCGTCGTCTTTGTTCTTGCACTTTTCCTTATACAGTGGATGGTCAAGGTTCATGATCAGATCAAATCCTCCGCCGAGATGAGCAACAACCTTCCCATCAACTTTCACTACCTTGCCTCCTATGTTGTCGGTAACATCAGAACTGCGTATTATCTTCCTGAAAGGCCCTTTTCCAAACGGTGGGTCCTGAGCCACCCAAAAAACGTATTTGACCTCATCGAGCTCCTGCCCTTTGGGGTAGTCGGGATGGTCTAGACAGATAAGCTTAGCCGTTAGACTACATTTTCCGTCAGTATACTTACTCTTCTCTATTTTGAGGGCAAAAGGGCCGTCTGAAGCCCTCTCTCGCGAAGGTATCGGTGGAAACGTCTTGTCCAATATAACTTCCCGTTGAAATGATTCCTGCTCTGTATATATTCTTAGTAGAACGATCGCTGGTGCCATCGTAGCATTTACGATTTTAACTTGTAACTCCGTTATTTCTTGTCCATATTCAACTCTTCTGAGGGGATCTGGAAACTTTGGTAGGGGAAACACCAAATTGATTAGCTTTTTAGGTCTAGGTCCACCTCCTCCGCCTCCTCCGCCGCCCGATCCCAAACCCTCGAATGAGAGTCCTATCGCTTTGATAATGCGATTAAATTCCTGCATTGTTAAGTAGTCTCTGGCATCTGTTGTGCCCTTTTTCAAACCCAACTTTTCATTAGCGAATGCCTGAAGCTCCCCCGAAACAACATCCTTGATTGCTCCAAAGATGTTCTTTTGTCCCCAGCCGCCCTTTTTCCCAAACTTGTAGTGTGTTGGGTCTTCAATCTTCTTCAAGAGGTATTGGACACCTAGGTCACCTTCTACATAACCATATATTCGCTTTGAGAGTTCAATGTCCACCGAAGGTAACAGATCGGTGACTGGAATATTTTCAACTACCATGCCGCCGCGAACAACTGCAATGCCTCTGATGTCTTCTTTCACTGGTTTACTGTTCCAGCATATCTGAAGTCTGTTAATGCGTAGCCCCTTGATCGATTTTCTTTTAATGGGCAATTTATCTTTTGTCCACACTTTCAGATCCTTCGTGTCTGAAGAAGGAAATATCATGTCACTGGGCGAAGTGACTTCCCATTTTTTACTATCTGCTTTGACTATGATGTTAGCCTTGTAGTCAGTCAGAAGAGGCCACCAAGTAGTCTGTATGTACCTTACAAAATCACCGCTTTTCGTGGCATGTTCAAGCTCTTCCACAGGGTCATCAATAATTACGCGGGTTCCTACATGGGTCAATGGATTGAGGTCTGGTGAATAAGACCTCATCAAATCTTCCGCTTCTTTGCCTTGCAGTTCAACTATGTCTCCGAGTGTTCTTACTCCAAGTCTGTAGATTCCATCATCTCGAAGCGTATCGTAGATAATTCTGGAATTTTTTGAAGCCCCAACAAAAACGAATTTACCTTGGCCTCTCGCTCCGAGGGCTTTCGTGCTTTCTCTTCGGAAGGCAAGTCCTTGGAAACGTCCCCATCTTTCCTCCTCAGGAAGGTCTTTATCATATTCGTCCTCTGGAAGAATCTTTCCAGTCAAGCCAGTGGTGCCATAATCCTCTATTATGAACATCTTTTTGCTCGTTGAATCCTTCATCCACGTGAATTCCACTTTCCATTTGTAAATGTCAGATTCTCTTGCGTCCCACGAGTTCTGGATTGCATCTTTTTGAACGGCGTGTGAGATGTCGACCACGTACTGATAATACTGATCGATTATAGTGGCAATCAGGTTCTCCCATGAAACTGGGGTTTGACCATGTTTCTTGCTTTTCAAGTCGGTTTCAAATGTCATTCTAATCACCTAAAGAACCCGTTATAGAATAGTCGTCCCTTCGGTTGCTTACGACTCCGAGTTCGCGTAGGAGGGCTATCTTGCTCTGAGCAAACATTATCGCGACAGTTCTCATTTGTTTGGCGAATTCCACTGTATCTTCTTTCTTTCTACTCCAGCTCTTCACGTAAGTCCTGAAGCTCTCGCTATGTTCCAGCCACTCCGAAATGTGGGTGTTGTTTTTCTTCAATTCTTGAAAGACTGCCTTAAGAAGAGAGTACTCCTTGAACCCCTCAGAGTCGATCTTCTTTAGATATTTTACAACCCAATTCTTTTCGGCGTCTGTCAAAACTTGTTCATGCGCCTTCCAATCAAGCACGCGATTTTCGAGTTGACAGAATTCAAAGCCTTCTTTCGTGATCGAAACAAATACATTGTCCCAACCATGAGCAGGTATCCCTGCGTCTCCTCTGATTCCTATAAGGCCAGTCTGGTAAGCAGTTGTTATGAAATGCCACACCAGTCGGCCTATAGATGATTCTTTTTTGTACTTCTTCGGAAAACCTCTGAATTTATGCAAGCCTGCAACTTTAAATGCGGATATTGATCGGTCCACCAAAACCTGCAAACTAGTCTTGTCTTGTTTGTTTTCGTCTGTGAGATGGGCTAGCACTCTCAGAACTGCCTTCAAGGGAAAGAAGGAGTTGAATTGCCCCCAAGTTCCTATATATTTCGCAGATTCTGTTAGCACAAGCTTTCCAGAAACCAGCTCTCCCAAGGCTGGTGGTGGTGTGAGATATTCTAATGGCGGTCGGACCACCCCAAGCGCTGCCGTTGTTGGCGTTTCAGACTTTTCTACGCTTGTGACGATGGCGTCGTCAGACCCCACGAGTTCCCTGATGAGCTGTATCACTTTCTCGGCATTCTCTCGATCAATTCTGACCCTGAGTTCAATCATGCAGATCCCCCCTGTAATATTGCGCACTATTGCTTAAATATGTTTTTGTATTATGACATATTGAGACATAAGTATACAATATTACATACGTAACAAACAATATTTCATATTTTCTGCAGAAAACGCCGAATACTTTAGTTACAGCTGGCAAATGCAGTTTTAGTTCACTGGCAGTGGTCAATGGATTCCGAAAGACTGCTAGTTCTTCCCATGGACTTTTCCCGTGATCAGGTTTATGCTCTTCGCATAGGCCGTGATCCGTGATTAGTTTTATCAGCGCGCGCGCTGAGGAAGATGAAACCTGATGCAGAAGTTTTCCATTATGCTTTAGAAAAATTGGAGACAGCGCCTTCCGAGGCTATATTCGTTGAGGATGAAATGGAAACTGACTACAAAGGAGCGCAAAAGTGCGGGTTGACTGTAATTTTGATTGATTGTGATGGTAAAGTCCAAGGTGAAAGCGTGAAGACAATATCTAGTTTGAAAGACTTGTTTGAACCAAACAACAAAAGAGCGCGCGCTAAGGTAAATGACCGCGCATTATTGGCTATTCTTTCGTCAGTGCTTTTGCTGGGATAAGTAGTAGGTTTTGCGCGATGAGGTTTGCGATTAATGGTGGAAGTATCTGCGGGCCAAAC
>Ga0315282_10014826_pt1 | contig 11567 bp, 10 predicted proteins | sample YL17G07_20_MG_FD_203693 | JGI IMG/M metagenome (GOLD analysis project Ga0315282, IMG submission 203693) | Sediment microbial communities from Yellowstone Lake, YNP, Wyoming, USA - YL17G07_20 | ecosystem: Environmental > Aquatic > Freshwater > Lake > Sediment | place: USA: Wyoming | collected...
GATAAGCAGCGTTGGGTTAAGGTCTTCCAAACCTAACCTACGCCTGCCCCCTTCTTATCCGTTTCAGGAGGAGAAGGGGGCAGGGAGGATGAGGTAGGTGCTCTGACATGGTTGCAATTGAGATGAAAGGCATCACCAAGCGCTTCGGCCCGGTGACAGCCAACAACCAGGTCGATTTTCGGCTTGAACAAGGTGAAATCCATGCCCTGTTAGGAGAGAATGGCGCTGGAAAAACGACGCTAATGCGCATCCTCTACGGCCTGTACAGCGCGGATCAGGGGCAAATTTTTGTGAATGGGCAGCGGGCGCACATCGTCTCACCCAAAGATGCCATTGGGCTGGGGATTGGGATGGTCACGCAGCACTTCACCCTGGTGCCAACCCTGACGGTGGCTGAAAACGCCGTGCTGGGCTACATTAAAAGCTTCGGCGTGAACCCACACAGCATCCAGTTGGACGTAAAAGCCGCCGCCGACCGCTATGGGATCGAGGTCAGACCCTCTGCGCTTATCCGCCATCTCTCGGTTGGCGAACGGCAGCGGGTCGAAATCCTCAAATCGCTTTATCGTAATGCACGCGTGCTCATTCTGGATGAACCGACCGCCGTGTTGGTGCCTCAAGAGGTGGATGTCTTATTCGAAACGCTCAACCGGTTGCGGGCAGATGGCATGTCGATCATCTTTATCAGCCATAAACTCTACGAGGTTATGACCATCTGCGACCGCATTACCGTTCTGCAGGATGGCCACGTGGTAGGTACGGTCAAAAAAACCGATACCAGCCAGACCGAGCTGGCCACCATGATGGTTGGCCGCGAGACCTTCGGCGTTTCCCGCCAGGGCGAGCGCCCGCAGGGTGAGCCGCTTTTGCTCATCGATAACCTGTGCGCCAATGATCCGAAGGGTTTTCCGGCGCTCAAGGGGGTTTCGCTCGAAGTCCACACCGGTGAAATTCTGGGGGTTGCGGGTGTTTCGGGTAATGGGCAGTCTGAGCTTTCTAAGGTACTGGCTGGCACACTACGTTCAACTTCTGGCCAGGTGACGGTCGCCAGTGAAAATTTGACCTGCCGCGACCCTGACTGCTTCACCGCCGCCCGGGTGGGGCGCATCCCCGAAGACCGTCATGAGGGCATGGTTGGCGAACTGACAGTGGCAGAAAACCTGGCGCTGGAAAACCTGGGTGAGTTTATCCACAACGGCTTGCTGGATCAGAAAAAGATCATGGCGCATGCCGAAAAATTAATTGCCGAATACCAGATCAAAGCTTCTCCCAATGACCATACCCGCATTCTTTCAGGTGGGAACATGCAGAAGGTTATCCTGGCGCGCGTGCTTTCACGCAGCCCACGGGTAGTGATTGCCTCACAGCCGACCCGCGGCCTGGATGTAGGCGCCACCGAATACGTGCGTTCCAAACTACTGGAACAGCGCGACCGCGGCGCGGCGGTGCTGCTGATCTCCGAGGACCTGGATGAAGTGTTAGCTTTATCCGACCGGATTGCAGTCATTTACGAAGGGCGCATTGTCGGCATTTTGACAGCTAAAGACGCCACGGTGACAAAATTGGGTTTAATGATGACGGGCGCCAGAGAGGCGGAGCATGCTGCGATTCAAAATTGAGAAAGCACCGGCCCCGGTCTGGTTCAGGACCCTGATCCCGTTCATTGCAATTGTGGTCACTTTTATCGTGACTTCGGTCTTCATTATTTGGGCCAAGGCCAATCCATTTACCGCCTATTATTACTTTTTGATTGCTCCTCTATCGAACCCGGTCAGTGCCATCGAAGTGCTGGTAAAGGGCACCCCGCTGCTGCTAACAGGTGCGGCGGTTACTTTTGCTTTTGCTTCTGGTTACTATAACATTGGCGCCGAAGGCCAGCTCCTGGCAGGAGCAATTGCTGCCGCTGGTCTGGGGATGGTGTTAGGACCACTGCCGGCCTTGCTGAACATCCCCATCATGTTGATTGGCGGGTTTGCGGCAGGCATGCTGTGGGCGCTCATCCCGGCGCTGCTGAAGGTAAAGCTGGCGGTGGATGAAGTGGTGACCACCCTGCTGATGAATACCATCATCCTGTTCTTTATCAGTTGGCTGTTGAACGGTTACTGGCGTGACCCGGTTTCGCACCAACCTCAATCTGCCACCATCGCTCCCAGCACCGTATTCCCCAAGTTGGTCGTGCACTCCCGCCTGCACCTGGGTTTCATCGTGGCGGTGCTGGTGATCATCATTATTTATTTTGTGATTAAACGGACGGCGTTGGGTCTGCAGATGCGTTCGGTCGGGTTGGGAAAAGATGCCGCCCGTTTTGCCGGGGTCAAGGTTGGGACCACCATGCTGATCGCTGCCCTGGTAAGTGGGGGCATTGCCGGGTTGGCTGGGGTGGGTGAGGTGGCTGGCATTCATTTTCACCTGATCTCACAGATTTCTCCTGGCTATGGCTATACCGGGATCATTGCTGCCACGCTGGGCGGTCTGAATCCGCTGGGGGTTGGCCTGGCGGCGCTGTTCATCGGATTGATCGATACCGGCGCGCAGACCGTCAGCTCAGCGATGAGCATCCCCATCTACCTGGGTAACGTGGTGGAGGCCACTTTACTGCTGGTCACCTTGAGCATGTTCGTCCTGCAGAATTACCGGATTAAGAGGGTTTGATGGATACCTTTTTGATTGGATTGGCAGCGGCAACGCTGCGCGTGGCTACTCCGCTCATTTTCGGCACGCTGGGTGAGCTGTTCTGCGAGCGGGCGGGCATCCTGAACCTGGGGATTGAGGGCACCATGCTGTTCGGCGCTTTTGTCGGTTTTGCCGCGGCGGGAGCGACTGGCTCGCTGTGGCTGGGTTTGCTGGCGGCGATCCTGGCCGGCATGCTGTCTGGCCTGCTGATGGGCTTTCTTTCAGTCCGGCTGGGCGTGAACCAGCATGTTTCAGGCCTGGGTATTACCCTGCTGCTGACTGGGCTATCCTATTTTTCTTACCGCCTTATTTCTGGAGAAAAGGCTCTGCAGCCTACGATCACGCCCTTCGATCCCATTCGTCTTTTTGGCAACCTGCCGGTGCTGGGCCCTATTTTTGAGCAGTACCTGTTGACTTACCTGGCGATTTTATTGGTTCCCCTGGCCTGGTTGGTGCTGTTCCGCACTAATTTTGGCTTGAAGATGCGCGCCGTGGGCGAAAACCCCGAAGCGGCAGATGCTGCCGGGGTCAATGTCTACCATACACGTTACCTGGCGCTGGCCATTGGCGGGGGTTTAATGGCAACGGGCGGCGCATTCCTCTCGCTGGCGCAGATGGGCACCTTCACTTTTGGCTTTATCAATGGGCGCGGCTGGGTGTGCATTGCGCTGATCATCTTTGGCAATTGGGAGCCGTTCCGCCTGCTGGGAGGAGCGCTGTTGTTCGGCCTGGTCTTCGCCCTGCAGCTCCGCTTGCAATCCACCGGGCTGCAGCTGCCTTATGAGGTCTTCCTGGCGCTGCCTTACCTGGTAACTATTCTGGTGTTGGCAATCGCCGGGCGCAACACCGCGGCCCCCTCGGCGATGCTAAAACCATACCGGCGGGAATAATAAGGATGCGTTTCAATTTCGGGGAAGAACTGGCGAATTGAGGGTTACGTGGGTGCGCAGCACCCACGTAACCCTCAATTCGCCACCCCTTTCCCCTGGAACTGAAACGCACCCGAATAATAATCAGGATTGGAACATTATGAACAAACGCGAAATCATTAAAACGGTACTGGCGGGTAAAAAACCGCCCTACGTCCCCTGGTCGATGGGATTCACGGTTGAAGCGGAGGCTAAACTGCGGGAACATTATGGTTTTTCATCTAAAATCTTACAAGGGAAAAACCATTATGGTTTTTCATCTAAAATCTTACAAGGGAAAAACCATTATGCAGTCGCCGACCTGGAAGAGGTGCTTGAAAACCATTTGCTCGGGCTGGGCAATGGCATCGGCTTCTTCCATGACATTGGGAATGACCGCGTGCAAGACGTGTTCGGCGTAGTCTGGGACCGCAGTGTGGATAAAGACATTGGGGTGGTCAGGGGGATAATCCTACCGGAGCCGTCTTTGAAAGGCTATACTTTTCCTGATCCGCTCGACCCTCGCTTCTTCGAAGATATCCCCGAAAAACTTTCCCGTTTTGGTGACCGCTACCGCGTGTTCGATATTGGTTTTTCGTTGTATGAGCGCGCCTGGACGTTGCGCGGTATGGAAAACCTGCTGGTCGACTTCATCGACAACCCCACTTTTGTCGAGGAATTATTCAACACGATTGCCGATTACAACATTGCCCAGTTAAATGAGGCTGTTAAATACGATATTGATGCGGTCCAATTCGGCGACGATTGGGGCCAACAGCACGGTTTGCAAATGGGGCCGCGGTTCTGGCGTAAATTCATTTACCCGGTGTTGAAACGCATGTACGGCGCCGTGCATGCCGCCGGCAAACAGGTCTTTATCCATTCATGCGGTGACGTGGATGAGTTGTTCGACGACCTGGTGGGGATCGGCGTCAACTGCTTCAATCCCTTCCAACCCGAGGTGATGGATGTGTTTGCCCTGATGGAACGTTACCGCGGGCGATTGGCCTTCCATGGCGGCCTTTCGACCCAGCGCACCCTGCCGTATGGCACAGTGGATGATGTGCGGCATGAGACGCTCCGCCTGCTGGAGGCGGGCAGGCAGGGCGGTTACATTTTTGCTCCAGCGCACTCCGTGGAAGGCGACGTGCCGTTAGAGAATATGCTGGCCTTTATCGAGATTGTACAGAACCAAAATGGATATTAATAGGTTCTTTAGGAATTCCCGCACCCCTTCGGTCACCCCTTCGGGAACCCCTTCGGGCACCCCTTCGGGTGTACTGAAGAGTATGTACTGTAGAGTGTGGTGAACTTCCGGATTTGGGGTGTGAGCGTGCGTACGCACGCACACACCCCAAATCCGGAGCCTTCCACGGTAAATCCCAATGAGCCCTTCATCCCGTCTAATTTTTGTTTTATAATAATATCATGCTGGAGAAATCCGGTTATGAAGAAACCTTCTGAAAACCACCTTGGCTGTGTACTGCTGCTGGTCCTGGGGGTATTGATTAGTGGTATTGCGATTTCGGGTGCGCTGGTGCTTGGGCGGGTCCGCGAGGATGTGCCGGTTGTAATTTCTCCCTTGCCAACCATCACGGGCCTGGCGCCGACCGCGACTGTGGCTAAAGAACGCCCCAAGCTCCCAACGCGTGCGCCTGCTACCGCTACGCCGGAGCCGTTTGTCGAAGGAGCAACCGCAACCCCCACTTCGGATGCTGCCCCCACGGATACTCCTGGCGTGCCGGATACTGCCTGGATGAAACTCCCTGTCCTACCGAAGGTTTCCAAAAATGCCAAGGAAATCTATGCCCGCGGCATTGCCAATGGCACTGACCCACATTCTTTCTCAAAAATTGGCGATTGCCAGAGCATCCGGCAGTACTTTATCGGGATTTTCGACGACCCGAATGCCTACCATATCGGGGAATACGATTATCTCAGTACAACCATCGATAATTTCCACGGCAGTTACGATCGTAAGAGTAAAGCAGTCCAGACCGGCTGGAACGTGGCCTCGCCGCTCTCAGTGCTCAATACCGATCCGTTGGAATGCAAGGTCAACGAGACTCCGCTGGAATGTGAGTTCCGCCTGCACAACCCCTCGATCGCCATCATCAGTATGGAAACCTGGACCAAGGACCGCCCGATAAGCCTGTATGAAGATTACCTGCGCCAGATCGTGCAGTTTACCGTTGACCGTGGCGTGGTGCCGATCCTGGCGACCAAGGCCGATAACCTGGAAGGCAACAATGCCATTAACGCTGCCATTGCCCGGGTAGCGCACGATTTCGATGTGCCCCTATGGAATTTCTGGCGGGTGGTACAGCCGCTTCCCAATCATGGGCTGGAGGCAGATGCCTTCCACCTGACCAACGATAAGGATAACTTCAGTGATGAAAAAGCCATGCAGGCAGCCTGGCCAAACCGCAACCTGACTGCCCTGATGGCGCTGGATGTAGTCTGGCGCGCTGTAACTGGACAGGATCCCTCCGGCGCAGTCCCGCCCAACGGGCAGTAAGGGCTGGTTTAAAGTATAATAAAATTATGTTCGGTCAACAATCAGATACCCACCCTGATATTGAAGCAATCCAGATCGCACTTTATCGCCAGGCATCAACTGCCAGGAAACTGGCCTTGTTGGGGGAATTGAATCAAACTGTTAAAATCCTGTCGTTGAGCGGTCTGAAGACCCGCTATCCAGACGATCCGCCGGAATTACTGCGTAGAAGATTGGCGGATTTACTGTTGGGGCCTGGGCTTGCTTGCAAGGTTTTTGGACCACTTTCCAAAACGAAAGAGTAAAGAATGTTGACTGAACCGGTCCAGGTAACTCTGAAGGTCGTCAATGTTTTTGAGAAATTAAATATCCCCTATCTGGTTGGCGGCTCACTGGCTTCTGCTGTCCACGGCGTTATCCGCTCGACAGTCGATACAGATATTGTGGCTGATATCCATCCAGAATCAGTGGATGAGCTCACAAAGCTGCTTGAAGGCGAGTTCTATATTGACCCTGAAATGATCCTGGATGCGATAGAACATCAAAGCAGTTTTAATATCATCCACCTGGAAACGATGTTCAAAGTGGATGTGTTTATTTTGAAACAACGTCCATTTGATCTCACTCAGATGCAACGCCGTATTCTACAAATAATCAGTGATGAACCACCTCAATCCGCTTATTTTACAACCGCAGAAGATATTATCCTGGCTAAATTGGAATGGTTTCGGTCAGGGGGAGAAGTCTCTGAGCGCCAGTGGAATGATATACTGGGAGTCTTACGCGTGCAAGCAAATCGATTGGACCTGAATTATTTGCGCAAATGGGCAAAGGAATTGGCGGTCAGCGACTTGCTTTTACAAGCCTTGCGCGAAACACAAAATTAAATAGTATTCTCTGTGACCCAGTGGTCTCTGCGTTTAATATTTACCACCGGTTATGGTGGATGCGCTCCGGGCGGAAACGCTCGGGGTTGGGTGGCGTTTTTGCCGGGTAACCGACTGCGATCAAGCAAGCCGGTTGTATTTTGTCTGGCAGGTTCACCAGCCGGGTGATGCCCTCGATGCGCTCGGGCACGGGCTGGATGCCAATCCAACAGCCACCCAGACCGCGCGCATGGGCTGCCAGTAGCAAGTTCTCAGCCGCGGCTGAACAGTCCTGGATCCAGCGCTCGGGTTTCGCCAGGTCCTTGTCGGCGCAGATCAAAATCGCCAGCGGTGCTTCCTGGATGAAGCTGGAATAATCGTGGAATTTGGGCACCTCATCCAGCACAGCCCGTTCGTCGATCACAACGAAATGCCAGGGTTGGGCGTTGCCGGCCGAAGGGGCATACATGGCGGCTTTCAATAGAACCTGTATCTCTTCTTCTGGAACAGGCTGCGGGTTGAAATGGCGGATGCTGCGCCGGGTCAAAATTGCGTCAATCGCGTCCATAATTATCCTTTACGATTATCTTATCATCTTCTCAGTGCTTCAGGGTTCTAAGCTTTCGTCCCGGTGTAACCAACGCCTTCGATAAATTCTCGCTGTGAGAAGAAGAAAATGATGATCACCGGCAGGGTTACTACCAGCGAGCTTGCCATCAGGTAAGCCCAGTTGATGTCATATCCCCCGCGGAAGAAGCTCAACCCCAGCATCAAGGTATATTTTGACTGGTCGTGTAAGAAGATCAGCGGCGCTAAAAAATCATTCCAGGCCGCCTGGAAGGTGAAGATCATCACCGTGATCAGCGCCGGGCGTGAGAGTGGCAGGATTACGTGCCACAGCACCTGCAGCGTGGTGGCGCCATCCATGCGGGCGGCGTCTTCGAACTCCAGCGGGATTTGCTTGAACGACTGGCGCAGCAGGAAGATATAGAAAGCGTTGCCAAAGAAGGTTGGCACGATCAGCGGCAGGAAGGAATTGATCCAGCCCAGTTTGGAAAAGATGATGAACAGCGGCACCATCGTCACCGGGTAGGGCAGCATCAGGGTCGAAAGCAGCAGCACGAAGAAAAAGCCCTTGCCGGGCGCGCGCAGCCGGGCGAAACCGTATGCCACGATGGAGCACGACAGCAAGTGCCCGATGATCGAGCCGAGTGCAATGATCAGCGTATTGACGGCGAAGCGGCCAAAAGGCAGGTAGGTCAGCGCCTCGGTGAAGTTAGCCCACCTTGGATGCGCAGGCCACCACACCGGCGGGTTGGCGAAAATTTCATAATTGGGTTTAAGCGCCGATGAGATCATCCAGTATACCGGCGCCATAAAAAGCAGCGCCGCCAGGCTGACTAACAGGTAGTGCAGCGCCTTATGCAGGCCGCGCGGCTGCAGGATGGGGGTTTCAAAAATGGGCTGGCTCATTCGGGGCGGTCTCCCAGGTAAAACACCCAGAAACGCTGGCTGCGCACGACCAGCAGGGTCAGCACCAGGATAACCGCCAGCAGTACCCAGGCCAACGCCGAGGCATAGCCCATGTTAAGGAATTGGAAACCCTGGCGGTAGATATACAGTACCAGGAACAGCGTGGCATCCAGCGGGCCGCCATCCGTAGCCACAAAGGCATTGGTGAAAGTCTGGAAGGTAGAGATGATGCTAAGCACCAGGTTGAAGAAGATGGTGGGTGAAAGCAGCGGCAGGGTGATGCGCCAGAAAGATTGCCATCCTCCGGCGCCATCCATGGCGGCGGCTTCATACAGCTCGCCGGGGATCGTCTGCAAACCGCCCAAAAAGATCACCATCGAGCGCCCCCAACCCCAGAAGCTCATCAGCACCAGGGATGGCAGCGCCCATTTCGGGTCCATCAGCCAGTTAGGTCCCTGGACGCCGAGCTGCGCCAGCGCCAGGTTAAGCAGCCCGCCGCGCGGGTCAAGCAGCCACACCCACACCACCACAAAGGCAACCCCCGAAAAGACTGCCGGTAGATAAAAAATAGTGCGATAAGCGCTGATGCCGCGCAGGCGCGGCCGCACCAGCAGCGCCAGCATCAGCCCACCTGCCAGGTCTAGCGGTACATACGCCGCCGTATAAATGCAAGTTACTTTAAGCGACTGCCAGAAACGGGCATCTTCTACCATATCGCGGTAATTGCCCAGCCCGTTGAAGATAGGGGCATTGATCAGGTCCCAGGAGGTGAATGAAGCGTACAAAGAAAGCAGCATCGGCCCGGCCATGAACAGGATAAAGCCTGCCAGCCAGGGAGCGATGGTCAGGTAAAAGGCGATTGCCTCGCGGCGGCGGTAAGGTGTGGTTGCTCGCATCTAAAAATAGTTCCCCCTCTCAACACACCTGTGTGGAGAGGGGGCAAGGGATGAGACGGATTTATTTATTCAGCAACTTGTCCAGGGCAGTCTGGGCCTCCTGGGCAGCCGTCTTCATCGTGGCAGCCACATCGGCATTGGGGGTCAAGAGCACGGTCTGCAGCGCTTTGTTCAGCGCCGGGTCGGCCGTCTCGCCCCAATAGGGCGTGAAGGTATAAGCGCGCGGCGTCAGGTAGTTCAGCTCGTTGATCCAGACCCCATCGATCGGGTCCTTGGTCTTGCCCGAGGCATCAGCCACCGACTTGACCGCTGGCAGCGCCCAATCCTTCCATACCTGCGCTCCGGGTTCACCGGCGTAATAGTTCAGGAAGCGGAAGGTCTGTTCGGGGTACTTGGTGGTAGTCGAGATGCCAAAACCACTCCAGAAGAGTACGTTGGCGCGCACCTTATCTTTGGGCAGGGGAGCTACGCCCAGGTCGATGTTGGGGTTCTTCAAGTAACCAGCCTGCGGCCAGCGCCCAAAGATGAACATGGCGGCCTTGCCGTTGGCAAATTCCTGGTTGCCGCCGGCCCACTGGTTCAGGTTGGCCGGCGGTGGAGTTACTTGATACTTGTTGTACATGTCAGTGAAGAACTGCACCGCATGGATCACTTCCGGCGAATCCATGTGACCCACATAAGACTTCCCATCCGCACTGATCAGCGTGCCGCCGGCTGCTGCCACATAATATTCAAACCCGCTGGTCCAGTTGGCCGTAAGCTGCAAGCCCCAGATCTCAGGCTTGCCATCTGCGCCCTTTTTGGTCAGCTTTTGGGCGGTTGCCAGCAGGTCATCCCAGGTCCAGCCTTCTTGCGGATAAGGTACCTTGGCGGCGTCGAAGATCTTTTTGTTGTAGTAGACCGCCATGGGGGAGTAGTCTTTGGGCAGCTCGTACTGCTTACCCTGATATTTGCCGGGGTCGAGCAGGCCGGGCAGGTAAATCGAGGGGTCGAAATTGGCCTGTTTCATAAAATCGTCAAGCGGGACAAAGGCGCCCTTCGAGACGAAGTTGGGTACGGCGTCGTCGCCGATTTGCATGATATCCGGGGCGGCCTTGGCTGCCAGTTGGGTCAGCAGGCGGGCGTAGTAATCACTTCCGGCGACCGGCTCGAGCTGCACAATGATATCCGGGTTCTTGGCCTCGAAATTCTGGATGATCGTTTGGTGGGGCGCCAGGCCTTCACCGCTGTCACCCGTGCCTGCCCGGATGACCACCGGACCGGTGGCAGTGGTTGGGGCAAGCGTGGGTGCGGGCGTAGCGGTGATGACCACGGTCTGCACTTCTGGTGTGCCAGCCACGATCTTGGTCACCTCCACCTGTATCGTCTGGACGATTGGGGTGGGTGTCTGGCAGGCCGTCAGCAGCAGGACTGCCAGTAAAAATACTGAAAACAAACGATATGCGGTTTTCATATCAAAATCCTCCTTTAGGTATTCGATTCCCAATCAGAACTGAATGCAGATTTTTTAAAAAACCGAGCGCCGGTAAGGTGCTTGCCCCGGTCTTTGGTACGCTTACAAAAATTTACACCGACATTTTTATAGTAGCATAATCAATTAAAAAAGCAATACCCTTTACTGAGCTTCGGATAAAAATTCGGCACTTTATAAAAGTGTCATCCAATGTCTTTGCGAGGAGCGTTTTTTGCGACGGCACCCTGGGTGTCACAGCCGGAAAAAGCGCCGGCTGTTCGCAATGACATCCTCTTTTAGATGAATGTCCGAACTCATGTCCGAACCTCAACTTTTGTTACGGACCTATCCGAAAATTATTAGGGCTGCTTTTGTCACTCAAAAAAGCGATACTCCCAGATTTTTGGATAAATACCAGGGCGCGTTGATTCATCACCATTCTTGATGTACACTATTTTAAACCGTTCTTTAGAAATTTCCATGGTCAGATCCCAAAGACCATTATTTACAATCATCTCCTCAATATAAGGAGGAACTATGCTCTCTGAAATGGATATGCTCTTGAGGCTGCTGCTGGCATCTGTGCTGGGTGCGGCGATTGGCTGGCAGCGTGAACGCCACGCCCAGCCTGCCGGGCTGCGCACGCATACCATCCTGGTGGTGGGGTCGGCGCTGGCGATGATGCTTTCGATCAACCTGGCGCTACAGTTCCCCCCGCAGGTGAATGACCCGGCCCGTCTGGCGGCCCAGGTCATCTCGGGCATCGGCTTTCTGGGCGCCGGCGCTATTCTGCGCGAGGGT
>Ga0315282_10014829_pt1 | contig 11565 bp, 12 predicted proteins | sample YL17G07_20_MG_FD_203693 | JGI IMG/M metagenome (GOLD analysis project Ga0315282, IMG submission 203693) | Sediment microbial communities from Yellowstone Lake, YNP, Wyoming, USA - YL17G07_20 | ecosystem: Environmental > Aquatic > Freshwater > Lake > Sediment | place: USA: Wyoming | collected...
GCACAGCGAACGGCTTTGGAATGTCTGCCTATTCACTACTCTTTATCTTCTCCTCCACAAGGTAGATTTCAAAACCCTTCACGGCAAGTTTCACGGCAAGGTAATGAAGACTATCAGCAGAGTCAAAGATAATCCCTCCTCCTTTGGTAAGGATATCATCGTATTCCATTCCCTCTTTTCCATTCACAACCACAAACAACTTATGGCCTACCTTGGCTCCATAAGCGATGCACTTGCTGTCAGGGCTGAAGACAAGCAGTAACCCGCTGATATCGTATTGTTTCTCCTCTTTTCCCTCTATGACCACAAACCCCTTCTTGGCTGCCCTGGCTACATAAGCGACGCGCTTGCTGTCAGGGCTGAAGATTAGAGGAGTGGTAATCACGTCATATTGTTTCTCCTCTTTTCCGTCCACAACTACAAACTGTTTATCGCCTACAATAGCTACATAAGCGACGCGCTTGCTGTCAGTGCTGAAGATGAGACTCCAGATGCCATCGTATTGCTTCTCCTCTTTTCCATCCACAACCAGAAGGAGGTTGTTGCCTAACCGAGCCGCATAAGCGATGCGTTTGCTGTCAGTGCTGAAGATGGTCTCCCCGATGCCGTCGTATTGTTTCCCCTCTTTTCCATCCAAAACCACAAACTGCTTGTTGCCTGCCTTGGCTGTATAAGCGACGCACTTGCTGTCAGGGCTGAAGAAGAGAGAGCATACCCCGATGCCGTCGTATTGCTTCTCCTCTTTTCCATCAACAACCACAAACCACTTATTCCCTACCTGTGCTGTATAAGCGACACGCTTGCTGTCAGGGCTGAAGATGGGCGCCCCGATGCCGTCGTATTGCTTCTCCTCTTTCCCATCTACAACCGCAAACCACTTGTTGCCTGCCGCGGCTGCGTAAGCGACACGCTTGTTGTCAGGGCTGAAGATGGGCACCCCGATGCCGTCGTATTGCTTCTCCTCTTTCCCATCCACGACCACAAGGCACTTGTTGCCTGCTATGGCTACGTAAGCGATGCGCTTGCTGTCAGGGCTGAAGATGAGCCCCACGATGCCGTCGTATTGCTTCTCCTCCTTCCCATCCACAACTACAAACCGCTTATCGCCTGCCCGGGCTATATAAGCAATGTGCTTACTGTCAGGAGTGAAGATGAGTCCCGAAGCGTCATCGTATTGCTTCTCGTCTTTTCCATCCACGACCACAAACTGCTTATCGCCTGCTTTGGCCAGATAAGCGATGCGCTTGCTGTCGGGACTTGCTTCGAAAGAGTCTTTCACGAATGAAAGAGTATCAATTTTGGCGATAAGTTTTTCGGATGTTACTCTATCTGGAGATTCTTCCTGCGCCTGAGTTGCTATACCGGTGAAGATAATTAGAGTGGTCAACCACAGCGCTGCGCTTTTCCTGGACATTCTGCTTCTCCTTTCTTGACTGACCTCTTACGTTCTGTTTGTTACCGCATTTAGAGTTCAAAATCAAGAGAAAAGTCTTCCGTAAGCGGACTGACTTTTTTCAACTATTTTGCCGTTCTTGGAAAATTTTCTGCGAAAAGTGTGTATATCCACCGCTATAGATGGGAGGACAAAAAAGTAAGAAGTCAGAGGTATGAAGGATGAAGTAAAAAGTAAAGGAGCAAGAAGCAAAAGGCAGTAAGAAAAATGAGAAAAAATGGAAAAAATACGCTGAGATTTGAGGTGAAAATACGGCGCACAAATGTGCCTGACGCTGAACTCATCAATGACCTGAAAAGGGCGGCGAGAAGGCTTGGCAAAGACAGAGTGACCACAAACGAGTACGACGCCCTCGGAGAGTTCTCTCCGGGAACACTTACTCGCAGGTTTGGCTCCTGGTTCAGGGCGCTTGAGAAAGCGGGACTGAAAAGAACGAGAAACCTCGGTATCTCGGATAAAGAGTTCCTCAGCAACATTGAGGAGGTATGGGTCAAGTTAGGCAGACAGCCTACATACGAGGAGATGTGGAGACCACTTTCGAAGTACAGCGCTCCTGGCTATGTTTACAGGTTCGGGTCGTGGAGAGAAGCGTTGGAGAGGTTTGCGCGATACAAGAACGGAAGAGGAAAAGGAAAGCAAAGAAGCGCTGGTAAGGTCGTGGTCAAACTGAGCGGACGCAAGACGAAAAGAAAATTATCTCACGCTTTGAGACTTATGGTGCTAAAGAGAGATGGGTTCAGGTGTAGATTGTGCGGCAGGTCGCCCGCTACAGACCTGAAAACCGTCTTACACGTTGACCATATAAAGCCGTGGTCGGCAGGCGGAGAAACAGAACCTGAAAATCTACAGACTCTCTGCCTTGAATGTAATATGGGAAAAGGAAAGCAGAGATTGTAACTTTCTCAAGAATGCGCCGCATACAGGGCGGCGGCTAAACGTTCAGCCGCGTTTATCTGTGGTTGCAATTTTTATTTCCCGTCCGTTTCGGACAACGTTTCATTTGCGGTTCTCCACGAGAAAGCCGATTCGGCGCTGTTTTCGGTCCGGCGGTTTCATAAGTTTGCGGATAGCATCAAAGACAACTCTGAACTGCGTATCGTATCTCTTTTCCAGGGCGTTGAGTTTGCGCGCAAGTTCAGCGTGAGTTGCTATAAGGCGCCGAAGCCACACAAAAGCGCGCATAATCTCTATATTTACTTGAATTGCCCTGGGGCTGTTCAATACGCTGGAAAGCATAGCGACGCCCTGCTCGGTAAAGGCGTAAGGCAGATACCGACGCCCGCCCCACTGACTTGAGGTCACAATTTGTGACCTCAAGTTAGCGAACTCCTCTTTGGTCAGAGTAAACATAAAATCATCTGGGAAACGTTCAATGTTGCGCTTGACAGCCTGCACTAACACTCTGGTTGCCACCCCGTACAGGAACGCGAGGTCAGCGTCCAGCATAACCTTCTGACCCCTGATGAGCAGAATAGACTTCTCTATCCGTTCAACCGGAACGAGAGAAACCCTCTTCCTCATACGATTCCCTCTATCTATCTGTGTCTATCCGTGTTTATCCGTGGTTTCAATCTTTACAACGGCGAGGCGTTTCTTGCCGAGTTTGATTATATCACCTTCTTTTACAGGGACTTCACTTTCCGGGTCTGTGATTTTTTCGCCATTGAGTGTAACAGCGCCTTCAATAATTTTCTGCCGCGCCTCTGAGTTGCTCTTCACAAATCCCGTCGCTTTCACAAGTCTCACAATCCAGACTTTGCCATCTTTCAAGTCAGATTTTGAAATCACCGCCTTCTGCGCAAACTCTCCCATTCTCCAGTGAAACATCTTGAACTCCAAAGATGAAACATCAACGCTTGCTTTCCGCAAAAGACTCAAACTGGCATCTGCCTCAGACACGTGTTGAGCAGCCTCTTGTCCCCAGTATTGCTCAACGATTTTCAGCGCCAGCAGCGCCTTTGTTCCCGCGGGGTCCTGTGATAGGAGTGCTTCAAAACTTGTAACGTCGCCGTTGGTCAAGAGCAATGCATAATCGCGAGCGAGTGAGTCAGGAATTGAAAGAATTTTATCAAACATTGTTTTTGCCGGTTCTGTTACGCCGATGTAGTTGTCGTAACTTTTTGACATTTTCTGTTTGCCGTCAGTGCCGATTAGAAGCGGCAGGGTGATGCATATTTGTGGCTCCTGTCCCTCATCACGCTGCAGGTCGCGACCGACAAGAAGATTGTATTTCTGGTCTGTTCCGCCGAGTTCAATATCAGAGTTCACCATAACAGAATCGTAACCCTGCATCACGGGATATATCAATTCGTGCAGGCTGATGGGGACTTTTTTCTTGAACCTCTCTGCGAAGTCATCGCGTTCAAGAACACGCGCAACTGTGATTTTTGACGCCAGACGCACAAGGTCAAAAAAAGTCATCTTGCGAAACCAGTCGCCGTTTTTCACTATCTCAAGTTTATCTTTATCCATAAGAAGAACTTTTCTCACCTGCTCAAGATAAGTTTTGGCGTTCTCTTCTATCTCTTCCGGCGTCAGTTGCGGACGCGTCTTATCTCTGCCTGACGGGTCGCCGACAAGTCCTGTGCCATCGCCGATTATGAGAACCGCCTTATGTCCGAGTTCCTGAAACTGACGCAGTTTGTGAAGAACCACAGTGTGCCCAAGATGAATATCTTTCGTGGACGGGTCTATGCCGAGTTTGACTCGCAGAGGTTTGCCTGTCTCTATTGAGCGTTCAAGTTTCACAATCAGTTCTTCTTCCGGAAATATCTCCGCCGTTCCACGTTTGATAAGTTCCAACTGTTTCTGGAGGTTCTCCATTTATCTTCCCTCGCTACCTGCTACTGGCTACTCGCTACTGCCTGAATGTAGCCCTGCGACCACACATTGTCAAGACTTCTCAGAAAAGCCTCACAGTTACGGGTGTTCCCTTTTCAACCACCTCAACATTTTCAGGGATTTCAACAAACCCGTGCGCGCGCGCGAGCGTGGTTATTGCACTTGAGCCGCGCATAACGGGATGCGCAAACTCGCCTTCAAGACGCACAGGAAGAAACTCGTATCTTCCAACCGTTGAGGCAACTTTCTGGGCAAGCATCGCTCTGGTGAACCTCGTTATCCCGGTCGCGCCTGTCATTCTCTCAATAAGCGGCGCAACAAGAATATAAACATTTGACAGCGCGCTCACAGGATAACCTGGCAACCCAATAACTATCTTTCCGCGAACCACTCCCGCCACAGTCGGCTTGCCGGGTTTCACCGCTATTCCGTGAAAGAGAAGCGAGCCGAGTTTTCCGAGCACTTCAGGCGCCAAATCACTGCGACCAAGCGATGAACCGCCTGAAAAAATAACAATATCTGCGCTTCTTACCCCTTTCAGAACAAGTCTCGTAATTTCCCGTTCAGTGTCCTTCACAACTCCGTAATCTTCAACCTCGCAGCCCAGTTCTTCAAGGGCGGCGCGCAGTGTGACAGAGTTTATGTTGAAAACCTTCCCCCTTCCGAGACGCTTTCCCGGCGCCACTATCTCGCTTCCAGTTGAGAATAGAACCACTTTCACCCGTCGCCTCACAGAGACAGTTGTTATACCGACCGCTGCTAAAGCGCCCAGGTGCGCTGGAGTGAGAACTGTCCCCTTCTGAAGAACCGTTTCCCCTTTTCTTATGTCGCTTCCTCTTGCCACAACATTTGTTCGCGGCGCGACCGATTTATAAACGAGAACTTTCTTGCCCTCAACCTGCGTATTCTCAACCATTACAACCGCGTCCACGCCAGAAGGCATAGCGCCGCCTGTCGCAATCTCAGCGCAACTTCCGCGCAAAACTCTTCTGCGGGCAATTTCTCCACAGGCGATACTCTCACGGAGCGTAAGCGCTACAGGCGAATTCTGCGATGCTGAAAATGTGTCAGACGCTACAACCGCAAACCCATCCATAGCGGAGCGGTCAAAGTGGGGAACATCTATTTTCGCGCTCACATTCTGCGCCAAAACGCGCGCGCGCGCGCGCGAAAGAGGCGCTTCTTCAGAAGGCAGAGTTCTTGCGTGTGATAAAAGGAGCTGCAAAGCAGTCTCAAGGTCAATCAGTTCTCCAAACCCTTCCTTTACCATTCTCTCTCCTTACACCTGCCTTACAGACAGAATCAGACAGACCTGTATTCCATTATGAAGCGCGTGGACAAATACAACTGAAGCGAAGTTCTGAGTCCTTTCATATATATAAGCGAGAAATATGCCAAGAAAAAAGATAGGGACTATCTGGTAGAAATCGGGATGGATGAGAGCGAAGAAGAGGGCACTGATGCACGCACTTGCCCAGAAACCGAAAGACCTGCGCAAACCGCAAAAAATGAGCACTCTGAAGTAGAACTCCTCTGTAAGCGGAGCCACAACAACCACGACAAAAACCGTTATCAGAACCACCTGCCGCGAATGCTCTGTAAGAAGAAGTGTGACAATTGGGTTTATCTTCTCCTCTATTCCCAGATGATGACCGAGCAGTACCCACGCCGCCTTCGCCGCAATAACCACGCAGATTATTGAGAGATAGCCGACAAAAGAGTAAAGGAGCGCTTTGCCAACGCCTCGCAGGCGAATCCCCATACTGGAATTATCTGCTCCGTATTCAGTGCGAAGCATAATGTATATCCAGATACAGATGAGAACTTTCAGGGCAGAATCGGCAGACAGGGCAACTGCAGGGTGCGGACTCCCCGCAGGAAGCCCTCTTCCGAGAAAATAGGTTATCCAGAGCCAGACGATGTAGAGGAACACAAATATTACGATAGATTTGACAATCGCCCAGATACTCCAGGTGACGTTGTTTCCGGGCGCTTGCGGCACAGGTGAACGTCCGCCCAGTTTCGCCACGCCTGCAACTGTGAGAAGCAGAACAGAGAGAACGAGTGTCGCGAGCGCGCCCGCGCGAAATAACTTAGATGAAGCGAGTCTTTCAAGCGCGCTCTGTTCAGAGAATTGTGCGGCTGCAGGAACTGTGCGTTCTCTCCAGCGTTCGCGGGAAAGACCCACACTTACAGCGGCAAACCCGAGAAAGGCGATAACAAAGAGTGCGATATACAGGTCTGTTCTGGGGCGGCTTTTCTCCTCAGTCATAGTTTTTTGCAGGCTCTTTCAGAGGTGAAGGGGGTTAGACCTTGACCTTTGGGCGGCGATTGTGGAGCACCTGCGTAACAACGACAACCGCAGTGGCTGCCAGAAGAGCAAACCCGGCACAGAAGAGGCTCCACCAGGGCAGCGCAGTGTCAAACCAGGTGACCACAGTTTTACCGCTGATAATCTCCTTCGCTTTCTGCACATTTGCGCCATTTGCGATGATTGTTTGAGAGTTGAGATTGGGACCGCTATACTCATATTTCCCTTTCTTCGCGCCTTTTTTGAAGCAGATAATGTAGTCGTTACCGTGGTCTCTGAAGAGGTCAAACGGTTTTACGCCGCCAGATATTGCCGGAGATAGTTCTTCAAACTCCACTTTTGCCTCGGTGTAGGTGCCTTTGAGCACTTCGCGGACGTGAAATCCTATTCTGGGAAGCGAGCCATTCATACCTGTTCCGAAAGTATCAACACGTCCGTGAACGACAAATTCGGAGTTCTGAATACATTTTGCCAGTTCCGTCATACCTTTGTCCTTCTCCTCAGGCGCGCACACGCAGAGAAGGAGGAGCAGTAACGGAATAGTCTTTCCAATGGTTTTCAGAGTGAAGCGCCAAGTGCTACGTCTGCGAAAATCCGCTGCCATAGGGATTCTTCTCCAAAAATTACAGTGATTCCCGGAACTGTCAGGGCGATGAGATACCGATAATATCTTTCAGGTTAACGACTCCGAGCGGTCTATTATTCTCATCCACGACAGGCAGTTCGCCGATTTTGAACTTTGTGAGTATTGAGTGTGCTTCTGCAGCGAGTTTATCCCGGCTGATCTTCTTTGGATTTTTTGTCATAACATCCGCGATTTTATCTGAGTGGATATTATGCTTTCCACGCACGTATCTACGCAGGTCGCCGTCTGTGAATACTCCTGTCATTTTTCCTTCGCTGTTTGTGATTACTGCGGCTCCTGCGCGCGCACGAGTTATAGCCACAATCACTTCCTCAACAGTAGCGTTTTCGGGAACTGTTGGCGCTGCCTCGCCGGTTCGCATCACTTCTGTCACTTTGAGGAGTTTTCTTCCGATAGAGCCGCCGGGATGGTATGCGGCATAATCTTCAATAGTGAAATCGCCTTTTTCTGTTCTACGCTGCATAACAGTCAGGGCAAGAGCGTCTCCGAGCGCGAGCATCGCAGTTGTGGAGGCTGAAGGGGCAAGTTTGAGTGGACAGGCTTCAGTGATTTCGCCCATATCAAGCACAATATCGGAGTTTTTCGCCAGGGTGGACCGGGAATTGCCGGTGATAGCGATAGTTCTGGCGCCGATGCGTTTTATTGGCTCAATCAGGCGGACTATCTCTTCTGTTTCGCCGCTGTTGGAGAGTATAAGAACAACATCGTCGGCGAGGAGGCGTCCTAAATCTCCGTGGATTGCCTCTGCAGGATGAAGAAAGAGAGAGGGTGTGCCTGTGGAGGCAAGAGTCGCGGATATTTTCTGCGCTATAATTCCCGGCTTGCCCAGTCCTGTGACGACTACTCTGCCTGAGCAGGAGATTATCGCGTCAACTGCGCGCAGGAAATTCTCATCCACCCTCTCAATGAGGCTTTCTATCGCCTTCGCCTCGGTCTTCAGTATATTTCTGGCGTACTCAATCGTCATAGCGCTCTCCGGCTTTTTGCGAAGACGGCAACTACTCTGTTAGTGTCCGCTTCCACTTTCAGGCTGCAAAATCGGGGCAGTTTCAACGCCGATATTAGGGCTTTTTCTCTGTAGGCGTTTTCTCCTGTGACTTTCTCTTGTCTATCTCTTGCTGCAGCGCCTTGCATTTCTCATTAAGTTCAGCAAGTTTGATAGTCATTTCTTTTGCAACTCCTCCCAGTGCTTCCACCTGTTTCTGCGCTGCTTCTTTGGCAGCGACTTCCTTCTGCAGAGACTGCTTTGCCTGTTCAAGTTCTGCTGTCAGTTCTGCGACTCTCTTTGAGTTATCCTCAGTTAAAGTCTTCACGTTCTCTTCCAGAGACTTTATCTTTTGGTCTGCCTCGTCTTTTTGCGAACTGAGGGCGGATTCACTCTGGGCAAGTTTTGCCTTCTCATCGGCAAGGCTCCTCTGCAATCCATTGGCCTCTTCGGACTTTTTGGCAGCCTCTCTGGTGAGATCGGCTTCTCTCCCTTTAAGTCTGTCGCGCTCTACAGTCAGTCCTGCCACGCTTTCGTCCTTTTTGACCAGTTCACGATTCTTCTTATCCACCTCTGCGATAGCGTATATCCCGAACCCGATAAACGCTATAAGAAGAACTATAGCCGCAACCTTCCACTTCACAGCCCACCCCCTTTCTGAATTAGAGTCAAGCGGAACAGATTCCGCAACCGACTCTGAACACGCTCAAAACACATCACTTCTCCGACCCCGGCGGAGAAGTTTTCAAGTAAGTCTCTTTCACTTTTTTCAGGTTTGCCTCGTTTGCGATGATTTCTGGAGAGTTGAGGTTCGGACCACAGTATTCATATTTCCCTTCTTCCGCGCCCTTCTTGAAGCAGATGATGTAGTCGTTACCGTGGCTTCTGAAGAGGTCTAAAGGTTTTACTTTGCTTGATGCCCCGGGAGGCAGTTCTTCAAACTCAACATCTGCGCCAGTGAAACCACCTTTGAGCACCTCGCTGATATGAAATTTTATTTTGACAAGCGAGCCATCCATACCACTTGTTCCGAATGTGACCACGCCTCCGTGGACGACGAACTGGGCGTCCTGGAAGTATTTGGCGATATCCTCCTCGCCAGCGGACTGGGGCTTTTTGCCCTCAAGCAGCGCGTTAGCCTCTTTTTGCTCCTTCCCGAGAGCGCTCAACTTGCTCTGAATGGATTCCCTGTCCGTTTTATACTTTTCAATGAGCGCTTTTTCCTCGGCAAGTTTCTGTTGCGTCTCGCCTATCTGCTTCCTTATGTCCTCAAGTTGAGTGCTGGCCTGAGTGCGTTCCCTTTCAAGGTCTTCTATCCCGCGCAGCGCCTCCTCGCGCTCCTTCTGTGCAGCCAACTCCTTTTCTGCGATGCGCTCCTTCTCAGACGGTCCTGCGCAGGAAGCAACAATGACAGCAAGAACAAGCACTGATAATCTCCACATATTTTCCCCTTTTCATATACCGAATAGTTTCTTCGCATTCTCAGTTGTAACTCTCGCAATCTCCTCCAGCGGAACGCTGTAAAGGCGCGAGAACTCCTGCGCTATTTCAGGTATGTATGCGGGCTCGCTGCGCTCCCCGCGCCACTTCTGGGGAGCAAGAAACGGGCAATCTGTTTCAAGCATTACGTTCTGATACGGAATTTGCCTGAATTTTGTGCGCAGAGTATCTGCGTTGGAGAAAGTTATCTGACCCGCGCAGGAGACAAGCAGCCCGAGTCCGAAACACCTCTTCGCGACCTCAGGACTGCTTGAGAAGCAGTGCATAACGCCCCGAAGTGGCTTGCCCCTGCCTTCAAGTATCTGAAGCGTCTGGCGTGACGCGTCTCTTGAGTGAATTATCACAGGCTTATCCAATTCCTCCGCCAAATCAAGAAACCTGCGAAACGCCGCTTCCTGAATTTCACGCGGACTCAGGTTTCTGTAAAAGTCCAGCCCAACCTCTCCGACCGCGACAACCTTTTTATCTTTTCCCAGTTCGCGCAGCGCCTCCATAGCGCTGTCCGAGACATCTTTCGCATCGTGCGGATGAATCCCTACCGCAGCCCAGCAACAGTCAAACTCGCGCGAAATCTCAATCACCTTTCTGCTGGACTCAACGGATGTGCCGATATTTACAATCGCGGTCACCCCCGAGGCAAGCGCACGCTCAACCACCTCGTTTACGTCTTTCTCAAATTCCGGAAAATCTAAGTGCGCATGCGTATCAACAAACATAGATGCTCCGACACTCTCTACGCGCGATTATATCAGACAGAAGCACCACTTCAAATTGATTTCGTCCCTAACTGACATATCTCACCGCGTTGCGGAAAACCGCAAAACCATCGCCTTCCTCTTTTATCCCCTTACCACTCCACCCCGGATGCTGATAGCCAAATATGTGCCGCTCCGGATGTGGCATCAGACCCAGAACCCTCCCTGTCGGGTCGCATACCCCCGCAATGTCCAGCACCGAGCCGTTCGGATTTATGGGATACCCGCCAGGGTTTCCATTCTCATCAACGTATTTGAACACTATCTGGTTTGAATTTGCAAGTTTGGTGGCTGTTTGGTCATTTCCTAACACAAACTTTCCCTCCGCATGCGCGACAGGAAAGTATAGCAGCGCCCCCTCCTCAATAAAAACACTTTTCCCAGACACCGCTTTCAGGTGCACCCATCTGTCCTCAAACTTGTTGGAGTCGTTCCACGCCAGTCCCGCTTCCTGTCTGTGGTTTCCCGAAAGGTTCGGCAGAAGACCCAGTTTCGCAAGAACCTGAAAACCGTTGCAGATTCCGATAACTAATTTTCCTCTCTCTAAGAAGCGTCGCAAGTCTTCGTACACCGAGTGTCTTATCTCGTTTGCGAGAACTCTTCCAGCGGCAATATCATCGCCGTAGGAAAATCCTCCGGGAATTGCCAGGATATCGTAGTCTGAAAGCGACACTGTGCATTCCGTAATCCGCTTCACGTGGATGAGGTCGCATTGCGCGCCCGCGCGCGTAAATGCGTAAACAGTCTCTTTATCGCAGTTTGTTCCCGCAGTGCGAAGAACAAGAACCCTCGGTTTCGGCATCGGTCTCCTCTCAGGCGACAGATTATAGTGAATACCCTCTCCCACTGCAAGCGGTCTGCGCATCATTTTTGCCGGTAAAAAAGCGTTCTTTCCCTTTCTACAATCCTGTAAATTGCCGTTTTTAGTAAGTCAGGTGCAAGCCAGAAGTTACGCGATTTTACCCCCTTCCAATTTACAGGATTTTGCTCTGTTGAAAAGCCCTCAAGTCCGGGAACAGTTTTGACGATAAACATAGTAGCAAACCATTCCTTGAGGGGGGAATCAACATGGCT
>Ga0315282_10014830_pt1 | contig 11565 bp, 12 predicted proteins | sample YL17G07_20_MG_FD_203693 | JGI IMG/M metagenome (GOLD analysis project Ga0315282, IMG submission 203693) | Sediment microbial communities from Yellowstone Lake, YNP, Wyoming, USA - YL17G07_20 | ecosystem: Environmental > Aquatic > Freshwater > Lake > Sediment | place: USA: Wyoming | collected...
TTCTGCCGATCCCCGCATCGGCCCCGCATGGTTAAATGTAGAGCACGGCGATTATTGCGGGGTCGGCGGCTATTGTTTCCCCAAAGATATGAGCGCCTTTATAAAGTTTGCCGAGAATTTGGCGGGGAAATTATCCAGCGAAGAGGGGGCAAACAACGCGGGCCTGCTTAAGACATTGAAAAAGGGTACCGAAGTTCTAAAAGCTGTAGTTGCCTATAACAAAGCTATTCTTAAGTGGCAAGGCTTGACAATGGAACATGTTTCACGCCATGATAAGGATGTATTAGTAAATAAACGCAAGCCGATACGTAAAGCGAAATCCTAAGCACGAAACCGGAGCACATAAAACTTTTGTGCTCGGCCGAGCACTCAAGGATTTGAGTGCTCTGGTCCTAAATCCTAAACAATAACTTACATAATTTTTATGAGTGCTAAAACTGATGCAAAAAAAGTTCTGGTAACAGGTGGGGCTGGTTTCATCGGCTCCCACCTCGTGGATGCCCTTGTGGAAGAGGGTTATTCTGTTGTTGTCATTGACAATCTTTCAACGGGCAAGAAATCGCAGGTCAATAAAAAGGCGAAATTTATCAAAGCCGACATCCGAAACCTAAAGAAGATAAAGCCGTATTTTAAGGGAGCCGATTTAGTTTTTCACTTGGCGGCCCGAGCTCGCATCCAGCCGTCTATCAAAGACCCGATATCCACATTTGACCACAATATTATAGGCACCCTTAACGTTTTACTCGCAGCGCGTGACACCGGCGTTAAAAGAGTGGTTTATTCAGCGTCATCTTCTTCTTACGGCGACCAGGATACCACGCCTCTTTATGAGGAGATGACACCTCATTTCAAAAATCCGTATTCTTTGTCAAAGTATGTCGGTGAGGAACTGTGCCGATTGTTCAGTAACCTATATGGTCTAGAAACGGTTTCTTTAAGATACTTCAATGTTTATGGGCCGAGGCAGTTGTTAAACGGCGCCTATGCAACAGTGGTGGGGATTTTTCTCAAACAGTTTAAAGACGGCAAGCCGCTGACGATTGTCGGCGATGGCGGCATTAAGCGTGATTTTACACACATATCTGATGTGGTAAGGGCAAATATTTTAGCCGCTCAATCCGTTAAGGTGGGCAAGGGGGAAGTAATTAACATCGGAACCGGCAAGAATTATTCAATTAACGAAGTTGCCTCAATGGTCCTGACTCCGCCGGAGCGGGGATATGTGCTGCCGGCGAGGGATTTTAATAATCCTCGTTTGACTGGAGGAGTTATCCCCAGTGTTAAACCGGTAACAGTACTAGCTTCGGCCGTGAGAGAAAATAGAGTTGTTTATATACCTCCCCGCCCCGGCGAAACCCGTTGCACTCTTGCCAATACAAGCAAAGCCCGCCAGCTTCTCGGCTGGAAACCGAGCGTTTCTCTGGAAGAAGGACTTGCTATGTTAATGAAATAACCGCAATATTTTTTCATTTCCCATGATAAAAAATCGTACCCCTTCCGCAAAACCCGCCCTTGGCGGGTTTTGCTACGTCCCAATTGTTTTATCAGAAGGAAAATATCGAAAATCTCAATGTATTTGTATCTGCTCGCCCATATAGGGGAAATTAGGGAGAGGTTGCTTAAAACCATGCCCTGCATTGTGTATAATTAGATAGAACTATGAAATATCTTCGGCATCTTTTCTTTGCGGTTATTTTTTTATTTTTAGCGGCATCGGTTAGCGCCGACACGCTGGGCCAGAGCCAGTCGTTTTTCATCAGCCCGCAATACGACGCCCAATCGCGGACCCAAGTCCCGGCCACACTGATGGCTATTTCCGGCCACGCTTATTTTTATGTGGAAGATAACTACTGGGCCGGCATCAGCTCCGACACGCGTAGCCAGGTTCTCAATTGGATTGCTTCGCTTGAGCGGGAGTTTGATAACCGCATATATCCGACAGAAACGCAGTTTTTCGGGTCGGAACCGAACCCGGGAATTGACAACGACCCGCGGCTCACGATTTTACTCTCACCGCTTATTGAAAACGCCGGCGGCTATTTTGATACCGCAAACGGTTATTCCAAATCGCAGGTTCCAAGTTCAAACGTGCGCGAAATGATTTACATCAACATTGCCGCTCTCGGTGACCAGAGAAAAATAAACGCCTTTTTGGCCCACGAATTTCAGCATCTGATCTCTTTTAATCAAAAAGAAAAATTGCGCAATGTCACGGACGACACCTGGCTCAACGAACTAAGGTCGCAGTACGCCGTAGCGTTGCTTGGTTACAACGATGACTTTACCGGCTCTGATTTGGAGAAAAGACTGCAGGCATTTATTGGGAGTCCTTCCGATGGCTTAACAGAGTGGAAAAACCTTCCCGCCGATTATGGTCAGATTAGCTTGTTTGGAGAATATCTTGCCGAGCACTGGTCGCCGCAAGTAATTGCCGATACTCTGAAGATATCTTCGGTCGGAATGACCAGTATAAACGATGCCCTCAAACAAAACGGTTTTTCCGATTCTTTCCCCGACGTTTTTAGCCAATGGATGTCGGCCAACATTTTAAACGATACATCCGTCAATTCAAAATTCGGTTATACCCGGGACGGCTTGAAGACATTCCACATTGCCCCGACAAAAACTTTTGTCAATCTCGGGGACGACATCACTTTTGCCACATCCGATATGGTCAAGGATTGGCAGGGCCGATGGTATGACGTTTCGCAATTCACAAACGGCGGCAAGAGCGTTCTAAAGATAAATTTCTCATCACCCTCGTTGGCCAGTTTTTACGTTTCTTATCTGGTTTTGAAAAACGATGGGAGCCAAACCCTTTCCGTATTTAATCCTGCCATTGGTTCCAGCACTTTGTATATTGGCGATATCGGTACAGATACAAAAAGAGTTATTTTAATGCCGATTAAAAGAGATAAAATTTCCGGATTTACGCCCGATGAAACCGCCACATCGCTTGTCTTATCGGTTGAGAGAATAGCAACTATCCCCGGGGAGGCAGCAACTATGCCCACGCCCTTGCCCTCTTCAACGCCCCTGGCAATCAATACCGTAAATTTTCCGCTGCCGAATATTCCGGACGGCTCGCTGATCAGAGCCGACGGCGATTACAAGGTTTACGTGGTCAACGGCGGCTGGCGCCGGCATATTATCAGTTCAAAAATTTTCAGTTTTTATCCGCAATTCGGTTTTGATAAAGTAAAAGTTGTCTCGTCTTTGGTTCTTGCCCAATATCGGGAGAGCAGCCTTATACGCTATCAAGCCGGTACGAAAGTTTACAGCATGGACGAATCCGGTGGAAAACACTGGCTTGATATATCCGCCGGGCAATTTTCCAATTCCGGCCGCGACTGGGACTCAATATTTGTCGTTAACCTCAATGAGTTGAATTTTTATTCCACAGGCGCTAGTATTGTAAGATAGTTTCTTGAAAATAATGGAGGAGAAATGGCCAAACCTGACTTTATTTGCGCCAATAAGCCGCTGTTTAGGCATTCCACGCTTGGCATTGGCGGCGACGCGGACTTTTTTGCTCTGATAGACAATTTGGACAAACTGGCTGAAGCGGTGGAATTTTCCAGGGACGAAGGATTGGACGTCTTTGTTATCGGCCGGGGATCCAATGTTTTGTTTTCTGACCGGGGTTTCAGGGGGTTGGTTTTGAAGATAGGCGCGAGGAAGATGCACCATTTTATGTTTATGCCCGGCAAAGAATTTTGGGTTGAAGCCGGAGCTTTGGTTTCTACTATTGTTGATTTGGGAACCAAGGTCGGTTTTAGCGGATTTGAAAATTTTGCCGGCCTGCCGGGAACTGTCGGAGGAGCAACTTACGGCAATGCGGGGTGCTTCGGTTCTGAATTTTGGGAGAGAGTGGAGGCGGTGAAATTTTTTGATGGCGGGGATTTTCAGGAATTTAGACCATCAAATCATTCCATACCTTATTCTTATCGTCATAGTGTTTTCAAAAGTCATTCGAATTGGATTATCGTTTCCGCGAGACTGAGAATTGAAGAAGCCGACCCTAAGCAGGTTGCCAAGAGAGTAAAGGAAGTGACAGAGCAAAGAGCGAAAAGACAGCCGGGGGTAAAAAATATCGGCTGCATCTTCAAGAATCCTCTGCGGGATGGCAAAATGGTTTCGGCCGGGAAGTTGATCGACGAGGCCGGTCTTAAGGGATTCAGGGTGGGAGATGCTCTGGTTTCTCACGTTCATGCCAATTTCTTTGAGAATCTCGGGGGAGCGAAGGCAAGCGACTTTTTGGAGTTGATAAAAATTGTTCGGAGCAAAGTTTATTCCAAGTTCGGGATTATGCTTGAAGAAGAAATTGTCAAAGTCGGAGAATTCTGAACCGCCAGTAATGGCGACCTGCCCCGTTGTCGCGTAGCGACTTTACGGGGTTTTTATTTTTTTTGGCTCTAGCGGAGCGACCCCAGCCCCAATTTTGCGAGGTTATTTTTTGGCGAGGCGCTGCCCCGTATAAAACGCTGCGCGTTTTACGGGGTAAACGCCTGACATCTCGGCTCTCGGCCTACTTGCCCCGTAAATCACGGAGTGGTTTATTCGGGGTTCAGCCCTCGCACCTCGCGAAAATTTTCTGAGGTTATTCTTCTTCTTGTATTTTATTTTTTATTCTTCTGCAAAATTGGAGCGGAGTTAGCATTTGTAACCGCACTCGCTCCGCTGCGTGCGGACAAATGCTAAGTTATCCACTTTTTTTCTCTACAAAAAACTTTTTGTGTTATATAATAAGGGTAGAAAAATTTTTGAAAAATATTTGCGGTCAAAAAATTTCTTCTGACAGTTTGGTCGACTGTCACATTAGGAGGGTGAGATAACTAGAAACTAGAAACTAGAAACTAGAAACTAGTTGCTAGTGCGTTGTCTCATTGCTGTTCGTATACAATGGCAAAGAAAAGAACAAGGAAGGGAAAGAAGAAGAGAATATAGTTTCTCTCCCGATTTGTCGGGAAAAATCCCCCTTGACGGGGGGATTTTTTTTGTTTCAAAAAGGTGCTATCATGGATAGTAGTTATGAAGCTGACTCTATACGGCAAAAACCTTGATTTAACCCCCAGTATCAAGGCTTTTGTTGAAGAAAAAATCGGTTCTGTCTCCAAATTTTTGAAGCCGGCAGAGAATAGTTTGGCCGAAGCGCGGATTGAAATTGCCAAGCCCTCAAAACACCACCGGTCCGGCTTTGTCTATTATGCGGAAGTGAATTTAAAGATCGGCAGTCGGCTTTTCAGGGCGGTGGCCGGACACCTGGATTTGCATACTGCCATAGATTTTGCCCGCGATGAGATTGAGAGACAGATTAAAGAGCGCAAAGAAATGAGTCGTGAAGCGCGCAGGACACCAAAGAGTTAGAAAGTAGAAAGTAGAAAATAGAAAGCAGAAGAACAGAAATTTATTCCAGATTCTATTTTCTAGATTCTAGTCATGTTATGGGAATTTTTGATAAGATATTCGGCGACGCCAACAAGAAGGCGATAAAAACAATAGAACCTCTTGTTAAAAGCGTCAACGAGCTCGAATCACAATTCGGGCGTTTTTCGCTTGACCCCCACACCAAACGAGAGCTAGTGCCTGCAGCGCCAAGCGAAGCCGGCTCTCGTTATGGTGTGGGGGTTGACGAATTGAAAGCAAAGACGGAAGAGTTCAAAAAACGTTTAGCTGAAGGGGAATCTTTAGATGATATTTTGCCGGAGGCATTTGCCGCCGTCCGCGAGGCGTCAAAAAGAACTCTGGGCCAGAGGCACTTCGATGTCCAGTTAATCGGCGGTGTTGTTTTGCATCAGGGGAAAATTGCTGAGATGAAAACCGGAGAGGGCAAAACGCTTGTGGCAACTCTACCCGTTTATCTTAATGCTCTTGCCGGCCATGGCGTGCATATCGTTACCGTTAATGATTATCTTTCCCGGCGCGATACCGTGTGGATGGGGCAAATCTATCACGCCCTAGGATTGACAGTTGGCTGTCTGAATCACGAGGCCTCGTATGTTTATGACCCCTCCCATGTGAGCGAAAAGAAGGAAGAAGGATTAGACAAGGAACGGGATACAACAGGGGCATTTAAAGTTGTCCACGAATTTTTGCGGCCAGTCGGCCGGCGCGAGGCCTATGAAGCGGATATAACTTATGGGACAAATAACGAATTCGGCTTTGACTATCTTCGCGACAACATGGCTTACGATCTTAGTCAAATGGTCCAGGCAAAAGGCCACAATTTCGCAATCGTTGACGAGGTTGACTCCATTTTAATAGACGAGGCCCGTACCCCCCTCATTATTTCTGCCCCCGACGCCGAATCCACAAAACTTTACGAAACATTTTCAAAAATCGTCCCGCGTCTGAAAGAGAATGAGGACTACAACGTGGACGAAAAACTAAAAGCGGTGTCCATAACCGAAGGGGGCATAGAAAAGGTTGAAAATATGCTCGGTCTGAAAAATATTTACGAGGAGGGCGGCACGCGCTACGTCCATCATTTAGAACAAGCGCTGAAAGCCCAAATTCTTTTCCACCGCGACAAGGACTATGTCGTGAAAGACGGCGAGATAATAATTGTTGACGAATTCACGGGCCGCTTGATGCCGGGGCGGCGCTGGTCGGAAGGATTACACCAGGCGGTTGAAGCCAAAGAAGAGGTTTTAGTCCAGAAAGAGTCGCGTACCCTGGCGACGATAACCTTCCAGAACTACTTCCGTTTGTATAAAAAACTTGCCGGCATGACCGGTACCGCCCAGACATCAGCTGAGGAATTCCACAAGGTCTACGGCATTGATGTAATATCCGTTCCGACAAACAAGCCGATGATACGCACGGATCTGCCCGACAGGATTTACAAAGTGGAGGAGGGTAAATTCAGGGCGCTGGTGCGCGAGATCAAAGAGCGTCATGAAAAAGGACAGCCGGTACTAGTTGGCACCGTTTCTATCACCAAAAACGAAATATTATCCGCGCTTTTGGGGCGGGAAGGCGTACCTCATAAAGTGTTGAATGCGAAAAACCACGAACAGGAAGGAGAGATCATTGCTCAAGCAGGACGAGCCGGTGCCGTAACGGTAGCGACAAATATGGCCGGACGAGGCGTTGATATAATCCTTGGCGGCAATCCGCCTGATTCCGCCGAGGCGCAAAAAGTAGTGGAGTTTGGCGGGCTGCACGTTATCGGCACGGAAAGACACGAGGCAAGACGCATTGACAATCAGTTGCGCGGCCGTTCGGGCCGGCAAGGCGACCCGGGCTCTTCGCAGTTTTTTGTTTCAACCGAAGACGATTTGGTCAGAGTATTTGGCGGCGACCGTCTAAAGAATCTTATGGAGCGTCTTGGCGTGGGCGATGACGATGTTATTGAGAACCGGCTTGTTTCCCGGGCGATAGAACAAGCCCAGTCCAAAATAGAGGGAAATAATTTTGATATCCGTAAATACGTCTTGGAGTACGACGACGTAATGAACAAGCACAGGACGGCAATTTACAAATTAAGAAGGGAAATTTTGGACGGAGAAAACGTGAAAGAAAAAGTGGCCGATTCCATTTATGAAGAAACGGAAAGAATAATCGGTGCCCATACCTCAACCGAAACGGGGGAGTGGAATATTGAGGAAATCGCCGAAAGCATGAAGGCCATGATTCCCATGGAAGAAGATTTACATCAGAAATTAAGGGAAATTTCCGATTCGCGGGATATCCAGCGGCTTAACGACTTTCTGAAGGAAATTGCCGACAGTGCGTATGCCCAGAGAGAAAAACAAGCGGGGGAAGAGGCCATGCGCAATCTTGAAAGAATGCTTTTTCTGCGCGTGGTTGACGAACTTTGGGTGGACCATTTGGAGCAGATGGAATATCTGCGCGATTCGGTGCGTCTGCGCGCCTACGGCCAGCGCGACCCGCTGGTGGAATATAAAATTGAAGGGCAGAAAATGTTTAATCAACTGCAAGCCGCAATTAATTCCCAGGTTGCTAATCTGATTTTCAAAGTTAGTTTTATCCACCCCCACACCAAACAAGGATCTGCGATAGAATCGCGAGATGAATCTTATTCTCGTTCTGGTGTGGGGGCTCAAATGCAGCAAGAAGCAACCCGCCAAACGCCGTCAGCGCACGGCCCCAAAGTCGGTAGGAACGATCCCTGCCCATGCGGGAGCGGGAAAAAGTACAAGAAGTGTCATGGGAAATGAAAACATGAAATATAACAAATTAGTACGGGACAAAATACCAGAATACATTCGTAAGAAAGGCGGTAATCCGATAACGCATATTGCGGATGATGCCGAGTACTGGCAGAAGCTGAAGGAGAAGCTGATTGAGGAGATGGAAGAGTTCAAAAGGGACGAAAATATCGAGGAATTTGCCGATTTGCTCGAAGTTATAGACGCGATAGCCGATTACAAAAAGTTTGACCGAAACGAAGTAAAAAATGTTAGAGATAAGAAAGCGGAAGAAAGAGGAAAGTTCAAAGATAGGATAATTTTGGACGAATCTTAACCTGCATGACATTTTCAATATTTCGACCAATTCGGCATGTTCATGAATAGGAAAATGGCTTAAAATATAGAAAATCCATGCAGTCGGTTATTGAAAAAGTAACACTGCCACGGAAAAAATGTATAAAAAGCAAGCGTAGCGAAGCCCCGTAGTGAACCGAGCTTGTCGAGGTTCTACTACTGGGGTGTCATGGAAAATAAATATGAATTTTGAAAATCCAATAAAACAAAATATACCGGACGAAAAAGAAGAAAAGATCCAAAAACTTGAGCGTGACTTAAAAATAGAAAGGGCAGGGAGGAAAAATATCTATCAAATTGCAAGATTCGCGCAAATGTTAAGATTGAGAGGAAAAGAGATAGATTTATCCGACCAAGAAAAAGAGGAATTATTAATTAAATTAGAAAATGCAAGAAAGGGAGAGGGTGGAATAAAAACTGTGCAGGGGCAGGAAGTGCCGCAAGGCTACGAAATAGCAAGGTGGCTGATGTTGGCAAGAATATTAAGCGTTGAAAAAGCTAATTTGAGCGAAGATGATAAATCCAAAATACTAGAAGCAGCCTTTGAACTAAAAAAACAAAAGAATTTTATTCATCTAGCCAGTCTTATAAAAACCGCCGAGATTTTGGGAATAAATATAGGGTTAGAGGACTTGGCAGACGATGATAAAAGAAGGGCAGAAGAAGAGTTCAAGAAAATGTAATATTTTGCAATGGTAGTAAATTCAAAAAGTGCTGTGGAAAAATAAAATGAAAAATATCATTCTCAAATTCTTAAGAATTTGAGAATGTATCAAACAATCAACGCAGAGATAAGTTTAAAAAATATCGCGGGAAATAGAATATGGAACACTTAGCAATAATGAGAAAATCTTGGGGATTGACTCAAAAAATTCTGAGCGGCCAGAAGAAGATTGAGTCGCGATGGTATAAGATAAAATATAAACCTTGGGACGGGATTAAAGCAGGAGAGACGGTTTATTTTAAAGATTCAGGAGGGCCAGTCAGGATAAAAGCCGAGATTAGCAAAGTTATACAATTTGCTGATTTGACCCCAAAGAGAGTAAAAGAGATATTAGATGAATACGGCAAAGACGACGGCATAGAGCCGGAAAAGATTCCCGAATTTTTTGAGAGATTTAAAAACAAGAAATACTGCATGCTTATATTCCTAAAAAACCCCGTTGAGATAGAGCCGTTTGATATTGATAAAACAGGATTTGGAGCAATGTCGGCATGGATTACGGTTGACAATATTTCCAAGATTAAGAAATAATCTCTGCAGCCGATTATTAAAGGTCAAGAAATACCGTGGCAAATAAAATGAAAAATATTATTCTCATATTCTCAAGAATTTGAGAATATGATATGCTAAACGTATGAGCGGAAATCGCTTTTATCCAAGGCCAAAACAAAAACGCGGGAGTCCGGCCCATGGGCATTCTCCAAAAACAGCTAAACAGCTGGAGCGCCATTTAAAAGGCGTGGCCAATCATCGACGGATTGAAATCCTTTTTCTGATTGCCCGTGAGGAGGGAATAAGTGTAGAGGGGATTTCCGGCAACTTACGTTGTAATTTCAAAACCATATCCGAACATATTCGCCGTCTTAATCAAGCAGGCTTAGTAGAGAAGAATTATGAGGGCCATTACATGAAACACAGACTTACACCCTATGGCCGCACTTTTATCACTTTTCTGACATCATTCTCAAATTCTTAAGAATTTGAGAATGAAAATAATGATGAAGTAGCAAAAGCTTTATGAAAATATGAAAAGTAAAGCCAAAATGATTACTTTGAAGTTCAGGGTAGCAAATCAAGATATTTTTGACGCGATAAAGACCGGGGGAAAGAAGGTGGAAACAAGAGCTGCGACGGAAAGATATAGGAGAATCGTGGCGGGCGATAAAGTAATATTGATTTGCGGCAAGAATAAATTTGAGAAGCGGGTTCGTAAGATACGAACTTTCAAAACAATTGCTGCTTTGCTGAAAAAGTATAGCATAAAATCAATAAATCCGGCCGTGAAATCGGCGGAAGAGTTAAGGCGACTGTATTACAGTTTTCCCGGTTATCGCGAAAAAATTAAAAAATTCGGCCTAATTGCCTTAGAATTTAAATAAATCGCTAAACAACGGACCAATGGACCAATTGGAAATTCTAAAAAAGAATATTGCCAATCAGAATCTGGTAAAGCATTGCCTGGCCGTTAAGGCGATTATGGAGGAATTGGCAGAACATTTTGGGGAGAGCAAAGAAAAATGGGGCACGGCCGGTTTGCTTCACGATATTGATTATGAGAAAACAAAAGATAACCCGTCCCAACATTCGCTAATCGGCGCTCAAATGCTGGAGGAGCTTGGCTTTGATAAAGATATTTGCCAAGCGGTCAAGACGCATAACGAAGCCCACGGGATAAAACCCGAGACTCCAATGGAAAAAGCCCTGTTTGTTTCCGATCCGCTAACCGGATTGATCGTGGCAGCCACGTTGGTCCTGCCGTCCAAAAAAATCTCTGATTTGAGCGTTGAAAATATTTTAAACCGTTTCGGCGAAAAATCCTTTGCCCGCGGTGCTAATCGCGAGATTATCAAGAAATGCGAGGAACTTTTGAATTTGAACTTAGCCGACTTCATCGCAATCGGCCTGCGGGCCATGCAAAAGATTTCCGGTGAATTAGGATTGTAAAAATCTATGTTAAGTTTTAAACTTCCTGAAAACGATTCTAAATACGAGTGGACAAACCATGTAAAAGACAAAATGGTCTATTATGGGATTTCCTCGTCTTTAATAAAAAGAATCGCCCGGTTCCCGAAGCGGAAAGAAGAAGGCATCGCTCCCGGGACGACCGCCGTAATGCAGCCCCGAGGCAGCGGGAAAACGTCCCAAGAGATATGGGTGATGTATAAGGAACTCGGCCGCAGGCCGAGTTCCAAATCCCAAATCCCAAATCCCAATTTCCAAACAAAGAAAAGAATCATTTCTGCATGGCGATATCCAGGTATCAGTCCGGTCGGCAAAAAAATCCCGATTCCGGACGAGATTTTACAGGAACTGGAAAGTGTCCTATAGTTA
>Ga0315282_10014834_pt1 | contig 11562 bp, 11 predicted proteins | sample YL17G07_20_MG_FD_203693 | JGI IMG/M metagenome (GOLD analysis project Ga0315282, IMG submission 203693) | Sediment microbial communities from Yellowstone Lake, YNP, Wyoming, USA - YL17G07_20 | ecosystem: Environmental > Aquatic > Freshwater > Lake > Sediment | place: USA: Wyoming | collected...
TCATTTCCTCTTTCCCCTGGCGTTTATCTGTTTAAAGATTACAGAAACCGGGTTATTTATGTTGGCCGAGCGACTTATTTAAGAAAAAGAATTGCTAACTACTTCAGCAAACGCGTTGATTCAAAAACAGCCCAAATGGTCAGCGAAGCGAAGAAACTGGACTTTGTCAAAACAGACAACCTAATAGACGCTGTTATCCTGGAAGCCAATTTAATAAAGAAACACTGGCCAAAATACAATATTCGCGAAAAAGACAACCGATCTTTCATTTATATTGTCATACCTAAAAAGGAATGGAGCTATCCCATCGTGGTCCGCGGCCAGCAGTTAAATAAATACTTGTCCGCCGTAGCCTCGGCGAAGGCGGACCCGCCGCAAGAAGCGCATATTTTTGGACCATTCAAAAGCTTTGCTTTGGCAAAAAATCTATTATTGCTTTTGAGGAAAATATTTCCCTGGAGCACCTGTTCACCCCGTAGTGAGATTTCTCTACTGCGGGGCAAACTGAACCAGCGCCGGCCCTGCTTTTATCAGCAAATCGGCCTGTGCCCGGGAAAATGCACTGGCGAGATCAACGCAAAAGAATATCAAAAAATCATAAATAACCTAATCCTCCTTTTCAAAGGCAAAAAAGACATAATCAAAAGAATATTGCGGAAAGAAAAACCTGAAAAACTGAAATATTTAAAGCGCCTTGATGATTCTATTCTGATTACCGCCTCAAATTCCGATGAATCTAAACCTATTGGCAGAATTGAGGGTTATGACATATCTCACTTTGCTGGGCGGGAAACAGTCGGCTCAATGGTTGTTTTCCAAGACAATGAATTTGATAAAACCCAATACCGCCTTTTTAAAATCCGCACCGCCAGGCCTAATGATGACTTGGAAGCAATTGAAGAAACGATCAGCCGCCGTTTAAAACACAATGAATGGAAATATCCAGGTTTGATTTTAATTGACGGCGGCAAAACACAGGTTAGAACCGTAGAGAAAGTTTTAAAAGGGCATAGATTAAATATTCCGGTTGCAGGCATTGCAAAACCGCCACGTGTATCCTCCATAAATTCACTTTCATCTCGTCATCCTGAACAAAGTGAAGGATCTCATAGGCATAGATGGGATTCTTCGCCTTTGGCTCAGAATGACAGCTATAGAGATAAACTCGTCTTCGGTAAAATGCAAAAATCCCTCAAAGACCTCATTTCCCTCTCCTTCCCCCAGCTCCTCAAAAAGCGCACAGATTCGCCAATTCGTTGAGAAAAAAACTATTAAAAAAATCCATAAAGACGCTACCCTAAAACCATCACAAATTTCAGGAAGCTAACAGGATGTTGCCTTACATAATTATGGCAACGATCTTTCTAAAGAATTAAGCAATCCAAAGCCTTTCAAAGGCTTCGGATTGCTTTCCGTGCTTTGAAAAATGATTGACTCGCGTAAAAAATTGATGTAGTTTTAAGGCAACTACCTTATTGGAGGACAACATGCAAAATCCGCAAGCATTTTGTTTTTCCTGGCCGCAAACTGCTGTCTTTTCCTTAATCATTTTATCCATTGGCATACTCATCGGCTTCTTGGCCGGGAAAAAATGGTGGATAAAGGAAGGCAAAGGGCAGCTGTGGGAAACCATCCTTCAACATATGCCCCAGGAAAAAATTGTTTCCGGCGCTGGTATAAGCGCCATCCGGGGCGTCCTCAGATTTACGGCCGAATGGATGCCACTATCCAGGAAAAGACGCGTCCGCGATAAACTGAAAGGCATTCGCTTCATTAGCTACAAAGACGCTGATATGTATCGGTTGTAAATCCCTTTCTGTTTAACAAAAGCCGAACTTGCCGGCTAAATAAACGCTACCCGCCGTAATGGCGGTTTTTTATTTGGGAATTAAGGTTTATAATATTTATAGACTACTTCTGGAGAAACAAAAATGAAAACAATTGTTCTTGTGGGACTGGCATGTTTGATAACCGGGCTTGTTATCGGCAGATGGTGGCAGAGAAAACAGATCTTTAAAAAAATCATTCCCGAAGACTGGCAGCGTTTTGCCGTAAAAGGGAAAAATTGCCTGATGATGTTTAAAGGGCATTTGTTAATCCGTTCTTTTGGCAAAAAAATAGAAAAGGTAGAATTCACAAAACGTATCGCCTAACCGCCGCCCGGCGGTTTTTTTGCCTAAATTATCTGAACCTATAATTCAGCCACAATTTAGAACACCCTCTAAAATTCCACACTGTAGGATAAAAAAGGATATTTTTTATCTCAAATAACGCAGTATTGCGCAAAAAGCCGAAAATCCCGCCAAAAGGCGGGATTTAAATCTTGATTCATAAATCGTAAATCATAATTCTTAAATCTATCTAAGATAATACGGAAATCTCTTTGTTAATTCCTTAACTTTTCTTGCTGCTTCTTTTTTAATTTTTACGCTATTTATATTTTTTATCACTTGAGAAATAATTTGCCCGATTATTTTCATCTCTTTTTCCTTCATTCCTCTCGTGGTCAAAGCCGGTGTGCCTAATCTAATACCAGAAGGATCAATCGCGCCGCGCTTATCAAAAGGAATTAAATTTTTGTTGATGGAAATTCCAACTTCTTCTAAAACAATCTGCGCCTGCCGCCCGCCAACTTTGGTTTTGGAAATATCAACTAAAACTAAATGATTATCTGTGCCGTTAGAAATTAAATCAAATTCCTCGTCTAATAACGTTTGCGCCAAAGCTTTGGCGTTTTTGACAATCTGCTGCTGGTATTTAATAAATTTAGTCTCCATCGCCTCTTTAAAGCATACTGCTTTAGCAGCAATCACATTTTCCAAGGGCCCGCCCTGCAAGCCGGGAAATACAGCAAAATCTATTTTTTGCGCTAAATTCCTTCTTCTTTTTGCTGATTCATCGCTTGAACTCTGCTGTTTTGCGCCTTGTTTATGCGACAACGGAAAACATAATCCATCCAGCAAATCATCTGTCTTAGATAAAATTAATCCGCCCCTTGGCCCGCGCAATGTTTTATGCGTGGTGGTTGTCACAATATCTGAATGCGGAAACGGATGCGGATGGACTCCGCCAGCAACCAAGCCCGCAATATGCGCAATATCAGACATTAAATACGCCCCAACTTTATCCGCGATCTCGCGAAATTTCTTAAAATCAATAATTCTAGGATAAGCAGAAGCTCCGCAAATAATCATTTTGGGTTTTATTTCTTTTGCTTTTGCCTCAACTTCATTATAATCAATCACGCCCGTGTCTTGACGCACGCCATAATGGAAAAAATTATAATACTGGCCGGAAAAATTAACTTTATCCCCGTGCGACAAATGCCCGCCTTGGTCTATCCGCATCGCTAAAACCTTGTCCCTAGGTTTTAAAATAGCCAGATAAGCAGCTTGGTTGGCTTGCGAACCAGAATGCGGCTGGACATTAGCATGCTCGGCCTGAAACAGCTTTTTTGCGCGCTCCACAGCCAACTGTTCAACATTGTCCACAAATTCATTGCCAGAATAATATCGCTTAAAGGGCAAACCCTCGGAATACTTATTACTCAAACAAGTTCCCATCACTTCTAGAACCGCTCTCGAGGCCATATTCTCCGAAGCAATCATCATTAATTGTTTCTCCTGCCGCTTCTCTTCCTTCTGAACCAATTTATAAATCTGCAAATCGGTTTTCTTAAGATTTTTCATATCGCTACTAAATTATTTATTGCTCAAATAGTTCTCAATTATTTCAATATCTTTTTGGTCTTTTTCTTTATTGCGCATTTTTTTCCATTTCAATACTTCTTTAAGCCTTACAAATGCCAATCCGTCTATAATTTCCGCATTTTTTATTAATTCTTCGGTGTCCCACCCCGTTCCCCAATCATACAACATCTCCATATCGCCGCTTGATAAATACTCCGTTCCATCAGCAAAAATTCCCTGCTTCCATTCCTCATTATCCCTATATTTATCAAATATCTTTTTAGGAACAATAAAATCAATATCACTGCTCTCTCTTAATCCCCTGATTGCCATTGGTCCACTGCCAAAAATTGCATATCCGCCGATAGGCAAATCTAATTCTCTAAATTTATCAAACAGCTCTTGGTTCATGATAATTTTGAATTTTGACTTGCAATTTTGACTTTTGATTTTTGCTTTTTAATTTTTTCTTATACTTGTTTTTCGCGTTTTTTCGCCGCTACCCGGCCGCCTTGCCATTGACCGCGATAAAGATTAGTTTTGCCCTTAACCTGAAAAAACATAGCATGCGCCACGCGCGCGCCCAGTTCAATTTCTACTGCACATTTGCCCTGATTGCCAATACCGAAAGTCAATTCTCCGCAATAACCAGGCGAACAAGTGGCAGTATAAAGCGTCATCCCTGAACGGAAAAGCGTTGTCCGCGAGGTGAATAAAATTAAAATATCTTTTGGCGTGTTTACTTTCTCAATTGTCTTCATCAGATAATAAGTTCCTGGCCTAAAAACAAACTTTTTCTTCTTGTCTGGATCAAATTTAGCGACCAATTTAACATCTGGCGTCTTTCTTTCATCAATGCCCAAAAAGCTTTTCTTGCCCAGAAACTCATAAATCTCACCTAGGCGCAAATCAAAACCAGCGCCTTCGGGGTTGGTCAATTCCCTTTCCGACAAATTCTCCACCAATTTCTTAGTTTTAACTAATTTTAACAATTGATCAACGCCCAAAATCATAATTCATATAACATGTAACATGAAACATATAACAATCATCAGCGAAGCTTGTTACGTGCTCATCTATTATATGTTAGCTGTTAATTAATCCATCAAATACTGCTGGGCCTTTTTTAGCAATTCTTTTCTGTATCTTTTTCCAGTTTCTGTTTTCCATCTTTCCTCCGGCCTTTCTTTTTCAAAATATTCGTCTAAAAACCTTTGGCAATCTGCTTTGTTAAAACTTGGCTTTACTTCCAGCCAATTTATTTGCGCCAATCCGTCCGCCTCAAATACCAGTTGCCTATTATGAGTTTCTAAATTATCGTGTTTATCATGGTTTAGGACAAAAAAAGTAATCTCCTTAATCTCATCTTCTGAGTAATCTCCTATTTTTCTTAATATTTTGTCGCCAAAAGCAGCTCCCTTTTCAGCATGTTTCATTTTAATGCCCATATATTGTTTAAAACTATATCCTGCTTCCAATTCCGGATAACCTATATCGTGCAAATACATAGCTGAAACTAAAATTTTTTCGTTGCCTCCTTCTTTTTCTACGAGTCGCTTCATCCACTTAGCAGAATCAATAGTATGAGGAATATCCCAATTCGGCTTTCCTTTTTCAAGCAAAGAAATTACTTCTTGTTTAAGTTTTTCTTCGGTAGTAGAAGAAAGTTTCATTAATGAGTATTAATTTTCTTTAATTTTTCCTGAAACCTGTTTTCCAAATCCTGATGCATTGTTTGATGAAATGTCTCATCATAATCGCGAACCAGCGCTTTGATAGTGCCGCAGGCTTTTTCTTCAAGGCAAAAGCCAGCGACTTGACATTTAACTGCCATGTTTTTGGCTACATAATCCATCTTGTTTTTTCCTAAAAGCTTTTTAATCATAGCCATTTCCTTCAAGGTTTCCCGTTGCAATTCTTCTTCAACGGTTGAGCAAGTTCGCAAAGGGTAATAACCGGCAATAAGGTTAAACAGATTATAGTCCTGTAAAACATCAATCTTCAGCCCGCGCGGCATAACAAATATCGCGTCGCGCGGCATAACTTTGAGGCTGATTAATTTTTTATAGGTTTCAAGAGAATCCAGAGCCCTCTCCAGCCACTTGCGTAGCAAATTATCGTTGGCACGAATTGTCGGTGGTATAGAATAGACAGCAGATAATTCATCAATAATCTTGGCGCTGATTTTCTTCCACTCGTCATGCCAAACTTGTTTCGGCATCTCTTTAGATCCTGAACCAAGTTCAGGATGACAAAAAGAAAGAATCTGTTTGCGGTATTTGCCAAAAACTTTAGCCGCCCTGTCCGCGCAATAATAGACGGATTCAGCCACCATAGGCACAGTCCTGTGGCGTTTTTTATCGCCCCAAACCCTCCAAGAAACAGTTGAAAGCATTTTAATGCTAACCGCGGGATTATAATCGCGGGCAATATGCTGACGCTCCAGCAAAATATCGTACCATCGGCTTTCAATTTTCTTTTTATTACGCGCCACCTGCTTAAGTTTCCTGTTAAGTCCGCTCAATCTTTTTTTAAGCCCGTCTGTATGATTAAAATCATAAGAAATAATTTCAGAAACAGCCCTTCGCTTCTTGTTTCCAATTAAATCGCGAACAAAATTAGAATTTTTTGGATTTTTAAAAATATGCGGATAAGGATAGGTATTGCGCGGAGCAACTTGGCGCGTGGCATAAAGAAAATCAACGCCATAGGTTTTTAACTGCTCCTCAATTTTTTTCAAAAGCATGCCAATCTCTTCTGGCAGCCAATCTTTTTCCAATTCCCATTCCCGTTTCAAGGTTATAATAGACTCCAAAGGAAACTGGATAATTCCGGTTCCATAAATTCCGTATTGAAGCGTTTTGCTTGTTTCGTCTTTTTTGACTTTTCTTTCCAATAAATAATTAAAAAAATCTATGTTTCTTTCGGAGCATTTTTGATAGATTTTTTTCGCTTGCGCGTTCTTTAAAACAGTAGTCGGGTAGACGATATCTTCTTTAGTTGTGTCTGTACGACGGCCTGATGCCATCAAAGCAGAACCAAAAATCATGCCGGTTAAAGCAGAATCATAAAACTTGCTGGCTTCATAGGAAAAACACAAGGTCGGTGTCGTGGCGATTGAAGCATGACCCTTCAATGAAGATTTTCTCATTATCCGCTGGATTTTTTTCTCAAAATCCTGGCCTTTCTCTATGCTTTCCTTATGCAAATGCTGGACCGACTTACCCTTAAACGTCAAAAGAGAAGATAAAGAGACAATTTCCTGGGGCGACAAAACTCCTGTCTTATCTGAAAGAACAGGAGTTATTCCTAAAAAAGTTACTTTGAGATCCTTAGTAGTTCGCATACAACCGACCCTAATATCCGAATAGATCCGAATTAGGAACGCAGAGCGTTCCGATGGCTTTACCATCAAGCCGAATAAATTTTTCGGGTCATTCGGGTGTAGATTCGGGTCATTCGGGTCGCTTATCGAAACTCCCTATCAATCTTGCTGGCTTCAGCTGACTTTTGCTTTTTGTATTTGCTGTCTTTCTTTTCAGTATACGGCCTTTCTGATTTTGAAGATAGAGTTTCAAAAGTCATGGCGCAAATGCGCATACCAGCGTAAAGCACAACCGGCATAATGTTTAAATTGCCAAGCTCCATAACCGCCTTGCCATTCCAGCCCGGGTCAAATCTGGCGGCTGTTGAATGCACAACAATGCCTAGGCGGCCAAGCGAGCTTCTGCCGTCCAAACGCCCCATAATGTCATCATCAAGCCATATCTTTTCTTTAGTAACGGCAACAACAAAATCGCGAGGCTGGAGGATAAACGGATGGTTATCGCGGATAACAACTTCATCCATAACCTCTTCAATATTAATAGCCCGCTTTAAGTCAATAAAAGGATATTGGCTGGGCCTAAAGACCTTAAACGAATTGCCCAAATGCAAATCAAGCGAGCAAGGGCCCAGCCCTTCTTTAAAATTCGGCTTAGGAGAAATCTTTATTCTACCGTCTTTAATATATTTTATTATATCGCGGTCGGAAAGTATCAAAAAAGTTAAAAACTTAAAATGAAAAAGTAAAAACGACAAGGAAAAATTAGAAATTATATTTGGCGGATGTTTTTACTTTTTATTTGTCGTTTTCTATTTTTAGTTTTTCCTTTTTACTTCTCTATCTCTATGCCCATACTCCTCGCTGTTCCTTCCACTATACGCATCGCGCCCTCAACATCATTAGCATTTAAATCTATCATTTTCTTCTCAGCAATTTCCTTAATCTGCGATTTGGTTACCTTGCCAACCTTATCTTTATGCGGCTGGCCAGAACCTTTTTCAATTCCCGCTGCCTTCCTCAATAAATCAGAAGCAGGCGGGGTTTTCAGCTTAAAATCATATGTCCGGTCTTCGTAAATTGTAACTTCAACCGGAATGATGCTGCCCATCTTATCTTTGGTTGCATCATTAAAACGCGAGCAAAACTCGCCCAGATTAAGCCCGTGCGGGCCCAGAGCAGTTCCAACCGGAGGAGCCGGAGTTGCTTGCCCAGCTTGTATTTGAATTTTTACGATTGTTTTTATTGCCTTAGCCATTTATACCATGCGACGCGGATGACGCGGATAAAACATGCGGATAACGCGGATAAAATCCCATCTGTGTCATCCGGGTGTTATCTGTGTATCGGTGTCGCTTTTTAAATCTTCTTCACCTGCAAAAAGTCCAGTTCAACAGGAGTTTCTCTGCCAAACATGGTTACCAAAACTTTAACCCGGCCTTTTTCTTCGTCAATTTCCGAAACCTTGCCGTCAAAATCCTTAAAAGGGCCGTCAGTTATCTTAACCGCATCGCCTGGAGAAAAATCAATTTTATATTTCGGTTCTTCAACCCCCATCCGCTTTTGCAGGTTTTTGATTTCGTCCAAAGAAACAGGAATAGGAATCGTTCCCGAACCGACGAAGCCAGTTACTCGAGGCGTATTACGCACCACATACCAGGAATCATCAGTCACCACCATCTCAACTAAAACATAACCCGGATAAACTTTTTCTTCAACAATTTTCCTTTTCCCGCTTTTTATTTTTATTTTCTTTTCTGTTGGCACAATCACATTAAAAATTTTATCTTCCATGCCAAAAGACTCGATCCTTTGCTTCAGGTTTCGCGCAACAGCTTCTTCATACCCGGAATAAGTATGAATAACATACCAATTTCTTCCTCGTGATACTTGTTTCGCCATTTAATATCGCTAATCAATGCTAATCTCAACGAATATTCGCTAATATCTTATTATTCGTGATTAATTCGCGGAAATTCGCGCCTTATTCGCGATTATTTTATTATAAATCTTTCCAACCCCAAAGAAAACAAATAATCCAAGCCGCCCAAAAAAGCCGCCACAGCTATGGAAACGCCAATAACAATCAGAGTATACTTTATAGTATCTTGTCTGCTTGGCCAAGTGACTTTCCTCATCTCTTGGCGCACTTCTTTCAAAAATTTTACTAACCTGTCAAAAATATTCATATTTTTATCTCTTAAATCGCAAATCTTAATTCTATCTAAAAACCCCTCGCGGGGTTCTTTTTTTTATATTCTAAAGATAACCCCAGAAATATTTTTTGTCAATAATTTCATCCTGCTATGAACCTATAATACCACGCGCGCCAAATCGCGGTCAACGCGACCAAAAACCGCCTCCCGACACTTTCCGTCAAATAATTTATCCACACCATATTCAGAATTCGGAAGACAGTCCTTGTAATTAGTCCGAGGACTGTCCTTGCACGATTAACTTTAAAAACAAAAAACAGAAGCCGCAAATGGCTCCTGCCTTCATTATTAAATCATAAATCGTAAATCGTATTTGATTATCTGTATTATCTATCCGGGTCATCCGGGTGTAATCCGCGTATCAGTGTCGCGTTTAAATATCAATATTCCTCGCCTTCTTGGCATGGGTCTGGATAAAGCGCTTGCGCGGGGCAACTTCGTCTCCCATTAAAATATCAAACATTTTATCCGCCTCTTTGGCGTCATTAATGGTAATTTGTTTCATCACCCGATTTCCAGGATCCATGGTTGTTTCCCAAAGCTGGCTCGGATTCATCTCCCCCAACCCTTTATACCTTTGAATATTAACGCCTTCGTTTTTAAGGCCTTTAACAATCTTATCTTTTTCCGAATCGCTGTAAGCATATTGAATTTCTTTCCCCTTCTGAATCCTATATAAGGGCGGCTGGGCAACATAAAGATATCCCTTCTCAATCAGCTCGGGGAAATAACGGAAAAACAAGGTCATTAATAAAGTCCTGATATGAGACCCATCAACATCAGCATCAACTGCCAAAATAATTCTGTGATACCGCAATTTTTCAATATTAAATGATTCGGCAATAGCAGTTCCCAGCGCGATTATTATCGCTTTGATTTCTTTTGAGCCTAGCATTTTATCTGTTCTGGCTTTTTCCACATTTAAAATCTTGCCCCGCAAAGGCAAAATCGCCTGAAAGTGACGATCTCTGGCTTGTTTGCAAGACCCGCCCGCGCTATCCCCTTCAACAATAAATAATTCCGAATTTTCCGGATCGCGATTAGAGCAATCAGCCAATTTGCCGGGCAAAGCCAAGCCCTCGAGTAACCCTCTCCTAATTACAGTTTCGCGCGCGGCTTTGGCAGCTTGCCTGGCTTTAGCTGCCAAAAGGCATTTTTCCAAAATAGACCGCGCTTCAACAGGATGCTTTTCAAGATATTCCTGCAAACCTTCAGCAACAACCGCCTCAACAGCAGTGCGGGCTTCGGGATTCCCTAATTTAGCTTTGGTTTGGCCTTCAAATTGCGGTTCTTTCAGCTTAAGGCTAATAATGGCTGTCAATCCTTCCCGGACATCATCACCGGTCAGATTTTCATCAGAATCTTTTAAGAAGCCGTTCTTTCTAGCATGGTCATTTAAAGTTCTGGTCAGGGCAGTCCTAAAACCTGTTAAGTGCATACCGCCTTCGCCCGTATGGATATTATTGGCAAAGCTTATCTCATAGCCCGAGATATCATTGGTATATTGGAAAGCTGATTCAACAAATACGCCTTCGTATTCTTTGCCAACATAAAAAATTTCATTATGCCTTGTCTCTTCCCCTCTGTTCAGATATTTAATATAAGAAATTATTCCGCCTTCAAAATGGAAAGTGTAGGAACGCTCCAGTTTATTGCGCAGATCTTTAATGATAATCGTTATGCCTTTGGTTAAATATGCTTGCTGGCGCAAATGCCCTAAAATTTTATCCCAGTCAAATTTTATTTCTTTAAAAATACTTGGGTCCGGGCTAAAGGTTATAATTGTTCCGGTTTCCTGGCATTTCCCGGACTTCTTGACATTTGCCTTTGGCTTTCCCTGTTTATATTCCTGAATATATAAATAACCATTGCGGCAGACTTCGGCTTTTGCCCAAATACTCAAGGCATTAACAACGGAAACTCCAACTCCGTGCAGCCCGCCGGCAACTTTATAGCTCTGGCCGCCGAATTTTCCTCCGGCATGAAGCGTGCACATAACTGTTTCCAAGGCTGATTTCTTGGTCTGGGGATGGATGTCAACTGGAATGCCGCGGCCATTGTCCTGAACTTTAACCTGATTATCAGGCAGTAAGGTTACTGTCATCTTGTCGCCAAATCCGGCCATAAATTCATCCAAGCAGTTATCAGCCACTTCCCAAACCAAATGGTGCAAGCCTTCGCCGCCGGTTGAACCAATATACATACCCGGCCTTTTGCGCACAGGCTCAAGACCTTCTAAAACATAAATATCCTTAGCTTCATAGGAAACATTATTTCCATTGTTGTTGCCATTTGCCACAGCTTTTTTGTCTTCTTTTGTTTTTTTTGCTTTTTT
>Ga0315282_10014835_pt1 | contig 11562 bp, 8 predicted proteins | sample YL17G07_20_MG_FD_203693 | JGI IMG/M metagenome (GOLD analysis project Ga0315282, IMG submission 203693) | Sediment microbial communities from Yellowstone Lake, YNP, Wyoming, USA - YL17G07_20 | ecosystem: Environmental > Aquatic > Freshwater > Lake > Sediment | place: USA: Wyoming | collected...
GGACTCCTTCCCTGGGTGATAGGAAGAAGTCTATGCGATAGGAAAAACACATATCGATGTTTTTACGGTTTTTCACATAGCGATGTGCTTACGGAAACCCCTTAGGAAATAGCAATGTCTGTAGACATATTAGATGTTAAAACTAAAAACGATGTTAAAAAGATTACAAGGAATTCCCTTATCTACATTTTTTCTGATTTATTAACACGGATTATCTCCTTTTTATTGATTCCAATCTATACTGCAAAGTTAGCACCCTTTGAATATGGAATTCTAGGCACGATGACCTCCTTGATATCAATCTTGGGAGTACTTGGCACCCTGGGATTTCCAGGGATCGTAGCACTTATCTATCATCATGCTCAATCGAAAGATGACCGAGAACAAGAGCTTTGGACCATTTTTTTATTAAATGTTATTGTATCTGTAATATTTGCTAGTGTTGCCTTGATTTTTGGAAAGGGGCTTTTTGAGCATTTTTTTCGTAATATTCCGTTTTATCCATATGGGTTATTAGCCATTACAATTGCATGCTCGTCCGGGTGGATTCAAATACCCATTATGTCGTTCCGTGCAGCTGAAAAACCCTTACCTTTTGCCATAATTTCATTGATCGGTTTTGTGCTCACCACTTCAATTATATTATCTTTGGTTCTTTGCTTTAATCTAGGAGTAAGAGGGGTTTTCTGGGGAACGTTCCTCGGAAATGGGATCTTAGCTTTGTTTTCTCCCATAATAATGAAAAGCTATGGCCGAATCAGATTTAAACCGATACTTATTACTAAATTCACCGTTCTATCTCTGCCATTAATCCCACATTCGCTATTCACTTGGGTATATGGTCTCTCAGATAAATTTATCCTTCAGCGATTTGTGCCTCTAAAAGAAGTCGGTTTATACACACTTGCCTACCAGTTCGGCATAGGTCTCTCGATATTGGGAGGTGCTATTAATAACGCTTGGGCTCCATTTGTGCTAAAAGCACAAAAAGAAGATAAGCCTGAAGAACGATTTGCTATTCTCTCTAAATACCTAGCCATAATTTTCATGGCAATGACACTGGGAACACTATTTTTAGGGACTGACGTAATTAAATATATTCTTGATAATCGATACGAACCAGCCGTTCGATTGATCCCTTGGATCGTTCTCGGTTATGGATTAGTTCTGCTTTATTTCATACCGATGAATTTCGTCTATTCCACAGGGAAAACCCATTTCATGTTCTTAGTATCAGGCTCAGCCGCAGTTGTAAATCTAATAGGAAATTTATTGATCATACCTACTATGGGAAGCTATGGTGCTGCTTTAATGACATTTATCACTTTTTGTATTTCCTTAGCAGCTTCTACTATTTTAATGATATTATTATGTCCCCAAAATCTCCCCTGGCTTAAATTTGCAAAGATTCTTGCTTTTGCTATTATTTGTGCGATTATTGGCATCAAAATAAGTATGCACAATTTATACTTAGATATAGCGCTCCATTTTGCAATTATTTTAAGCTATCCGTTTGTACTTTGTATGGCCGGAGTTATTACAAAAACAGAAATCACAGATACAATTTCTCTATTTTATCGAAGACTATTACGTTTAATACATTTTCATACATGAGATTTTCAAAACTTCAGGACGCTAAGCTTTATCTTTTTGACACGACAAATGATTTCGTTTGCAATCACGCTAGTAATGCAATCCGCGTTGCCCTTGAAGATGAACTCATTAGCGACGCCGCCGGTAATTTTTCACCCTTGGGAGGACAACCTTTATCGCAAGGGAAAGCAATTTTACAGGCTCATCGGCTTTACCAAGAAGCTTTAAAAAAGATTCCGAAGGAATCAGAGGAAATTCTTTGGTGGGAAATACTTGCGCCCCAGATTATCCTTTATTTTGTCAGTAAGATATTGCGATCACAGGATATTTATGCGCGAATCCAGGAGAAAGGTCAAAGAAAAATCGTCATAAGATCAACGAATAAAATCATCGCAGCGTTCGCCAAAGATCATATGACGGACAGAAAAGATAAAATCGGCAAAATGGAGCGGGGGAATGCGCGAAAGAGCTTCTTTAAAAATATATTTTCATATCTTTTGGCTAGTTACAGATGTTTAAAAATATGGTCGCCATCACTTTCCGTATTTTCAAAATCAAACAGCTGCGACGTTCTTATATGGTGTCAAAATAAGGTTCACGAAGCAACCGGTTTTGCCGTAGCTGATGTCTTAAAACAAAAAGGGAAAAAAGCAGCCTGCCTTGTAAATAGAAATGTCAAAAATCAATACGCATGGCAAATCGACACATTTAGAAATCTCGCGTGGCTTAAAAATATTTTTTTCATGATTCCTGAACTGAGGAGAGTTTTAGGACATATGGCCCGGCAACTTCTCGATCAGTCTTATTTTCCATCTAAATTACCAAAAACGAAGAATCTGGAGATACTTCTAAAAGAAACTCTGTGGCACTGGTATATACCACAGGCCGCGGATGCGTGGGTTGTATCTGGAATTATTCTTGATCACTTGAAGCCGAGTATTGTCTTAATCCAAGATATAGCTGATTTTCGGACACGCGCTCTGGCAATCCAGGCCCATCAAAGAAAAATACCCGTTATCCATCACCAATTTGGCAGCAGCGGAGCTTGCTCAATCGAATGGAGATGGGATTGTGTTGATGTCCACAGCGTTTGGGGAAAATGGAGCGAGGAGATCGCTTTGCAATATGGGGTCGAAGCAAGCAAAATTCATATTGCCGGCACTCCGCGTATGGCTGAAAGCGACAATCAGACAAACGGCAAACTTTCAAATAAAAAAAAAGTGCTCTTTCCTTTGGTGCCCTCGAGCCCTCTGAAATTCGGCAATGGAGGAGCCATTACCCAAGGTGAATGCAAAGAGATTCTTAGGATTTTATTTAAATGGGCCGAGAAATTGAGTGATAAGGTGGAACTTCTTTTGAAACCCAGGCCGCTGAGTGATGATTCCTGGTATCTTTCAGTGCTTCCCGAAGCGCCTAAAAATATTTTTGTTCTGCCTGCGGATAGAGCCATAACGAAAATACTCGAGGACGTTGATGCGGTTATAACAACACATTCGACAGTAGCAATAGATGCGATTTTGGCCGAAAAACCATTAATTATCATAAGTCTTCCTTCCTTGCTTTCAAGCTATCCATTCGCAAAACAAGGTGTTGCTATGGAAATATCTTCTGAAAAAGAATTAACATCTACAATGGAACGGATCCTCTGGGATCCCCTGGTCCAACAGATCATGAAAGAGCGACAGCGCCTTTGCCGTGTATATCTTGTCGCTTTTCAAGGAAGAGACAGCGCCATAAATATTGCAGAACTTATCCTGAATAAATTGCAGAGATTTATCTAATGTTCTTGTAGGCATAATTCCGAAGGTGAATTATAAATAAAGCAAATCGTGTTGATCCCATGTTTGCGGGAATAAAGTCGCTCCTATGATCAATGTGAAAAGAAATATTTCAGTTTATGAAAAAGCAATTCGCCAACCTTTTGTAATGACTTTAAACTCAAAAGGTGCCCCACGGTTGTTGCGATGGGCAGTCATTTTTATTGTTTTTGGTGTTACTTTTCCAATCTACGGGACGCCTAACATTATGGGTATAGCACGCCTAACTTTTTTCAGGCTAGGACTTATAGTTCTTTTAATCAGTATTTCTTCTTATCATATTAAACTGCACTCAGTTCTTAGTGATCGGTGCATTAAATTACTGGTATTGCTTCTAGCTATCCGTTTTTTATCCCTCTTAATCAGTCCAGCTTTCAAGGATGGAATTCAACAGTTAGAGTGGTACTTTGAAGGAGTTATATGCCTTATTTTCCTTTCATCTGCTATATGCCGCTGGCCAGCCCTAAGAGATTTCTTATTCACTAAAATTGTTCAATTTGGCTTTGTGGCAGCACTGTTAATGGTTTTTCAATTTGTGCTTCTTAATAGAGGAATACTTTGGGCGCTACCCTTATCAACAACAGCTTGGGGACGTGGCAATGACCCGACCAACTGGTACCCACTCGGCGTAAGTTACCGAATTCTAGGCCCGTTTTTTGATGCAAATATGAGTGGCAGCTTCATGGTATTGTTTATATGTCTTATTCTGCCCTTATTATTAAGCACGAAAAAAGGGAGATTGAAAGCAGCTATTATCGCGCTTATTGCCTTTATAAGTATCAATGCTTCCGGATCGCGACAATCGCTAGTAACATTGGGCATTATATTATTATTCAACATAATAATTATTCGGCATAAACGGTCACTAGCGACTCTTTTATTGATTGCCTTAATGACAATAACGATCTCCTTCGCGCTATATAGCGTATCGTTCAGAGAGTTAATGGAAAATCGAAATCCATATGAAGGCAATGCCATCACTCGTCTAGTCAACGTATTTCGTACAAGTTCTTTTTTATCAGGCGCAGGAAGAGGTGATTATATCAAGCGATTGTTACATTCTATAGATTGGGGTTCGGCAATTTTATTGGGCTCCGGAGAGGGCTCTGGCGATTGGGCTGCTCATAATGCTTATCTAATCGTACTGCAAGAGAACGGGTTGTGGGCAACTCTATGTTTATTGTTTTTCAGCCTATTAATGTTTGCAAAGACACTAAAAAATGCCGCAATATCAATGAAAGTAAGGCAGCCTGATTATTTAGCAATAGCGGCATCTTCGATTGTACTAGCCTGGATTTTTTTAATTACTATGAACTGGGCTCAACTTAATCAGTCATTCCCTTGGGTATTTCTATCCTTAGCCTTTACTTCATTTAAACTCAATGCTCTCCGCTATGCGAGATCAAATCAACCTCCAAATATTCAGGATATTCCACATCTCAATGTTCAATCCGAAGAGGGATCCTCTATAAAGTCCTTGGAGCGCTGATCTGGCAAGTACGGAAACGTACTCCCTAAGAATCGCCAGTAATCCTCGTTTTCAGATTCTAAGTTTACTCGAATATTCTTTTCATCATTGCCGCAGGCTGTAAAAACAATATCTTGAATAAAAAACATACAATAGTCATATTATGCCACCAGGGAATGGGCGACACCCTTATGGCGGTGCCTTTATTGCGGAACTGCGATGCCAATCTCTCGGCGGAAGATCAAATGATCGTGCTCGTGAAGTCGCGGTTGGAAGTCGAAGTAATGAAGGCTGTACCATGGAGCACTAATGTTGAAGTGTGGACGACTGAACGGGGTGATGCCAAGAACAACATAAAGCTTTTCCAGACTGCATTTAATTTGCGGGCAAAGCGTCCAAGTGTATTCTTGGCACCTCTTCTTGTCGATCGCCTTAGAAATGCAATTTGGACGCGATTGATTAATGCTCCAATCTCAGTGGGACCGACTGGGAAGTGGTCCAGCATGGCGTTCACACGGTCATTGCAAAATGAACCTGGTATGCACAAAGTAGAATATTTTGTTCGGTTTGGGGTTGCCGCGGGCTTCCCTGAAGTAAGCAATCCAGATGTCAGACTGCCGGTTTCCTCAGAATCACAATTTCAGGCCCGATCCAAGATACCAGGCTGGAATCCCGATCAGCGTTGGATTGCTCTAGGCCCTGGATCAGGACGATTTGAGGCTTTTAAGCGCTGGCCACCAAGTCACTTTAAAATTTTAGCGAGAATGCTTCTGCAACATTCAGCTCAAATCCGTATAGCTCTGTTCGGCAGCCTTAGAGAACGAGAACTCCTGGAGTCAATACTTCAAGGAGCGGACTTCGATGTTAGCCGATGCTTTCTTTATGCGAGTGATGATTTCCATCGGGCGCTCGCTCTGCTTACCCAGTGCCATTGCATGGTTGCAGGTTGTGCTGGTCTCTTGCATATGGCCGCTGCCGCGGGCATTCCAGTTGTCGGGCTTTACGGCCCTTCAAATCCAGGTTTTGAGGGGGCTTATAGTAAATGTCACTATCCAGTTCGCTTTGGTCTTGAATGCTCTCCATGCTATCGCACAGGCTTTATATATGGCTGTGGGGAACCTCTTTGTATGACCTTAATTAAGCCCGAAATGGTGTTTGAGGCAGTAATCCACATGTTGGAAGGATCAAAGCCTCCCCCTCTCCCATGGACACCAGTAACTCGAGCTACCCGTGCCTCCTGGCCCTTTGTAGACGATTCCATAAAATCTGTTAAAAGGCATAAATTTTTAAGAAATAAATCGGAAGGTAATTTTAAATATTTACCATAAAAAAGGACAGTTGAAATGAGGCAAATTTATGAAGAGTACTTTTCCTAGTTTTTCAAACTGCAATATTGTTGTTGTCGGTGACGTCATACTTGATTCTTACATTATGGGTGAAGTCAGGAGACTCTCACCCGAAGCTCCAGTTCCTGTTGTAAAAGTCAAGAAAAAAACAACTACCTTGGGCGGAGCAGGAAACGTTGCTTTGAATCTAATCGGGTTAGGATGCAAAGTCACTTTAATGAGCATTCGTGGAGATGATCCCCCGGGAGAAAGAGTTTCCACAATTCTTAAGCAAAATGGGATACGAGATGATCTTTTTATAGACTCATCCCACCTAACAACAACTAAAACTCGAATCATTGGACAAGGACAACAATTGCTTCGCTTGGACGAGGAAGAAATTTGGAAAGATTCAGAAACGTTCGGTAGTCAATTTCTAACCCAATTTAATAAAGAGCTAGAAGGAACGGACGTTGTTATTCTTTCGGATTATAATAAAGGTGTCCTAAATGGTGTAATACCAAGAGAGGCTATTTATAGGTGCAGGGCGAAGCATATTCCAGTTTTTGTAGATCCAAAAAGAAAGAAATGGGAACGCTACCAAAAAGCAACCTGCATCACTCCTAATATATCAGAGATTGAAGAGATTACAGGATCAACAATTGAAAACGACGAAGATGTGCTGGTAGAAGTTGCTCGCTCCTTAAGAAAGCGATATGAATTTGATTGGCTTCTAGCAACACGAGGGCCCAAAGGGATGTGTTTGGTTGGCCCTGACGGCCCTCCTCTTTTTATTAAGGCTGCGGCGCGGGAAGTCTATGATGTCTCCGGAGCTGGAGATACGGTAATTGCCACGCTTGCAGCGGGTATAGCAGCTGGCCTGCCCTTTCCTAAGGCCGCAGAGCTTTCCAATTTAGCAGCGGGTATTGTGGTTGGAAAACTAGGAGCTCAGCCAATAAGTTTAGCTGAACTTGATGCTGCATGGCGGATAAACGAGTCAGGAATTATAGGATTAAATAAAGGCAAAATTACTACTTTGGATGCAGCTCAGCTTCAAGTGAAAGCGTGGCAAGCAGTAGGAGAAAAGGTCATTTTCACCCATGGATGTTTTGACCTACTTCATCCTGGGCACATCTACATCCTTAATCAGGCAAAAGAACTAGGGGATCGTTTGGTTGTAGGATTAAACTCTGATGCGACCGCTAAACGCCTCAAAGGTCCAAACAGACCCATATTGCCTGAAAAAGACAGAGCAAATATATTATCTGCTCTAGACAGTGTTGATTTGATTGTATTTTTTCAAGAAGAAACTCCCTTATCATTGATCAAAGCTTTGGAGCCTGACATCTTAGCAAAGGAGGCTAGCGGCGGAATTGAAGAACTTGATTATCGAGTAATTGTCGAGTCCTACGGGGGGAAAGTGTGCTTAATCCCCTCATTAGAGGGATATCGCACGAATAAAATAATAAGAAATATTTTGCCATAAATCCCGAAAGTAAATTTATGAGAATTACCAGTAGTCATCGCTTTCAGATTCTAAATTTACCTGAGTATTCCTTATTTCTTCGATATATAAACAAAGAATACAAACCCTATAAAGATGAATTCTATGGAGAAAAAGATAAATTACTTTTCAAATATCCTTTTTTCACCAGAGTGAATGCTAAGAGATGTTATTTAACTTTGAAATATTTTAGCATTTACTTCCCGAAGAAAGGATCAAGAATAATTGATATCGGGGGGTATCCTGGGACCATACTTAAATTAATAAGAAAATATAGTAATCTAAACTCTTTATTGTTATATCAATGTGGTCTTTATGATGATCCAGCTTTTTTAAACGAAATGGAACATTATAATATTAATGTCTTACCTTCAGTTGATATTGATCCGCCTGTACATTATCAAAAAGTATTAGAGTCAAAACACAATTTTAATATTAATTTGGACAATGAAACTGTGGATTTTGTTATTGCCACTGAGATAATTGAGCACCTTGTTTATCCTTTACATTTACTGGCCGAAGCGAATCGAATTCTTAAGCCAGGGGGCCGTCTTCTTATTACAACACCCAACATAGCTAAGAGTTCAGCTTGGGTTCGAGTCCTTCTGGGAAAGTCAAATCTCGACCCGCTTGAGAAGACACAAATATGTATGCGTGGTAATTGGCGTGGGCATGTCCGTTTATATTCTAATGAGGAACTGGTTACTTTGTTACAGATTCAAAAGTTTGGCATATTGAAAATAAAAGCTTTCAATGATGACTACTACTGGATGATTAGATCTAGTTTACTTAGGAAAACAGATTTTTTAATTAGAGTCTGTATTGAATTCTTTTTGCCCTGGACAAAGCCAGGATTATTGGTTATTGCAGAAAAGAACTCATGAGGATCTTAAATATGACGATCCTAAATATTTTCGTAGGTAATAAACATTAAGGGGAAATATATGCCTTCTTTAAAGATGAAAGCAGCAATTCTTGAGAAACTAAACGCTCCCTTAGTGATTGATAAGCTTGAAGTCCCAGATTTGGAATGTGGACAGGTTTTGGTCCAAGTACATCGCAGCGGTATTTGTGGAGCGCAATTGGGCGAGATAGCTGGCATAAAAGGTGAAGATAAGTACCTCCCGCATTTGCTCGGTCATGAAGGTGGTGGCGCAGTTGTTGACATCGGTCCCGGTGTTACTCACGTTAAAAAGGGGGACCACGTTGTAATGCACTGGCGAAAAGGAGTGGGTATTGAATCTCGATTTCCAAAATACCGCCGAGACAGAGGAGTTGTTGGTGCCGGATGGATTACTACATTCAATGAATACGCTGTCGTATCCGAGAACAGGCTAACGCCTATACAAAATGACATCCCTTTTGAAATCGCAGCTCTGATGGGATGTGCCGTCACGACCGCATTTGGATTAATTAACAATGAAGCGCAAGTAAAAATTGGGCAGTCCATAGCTGTGATCGGGTGCGGGGGCGTTGGCCTAAATATTGTCCAAGGGGCAGCAATGGTCTCGGCCAATCCGATTATTGCTATTGATATATATGATCGCAAATTGAAGATGGCAATGGGATTCGGCGCTACTCATTTAATCAACTCTACCAAAGCTGATATCAAAGACGAAATTCATAAGATTGTGGGGCCAAAGGGTGTTGATGTATTTATTGAATGCACAGGGAAGGTGGAGCTAATAGAAAAGGCTTACGAGCTTACCGCCCCCAAGGGACGAACAATTATGGTCGGTCAACCTCGTCACGATCAGAACCTGACTATACATTCTATGCTGAAGCATTTTAGCGGCAAAGTTTTAACTGACAGCGCGGGTGGGCAGACGAACCCCACTGAGGATATCCCCCGATACTTGAATCTTTATCGCCGAGGGACGCTAAAACTCGATAATTTGGTGACGCACCGGTATTCGCTTGCAGAGATTAATACTGCTCTCGATATAATCCGGCATGGAGACGCTGGGCGGTGTATGTTAGTGATCACATAGCGACACATAACGGGATTAACGATTAAGCTTGACAATATCAGCATATTTTATTAGACATAACGTTTATCTTAATTTCTTAATTAGCCAAAAGTAACATAATCGAACGAGGAGACAATTAAATGGAGAAAAAATTAATATTGAATGCTTATACCCAAATGCTGCGAATCCGTTTAACTGAAGAACGTTTAGCTAAGGAATATATAGAAAAAAATATAAGGAGTTTTGTTCACTTTTATGTGGGACAAGAAGCCGTCGCCGTAGGGATTTGTATGAACCTCTCTCAAGATGATTATGTTTTTGGAAATCACAGATCACATGGACATTATCTCGCCAAAGGTGGAAATCTAAATAAATTGATTGCCGAACTTTTTGGCAAATCTACAGGATGTGCAGGAGGAAGAGGAGGCTCTATGCACATTATTGATAAGAGTGCGGGCTTTATGGGTTCTATCTCTATTCTTGCAAGTGTTGTCCCCATAGCAGTTGGGGCTGCATTTGCTGCCAAAAAGCAGGGAAAGAACAAAAAATGCGTAGTATTTTTAGGCGATGGTGCCTCTGAAGAAGGCATTTTCTATGAAAGTGTAAATTTTGCGAGCTTATTTAAAATTCCAATACTATTTGTAGTGGAAAATAATTTGTATGCTGTCATGAGTGACAAAAGCGTTCGCCGCTCGGAATCGTTTGATTTTTCCAAGGTAATAAATGGGCTTGGTGCAAATTATTATAAATCAGATGGCAACAATTTTTTTGATGTGTATAATACAACAAAAATTGCTTTAAAAGAAATGTTTGAAACAATGAAACCGAGCGTTATCGAGTCCGTGACATTCAGACACATGTGTCACAGCGGCCCTGTATTCGATGATGAAATCGGCTATAGAATACAAGATGATTGGGATACTCGCATAAAAAGTTGTCCATTAAGAAATCTCAAAGATAATATTATTACAATGGGAATTGCCAGTCCAGATACTCTTAATAAAATAGAAGAAAAAATACAATACGAAATAGATGATGCATTTCGTTTTGCTTATGAAAGTCCCTTTCCTAAACCGGAAGATATTATGGAAGGAGTGTATAATGAGTAGGGCACTGACATATACTCAAGCAATAAAAGAAGCAACCGATCAGTGTATGGAGCGCGACAAGTCAATATTTATCATAGGATTAGGTGTAACATATCCAAATGGCGCAGATGGAACGACAAAAGGTTTAGTTGACAAATACCCCGATAGGGTTTTTGATATGCCTTGCTCAGAAAATGCGGCAACAGGACTTTGTATTGGAGCTGCTCTTACAGGAATGCGCCCAGTATTAGTCCATGGAAGAGTTGAATTTGCATTGTTTGGTTTCGATCAAATTGTAACTCAAGCGGCAAAATGGAATTATATGTTTGGTGGAGGGAATCCACTTCCATTAGTAATTAGAGCGGCTGTTGGTCGACAATGGGGAAACGGTCCTCAGCACACTCAAGTTCTTCATGCAATTTTCGGCCATATCCCTGGATTAAAAGCTGTTATACCATCAACCCCAAGTTCTGCCAAAGGATTGCTCATCTCTAGTATATTAGATAATAATCCCGTCATATTTTTAGAGCATAGGTGGCTCTATAACGTTACAGAAACCGTCTCTTCAGAATTTTATACCCAACCTCTTGATAGGTGTAAAATCATAAAGCCGGGCAAAGATGTTACAATTGTTGCAAATTCTGATACATTAATTGACGTTATTAGATGCATTAAAACATTAGAATATTATAGTATTGACCCTGAAATAATCGATTTAGTCTCAGTAAATCCTATTGATTATAAAACCATTATTTCATCCGTTAATAAAACTGGCAGACTCATTGTTGCGGATGTTG
>Ga0315282_10014836_pt1 | contig 11562 bp, 10 predicted proteins | sample YL17G07_20_MG_FD_203693 | JGI IMG/M metagenome (GOLD analysis project Ga0315282, IMG submission 203693) | Sediment microbial communities from Yellowstone Lake, YNP, Wyoming, USA - YL17G07_20 | ecosystem: Environmental > Aquatic > Freshwater > Lake > Sediment | place: USA: Wyoming | collected...
TGGTAACACCAGGCAATGCCAGCAACACGGACGCAAACCAAATGGTGTCTGTGCCCGCAGGAAAAATCTTATAGAGTAAAAGGGAGACTCCAAAAAGAGCAATCATCGCAAACCCCAGGAAAACCCCGACCACCTTCACCGTGACGTGAATACCCCTTCCCAGCGTGCCAACTGCATATTCCCTGAGTACATTCGCCGCCAAAATGGCAACAAAAGGCAATATAGGAAGCAAATAATAAGGGCGTCTCGACCCCGAGAGAGTAAAGAAGAGGAAGATGGCGCCGAAAAGAATTAAAGCTTCTGGGATTTGAGATACGCGACGGCGAGCCACCTGCAAGCAGCGTATCAGGGCAGCCGGCAATACTAACGACCATGGTGCGGCTAAGTAAAATATTTTGACAAAGTATGTATAGAAGGGATCTTTATGATCGTATAGTCCAAAGAACCTCAAAACATTCTCGCGCCAAACCATATGTAGAGGTTCCCATGTGGCATAACGAATACTGGCTGCTGCTGGCAGGGCAAGGAATACGGTGATAGAAACCAAGCCGGCGGTGACCAAGATTCTTAAAGGCGGTATCCATAACCATTCCTTTTTTATCATAGACAGAAGCAGGATGGAGAAAACGGGCACGGCATAGAGGACAGGCCCTTTCATATTGGCGCCAAGAGCCATCATGATACTTAATACATAGACCCATGTATGCCTATTGTCAGATTTGTGCTTAAAAAAATACCACAGGCAAAGGAGAATCATTGCGGCATTGGTCATTTCCACTTGAGCATTTCGTCCCCAAAATACAAAAGCATAGGATGTCACGAGGACCCCAACGGATACCAGAGCGGTTTGTTCGTCGTACCATCTCTTGGCCAGATCACGGGTTAGAAGAAGCATGACCACAGCCCAGACCACTGAGGGAAACCTGGCCGTGAACTCGCTAACGTCTCCGTCGATATACGATAATGGCAAGATCTGCCAATAGGATAATAAAGGTTTATCCCAGTAGTCACGAATGCCTAGAACCGGGGAAAGAAGATCACCAGATCGTAGCATGGAACGAGCGATGAGGGCCCAGCGTCCTTCTGAACCCCACAGTGGAGGCAGACCCAAATTGGCGGATAATATTAATATAGCAAAACCTAAAAGAAGATAGAAAAAGGATTTCGTGCTTACGAATTCCTTAAGAACCGCCATCACTGGTGGCTTCCACCTGCTGCTTTTCTTATAGTGTTCTTTGAGCCAGATCATTCAGGGTTATTTTCAATGCATTTGATGAACCATCCTAAAAGACTGATCGCTTTAAACATCTCAGGAGCTATTCGAGTAGACACAAATCCCAGCCTCCTTTCCATATTTCTTTTTTTGTAATATAAGACTGTATCCCTTCGATCGGAGATTGGAAAGAAGTTGGTTATCGTCGCACAGGGAATCAATCACCAAGGTTGTTCCTGGCAGATCTTCAAACTTTCCCAGCAACAAATCCTGCTCATTCAGTACGGGTATCCTTTTCCCAAGGTAGAAGAATGATGCGCCTCGGGTGGTCTCGGAAGGGTTGACTAAATAGATCGGGCTATCAGTCCGTTGACTTGACACTGCCTCGAATACAGCTCGAAGGCTCTCCTTCCTTTCTGAAGGGATAATAAATAGCAGGTGGGCTCCGATGATGACCAAGAACATGACAAGCAGGCCGTAGAGTTCTCGGCGTTTCAATCCGGGAAATTTCTCTCGAATACGGTCCCATCCAATGGCTGCAAGTAGTGCAAAGGGGGGATAGATCGGCCCGAGGTAGAGGGTACGTTTGGCAGAGGCGAGAGAGAGTCCGACAAAGACGATCAAGGACCAAACAAGAGCAAACCGGAGAAGAGTGCCGTGGGGCAGTGGTTCTTTCGAGTGGGTAGGTCCCCATCGGTACCACAATAAAACAAGTAGCAGAAGAGTCCAAGGCATAGGAGTAAGGAAGACGCGAGTGAAATAATAGTAGAAGGGCTTTGCATGATCAGCCGAAGGAGAAAGAAAACGCCAGAGACTTTGTCGAATCACCTCTTTAATAATGTCAAGCCCTTCGAACCGCCAAACGCCGACAACCCAGAGCAAGACCGGTAGAAGGAATAGAAGAAATTCTGGTCTCAGAAGGAGTTTTATGATGGCCGTAAGATCCTTTTTTATGATCAAGAATACCACAACCGTGCCAAGGGGTATAGCCGCCCCGATGATCCCCTTGGAAAGGAAAGCCCCGGCCATTCCCAGGTAGAACAGTGCAATAAAGAGAACCCTTTTACCCCCCACCTTACCCTCCCCCTCAAGGGGGGAGGGTAAGGGTGAGGGTGATGCATTGTAACCGGCCACAAAGCCGTACAAACTAAGTGTTATAAAAAAGAGAAGCGCTGGATCTACCCTGAAATGCCGGTGGTAGGAGATAAAAGCCGGCATCGTCGACAGGATAAATCCCGCCATCAGCCCGATTCGCTCTCCGGCCAGTTCTTTCCCAATGAGAAATGTGATGAGGACCGTTCCTGTTCCCAGGAGTATGATGGGTAGCAAGGCGAGAAAGTCCGGTGGCTTTTCACTCATCGAAAGGGTGAGAGCAATGGGCCAATATCCCAATGGAGGATATTCGAGAAAATCCTCTCCATTGAGTCGGGGAATCAGATAGTTCGATGTGACTGCCATTTCTCTGGCAATCCCCGCTACCCTCGGTGAATCGCGGCCTGAAAGCTCAAGGTTCCAAATGGAGAGGATTTGTAAGGCCAGAGTGAAGATAAGAAGGACGAGCCATGCCCGGGAGGGCTTCTTTCCAAAATCTTCGAAAAACGACTGCAACCATACTCGGTCCTTCAACATAACTTATCTTTCTCTCTTTACGTTTAAATTCTCATTTTCCCTCTTTCCTTCATTCGAAGAGAATCCAGTTTAATCTGGTATGTCACCTGTTAGACACAAATACCATATCTCTGCTCCCTACGCCTCTCCGTGTGATCAGGTTGAGAGAAAGATCGGTGTATTTCCTGATCAGTCTCTCATAATCATCATATTCAACAAGGCAGAACACTTTCTCTTTTGAATGGAAGAGATCGATGATCTCTTTCTCATTTTCAATTTCTAAAATGGGGACGATCCCTGAATAGAAATTAAATTGAGAGGTTAAAGCAGATCCGGAGTCTCCGTATATAATCAGTTTTCCACCAGTCTTCATCGTCTGCACGATCTCCTGTGAAACGAAGCGGGCAGATTTGTAGGGATTGACCAGCGGAAAGATCACACGGGTCGTATAAAAGAAAGCAATGGCCATCGTAGCTACAATCAGGATAAAGACAATGGATTTATATCTCAGACGATGGGCAAAAGATAGAAGAATGGCCGAAGCCACGGGGAGAAAGATAAATGGGAGAATACTCCAACGGGGAACATGGGATAAATACTCCACTGCTGTCCCTGCTCCTTTAATAATCATTTTCAATATTTTTGGAGCAGAAGACCCTATTGAGAAATTGGCTACGATAGGGACTGCGTATAGGAATACCCCCATCAAAAGAAAAATGATAATTAAGAGGTAGACTGGGAGCGTGATCCATGCCTCTCCAACAGAAAACCGGCCGGAACGTGAGAGATAGTCATCCCAGAATCTCCCTACCATCAACGATGCCGCCGGGTATAACGGGAGAAGATAAATTGCCCGTTTTCCTTTGGAAAAACTGAAGAAAAGGAAAATCGATGCAAACCAGACGAGGAGAAAGAGAAATTCTTTTGAGATTATTTCTTTTCTTTTTGAAAGACCATAAACGAGGGCTCCCGGAAGAAAGAGGAACCAGGGCAGAAAGTCAACAGGGAAATTGGCGAAATAATAGTAGATGGGCCGGACATGGCTTGATCCTTTTACAAAGCGATCGAGGGTATGATGAAGCAGTGTCTCGTTGATGAAGTTTTGTCCCCCTTTCAATACAGCGGGAAGATACCAGGATAGGACAATCATAAAAAATAGGACCATTCCTGTCAGAAGCCTCATCCTCTTTATTGTCTTCCAGTCCTTCTGAAAGAGGAGATAGGCCAAACTGACTAAAAGAGGAAGGATAAAACCCACCGGCCCCTTCGCCAGAGTGGCGAATGCCATACCGATATAAAACCCATAGATGGACAGTCCCCTGTTATCCCTCTTCTCACCCTCTTCCACCTTGTTAGATTGATACCATTGCAAGAAGAAAAGGAGTGAAGCTGTTGTAAAGAAAGTAAGGGTGGCATCGATATTTGCCCGGATGGAAAGATAGGCGAATTCAAAACTTGTAGTCAGAATCAGCGCCGAGAGAAATCCTGTTCGTAAGCCATAGAGCTTTTTCCCAAGAAAGAAAGTGAGAAGCGCCGTGAGGGTGCCAAAAAAAGCGGAAGGAAACCTCGCAGAGAAAGATGTCAACCCTTGCCAGAGATAAGAAGAAAAGGCAATCAACCAGAAAAAGAGTGGAGGTTTATCCTCATATGTTTTTCCATTAACATGCATAAGAACCCAATCCCCACCATCCACCATCTCCCTGGCTACCTGGGCATAACGCGGTTCATCCGGATTCCAGAGGTCCCAGCGCCCCACTCCAAGTATAAAAAGTAGTGAGCAGAAAACCAGGAGGATGAGGACCTGAAGCCAAGGCTTTGGGAATAATTGCCTGAACTTTAGATAATTTTTTTCAGAAATAATTTCAGATTTTAAAACAGACATTATCCTCTCCTCACGTTTTACTCAATCGTGACCACTTTATTTTTTTATTTTCATCCGACATTTCTTTTTAGGAAATTACGAAGAAAACAAATCCATTACAGAAAATTGTAATTAAAAAAGGGAGCTTATTTTTGCTAACCAAACAATTCAGGACTCTTGATCGGAGAACCCCTATCATCGAAAGTGAATCATGCCTCTATGACTTCCTTGATAATATAGGGTAATAATATAAACAGACCGGGAAGCTCGACCAATACTGTCTGATACAAATATTCATTTATCAATCCCGTATTTTTTAGACCCGGCCATTCAGGGAACCATCGAGGGCCCCTCATTAAATATTTGCGATACGCATCTCCATACTTTTCTAAAAGATGTTCTTCCTCATAACGGATGACGATGGAGTAGGCCCCGATGCACCAAACAATAGTAATCGGAATCATCCACAGAAGTTCTGAGGCAATGGTCGCACCCACACACATGATACTATTGCCGATGTAAAGAGGGTTCCTTACAAATTCATAAGGCCCTGTAGTTGTCAATTGTTTATGACCTTTCAGACGGTAGCGCAGGTGCTGTTGTGCCCAGATGCGGAGAGCTATTCCCACTAAAACAATGCTTACTCCAAGAGTCCAGATGACCCCATCAGCTTCTATTTCGTAGAAATGGCTGAAAAATGCAAAAAACAACGGTGGGCAGGCTAAAAAATTTCTAAAACGATAAACCCAATGGGGTAATGCCATCTGAAATCTTCCTTCTTCCCTATAATTTAGAATATAAATATCGAACGAAATGCTGCTCCTATCCCCTCATCTGCTCATCAATTTAATGAGAAGAACTTCCCACCATAAATCCTTTAAAAATTTATTGATATATTACATAAGAATGATTAAACGGAGATTAAATTTAAATGAAGATTTCTTAACCCTCGCCACCAGTTCTTTTGAGGAGTTGAGGCCAGAATTTATAAGGTTAGATTACCCAATTTTGGGAGAAGGGGCAAAAAATTAAGCCTGTCTAACATTTCTATCGCCTCTTAAATAAACAGATACGGTGGTTCCATATCCCGATTTGCTCTTTATCTCTATCCTACCTCCATGCAATTTTGCTATCTCATCACAGATGCTCAGACCCAATCCGACACCACCGGCCTCTTTTGAACGGGATTTATCCACCCGATAAAAACGGTCAAACACCCTTTCTAAATCTTCTTCGGGTATGCCAATACCTGTATCCTTTATTTCCGTTACTAAAAAATCTTTCCCTTTCCTGAAGGCAATATCTATCCTTCCTTCGGGGACATTATATTTTATGGCATTGTCTATGATATTCACAAATAACTCTAATAATGCTTCACGGTCTCCCTGGACCGTATATTTCTCGCCTGTCAGGGTATTTATGCTGATTCCTTTTTGTTCAGCAACAGGGCTCAGTAGTTTTACCGACTCATAGATGATTTTGCGCAGGTCTATATCTTCCATCTTAAGCTCAAATTTGTCAGTGCCCAAACGCGCCAGAGTAAGGAGCTTCTGGACTATTTCTGACATCAACTTTGAAGCTTCCAGTATGGTTGTTAGGACGTTCTTATATTCTTCCGCGGGCCTTTCCCTTCTCAATATGATCTCACTCTGGCTTAATATAACCGACAAAGGAGTTCTAAGTTCATGGGAGGCATCAGAGATAAATTGTTTCTGACGATTAAATGACCTCTCCAGTCGGTCAAAGGTACGGTTAAAGGAGGAGGTCAGGACTTTTAATTCCTCCGGAATATTTTCTGAGGTTACCCTTTCTGAGAGGTTTGATTCCGAAATCCTGTCTATGGCCTGTGAGATCTCTTTTACCGGGGTAAGTGCCTTTCTTGCAATTAAGAAACCACCTGATGAAGAAATGATCATGATACCAAGGACGGAAAGGGAAAGGACAATCCTGTAAGTCTTCAGGAGGTTCATTTGGTCACTTATGCCCTCGGCACATTGGATAATGAGACCGGACCCCTTGATTGCATGTTGGTCCTCCGCAGGAACATAGAAATTAACCATCCTCACAATTTTTCCTTTGAACTGGATAGTTTGGAAGATTGTCTCTCCCGCATGAGCAGAAAATGGAAGTTCTAAGTTTCCAACCGATTCGGATTTCTCTACGAGAGTTCCATCGAAACGACGTATTTGAAAGAAGCTCCTCGATTTTGGCGAATTATACTCCCACATCACCTCGTCAGAAAAGTTAAATTCTGTCTCATTCCCGCTATCCTTGACCAGCATTGCCAGTGCCTTCGCCTTTGAGAGGAGGCTTGAATCTATAGAGTCGTAGACGATTCTGCTGAGGCTGAAATAAAGAAATATTCCAAGGATGGATAGGATCACAAACAAAACAACCATATAAAATAGAACGACCTTTGCCTTAATGGAAGAAAACATATTAACCCTTGAGCATGTATCCTGATCCCCTTAAGCTGTGGATGAGCTCCCTCTCAAACCCTTTGTCAATCTTGTTTCTGATACGGTGGATAAAGACATCAATGACATTGCTGTCCAGATCAAAATTATAGTCATAGAGATGTTCTGAGAGCACTGTCCTGCTTAGCACTTTATTCTTATTAATGGCGAGAAATTCAAGGAGGACATATTCCTTTGCGGAAAGCAAAATATCTCTCCCTCTCCTTTTTACTTCACGAGTGGCCATATTAATCACGAGGTCTCCTACCTCAATCATGGAGGTCTTGGCCTCAGAATTCCGCCTGAGCAGAGCGCGTATACGCGCCAGGAGTTCTTCAAAGAGAAACGGTTTTGTGAGATAATCATCAGCACCGCTGTCCAGTCCTGATACCTTATCCGCTAGTGTATCTTTTGCTGTGAGCATGAGAACTGGCGTCTTGACCCCTGCCTTGCGAATCTTCTTAAGGATCGTCATTCCGTCTACAATGGGTAACATGATGTCAAGGATGATGAGGTCGGAGGGTTCATTCTCTGCCATGAAAAGTCCGTCCTCCCCATTGTAGGTAACATCCACTGCATAATCCTCCTCCTCCAACCCCTTTTTGATTATGTCAGCGAGTAATTTCTCATCTTCAACAATCAGTATGCGCATGATCTATTTTACCCACTTCCTCCTTCTAAAAGCAACAAACATAAAAGCCATTCCGAGGGCGACCGGCTCGCCAATAGCTACAGGTAGCACATTATTTGGGTTGAGCCTGAGTATCCTTTTTATCTCAAGGTGAGACATGTCACTGCTTAGAGGGGTATTGTCATTCTTATCAACAACTGTAATATAGGCCACATAACTTCCTGAGTCGATCAGGCGCATGGGCCATTGCCCCTCATAGGTCCCGCGCGGCAGGATGGTATCCACTTTGATTGCCTTGTTGGCGCTCCAGTCCTCAAGGTCTAGAGGAGCTTCCTTGCCCGGTGTAACATTCGCTAATGAGATATAGGCAATAATATTGTTTACAGCCCTGTCTGAATTATTGGTTATTGTTCCCACATAGGTTATTTTATCGCCCATATTAGCTTGAATAAAGGGTGGATTAATAGAGGCAGCGATACGGCTTGCTGCAGAGGCAGACGTATAATACGCTATTATTGTTAGGAAAATCATCGATAAAACCAATATTAACTTTTTCATTTTATCACCTCACATTTCCAGTCTGGATACGCTTCTTTTTAAAAACCACAGAGATAGAAGCAAATACCCGCAGATAATCGCAACCCGCCCTGCCTGATAGCTGAAGCCCTGGCTATCTATGACCACGTTGTCAAAGGTATTGATCGCACCTGCAAAGGGATTTATAAAATCAAGGATCCTGCCGAACCATGTCCTCCTCTGAGCTGCTGAAAGAAAGATGGGCGCCCCTGCTAATAGAAATACAAAGAAGGAGATGATCAGAGAATTCTTCATGGACTTTATCCTGGCCGAAAGTCCCATTGAAAAGGCCGAAAAGATAATGGCCAAGAACGTTCCGAGGATAGCGAGATAGGCAATCCCGATTAGGAGATTTTGCTCGCCCTTACCCACGACAAATAGATAGGGCAGAGAAATGGCGAAGATAATCCCCCAGTTTGTGAGCACAGCTCCGAGTTTTCCAAGGGCAATCTCTCCCTTGTCTACCGGGCTTAAAAACAGTGCTTCCAGAGTTCCCCTCTCTATCTCTCCAGCAAAGGCATCCGCGCCAAATACGAGACCCATCAGAACCCCAAGGGCAGTGATAAAATTCATGATCCTGTAAAGCATCTGACCCTGGTCAAGGAGGCTTAATTCGCTGTTGGTGAGGAACAGGTAACTCAGCGCGCTCAGGATCATAGAGGTGATAATGTACCATAAAAAACCCTTTGGGGTCAGGATACTTTCCCTTATCTCTTTTTGCATGATATAGGCTGTCTTCATAGTGTTCCCTCCTTTGTTGACAAGAAGAAGATATCCTCTATCGTCCCTTTCCCTTTCATCCTGTCAAGCTCTCCTGCCCTGACTATCTTTCCATAATTGATAATCGCTATCCTGTTACAGAGCCTTTCCACATCATCCAATAAATGTGTCGAAAGAAAGATGGTTGTGCCATGTTTCCGGTTGAGGTTTATCAACAGGTCATGGATATCCCTTCTGCCTTTGGGGTCCAGGCCATTCGTAGGTTCATCAAGAAACAGGAGTTTGGGCTTGTTGACAAGCGCCCTGACGATGCCGAGCCTTTGCTTCATCCCTCTGGAAAAACTGCGTATGAGATGTTCTTCCTTGCCATGGAGCCCTACAACCTCCAGAAGTTCATAGATATCCTGTTTTGATGTCTTCTCTCCGTAAAGATTGGCGAAGAATCCGAGGTATTCGCGTGCTGTCATCCATTCATAATAGCCATTGGATTCAGGAAAGGCATTGGTAATCTTCTTTACCTCCAGCGGCTCTTTGAAAACATTATGCCCTTCGATCAGGACGTTTCCTGAATCAGCTTTTATGATGGCGGTCAGGATGCGGATGGTGGTTGTTTTCCCCGCCCCATTCGGGCCGAGGAAGCCAAAGATGTCGCCATGTTCCACAGTGAAATTCAGACCATCCAGTGCCGTATAGTCCCCATATTTCTTGACCAGATTTTCTACACTTATGATCATAACTATCCTCCTTTTCCATGTGGGGGCGGAAACTTTTCCGCCCCCGGTTGTTATTACCTTTCGTTTACTTCTTCGTGGCCATTGTCAGAGTCTTCTCTTTCATGGCCTTCATGGTTGCCCTGGTCTATTTTCATTATCTTTCCGTTTCCCGCATCAACCTTAACATCAACTATCTGATGGTCGGGTTTTGCGATCTCGACACCATAGACCAGGTAGCCATTTTCGTTCTCCAGCTCTACCTTTAGTACCTTGCCCTGAACTTGTTTCAGCGCTTCATTCATGGCAGAGTCCAGCGTTATCTTTGCCATTTCCGCAACTTGAGCCTCATCCTTGTTATTAATTTGGATGCTGCCTTTTGGGTTTGCTGGCTGGGCGCTTATCAGGGCTGCTCCGGTAGTTAGAAGAGCTGCCAGAACCACTCCGATGACTATCATTGTCGTCCTCTTCATCTTTCTCACCTCCTTTCATTGGTGAAATTCGTAAGCTTGCCGTTATTCCCAGCTTACAGCCCCATTATAGGAGGGGAAAGATTACAGGAAGATGAACGGAACGCAAAAATTTATTAAAAAAGGTGAAATATCTTCTGAAGATTTCACCTCATATTGGTTATTTCATATCAGGGAAAAACTGACGAAGCGCAGATATGCCAGGGAGAAAGACTCGAAGTTTTAAGAGGTCGTAAACTTCTTCCTATTTAGCAAATATCATCTTTAATGCAATGAGAAGAAGGGCTACCCCGAAAATCCTTTCCAAAACGACGTTGGACAATCCCGTTGCGAACTTTGCGCCCAACAACCCCCCGAAAAAGAAACCTATACAGATGAAAGCTGCTACATGTAGGTCCACATACCCCTGCTTATAGTATGTCCATGCGGCAAGAAAGCCAATGGGTGGCACAAGAAGTGCTAATGTCGTTCCTTGGGCAAGATGTTGCGAAAATCCAAATAGAAAGACCAAAACAGGCACAATAATTGTTCCACCTCCGATCCCAATTAATCCACTAATAATTCCAGCGATCAAACCCAAAAGCAAATAAAATATTCATTAGCTTTCCCCTCCCACTGTAGAATATCACTCCATAGTTATTGGGATCATCTCTAATATTATGCTTACTATCGCACCAATACCTGGACATAGGCTGTATTTCCACTTCTGTGGTCAAGAGCAAGTAAAGTAATTTGTTGATTCGGCTTCAAAGAGGCCACCAATTGGACAAAACTTTCAAGACTCCCTATAGTTTGACCATTCACTTCAAGGATAATATCTCCCACTTCAAATCCTACTTCCCCAAGTGGCCCCTTGGGTGTTATTGAGGTAATTATAATTCCTCTATTGGCCTCAAGACCATATTTCTCAGCCTCCTTTGGAGTTAAAGAGCGTACCTTTCCACCTAAGCGATCCTTGATGGAGACCGCAAAAATTTTCGTTGCCTCTTCGAGATTTCCAATTTTAACTGATAATTCTTGTTTTTTCCCGTTTTGAAGAATGATCACTTTTACTTCCTGACCAATCGGGGTCGTAGCCACATCGTTTCTTAGAGCCCCAGAATCTAAAATCTCTTTACCGCGATAAGCAATAACCACATCATTCTTTCTCAGACCTGCCTTATCTGCTGGGCCTCCCTTGACCACCTCAGCAATCAATGCACCCTTCAGGGTCTCTACATGGGCAGATTTAGCAAGCTCTGGGGTTAGATCCTGGACGCTTACACCCATCCAACCCCTCTCAACTTTGCCATGGGCTATTAATGCTTTAGCAACATG
>Ga0315282_10014837_pt1 | contig 11562 bp, 1 predicted proteins | sample YL17G07_20_MG_FD_203693 | JGI IMG/M metagenome (GOLD analysis project Ga0315282, IMG submission 203693) | Sediment microbial communities from Yellowstone Lake, YNP, Wyoming, USA - YL17G07_20 | ecosystem: Environmental > Aquatic > Freshwater > Lake > Sediment | place: USA: Wyoming | collected...
TGAATCACTTCCAGGCACTCGCCGCTCTCTGCATCCCACACGCGCACTGTCTTGTCGTATGACCCGCTGACAATGCGCCGGCCATCGGGCGAGGAGGCCACGCTGGTGACACAAAGCTCGTGTCCCCGCAGGCAGCGCAGTTCCGCGCCGCTCTCCGCATCCCACACGCGCACGGTGTCGTCACTAGATCCGCTGGCAATGCGATGGTCGTCGGGGGTGAAGGCGACGCTGTGCACACCCTGCTGGGGCTCCTGGAGATGCCCCCGGAAAGAGCACAATTCCGCGCCGCTCTCTGCGTCCCAGACACTCACGGTGTTGCCCCATGAACTGCAGACAACGCGCTGGCCGTCGGAGGAGAAGGCCATGCTCGCGAACGAGCCCGTATGCCCCCGCAGGCAGCGCAGTTCCGCGCCGCTCTCCGCATCCCACACGCGCCCCGTATTGTCCCATGACTTGGTGGCAATGCGACGACCACTCGGAGAGAAGGCCACACTCAACACGTCGCTTTCATGGCCGCGCAGGACGCGCAGTTCCGCGCGGCTCTCCGCCTCCCACACCCGCACCGTGTGGTCAGAGGATCCGCTAACAATCCACTTGCCGTCAGGTGAAAACGCCACGCTGTGCACCATCGACTCATGCCCGCGCAGGCAGTGCAGCTCCCGGCCACTGCTCGCCTCCCACACCCGCACCGTATTGTCATTAGACCCGCTGACAATCTGCATGCCGTCCGGCGAAAAGGCCACGCTCAACACCCCTCCCTTATGGCCGCGCAGGACGCGCAGTTCTGCGCGGCTCTCGGCATCCCACACGCGCACTGTGCTGTCCACAGATCCGCTAACAATGCGCTGGCCATCCGGGGAGAAGGCCACGCTACACACCGAATTCTCATGCCCGCGCAGGCAGTGCACTTCCGCGCCGCTGCCGGCATCCCAGACGCGCACGGTATTATCTCCGTGCCCCCCTGACGAGACGATGCGCTGGCCACTGGGGGAGAAGGCCACACACGCAACCGAACCGTTGTGCCCCCGCAGGCAGCGCAGTTCCGCGCCTGTCCCCGCGTCCCAAACGCGGACGGTCTCGTCCCCGGATCCGCTGACAATGCGCTGGCCGTCGGGAGAGAAGGCCACGCTGGTGACCCGATCTTTATGGCCCCACAGGCAGTGCAGTTCCGCGCCGCTGCCCGCGTCCCAGACGCGCACGGTATTATCTCCGTGTCCGCCAGCCGAGACGATGCGCCGGCCATCGGGTGAGAAGGCCACGCTGTGAACCTCCTTCTCATGCCCCCGAAGGGAGAGCAGCCCCACGCCGCTCTTTGCGTCCCAGACACGTACGGTGTTGTCTGTTACACTCCACCATCCCCCAGATCCGCTGGCAATGCGGCGGCCGTCGGGAGAGAACGCCACGCTGTTCACGCCGCTCTCATGCCCCCTCAGGACCATCTTCTGCGCCGTGCCGAGATGAAGTGGCGGCGGGCGCAGCGAACGCACCCAGTAAAAGCCGGGCGCGGCCCGCTCTCTCTCTGCCCGCCATTTCTCCAGCAGCGGCGCAAGCGCCGGGCTGGTCCACGGCGGCGGCTCTCTCCAGCCGCCCTCCGGCACGACGTAGTGCTTCTCCGCCTCCGGGCAGTCGTACCACCACGCGCTGTTCCACAGGCACTGGAAGAGCGCCTGCGGGTAGTCCTGGGCGTGGCGCGCGATGAAGTGGATGTCGCGGCGGATGGCTTCGTCCAATAGCTCAAGGACTTTTCTTGCCACAGAGGGCACAGAGGACTCCGAGACGGTACTCAAGGAACTGCTCTGTGTCCTCTGTGGCTGGTCTGTGGTTTGTGGTTGGAGCGCGACGCGGAAATCCCCCGGCAGGCCGAAGGCCAGGCCGTGCGCAACCTTCGCCTCCAGCCATCTCAGGTCCATCAACAGGTTGGCGAGTTCCTCGTGCCGGCCCGCCTCGGCCAAGTGCTGGCAGAGGTGCTCGAAGAAGTAGCCGTCGTTCGGGCCGCTGGGCCAATCCGCCTTGGCGGCCGGTGGCACGGGCGTCCCGCGCCCGTGGTCCATGGGCAGGATGCCCATGCCACTCCCGCAGACTTTCCCGTACGCCTCCAGAAGCTTTCCGTGCAGCGCGACCTTGTCGCCGACCTGGCGCGCGGCGTAGTCGTAGAGCAGATCGTGCAGCGACACGCGCCGGCGAACGTCGCGGTCGGCGTTCTCGCCTTCGGCGGGCGGGGCGCCCGCCGCTCCTTCGCGGGCGGAGCCGCGCGCGCCCTCGCGCGCGGGACCTACGGCGGGCGGGCACGCCCGCCCCACCTGTTCCGCGGTCTGCGACTTCCTAGAAATCTGGACCAGTGCGCGCCGTTCCAGCGTCGTCAGCAGCTTGCGCGCGTGCCGCTCCTGCATGTTCCCCGTCTGCATCCATAGCCACAGCACCGGCTGTTCCGGGACGGCCTCGTCGGACGGGAAGACGCACAGCTCGGCAAAGCGGCGCTGCTCGTCAGGCGTCAGCGCGTCCACGCTGATCTTGATGGACTTGAGGATATTGCCGTGCGGATGGTCGAGGAATTCCAGCTCCGCCTCGCGCAACGCCGCCAGCACGTCGTCCCACGGCGTGCCCTCGCGCACCATCGCGCCGCAGATGGAAAGCGCCAGCGGCAGCCGCCCGCATTCGCCCATCACGTCGCGCGCCCCCGGCGGCAACTGCTCCACGGGCGTCTCCGACCACTGCGCCAGCAGCGCCAGCGACTCGGCCTCGGTCAGGAGCTGCAACTGGTGCTGCGTCCCGCCCAGCGCCGTGATGAGCTGCGCGTTGCGCGTCGTCACCAGCATCCGGCAGCGCGGGCCGAGCGCGTCGAAGGCATCCGCGTGCGCGCCATCCCAGATGTCGTCCAGCACCAGCAAGACAGCCCGCTGCACCAGAAGTCCGCGCAGACATTCCTTTCCCTGCGACTGCGTCTCGAAATGTCCCGGATCGCCCAGCGCCTGAGCCACGTCGCGCTGCAAATGCGCCAGCATCGGCTGCTGGCCGATGGGCACCCAGATCACGCCGTCCGGAAACGCGCGCCGCACTTCCGTGTCGCGCGCCAGGGCAGCCGCAAGCACGCTCTTGCCAATGCCGCCCATGCCGTGGATGCCCGTCCGCGCGGCTACGCCGGTGACGACCACCGGACGGACCAGGTCCGCGAGCACCGCGTCCTTGAGCGCGCGCAGACGCTCCGGCCGCTGCAGGAAATGCGGCGGCAAGCTGGGCACGGCGATCAGCTTGCCCATCGGCGCGACAAGCTCCGCAAGCTGCGCCGCCAGCCGCTCCAACTCGGCCGCGTAGCGGGCGTCGTCGCGGAAGTCGCGCGCGTCGAGCAGCTTCAGTTCTTCGGGCAGCAGCGGAAAGTCGCCCAGCCGCAGGATGGGACTGACGGCCTTGCCGGTTTCGACGGCGTAGAGCCACTCGGCTTTGACGTAGTCGGATTCCACGGCGCGCGGGCCGACGACCAGAAGGAGCCTCTCGCGCGCGGCGATGGCGTCGCGGATTTCCTGGAGGAAGGAAAGCGCGCGGCTGGGCATCGAGACGCGGTCGAACCAGACATCGAAGCCGCGCGCCGTCAGGTCGTCATACAGCCGCTTGACGAACGGTTCGTCATCGCCGCGAGCGTAGGAAAGGAAGATCGTCGTCATGGCCGATGCCGGACAGTGTGCCCGCGCGGGCGCGGCGGGTCAACGTCTTCCTCGCCCCGGCGCGCCTGGCGGCGCACGGCGGCCAGCGCTCGCACCCCACGCCGAGCCGCCTACCTTGCCTTGTTCGCCTTCCCGCACTTGCCCTGCACGGCCTTGTAGACCACGTTCACGCTGCCGATGTAAACATACTTCCTGCCGTCTGCTGTTGCCAAGGTTACAGCCACAGGCAGCGGCAGTGTCTCGCCGGTCTTCCCGGCCGTCGTGCGATTGGTCAGTCCAGCAGACGCCAGCCCAGCCTCGAAGTCCCTTCCCTTCGCGCTGAACTGCAGTAGGCCGCCGGTCGTCGGGCCGGGCGTTGTCGGCGCGCCGATCACCTTCACCGTCGCGTCGCCCTTGGGGCTGTTGCCTTTGGCGTCCAGGCCCGTCAGGCGTTCACTGTAATCTGCGAACATGACGCTGACCACGGCGCCACTGTTCGTGTATCCGTCCGGCAACACCAGGCGCAGCGTGGCCTTGATCGAGTCCCTCGTCGCGCTGACGAAGCTCAGCCCGACGCTGAGCTTGTCCACCACCACCGCGCCTGCCTGCACAGGCACATCTGATGCGTCATCCGGGTCAGTTCCGGCGAGCGCCTCCAGTATGTCAGAAACGCCGTCGCCGTCGGCATCCCCCGGCGTGTCGTCAGGTGGCGGCGGCAAGCCTGGAGCACGACCGAAGAACGCGAAGGGCGAGGTGTTGCCGTTGCCATCGGTCAACGTTGCCGTGAGATTCTCCACGTCCGACACGTCCACTTCGATCTGCCACGTTCCATTCACGACCGGGCACCGCCCGGCGAGTGTTCCGCCCTGATACTCGGGGTCGGTGAACACCTCCACCGTCCCGCCGCGGACGCTTGCCGTTCCGGCAACGCGCACGGTGGCCACACCCCGGGCTGCCACTGCCGCACGGGCTGGCAGCCGCTCCACGGAAGTGAACGCCGGCGCTTTGAGTCCCTCATTGCTGCCGTCGTACAGAGCGATCCCGCCCTTCGTGTTCTTCGAGATGCGGTTGCCTCGCGACGAGTTGTGCTTGGCGCCAGGCGTCCGCACTTCAAGGCCGCTGCCGCCGTTGTGCGCGATCAGATTGGCGTCAGCAGCGTCCTCTCCGCCCACGCGCGTGCCCGTGGTCCCCTGCGACAGGAAGACGCCGGCGCTGCCGTTCGCCACCGGCATGCGGCTGCCGAGCTGGAGAGCTTCCTCGCCGCGCAAGCCCGCGGCACGGCCGCCGGCGTTTTCCGCCAGCCCTGCGGCCCCAATGATGTTGCCCACGATAACGTTATCGTCCGTGCCGTCGCCCGAGACGGTAATTCCCTCGTAGAGGTTGCCGCTGATCGCATTCCGCTCGCCCGCACTGGTGCCGCCGATGATGTTTGCCTTCGCCCCGCCTTCGATCAGCACCCCGGCAAGGTTGCCGTGCATGTCCTTCCCCGACGCGCCCAGCCCGATCCAGCAGCCCTTGACGATGTTGCCGTCGGTCCCCAGGCCGGAGATCTGGATTCCGAAAGAACCGTTGTTGCCGATGCGCAACCCCTGGCCGTTCGGGCCGGTCCCGGCCTGCCGGTTCCCACCGACAATGTTGCTCTTCGCACCGTCCCGGATGCAGATGCCCGACCGCGTGAAGCCGACTACCGCAAGCCCCATGACCGTGTTGCCGCTGGAAGCGATCACGATGCCGTTGGCCGAACCCGCGCCGGAACCGTTCACGGTGACCCGGCGATCCTGCGCATCAATGGTGACGTTCCCGGCTGCCAATGGCGGCAGTTCGCTCAGTACGTTGATCACTGTGGCCGCGTCCGAATTTGCCAACGCAAAGACGTTGGCGTCAAAAAGAATCGTGTCGCCGCTGCGCGCGCACTGCATAGCCTGGCGCAACGAACCAGGGCCCTCATCCAGCGTGTTGGTCACGACCCAAGTGCCGACCGCGGTTCCGGAGTAGATGTAGAACGGAAGCGCTGCGGATGCACCGCCACCCGGCGGCTGGTTCAGCACGCTGACGTCAACGCGTCCCGGCGTCGTCAGGTTCGCGGTGCCTATGGCCGCCGTGAGTTGTGTGGACGATACGCGGGCGGTCGGCAGCGGCGAGCCATTCCACAGCACCACGGCGTTCGCCGCGAAGTTGCTCCCCTCCAACGTCAGCGTGAAGCCCGGGCCGCCGACCACGGCGCTGGTCTGGCTGAGGCTGGCCACGCTGGGCACCGTGCCGGCGGAAACGTTGATAGTCACTGTGGCCACGTTGGAGTCGCTCTTGCCATCATTCGCCTTGAAGCTGAAACTGACCACACCGGTCTGGCCCAGGCTGGGCGCATAAACGACCTTGTTCCCTTGGGTGATCGCGCTGAGCGTTCCGTGGACGGGGCTGCTCAGCACGGCATAGCTCAGCGGATCGTTCTCGGGGTCGCTGGCCTGCAATGCGATCTCGATTGGCTGATCCTCGGCCGTTGAGACCGACTGGTTGTCGGCCGTCGGCGGATCGTTGACCAGGTTGATGCTGATAGTGACGGTGGCGACGTTCGATTCCAGGCCGGGCGTGCCGTTGTCCGTCACCTTGAAGCCGAACGAGTCGGTCGCCGCGGGATTCCGGCTCGATGTGTAGGTGACATTCGGTGGCGTTCCCGTCAGCGTGCCGTACGCGGGCGGCGTGACGATGGTATATGTCAACGTTTCCCCGCCGTCGGGATCGCTGGCCGTAAGCGCGATGGCTTTGGGTTGGCTTTCATTGGCGACAATGCTCTGATCGTAAGCCACGGGCGCGTCGTTGATCGGGTTCACGGTGAGCATGAAGGTCTGTGCGGGCGATATATCCACGCCGCCATTGGCCGTGCCGCCGTCGTCTTTCAACTGCACCATGACCGTCGCTGAGCCACTTGCGTTTGGTGCCGGCGTGTAAGTGAGCGCTCCGCCGGAAGAGACCGCCGGCTGCACTGAAAACAGCGCGTTGTTATTGTTGAAGACGATGAACGAACAGGTCTGGCCCGCTGCGACCTCGTCTGGAGGTCCGGCTGAAATGTTCGTGGCCCAACTCGTCACCGTCTGCGGCCCCGAATCCTCATCAACCGCCTGGCTTTGGCCGGCAGTGAACGTGGGCGGATCGTTCACTGGTGCGACGTTGACATTGAACTCGCGGAAGAAGGTGTTGATACCGCCGTTGGCCGTGCCGCCGTCGTCCGACAATGTGACTCTCAGTCGAGCGCTGCCGCTTGCGTTCGGCACCAGGCTCAGGAAGACTGTGGCTGAGGTGTTGGGGTTGGCGTACTGAAATGACGCCGAGGCAGTCACGCCGTTCGGGTCGCTCGCAACGTCCACCGCCAAGGTGAGGTTCTGCGGGGGATCGAGCAGGCCCGGGGAGATGCCTGTGAGCGTTACTACGCGGGTCCCGGCGTCCTCCAGGAGGTTGACATCCGCGATCAGGTCCAACGTTGGCGGGTCGTTTACCTGCGTGATGTTGATGGCGACTCGCGCGCTCGGGCTTGTCCCGAAACAGTCCGTCGCCGTGAAATCGAAGGTGTCGGTGCCCCAGTAGTTGGTATCTGGCGCATACGCAAGGGTAGGCGGCGTGCCGCTGAGTGTACCGTGTGCCGGTCGCGCAATCACGGTGAATGTGGGCGTGTCGAGGCTCACGGCCCGCAGCGTGATCGTTGCCGGGCGGTCCTCGAGAATACTGACCGACTGTGGAGTGGCCGTTGGTCTGCGGTCAAGCCGTTCGCAGCTATCAAGGCACGCGCCATTCGACCCGCCCGTAACGAGCAGCGTCCCGTCGTCAAGGCGGGTGAGGGTATGGCAGCTGCGCGCGGCAGCCATACTCCCCATGCTGGCCCAGGTGGCGTCGCTGGGCTTGAGAGCCTCCGTCGAGGCCTGGTAACTTCCATTGTACCCACCCGTCACCAGCACCGTGCCATTGCCCAGAACCGCCGCAGCATGGTTGCTGCGTTGGATGGTCATAGCGCCAGTGCCGGACCAGTTGCCGGTCGCGGGGTCGTAGAGAAGGCATGAACTGTAGTAAGGCGCGGATCCTCCTCCTGCCACGAGCGCCCTGCCGTCACCAAGTAGCGTCGCGGTGTGGAGGTAGCGGGTGGACCCCATGTCGCCGGTCATGCTCCACGTCCCCGTTTTGGGGTCATACAGCGTGCAGGAACTCAGGTATTCCGTGTTGATGAAGGGCCCGGCAGAATAACGGCGTTCTCCTCCCACGAGGAGAGCCCTGCCATCTTGCAGCAGTGTGGCCGTGTGTGAGTCGCGGGCGATGCTCATGCTCCCTGTGGGCGCCCAAGTCCCTGCTCCAGGGCTGTAAAGGTCACAACTGGCCACCGAAACCGAACCATTCTCGCCGCCAGCAGCAAGGACACTGCCGTCGTTAAACCGCGTTAGGGTGTGCCAGCGACGCGCAGAACTCATGCTCCCGGTGGCGGTCCATTGTCCATTGGCTGGGTTCCACAACTGGCAAGCAGACACAGCCCCGGGTATCCCACCATTATCGCCGCCGGCAACCAACACTCTCCCGTCGGCCAGCAACACAGCGGCGAGGGAGTTCCTTACAGAGGCCATGCTGCCCGTGGCGCTCCATGTCCCTGCGGCTGGGTTGTAGACTTCACACGTGGCCGCATTGCCGACGCCAGTGTAGCCACCGGCGACGAGCACACGGCCATTGCCCAAGAGCGTAGCCGTGTGATTCTGGCGTCTGGACGTCATTGCTCCCGTGCTGCTCCAGCTCGGATCAATGACCACGGGCAGCTTCAGCCCACGCACGTCCGCAACGAGAGTGACACGGCTGCCGTCGAGCGTCAGCGCGAGCCGCTCGCCCGCGCGCAGCAGCGTGCAGTCCGCGTCCTTTCCTTCCGGCGCGTTGATGCGCAAGCGCGGCACGCCTTTGAAGTTCACGAACTCGATGGTGTGCGCCGGCGTCACGCGCGGCTTGAGCGCGGGGGGAACGTCGAGGTCCCAGGTGAAGGTTCTGAGTGCTGAGTTCTGAGCACTGAGTTGTTCGCTGTTCCGTTCGCCCGATAACCCGACGGCCCGACCACCCCATCTGATGACAATGAACTCCTCGGTCTTCAGCGCCGAGCACCGGTAGGCTACATCGCAGCCGGGGAAGGCGTCTGGGTAGACGAGGCTTCCATCCCTCGTCACGCGCGGCGCACTTGCTGCATTCGCGCCGACCGGCCGCGCGCCGACGGTATGCCCCTGGCTCGCAACCTGCACCGGTTCAGCGAACCGCTGCGGCAGCACGGGCCGCACGTACATCTCAGGCTTGATCGGATGCCAGCCGGGATGCTTCAGCCGTTCGCGCGCGTCCTTCTCGATCTGCGCCAGTGTCCTCGGGTCAACCACGAAACCAGGCCCGTTCGGATTCGGCACGAAGCGCAGCGGCGTCTCGTTTGTAGGGCGATTTGCCAGATCGCCCCGCGTGCGCTGCGGGTAGTGCTTCGCCAGCAGTGCAGCGGTTTCGTCCACCGCACTGCCGGGCAAGCCAGCAGTGGCACACGCCGGAGCACTGCGGGGCAAGCCCGCAGTGGCACACCACCATGCCGCCACAGCCACAAGAAACGTGGCCGCGCCAGCCAGCGCCATTGCCGCTCTCGATTGACCGCGCCACATGCTCGCCCCCTCCACTCTCGTCAAGCGCCCTGCACAGCGGAGCGAGAGACAGCCGCTGGCCCGCCCACTGGTCATAATCATCACATATAAGAAGTGTTATGTCAAATAATGCCTTTAAGGAAACATCTCGAAGCGCGTGTGCGGTCGTTCGCGCACGGCACAGTCAGTGTCCCGGCGGCACGTCCTCGGGTTCGCTTTGGTGGTGATGAACGCGGTGGCTGGCGGAACTGCAGCTATAGCACGCAGGGCAGGTCAAAGGGGCTGGACATCCCGGCGGGCCTTGGCAGATTAGCCCTTGCGTGAGGCCCCTCGCTCCTGCATAGGACTTGCCTTGAGCGGCAGATTCGACGCCGGACGATCCCTCACTCTTCATCCTTCGCGCAGTGTGCAAGGCCGGAGGGCCCGCCATGAAAGGCTACATCGCGTCCCGCGCCGATATTCCGGTCCTGCCTCTGATCGCCGTCATTTTCGCCGCGGCTCTCTTATCGCCGCCCGCGCCTGCCGCCGAGTCTGCCCCGCCGCCCCCACAGCCTCGCGCCGATTCGGACAGCGACATCCCCGCCTGGGAGTTCCTTGGCTTCAACTACGTTGACTGGACCGCCGGCACTTTCCCGTTCTCCACCGCCTGGCGGCGCACCACGTCGGGCAACTCCCAGGCCATCGTCAAGGTGGACATCACGTCCGCCAAGCCCGCCACCAAACCACGCCGCAGCGCAGGCTCCCTGGAACTCACCGTGGACGCCAAACTGGGCAGCGATACTCACAGCCAAGGCGAGGTCTCCCTGGACATTCGCTATCCCGCCGATTACAGCGCCGTGCAAGGCTACGCCGTCCAGACCACGGCCGACCTCAAACCCCTCGGCGTCAACCTCCTCGGCAAGGTCTTCGGCGCGATGGTCTACTGTCCCGAATCTCTGGCGGGGCTGCCCAGCGCCCCCAACGGGGTTCAACTCTTCGCCAAGAGCGTGAAGATTGTGGACGGCCAGGAGGTCTGGAGCAACTGGTACAGTGAGTGGCACAACATCGTGCGCAGCACCAGGTGGTACCAGGACCAGCGTCCGCCCGTCGTGGCGGGGAAGTGGAACCTGGTGAGCATGTCGCTGGTCTCGCCCCCGCAGCCTTCCGATCTCGACCCGACCTGCGTGGCTCTCATCGGCGTAAAGTTCGGCCTCAGCAGCGGCGCCTCCGCTGATGCCGCCGGCACGGTCTTCGTGGACAACCTTGGCTGGATGGACATGCAGTCCGATGACCCCGTTGTCAGCAGCGGCGGCGGCTTCCAGGGCGCTGCTATCGGCGGCGGCGTCAAGCTGTGGAGCAGCCTCATGACCAGAACCAAGCCGGTACGCTACAAGAGCCGCTCCAGGTCGCGCTACACGGCCACCGCTGCGGCCGACAAGGTCATCTACCTGTTCGAGGACACCGTGGATCCCATTACCTCCATGGTGGCCAACGGGTTCAATACCGGTGAGATCGTTCCGACCGAGTACATGCCCGCGGCGGACGCCGTTGTGATCCAGCCTCACCCGTTGAAGAGCCACTCCGCGGATGAGGTTACCGCCACCATCAAGGCCATGAAGGCGGCGGGCCTCAAAGTCATCCTGAAACCCCACGTGGACGTTGCGGACGACTCCTGGCGCGGCTACATCAAGCCCGCTGACACTGCCGCGTGGTTCGCCGCCTACACCGGCTTCATCGTCCGCTACGCCACCCTCGCACAGTCTGAACAGGTGGACCTGCTCGTTATCGGCACTGAGTTCAGCAGCATGGGCGGATGGGACAACCGCGCGGCCTGGGAACAGGTTGTCGCCAGCGTCCGGCAGGTCTATTCCGGCAGGATCACCTACGCGGCGAACTGGGACGCGTCCGGGAACGACAAGACCTGCCTGTGGAGTCTTGTGGACGTTGTTGGTCTGGATGCCTACTTCCCGCTCAGCGACCTGCAGAGCCCCTCAGTGGATGACCTGGTTGGCGGCTGGAACGGCGCCAACCCGCAAGGTCGCAACTGGGCCGGCGAGATCGCCGCGCTCCAGCAGGCCACGGGCATGGAAATCCTGCTGACCGAATGCGGCTACCGCTCCACCGACTATCCGGCCAGGGCGCCGTCGGAGTACCTTGAGACGCGCCCCATCAACCTCGAAGCGCAGGCCAACTGCTACAAGGCCATCGCCCGCGTCTTCAAGGATGTTCCGTGGTTCAAGGGGTGCCTCTTCTGGAACAGGCTCCCGCTCAAAGACTACGGCGGCGCCCACAACGGCGACTTCACCTCGCAACAC
>Ga0315282_10014838_pt1 | contig 11562 bp, 10 predicted proteins | sample YL17G07_20_MG_FD_203693 | JGI IMG/M metagenome (GOLD analysis project Ga0315282, IMG submission 203693) | Sediment microbial communities from Yellowstone Lake, YNP, Wyoming, USA - YL17G07_20 | ecosystem: Environmental > Aquatic > Freshwater > Lake > Sediment | place: USA: Wyoming | collected...
ACCAATCCGGCGAGCTGCGATCGCATCGTCTTCGGCGTCATCAGTCACTTGAACCGCTCCTGGGAGAGAAAACCCCTCAGGGAATTTACACAAAATGCTTGACGCTACCGGCGACAACCAAAGGTTGACAGGCGAGGGCGGCGGATGCTAGTTTGCTTGCGACGGTTCGTTCTTTGAAAACTGTAGTTCCTGCGGTGCCCCGGGGAAACCGGGGTGAAAAGGAAAGGCCGTGCAAGTCGGCCGCGGTCCCGCCACTGTGATCGGCGAACCACATCCTCATCAGGCAGCAATGCCAGCCACTGGGCCGTCTCAAATGGTCTGGGAAGGCTGAGGATGCGGTGACGACCCGAGAGCCAGGAAACCTGCCCAGGAACTCCTACTCAGTCCAACTCTTCGACGGAAAGAGTCCTGGGGAAGCGTGAAGGCCTCCCAAATCTCTCTCGAGGAATTGGGGGGCTTTTTTGTTTTCGCCTCACCGATCTCCCAAGACTCCTTCCGCTGACAAAGCCTCGTCGCGAGAACGGGGAGAAGGAGTCGAACATGGGCAAGTCAAAAGTCAAAAGTCAAAGGTCAAAAGTCAAAAGCTCCAGGTTTGCCTCGTTATTCAAGAGTCACAGCACCGGCCGTCACGGACCTTGGTTAGAACGATTGCTCCTGGTTCTTCTTCTGCTCCTCGCCGGTGTGGGCGACGCGGCATGGGCCGCGACGCTGGAGGGAACGGTTTTCGATCCCAGCGGCCGGACCGTTCCGGGCGCGCGGGTCAGCCTGCTACGGTCCCTGGTGGCCCTCGAGGAGCGCCAAACCGATGCTCGGGGCGCTTACAAATTCGAGGGCCTGCGCGGCGGAACGTACCGGCTGGTGGCCAACGCCCCCGGTTTCTCCAGCTCCGCGGCGGATGTGGAGGTCCGCGACGCCGAAAGCAAGACGCTGGACCTGCATCTCGAGCTCAGCGCGGTGGCGCAACAGGTGGTGGTCTCCGCCTCCTTGGGTGGCGCGCTGGTTCCCCAGATTGGTTCTTCGGTCAGCGTGGTGACCCGTCAGGAGATCGAGGAGCGGGGCGCGCAGAGCGTGCTGGAAGTCCTGCGTGGTGTGCCCGGCGTCGAAGTGAACCAGACGGGCCGGCGGGGTGGCGTGACCGGGGTTTTCATTCGCGGCGGTAATTCCAATTACAACGCGCTGATGGTGGACGGCATCCCGGTGAACCAGTTTGGCGGGGACTTTGACGTCACACCCTTGCCCGCGGAGGGCGTGGAACGCGTGGAGGTGACGCGCGGTCCCGAAAGTGCCCTGTATGGTTCCAATGCGGTGACCGGCGTCATCAACATTGTCAGCCGTCGGGGCGAAGGCCCGCCCCACTTCACAGCGCTGGCGGAGGGCGGCAGTTACACTACCCGGCGCTTCGCCACGGGCGGAAGCGGCCTCACCCGCGGCATGAGCTGGGCCTATAACCTCTCCCGCCTCGATTCCGGGGGAGTGGTTCGGAACGACCGCTACCGTAATCAGAGCGCCTTCCTGAGCCTCGGCTACCGGCGAAGTACCCGGCGGCAGGCGGACTTCCATTTCTTTGGCAATGCCAACGATGCCGGTGCGCCCGGGCCTTATGGGTCCAATCCTGACCACTTCTTTGCGGGAATCGATACGATCTCGCGGGACAAGCAGAATCTGTTCGGCTACCAGGGAAGCTATGCCGAGCAGTTCTCCTCCCTCTTCCGCCAGGTCTCAACCATCAGCGTCGCCACCAATGACTATTACTTCCGCTCACCTTTCGGCGACTCTTTCTCCAACAACCTGCGCGGGGTCTTGAACACGCGAAGCGAAGTCACCGTCTCGAGCAAGGATTTTCTGGTAGCGGGGTTTGAATACAGCCGCGAGCAAACGGAAAACACCTTCATCGCCGATAAGCGCAATGCCCCCTTCCTGCTGCCGCGCACCAGCCTGGCCTATTTTGTGGAGAACCGCTGGAGCCCTTCGAGCCGCTTGTACGTGATGGCTGGCGTCCGCGTGGATAACTTGCGGACGCGCGCCTTACCTCCTGACGGTTTCGGGACACGACCGCTCCTACCCGCAAATTCTTTGCTAAAAGTGAACCCGCGCCTTTCGGTGGCCTACCTGGCCCACGAGGGCGGTTCGGGCGACAGGTTCGGTGTGACGCGGCTGCACGGAAGCTTTGGCACGGGGATCCGCCCACCGAACGGTTTTCAGCTGGCGTTCACCAACAATCCCCACCTGAAGCCGGAAAAAAGCGCTAGCTTCGACGCGGGCGTTGAGCAAAGACTCGTCGCCTCCCGCGCGGTTCTGGACTTCACGTATTTCTACAACCGCTTCCAGGATCAGATTGTGGTTCTGGGGGGTTCCTTAACAAACCTCAGCACGTTCATCTCGGCCAACCTGGCGAATGCCAGAGCCCAGGGACTCGAAATGTCCTTCCGAACACATCCCACGCGATCACTGGAGTTTGGTGGGGAATACACGCTGCTGGACGCCTCCATCCTGGCGCTCGACGGCGCCACACTCGCCCAGGCGCCATTTCAGGTGGGCCAGCGGCTGCTACGCCGTCCGCGCAATTCCGCAGCCTATAACCTCACTTGGCGGCGTGGGAGGCTGATGCTCAATACCAACGCCTACATCCGGGGCAGGGTCCTCGATCTGGAGCCGAACCTGGGAACCTTTGCCTGTACCCTCGGGCTACAATGCTTCTTCAACAACCAGGGATACACGCGCGCCGACGCAGGCTTCGCTTACCGGATGCCACGCGGCGTTGAGATTTATGGGCGGCTCAACAACTTCCTGAACCAGAAATACGAGGAGTCTTTCGGCTTCCCGGCCTTGCACTTGAACTTTCTCGCCGGCGTGAAGTTCACCTTCCCGGCGGAATAGGTTAGCTCTATCTTTGTGGCTGGCGCGGAGGCTGCAGGTCTGCGATTGCTTCCGAAACAGGGCGGGCGGGCCAAGGTGTCGGCCTTCGGGCGCGCGAAGCTGCTGCCCGTCGGCCACCCGATAGGGGAAGCGGTAGGCGCTACAGGTCCGCTGACCGCCGCAATCGCCGAAGAACATCTGACCATCCCGGGGATGACCATCGGAACCGTGGCCTACATGTCCCCCGAGCAGGCCCGAGCAGAAGCGCAGAAAGTCTTGAGGGAGTTGGAAGAGGAATCGAAGCAGAAGTATGTCTCGCGCTTTTATAGGGCACTGGTCTATGTGGGCCTCGGCGACCGGGATCGGGCAATCGAGTGGCTCCAGAGAGCCTACGAGGACCGGGTGAGATTTATGCCTTACCTGAGGTCCGAGCCAGAGTTCGACAGCCTGCGCGCTGATCCGCGGTTCCAAGACTTGGTGCGCCGCGTGGGCCTGCCGCCGTAGCAAACCAGAAGGCAGAAAGTGGGCTGGCACAGCAGCGCGTGCAGGATTGTGTAGAAAAGCGTAAAGTTGAAATCGGAAGTTACGGTTCGATTTACTCTGACCAGGGTGGTTCGCCAGCAGTAAGCCAGCGGAGGTGCGCCAGTGACAAAGCATGAGTTCTACGAGTGTGTGATGGACGCCTATCGGTCTGCGGAAGCCCTTATCCGAATGGTTCCGGCGGACAAGCTGGAATGGAGGCCCAAACCTAACTTTATGAGCTTGAGCCAGCTCATCTACCACCTGGGCGAGGGGATCGGGAACCCGCTGCGCTGCCTCGTTACCGGCGAGTGGCCGTTCACCAGCCCGGAACAGATCACGGCAATGAAACTGGAGAACCTCCCATCGTGCCGCGTCGAGGAAGCCCTGAAGAAGCTGGAGGAAGACAAAGCGATATTGCGTGAGTGCCTCAGTGGCCTCAGCGAAGAAGATTTCGCCCAAAGGGTAGTGTCAGCACCTTGGGGGGTACAAGGGAAGATGGAGCGGATGGCCATAGATTTCCGCGAGCATTTCACCAATCACAAGATGCAGCTCTTTACCTACTTGAAGCTGCTTGGTCTTCCCGTAAACACCAATACTCTCTACTTTGGCCAATCAGCAGGCTGATTTCTTAGGCGGTTGAGTGACTTCGTTGACCGGAAGCGCGAAGACTCATTCGTCTTTCCGGCCCTGCCCTTGGACTTCCTTTCCGGTGTGAAGTTCAGCTTCCCGGCGGGGAAGGCTATAGCAGACCGCCGTCTTTGTGGTGGGTACGCCAGCAATAGAGGAGTTCCACCGACACCGAAAGCACGCAAATACCTCCGGCGATGGAGACGCTGGTTTCCACAAGATGCTGCACAACGTCCTCGCGCCCGGGTCCCGCGCGCAGGGCGATGGCCAGGATAATGCCGTGGATGACGGCCCAAAGCCCAATCACCGCGCTGAGGAAAAGGACCACGACCCGCAGAACACTTTTCATCTCCAAGCCACCTCGCCCGCCCAGAACTGCTTGTCCGGGCGCAGGTACTCCCGCTCGCCCAGTTGCATACACCTGTTAAGCCCGCAAAGTCAATTGAGCCCAAGGGCTTTCAGAAGGTTGAAAAGTTACGGCGAGCCAGATCCGTGGGCGGCGGATCCGTCCGTATTAGGAAGGTGAGAGGACATGAGAAGCGAGTATATCGGTCAGGCGAAAAGAAAGAGAGGGCGCCCTAAGGGATTGAGCGGGGCGGGAGCCGAGCATCAAAGATTCAAGAGGTAGTCCGAGGCGGTCAGGTTGCCGAAGTGCACCATGCTGACCCTCTCGCCCACCACGTTGGCGAAGTACTGGAGAATCCTCGTCAGTTTCAGAACCGCCGGCTTCTCTCTCAGCTTCAGCAGGTGACGGAGGACCAGGGAGAGGAAGACCAGCCGGAAGTAGAGCATCAGCATATGCTCTTCCCGCGAATACCGCTGGTTGACGTTGGCGGCGTTCTTCAACAGGTAGGTCAGCGCGAGGAAATCGCACCTGAGCATGGTGCGCAAGCGGGGATAGTCCACCGGCGCGTCAAACTCCTCCAGGGCCTTGCGCACCGAGGCAAACTCCAGCCGGTTGGCGTTCACGATCGACTGGAAGTACTCCTGTTCGAACTGGCGACGCAAGATCCTCTGGCAGGTGGCCTGGAAGTAGAAGAAGAAGAGCGCCGTGGAAAGGATCAGAATCAACGAGGCTACAAACATGCTCAACCTCACTTAAACCCTGGCAGAGTTGCTTCGGCCAGGACGGGAACTGATTCAATTTCGCCGGAGGCAGGCGCGGGAGCGCGTTTTTCAAGCCGGGAAACGGCGTAAAACCAAGTCAAGAGCATTCCCAACGTGCAGAGCGGATGGAGGTAGGTGTAAAGAGACCGGGCATATTGCTGCCCCGGCGAAAGGTACAAGAGCGCCATGCCGGCCGCAGGTCCGGCGAACTGCATTCCCATCCCACAGACCAGCAATCCCAGTTCGTCATCGGCGCTTTCAATCTGCTGCATCAGGAGGTAAAGCAGCGTGTTCAACACTAAACAGGTAAAGTACAGGTTCTGTTGAAACTCAATGATGAAACGGGTTAAGAGCTGGTCGTAGTGACGGGATAGAGAGATCAGCGAGATTCCAACCACGAGGATAAAGACGAAAGCCAACATGAGGCGCAGGAAGCGCCACATTTTTTCTTCTCGCAAGCAGGCGCGCCGGAAAAATGAACACACCACCAGGAAGGCGGCCAAGGCAAGCAGCACGTCCGTCAACCAGAAGAAATAGGCATACTCGCGAGAGCTCCACCCGTACCGGTAGAGGAAATATTGGCGGCCCACTACGTCGAACGCCAGCAGCGAGGCAATGTAGAAAAAGACGTTCTTCAGCCGCTTCCAGCGGCCCTGGCGGAGCAGAACCAGAAACAGACCGAGGTACAACACCCCGCCCGAGTACCAGATGCCGTAACTAAGGAGCTTATCAACCATGAGCAACCCAGAAAGATCTTAATGCCGCCGACCTTTTCTGGGTCGCCCAGGCGACGCACCAAGGTCTAGCGGCTTGTTGCCGACGGAATCGGCGGAACGGGCGCGGTACCAATTGCGCTTGCCGACGGAATCGGCGGAACCGGCGCAGTGCCAATTGCGGCTGCCGACGGAATCGGCGGAACGGGCGCAGTGCCAATCGCACCTATGCTCCGCCGCAGTGTCACACCTGCCAGCACTACTAGCACTGCCAGCGCGAAAGTTAGGATATAATTCTTCATCAGGCTCTCCTCCAGTTTGGATTACGCTTCATAAAGACCAACTGGCGGGAGAGCCTAACGAACTATTGCCGGGAAGTCAATACCCCTGAAAACAATTTCCCGACCCTACTATTTTGCCGGAAAAAACCTCCCTGTCAAGCCGAATCTATAACTTGCCGGGTTAACCTCCACCCAACTTTCCTGCTACTTCTATACCACCAGCAGAACGGGCACAATAGCACTGAGGTACTAGGGCCTTTATGACCTACCGGGGGCAATTCCCGGCGTGTCCCAAACACCTCGGCTGTGGACCGGGAACTGACTCCCCCCTGGCAGCCCGATTTTATTATCTGGCGCGGTTGACCCGAAGGGGGGTGAATGGCATCATTACCCTTGTGGAGAGACCGAAGGGCCAAGGTGAGGGCGAGGGACATGAGAAAAGCCTCAAGGAAAGTGCTTCTAACTGTTTTGTTGTCGACTGGAGCGATACTGAGTTTGGGGAGCTTCGGGCCGAACCTGTTGGCCCAGTCACAGGATGAGCAGCAGCCTTCCAGCGGCCCCAAGCCCTCGGTGGGCGAGACGGTCATTGTGCCGAAGAAACAGCAGCCGGCTCCCCCGGCGCCGCAGCCCCAACAGAAACTTGAGAAGATCAACCCCAACGAGATTTACACCCTTTCCACCTCCACCAACCTCGTGAATGTGGACGTCATGGTCGTTGATAAGAACGGCAATCCCATCGGTAGTCTGGGCAAGAAGAATTTCAAGCTTTTGGACGACGGCGTCCCGCAAACGGTCAGTAACTTCGGGACGGCCGAGGCCCCCATGACCATCTGCATGCTCATCGAATTCAGCAACAAGTGGTGGGGTTTTCTCTACCTGGCTCTTCAGGACGGCTATAATTTCCTGCAATTCATTCAACCCAAGGACTGGGTGGCGGTGGTCAGTTTCGATATGAAGCCCGATATCCTCCAGGATTTCACCCAGGACCGCTACGAAGTGAGAGGGGCCCTGGATCGGTTACGCATCCCCGGCTTCAGCGAAATCAATCTGTATGACGCCCTGGCCTTTACCATCGACCGCATGAAAGATATCCAGGGACGGAAAGCGATCCTAGTGATCTGCACGGGGATTGATACCTTCAGCAAGTTGACTTACGACCAGGCCCTGAAGATCACCAAAACCTCCGATGCGGCCATCTACCCCATCAGCATCCTGGAATTCGTTACCGTGCGCTACGGCGATTCCATCGATTCCCTCCAGGCGCGCAATGCCTTGAACACCATCGCCCAGTACTCGGGAGGCCAGGCTTTCTTCCCGCGTTTTGAGCAAGAGCTGCCTTCCATTTACCAGCAGATTGCCGGGCAGCTTCGGCAGCAGTACAGCCTGGGCTTCGTCCCCACTAACCCCACGCGCGACGGCAAGTTTCACAAGCTCAAGGTGGAACTGGTGGACGACCAGGGCAATCTTCTGAGGATCATTGACCAGAAGGGGAAACAGGTGAAGTATCGCGTGGTGGCCCGGGACGGCTACTACGCGCCAAAATCTTGAACTGTGGGTTACCACCCACGGCTATTCAGATTCAACCCCTGCGGGGTTGGGTTTGTTCCATTCCGACCTGTCGCCATCCCAGGGGCTCGGCAACTGACAACCTACAACTAACAACGAATGACGGAGCACTATATTCTGACTCCTGACTCCTGCTCCTAATGCCGGAAGTGCCGAACCCCGGTGAAGAGCATGGCCAGGCCCAGGCGGTTGGCCGCGGCAATCACTTCGGGATCGCGCAGCGAGCCTCCCGGCTGCACGATGGCCTTTGCGCCGGCCTGGGCGGCCTCTTCCACGCCATCGGGGAAGGGGAAGAACGCATCCGAGGCTACCACCGTCCCTTCCAGCGAGTGGTTCAGCTCGCGCGCCTTGTTCGTGGCGATCTTCACGGAATCCACGCGGCTCATTTGCCCGGCGCCCACGCCGACCACCACGCCGTCCCGCGCGTACACGATGGCGTTCGACTTCACATGCTTCACCACGCGCCAGGCAAAAACCAGCGCGCGTTTCTCTGCTTCCGTCGGCTGCCGTTCCGTGACACACTTCCATTCCTCGGGCTTGGCGCCCAGCGTATCGGGAGTCTGGACCAGCAAGCCGCCTCCCAGGCTTTTCAACTGTAATCCGTATTCGTCGCCGGGGGTGGTGGACATGTCTAGGAGGCGAAGATTCTTCTTGCTGCCCAGCCGTTCGAGCGCCGCGGGCTCGTAGCCGGGCGCCACCACGGCTTCCACGAAGAGCTTGGATATGGCCGCGGCGGTGGCCGCATCGAGCTTGCGATTGAAGGCGATGACGGAGCCGAAGGCCGAAACGGGATCCACCTCGAGCGCCCGCTGGTAGCTCTCCGCAAGCGTCGCACCCGAAGCCACCCCGCAAGGGTTGGTGTGTTTGATGATGGCCGTGGCGGGCTCGGGGAATTCCTGCGACAGTCGCCACGCCGCCTCGAGGTCCACGAGGTTATTGAAGGAAAGTTCCTTGCCTTGGAGTTGCCGCGCGCAGGCCAGCCCGCGCCCGCCCACCGCCGGATCCACATAGAGAGCCGACTTCTGGTGGGGGTTCTCGCCGTACCGCAGGTCCATCACCTTGCGATAATTCAGGTGCAGGTTTTCCGGCAGCGTCCCGTTCCGGAGTTTCTGGAGCGTGGTGGAGATGGCGCCGTCGTAAGCAGCCGTGGTAGCGAAGGCTTTGCGCGCCAGGCGCGCGCGCGTTTCGCGCGATACCGCGCCCGCATTCTTCTGCGCTTCTTCCAGCACACCGGCATAGTCGGCAGGATCGACGACCACCGTAACGTCTTCAAAGTTCTTGGCGGCAGACCGCATCATGGAAGGCCCGCCGATGTCGATGTTCTCGATAATCTCCTCGAACTTCACTCCCGGTTTCGCCGCCGTTTTCTCGAATGGGTAGAGGTTCACCACCACGAGGTCAATGAACTCAATCCCGTGTTCCTGGACCTGCCTTTGATGCTCGGGGTTTGAACGGAGGGCGAGCAGGCCGCCGTGAACTTTGGGGTGAAGCGTTTTCACCCGCCCATCAAGCATTTCCGGAAAGCCCGTCACTTCCGAGACGTCCCGCACCTTCAAACCTTCTTCGCGGAGTAGCTTGGCGGTGCCACCGGTGGAGAGGATCTCAACTCCCAGGGCCGCCAGCCCCGCCGCGAGTTCCGCCACCCCGGTCTTGTCGCTGACGCTAATCAGCGCCCGAGAGATTTTCCGCATGATGTCTCCTTGGAAAAGGGAATGAGGATTTCCGATCCCGCCCACCTGGAGGGGTCGGGCCAGGCAGCCTTCCAGGCCCCGCTCCGGCAACGAAGAGTTGTCGCAGCGGCCTGCCGAAAGGTAAGGGGTAGTAATTCACGGACGAAAGAGAAAGCCTCGCGGAGGGAACGGCGAGTGCCTAGCTGCCCTTGACGGCCTTGAACTTTACTTTCCCCTCTTCCACGCTCACGGAGAATTGCACTTTGTCGCAGCCCAGCGAATCCTTGATCTGCTTGGTCTTTTCCCGAACAAACTTGGCGAAAGCGGCGGGATCGATGTTGTCCACGCGCTCACCCACCTGGCGCTTGGCCTCCACCATGGCCTTCAGCAACTGGTCGACCTTGTCTTTTTCCTTCTCGGGGTCCGAGCAAAGGATACGGATGGAACCGCCGGCAGCCGGCTGCTCCGCCTCGGGTCTTCGCGCAAACTGCCCGCGGCCTTCTTCCTTGTCGCGGAGTTTCTTCCGCCACAGTTCGTTGTTGACCGCGTATTTCTGTACAAGCTGGTTGAACTTGAAGCGCTGGCCAAAGTTCAGCTTCATGTCGCCGGTGTACTTCTTGATGCAGGTCTCAACGCGGAAAAGGGTGTCGCGAGGGGGGCGCGGCGAGCCTCCACTGAAATAGATCTCGTACTCGATCTTGAGGCGCCGGATGTTGTCCTCGAGCTTCAGCAGTTCCTCATCCACCGTCATAGAGCGGCCTCACGGGGAAACCCAAGCAGCAAATTATACCCCTCGCCAAGCGAGGCGAGTCAATGCGAAAGTTGACGCTCGGGAACTTCTATGTTGAAATGCCCGTGAAGTCGCCGTGGCCCCGTGGACGACGGGCTTTCACCTCTTCTGTAGCGGCGCTGTATGAGCGCCGGACCAATTCTCTAGGGGCGCTCCACGCGCGCCGAACCGCGACGGCGGTGATCCGGACTGGTCAGAACAGCCAGGCTGCCGCCACAGCGGGAAGAAGGTTGCGGATGGACGAAACCAGTTCCGAGCGGACGGGCGTGTTGCTGCTCCGCCAGATCCCGGCGGTGGATGAACTGCTCTGCCGGCCGGCGCTGCGGGCCCTGGAAGCGCGCGTGGGCCGCCGGCTGGTGGTGGACGCCACACGCAAGGTGCTGCAGAGCCTGCGCGGCAGGATTTCGGGCGGCACTCTCTCCAGCGTCTCGATCGAGATGCTGGAAAAGGAGATTGTGGCGGCCGCCGAGGCCACCGCCGAATTCTCCCTTCGTCCCGTCATCAACGCCTCCGGCGTCATCATTCATACCAACCTGGGACGCGCCCCCCTCGCCCGCCAGGCCCTCGAGCATTTGGTGGAAACCGCCGCCGGGTACTCCAACTTGGAATACAACCTTGAGCAAGGCGAACGAGGGAAGCGGGATACGCATACGGAACGCCTCTTCGCCCAACTCCTGGGCGCCGAGCGCACGCTGGTGGTGAACAACAATGCCGCCGCGGTTTTTCTCGCTTTGAACACGCTGGCGGAAGGTGGGGAAGTGATCGTCTCGCGCGGCGAGCTCATTGAAATCGGCGAATCCTTCCGCATCCCGGACATCTGCGCGAAGAGTGGGGCGGTGCTGCGCGAGGTGGGGACGACCAACCGCACGCGCCTCGGCGACTACGCCGCCGCCCTCAACGAGCGCACCCGCCTGCTGATGCGCGTCCATCCCAGCAACTTTCGCATCGTGGGCTTCACCGAATCCCCGGACGTTCGCGAGCTGGTGGAACTGGCCAGAAAGCATCAACTATTGGTCCTGGAAGACCTGGGCAGCGGCTGCCTGGAAGACCTCGTGCCGTATGGCATCAAGGACGAGCCGCCCGTCGCCGCGAGCCTGCGGGCGGGCGTGGATGTGGTGACCTTCAGCGGCGACAAGTTGCTGGGCGGCCCGCAGGCCGGCATCCTCACCGGCAAGCGTCAGCCCCTCGAGAAGATCCGCAAGAATCCGCTTTTCCGCGCCCTGCGCGTGGATAAGCTGACGATCTCCGTGCTGGAAGCAACCATCGCCCTGTACCTCCAGGGGAACACGAGAGCGATTCCGGTGTTGCGCATGATCCAGGCGCCGCGAGAGGAAATCGCTGCGCGGGCCGCGCGACTCGCGGAACGCATTTCCGCGCGCCCCGGCCTCTCCGTCCGCCTCCACGACGGCGAGTCGGTGATCGGCGGGGGC
>Ga0315282_10014839_pt1 | contig 11561 bp, 9 predicted proteins | sample YL17G07_20_MG_FD_203693 | JGI IMG/M metagenome (GOLD analysis project Ga0315282, IMG submission 203693) | Sediment microbial communities from Yellowstone Lake, YNP, Wyoming, USA - YL17G07_20 | ecosystem: Environmental > Aquatic > Freshwater > Lake > Sediment | place: USA: Wyoming | collected...
GACCTCGATGATGGCCGCCGCCGTCGCCTGCTCCAATCTGCTTCTCTTTCGAGACTGCTGGAGAATTGGCTATTAGGTTAACGCCTATGGGGGAGACCCCCGACTATCACACCGAGAACGACACCTGGGATCGCTTGAACTTCGAGAAGATGACGAAGATCGTGCGGCTCGTCTACCTGACGGCCTGGGACGTCGCGAACCAGGAAGAGCGGATCCCGTTCGAGAAGGACTGAGACGGCAGCGGGGCAATCGCGCTCCTGACCGTCCAACCGAGCCTGTGTTTTCGCTCGTGACGCTTCTCATCTAGAATGGCCTGATGAGTGATTCCTCGCCTCTCAGACGCGCGCTCGAGGTGCTCCACGGCGAGCTCGCGCAGATCTTCGGCAACCGGCTGATCTCGCTCGTGGCCTACGGACACCGCCTGCCCGGAACGGTCGCCCACGACGGCGACCCGTTGGACGAGGCCGGCGACCCGACATTCCAGCATGGCCCCGGCCTCCACACGCTGGCCGTCGTCCAGTCGGTTAACGCCAGCGACCTGGCCGCGTGCGCGGCACTGCACCAGGCGTGGAGCAAGCGCGGGCTGGAGACGCCGCTGCTTCTCGCCGAGGGCGAGCTCGCCCGCTCGCTCGACGCCTTCCCGCTCGAGTTCGCCGAGATCATGGCGCACCACCTCGTGATCGCCGGCCGGGATCCGTTCGCCGGCTTGCACGTCGCGGCGACCGACGTCCGGCGGGCGTGTGAGGTGCAGGCGCGCGGGCACCTCATTCACCTGCGCGAAGGGTACATCGAGGCGGCGGGACAGGCCGACCGTCTCGCGCGCCTGGTGGCCGCCTCGGCCCCGGCGTTCAGGGCGCTGCTGGGCAACGTGGCGCGCCTCCAGGGCCTGACCACCCCCACGACGCAGGCGCTCGCCACTCATGCGGAGGAGCGCCTCGGGCTGCCTGCCGACGTTGTCCATCGCGTCACCTCGATCGTGCGGCCCGACGAAATCGCGCCGTCCGATGCGGTGCGCCTGTTCCCGGCGTACCTCGACGCCGTCGAACGGCTGTCGGCGTTCATCGACCGGTGGACGCTGTGAGCCTCCCCACCCGCCGCGCGTCGGCCCCGGCAGGCAGCGAGGCCCGGCGGCCTGGCACGTCGCACGTTCGGCGCCCTGGCGCCTTTGGCACCGCGGCACCGCGCGTGCTCATGCTCTTCCTGGTCGCGCTCGCGCTGTTCGGCTGGTCGCGAGCACACGCGCAGGCCGCCTCCGAGCTCCCCACGCTGATCGAGCCGGTCAACGACTTCGCGCACGCCATCGACGGGCAAAGCGCCGCCGACATGGACCGGATGATCCGCGCGCTCCAGCGGGCGACCGGCGATGTGGTGGTGGTCGCGACGATTCCCACCGTCGAGCCGTACGCCGACATCCGCGAATACGCGGTCAAGCTGTTCGAGAACCGCGGGCGGGGCATCGGCGAAAAGGGGAAGGACAACGGCCTGCTGGTCCTGCTGGCGCTCAAGGAGCGGCGGGTCTGGGTCGAGGTCGGGTATGGCCTCGAGCCGTACATCACCGACGGCTTCGCGGGCGAGACGAGCCGCGAGTTCATGGTGCCGTCCTTCCGCGACGGGGAGTACGGCGCCGGGCTCCGGGCCGGCGTGGCGCGCATCATCGGCCGGATTGCCGAGGCGCGCCACGTGAAGCTGGAAGAGGTCCCCGCACCGACGCCGCCGAGCCGCCACGGCGGCGTCCCGACGGGCGTGTTCGTCGTGCTCGGCGTGATCCTGCTCGTCGCGCTCCTCGGCGGCGGGCTCGGCGGCCCGGGCATCGGCTATCGGCGGTGGGGCAGCGGCCCCTGGAGCGGCTGGACGAGCGGCGTCGGCCCCTTCGGCGGCGGCTGGGGCGGTAGTTCCGGCGGCGGAGGCTTCGGCGGCGGGTTTGGCGGCTTTGGCGGCGGTTCGAGTGGGGGCGGCGGCGGCGGCGCGGGGTGGTGAGAGCAAGGCGTGAGACACTACTGGCTACTGACTGCTGAAGAAGAGGTCCCGATGAGAACGGATCGAGCGCGTTTGACCACTCGCGTGGCACTTGTTGTGTCCCTGGCTCTCTTCCTGTCCGGCTGTTCCTACAACCGCTTCGTCGCACAGGAGGAGGCGATCAAGGCGCAGTGGGCGCAGGTCGAGAACCAGTTGCAGCGGAGGAACGACCTGATCCCCAACCTGGTCGAGACGGTGAAGGGGTATGCCTCGCACGAGCGGGAGGTGTTCGAAGCGGTGGCCGACTCCCGCGCGAAGCTGGCCGGCGCGAAGACGCCCGAAGAGACCATCAACGCGGCCAACCAGCAGACGGCGGCGCTCGCCCGGCTGCTCGCCGTGGTCGAGAACTACCCGCAGTTGAAGGCGAACGAATCGTTCAACCGTCTCATGGATGAGCTGTCGGGCACCGAGAACCGCATCGCGGTCGAGCGGATGCGGTACAACCAGCGCGTCCAGGAGTACAACACGCTCCGGCGGCAGTTCCCGTCGAACGTCACCGCCAAGCTGTTCGGCTTCAAGGAATACCCGTTCTTCCAGGCGCCGCCCGAAGCGAAGCAGGTGCCGCGGGTCACCTTCGGCCGCTGATTCTGTCGATCAGCGCGGAGATCGCAGAGGGAACACCCTCAACGCGCGGAGCCAGCGGGTGCTGCAGCTGATCATCGACAGCCTGCGGTACTGGACCACGGAAATGCACCCGCACGAGAATCCGGTCCTCGCGGCGCGCACCTGACACCACTGTGGACGAGCCCTGCCCGACCCCCAATCCGACCTCCGGCGCCGGTGCGCGGCCGGCACCCGCCGTACTGGCATCCTCGCCTCGCGAGGTTCCAGTCGCCGCCCAATCGCGCGCCGTCATCGAGGACGTTCAGCCGGCGATCGACGGCGGGCGATTCCCGGTCAAGCGGACCGTCGGCGAGACCGTCGACGTCGGCGCGGATGTCTTCGCCGACGGCCACGACAAGCTCACCGCGGTCCTCCGGTACCGCCTCGTGCCGGCGGGCGCCGGGCAGGCGGCCGTCGTTCGGCGCCTCGCCGCCGTTTCTGCCATAATCTGGCCGACCGGGGCGGGCCGAGCGCATCATGGTTTGGACCTGCCATCGATCATCAACCATCGACTATCGACTATCGACTATCGACCATCGACTATCGACCATCGACTATCGACTACCGCTCGCGACCCGGGGGAATGCCCTGGCAAGCCTGAAGCCCAATTAGCAGATGCGCGGCAGCTGCTCACCACTCAGCATGTCGAGGATGCGGCTCGGGCCAAGGCGGTTCTCGAGCGTGACGAGCGCGGCCGGCTCCTTGCTCACGCTTCCGACAATCGAGGCACCCGCCGTTGCCGCGTGGCGGCGAAGAACCTCGACCGTCCGGTCGGCATCGCGCGCGGGCACGAAGACCGCCATCCGGCCCTCGTTGGCGACATACAGCGGATCGAACCCGAGGATCTCGCAGGCGCCCTGTACGTCCTCGCGGACCGGGATGCGCGCCTCCGTGACGGTGATCGCCAGCGCGGCCGCCTCGGCGATCTCGTTCAGCGCGCTCGCCAGCCCGCCGCGCGTGAGGTCGCGAAGGCAGTGGATCTCGACGCCTTGGGCGAGCAGGTCGAGGACGGGCGCCGCGAGCGGCGCACAGTCGCTCTCGATCGTGCTTTCGAACTCCAGCCCCTCGCGGGTCGCCATGATGGCGATGCCGTGACGTCCAAGATCGCCACTGACGATGACGGTGTCGCCGGGGCGGACCGAGCGCGGGGCGATGACGAGATTGTGCTCGATGAGGCCAATCCCCGCGGTGTTGACGAACAGGCCGTCACCCTTTCCCTTGTCCACGACCTTCGTGTCGCCGGTGACGACCTGCACGCCGGCCTCGCGCGCTGCCGCCTGCATCGACTGCGCGACCCGCTGCAGGGTGGTCATCGGCAGCCCCTCTTCGAGGATGAACGCGGCGCTCAGGCAGACAGGCCGCGCCCCGCTCATCGCGAGGTCGTTGACCGTGCCGTTGACCGCCAGCGCGCCGATGTCGCCGCCGGGAAAGAACAGCGGCTGGACGACGTAGGAGTCGGTGGTGAAGGCGAGCCGGGCGCCGCCCAGCAGGAGGCAGGCGGAGTCGTGGCGCGCCTCGAGCGCCGGGTTGCTGAACGCGGGCACGAACATGGATTCGATGAGCTGGTGCATCAACCGCCCGCCGCCACCGTGCGCGAGCAGCACGTGCGGGTACTGCGCGAAGGGAACGGGACAGGAGAGAGCGATGTCCGGGTGATTCTCGGGCGGCATCAGGTCCAGTCAGAATCCAGGATTCAGAATCAGTCTTGTCCAAGTTGCGGTCTGGCACCGGGGCGTGTCTCGCTCTGCCAACCGCTCGACAGCGCGGAAACACGCGTGGTCGGCTGGGGAGGATCGCTGAGCGATTCGGCCGGTCCTGGGCCGGACGTGTCGCTCCGCCTCAGCGCGTACCTAAGCCTTCGACGCGTGGCTTCTGAAAACGGACCCTCGGCGTCTCTGTGCCTCGGTGGCTAGACCTGCGCGTGCCGGCGGTGGCGATAGTACGCCGCGCAGGCACCCTCCGACGACACCATCGTCGCGCCGAGCGGGCGCTCCGGAGTGCAGGTGGTGCCGAAGGCGGCGCACTCGGGCGGCCGCTTGAGGCCCTGCAGGATCAGGCCGCTGATGCACTCGGACGGCACGATCGGACGGCCGGGCGCCAGCTCGAAGCGTCGCTCGGCGTCGAACTCGTCATAGGGCGGGCGCAGGCCGAGGCCGCTCTGCGGGATTTCCCCGATGCCGCGCCAATTCCGCCTGACGACCTGGAACACCTCGCCGATGATCTTCTGCGCCCTCTGGTTGCCGTCGCGCGTGACCGACCGGCTGTACTGATTCTCGACCTCCGCACGCCCCTCCTCGAGCTGCTTCACGCACATGTAGACGCCCTGGAGGATGTCGACCGGCTCGAACCCGGTCACCACGATCGGCACGCGGTACTTCGCGGCGATCGGCTCGTACTCGGTGTAGCCCATGACGGTGCAGACGTGCCCGGCGGCGAGGAAGCCCTGCACGCGGTTGTGCGGGGCGGAGAGGATGGCCTCGATGGCCGGCGGCACGAGTACGTGCGAGACGAGCACCGAGAAGTTGCGCACACCGCGAGCCCGCGCCTGGTAGACCGCCATCGCGTTGGCCGGCGCGGTCGTCTCGAAGCCGACGGCGAAGAAGACCACCTGCTTCTCCGGGTGCGTCTCGGCGACCTTCAACGCGTCGAGCGGCGAATAGACGATCCGCACGTCGCCGCCGGTCGCTTTCACCGACAGCAGGTCGCGGTCGGAGCCCGGCACGCGCAGCATGTCACCGAACGAGCAGAAGACGACGTCGGGCATCGAGGCCAGCTCGATGGCACGGTCGACGAGCTCGACGGGCGTGACGCAGACCGGGCAGCCGGGGCCGTGGACGAGCGTGATCGCCTTCGGCCACAGCTCGTCGAGGCCGAACTTGACGATGGCGTGCGTCTGCCCGCCACAGACCTCCATCAGCGTCCACGGGCGAGTCGTGACGCGCGCGATCGCCGCCCCCCACTGCTTCGCCGCTGCAGCATCCCGGTACTCGTCGATGTACTTCATGTCTGACGCTTGTCAGTAGTCAGTAGCCAGTAGTCAGTAGCCAGTAGAACCGCAGCAAGAACCAAGCACCACGCACCGCACCAAGGACCAAGGACCAAGAACCAAGGACCACGGACTGACACGTGTCTGTGTTCGTTCCTCGTCACGCGTTGTCGTCTGCGGCTTCTTCCATCTGCCTGAGGTATTCGAACACCTGCTGCGCCTCCTGTTCGTCGAGGCGGCTGATGGCGAAGCCGACGTGCACGATGACGTAATCGCCCACCTGCGCCTCGGGCACGTACGCCAAATTCACGTCCTTGACGATCCCGCCGAAGCTCACCTTGGCGATCCGCGTGAACGGGTCATCGCCGCTCGTGCTGACGATCTTTCCGGGCACTGCCAGGCACACGCTGCACTCCTGCTGGATTTCAGCGCCGAGAGCGCAGAGGCCGCAGAGGCCCGGTATCGAAGGCCCCCAGCCTCTCGTCCGCGGCTGATCAACGACGATCCCAGCCCGCTGGCACCTCGGTTCTGCGTGCGGGGGATTTGCCTAAGCTTACGCCAAGGCGCGCAAAACGTTAAGTTCTCTGCGTCCTCGGCGCCCTCCGCGCTTAACGGCCGCGTGCCGCGGCCACGATCTGACCCAGCGCGATGCCGCCGTCGTTGGGCGGGACGCGCTGATGCCAGTACGGACGGAACCCCTCGGCCCGCAGGCGCCGGACCACCCGCTCGGTCAGATACCGGTTCTGGAAACAGCCGCCGCTCAGGACAACCGCCGCTTCGCCGACGTCCCGCGCCACGGCAACCACCGCCTCCGCGAGCGCGTTGTGGAACCTCGCCGCCACGGTTGCCACCGCGCGTCCTGAGCGGACGTCGTCGAGGATCGCCTCGATCATCGGGGCCCAGTCGACGAGGCGGCGCGGCGCATCCGATGCACCGGAAGGCGCGGCGCCGAGCGGCAGCGGATACGACTCGTCGCAGGCCACCGCCTGAAGGGCGAACTCGAGCTCCATGGCCGCCTGTCCTTCGAACCGGACCTCCTGCCGAAGGCCGACCAGCGAGGCCACCGCATCGAAGAGGCGACCCACGCTCGACGTCCGCGGCGTGTTGATCCGCTGGCGCAGCATCCTGGCGAGAATCGCACGTTCACGGGTCGAGAACGCGGAGACGGGCGGCAGCTCCGCCATCTCCAGCGCCCGGTCGCCGAAGAGCTCGTACAGGACGCCGAGCGCCGCGCGCCGCGGCTCCTTGATCGCGGCTTCTCCGCCGGGCAGGCCGAAGGGGCGCAGGCAGGCCTCGCGCACGAAGCCCTCCCCCGTCACGCGCAGGAACTCGCCGCCCCACACGGTGCCGTCCACGCCGTAGCCGGTGCCGTCCCACGAGACGCCGAGGACCGGGCCGTCGATCTCGTTCTCCGCCATGCAGGCCAGCGCGTGGGCGAAGTGGTGCTGGACGGCGACCACCTCGCGTCCGGACGAGCGCGCGAACTGCGTGGACAGATAGCCGGGGTGCAGGTCGCAGGCGACGACCGACGGCTCGAGCTCGTAGAGCGCCTCGAAGCTCCCGATCACCCGGCGGAAGGCGTCGAAGGCCCGCGGGGTCTCGAGGTCGCCGATGTGCTGACTGATGAAGACGTCCGGTCCGACCGAGGCCGCGATCGTGTTCTTCAGGTGCGCGCCGACGGCCAGGGCCGCGGCGCCCGCGCCGCGAATGCGGACCGGCAACGGCGCGTACCCGCGCGCCCGCCGCATCACCAGCTCCCGTCCCATGATCACCCGCACGACGGAGTCGTCCACGTGACGGGCAATCGGGCGGTCGTGCACCAGGAAGAGATCGGCCAGATGGCCGAGCCGGTCGAGCACCTCGTGCTCGTCGGTGCAGATCGGCTCGTCCGAGACGTTGCCGCTGGTCGCGACAACGGGGAAACCCAGCTCGCGCATCAAGAGGTGATGCAGCGGCGTGTACGGGAGCATGACACCCAGGTAGGGGTTGCCCGGCGCAATCGAGGCGACGGGACAAGCGGCGCCGCCGGCACCGCGTTCCTGCTCGCGGCGCTTTCGGGACAGCAGCACGATGGGCGATTCGGCCGATCGGAGCAGGCGTTCTTCGAGCTCCGACGCCTCGCAATCGGCCTTCACGACCTCGAGAGACGGGTACATCAACGCGAACGGCTTCTCCTCGCGCGCCTTCCGCCGCCGCAGCTCGCGGACGGCGGCGTCGTTGCGGGCGTCGACGACCAGCTGAAAGCCGCCGAGCCCCTTGATCGCGACCACGGCGCCCGCCCGGAGCGCCTCGGCTGCGCGAACGAGCCCGTCGTGCCGTGTCGCGACGACCGCGCCGTCTCTCGCCCACAGCTCGAGATGCGGACCGCACGCCGAGCACGCGGTGGGCTGCGCGTGGAACCGCCGATCCAGCGGGTTCTCGTACTCCGCGCGGCACGCCTGGCACATCTCGAACGCCCGCATGGTCGTGTTCGGCCGGTCGTACGGGAGCGCGAGGATGATGCTGAAGCGCGGGCCGCAGTTCGTGCAGTTGGTGAACGGGTAGCGATACCGGCGGTCGGACGGATCGAGCACCTCCCGCAGGCAGTCGGGACAGGTGGCGATGTCGGGAAGGACGAGCGCAGTCTTCGCGCCCGCCAGGCTCGCCCGGATCTCGAAACGGTCGAAGCCGACCGGATCGAGAAACGACGACTCGAGGCTCTGGATGAAGGCGCGCGGCGGCCGCTCCCGCTCGATGCGCAGCAGGAACTGCTCCAGGCTGGCGGATCCGCCTTCGACCTCGATGAGCACGCCTGCGGCCGAGTTGCGCACCCAGCCCTCGAGGCCCAGCTCGGTGGCAAGCCGATAGACGAACGGGCGAAACCCGACGCCCTGGACGGCGCCGCGGATGGTCACCCGAAGGCGTTGCCGGTCGGGAGTCGGGAGATCAGCCACAGAGGCACGGAGACGCAGAGGGAGGATCGGTAACGAGTAACGAGCAACGAGTAACGAGCAACGAGTAACGAGCAACGAGTAACGAGTAGAAGGGTGGGAGGGAAGAAGGGAAGGAGGGAGGCCCTTCTTCCCTTCTTCCCTTCTCGATCGCTACGTGAGATCCATCTCCGCCGCCGTCAACTGCGGCTCGTCGGTCTTGATCCGCAGCTTGAACCCGTAGCGCTCGCACAGCCGCTGCATCTCGAGGTTCTCCGACAGGATGTCGGCCGTAATCCGCTCGAGCTTCTCGTCGCGCGCCACCTGCTGCAGGTCGCGCAGCAACCGATCGCCGAGCCCCTTGCCCTGCCACGCGTCGCTGACGACGATGGCGAACTCCGCCTGGCGGGTGAGGTGCACCTTGGTCATGCGGCCGACGCCGAGGATCATCGGTTCACCCGTCTGCTCGTCCTTGTGCTCGGCGACGAGCGCCATTTCCCGGTCGTAGTCGATGAAGCAGTTGCGGATCAGCCGCTCGTGCGCGATCCGCTGGGTCAGCCCCACGACGTGGAAGTAGCGCAGGTACACCGACCGCTCGGACAGGGTCTGGTGGAACTTCACCATCGCCGGCTCGTCCTCGGGCCGGATCGGCCGGATGGTGACCTGCGTCCCGTCCTTCATCGTGAACGGCTTCACGTACTGCATCGGGTAGGGCCGGATGGCCAGCCGCGGCAGCGTGTCGGCGGCCACCTCCTGCCCGTAGACCACGACGCGCGCGTCGAGCGCAATCAACTGGCCGGCCGAGGCGAGCAACGGGTTGATGTCGATCTCCTTGATCCACGGCTGTTCGACCACGAGCTGGCTGAATCGGACCATCAGTTCCTCGAGCGCCGACAAATCCACCGACTTCCGGCCGCGCACGCCCTTGAGGGCCGTGTAGATCCTGGTCTGCTCCATCATCCGGCGCGCCAGCGTCGAGTTGAGCGGCGGGAGCGCGAGCGCCCGGTCCTTGTAGACCTCGACGAGCTGTCCACCGGAGCCGAACAGCAGCACCGGGCCGAACTGCGGGTCGACGCTGCTCCCGATGATCAGCTCGTAGCCGTCGAGCTTGATCATCGGCTGCACGGTGACGCCCAGGAAGTGCTCCGCGCCTTCCTTCTCGGCCACCGCGGTCTGGATCGCCTTGAATGCCTTGCGGACGGCGTCCTCGTCCCGGAGATTGAGCTGCACGCCGCCGACGTCGGTCTTGTGCGTGATCGTCTCGGAGAACAGCTTGAGCACGACCGGGTAGCCGATTGCGGCCGCCGTCTTCACCGTCTCGTCCTCGCTCCGCGCGACCAGCGTCTTGACAGTCGGGATGCGGTAGGCCGACAGCACCTCCTTCGACTCGAACTCGGTCAGGATCGTGCGCCCCGCGCGGCGCACCCGCTCGACGATCCCGGTCACCTTTGCCCGGTTCGTGAGGTCGTTGTCGAGGCCCGACGGCAGGCTCGGCGTCTCATACAGGCCGCGCAGGTTGTAGCTGTAGCGCCACATCAGCGAGAACACGCGCGCCGCCGTGTCCGGGAACGGGAACGTCGGGATGCTGGCACGGGCGAGGATCGCCTCTCCGGCTGCGACATCCGGGCCACCCATCCAGCTCGCCAGGATCGGCTTGGTGTGCGTTGCCACGCGCTGCTTGAGCATCTCCGCGGTCTGCGTCGGCTCGGTCATCGCCTGCGGCGTGAGGATCACGAGCAGCCCGTCGCTGTTCTGATCCTGGAGGGCCACCTCGACCGCCTGGATGTACCGCTCGGGGCTCGCATCGCCGATGACGTCGATCGGGTTGTTGTGGCTCCATTGCGGCGGCAAGAACTCGTTCAACCTCTTCATCGCCTCGCTGGAGATCGGCGTCAGCTCGCCGCCGTTGCTCATCAGCACGTCGGTGGCGAGCACGCCTGGACCGCCCGCATTGGTGACGATGGTCAGCCGCGGGCCCTTCGGGCGCGGCTGCTTGCCCAGGATGTCTGCCATATAGAACAGCTCGGCGATCGTGTTCACCCGCAGCACGCCGCTCCGGCGGAAGGCGGCGTCCAGCACCTCGTCGCTGCCGGTGAGCGCCCCGGTGTGGGAAGCGGCCGCCTTGGCGGCGGCCTGCGTCCGGCCCACCTTGATGACGATGATCGGCTTGGTCAGCGCTACTTCCCGGGCTGCCGACAGGAAGCCGCGTGGGTTGCCGCCGATCGACTCCATGTAGATGACGATGCTCTTGGTGCGCGGGTCGTCGCCCATGTAGTCGATGAGCTCGCCCCAGCCCACATCGGCCATCGAGCCGACCGACACGAAGTGGCTGAACCCGACGTTGTTCTTGAAGCTCCAGTCGAGCACCGCGGTGCACAGCGCGCCGCTCTGGCTGATGAACCCGACCGTGCCGGTCCGCGCCATGCCGTTCGCGAAGGTCGCGTTCAGCCCCGACACCGGGCTCATCACGCCCAGGCAGTTCGGGCCAATCACCCGGATCCGACCCTTGCGCGCGTTCTCGACGACCTGCTGCTCGATCTCCAGGCCCTCGGGGCCGATCTCCTTGAAGCCGGCCGAGATCACGATCACGCCCTTGACGCCCGCCGCGACGCACTCGGTCATGATGTCGGGCACGCTGGTCGCCTGCGTGACCACGACGGCGAGATCCACCTGCTCGGGGACCTCGCCGATGCTCGGGTACGCCCTGATGCCGAGGACGCTCGGGCGCTTCGGGTTCACCGGGAACACGGTGCCGCCGAACGGGTTGCTGATGAGGTTCCAGAGGATGGTGCGCCCCACGCTTCCCATCTTCTCGGTCGCCCCGATGAGCCCCACGTTCTGCGGCGCGAACAGCGGGTCGAGCGGATGACGCATGGGTGGCGCGGTATGGCTGATCGGCTTCACGGCTGTCTCTGGCGGCATGGCTGGTGTCCTCTAGTCAGTGACGGTTATGAACCGCGACGACATGAAACCAACGAGTGGTGGCTTGGCTCTCGGCTCTCGGCTCTCGCCTCCAGGGTCTCGGCTCTGGCCTCCGGCCTCTCGAG
>Ga0315282_10014840_pt1 | contig 11560 bp, 12 predicted proteins | sample YL17G07_20_MG_FD_203693 | JGI IMG/M metagenome (GOLD analysis project Ga0315282, IMG submission 203693) | Sediment microbial communities from Yellowstone Lake, YNP, Wyoming, USA - YL17G07_20 | ecosystem: Environmental > Aquatic > Freshwater > Lake > Sediment | place: USA: Wyoming | collected...
AGGTACTCGTTGTGCTCGACCCCTGTTAGGGCGCTGTAGGTCAGGACACCCAGGAAGCCCACCATCGCGCTGAAGAAGATGACGTTGAAGCTGAGGGCCATCCCGAGGCCATTCTCGAACAGCCAGCTTATGAAGTAGAGCGCGGCGAGGTGGAGCGCGTAGCCACCGACTATAGGCTCAAGGCTGCCACTCCGGGTTAGCTCGAGCCACTCTTTAGCCACTAGTGAACGGTGGCTGCCTAGCGGCGTAAAGAACCCATCTACCCGCAGGAACGAGGCCGGGTAATTCCTGTACTTGACCTCGAAGCGCTCCTTCATCAGGTATACACCTATAGCCGCTAACACGGTGGCTGTGACGGCGGAGAGAATCAGCCACGACAGGGACCGGTCCATCCAGTAGCCTAGTGGCAGGAGGACCTGCTGCAGCTGGAGGAGACCCAGTGGCCACACGGAGGCCACCAGTGCGAGGACTGCTAGGGACGCGGCCAAACCAAGCGCCTTGGATCTGGCAGAGAGAGCTGACACTGCGAAGCTGACGCCCATCCCGAGCATGAATGCCAGAAAGGAGGTGCCCCCCACTCTCACGATCCCGAGGATAGAGAACCCGAAGAGAGACCCTACTATCCCGACCCCGAGGACCATCGGCACAAAGGTGTAGACGAGGTAGAAGAGGGAGTCCTTCACGTAGAAGATGGCCATCATCCTCCTGAACGTGACTGGGTACGTCTGGGGTAGCTGCAGCAGCATGCTGACCTGCCCCAGCCGCCGTGTCATGACGTGCTCTGCCAGAGACCCGAACCCACCCACGAAGAACCCGTACCCAGCGGAGGCGACGTGGAGCACCAATATGAGGGTCATCTGGCTCAGGCCACTCAGGAACGACTGGGACGAGTAGGCGCAGAGGGTCGACATCACGAATATGATCACAGGGAAGAAGGTGGACCCTAGTCCCCCTGATAGAGACTTGTGGAGCCTCCACTCCTCCTTGACCATGTTGGCGAGGATGCGTAGGTCGAGGTCAAGGAGCATGCGCATTCTCGCCGTCCACCGCGCGCATAAAGATCTCCTCGAGGCCCTCACCCTCACGGGACCTCAGCTCCTCGATGGTCCCCTCCGCGACAATCTTACCCCCATCGATCACCGCGACCCGAGTGCACAGCTTCTCAGCCAAGTCGAGCAGGTGGGTGCACATGAAAACAGTCCGCCCTTCCCCCGTGAGGTCTCCGAGGTACTCCCTCAGGCGGCGTTGGTAGATGGGGTCGAGGTTGATGAAGGCCTCGTCGAGGAGAAGCAGGCGAGGCTCATGGATGAAGGCGCTCGCCAGCATCACCTTCTGCCTCTGCCCCTTTGAGAGGTCCCTGCAGAGAACATCGCTCCTGGTGTCGACGTCGAAGAACCTTAGCCAACGGTCTACCCTGCCTTGGACGTCGTCGAGCCTCCTTATCCTGCAGGTCAACTCCAGTGCCTCGCGTGCGGTCAGGAACGTGGGCGGCGTCTCAGCCTCGGGGACGATACCGACCGCCCTCTTCACCGCGATGGGGTCCGAGATCAGTATCCCCGCTGTGCGTACCTCGCCGGAGTCCGCGGCGAGCTGACCAGTGAGGATCCTCAGGAGGGTTGTTTTGCCGGCGCCGTTTGCACCGAAAAGCCCGAAGAACTCTCCCTCACCCACGTGCAGCGAAATATCGTCGAGCACCTTGTTTTGGCCGAAGGACTTGGTGAGATGACTAACTTCAATGACCGACATACCTGGCAAACCACGAGTTATTGGGATCAAACTCGATCCCGGTTGTTAAAGCGGTTTCGTATCGACAACATGATGATAGTGATAGATATCACCGGTAACTACGCAGCCATTCATATTAGATGAGGCCTTGCTTAACCGACATGAGTAACAGGGAAGTATTGTATCCGATACTGGGACAAAGCCGGCTAGGATATACGGGAAAAGCCTGTTCAGGCTTCCCTGATGTGGTGAGCCTCAAGGGTCAGCCCGTTAGCCCTCCTCAACCTCGCCATCTCGTCGTAGAGGTACTCGAGATTGGCGGCGTATGTTGGGCCCTCGGTGGCCCTCCTTGTCTTGATCATATCGCCGTACTTGTTCCACATGAGGATGAAGGGTCTCCCGCCGTCGAGGATGTCGTAGACCTGCTCAGCTTCCAGGAAACCGCTCTTCACTAGGTACCCGATCGAGTCGAAGTACCTCACCATGAAGGTGTAGTCCGCGTAGAGGTCGATGTCACCGCGGAGGCGCTCCCAGAACTCCCCTGGCTCGCTCCACTTCTGCGTGAAGACGTTGGTTAGACATTTGCTCGACTCCCTGTTCCAGAACGCCTGGAAGAGGCCCATAAGGAGCTGGGCATGCCTCGTCTCAAGGGTGTGCCTCATGTTCTCCTGGTTCGTCCTCAGCGTCAGCGTGTAGTAGACCGCCGCCAGCAGCACCCCCAGAGCCCCCGCCATGTAGAACGCGGACTGGAGCACCTCTATGTCAACCATAATGTTTCACATAGAAGTACCAGGCTGAACCGAGGATAAGGTTGTTGACTCCCAAACCGACGCATTTTCCTCGACTACGCTATCTTCACCGTGCTGTTTTTTTCTTATCGAACTCCGCCAATGTCATGTTCACTAGCAGTACGTTCTATATTCTCAGCAGGATCGCCAATATCTGAGTTATAGCTAGGTGAACGAACGTTACGGCGACCAACTCGATAAGAGCCCGGAGATCCACAAGCCAGGTGGACGCCTCTGTGACGATGTCCTCCTCTCGCATGAGGCCTTGAAGCTTTATGAACTCCCCGAAGGAGGCGCCATCCGCCTTCCCGACGATGGCGTCGAAGCCGTCTCCGAGCATCCCGAGCCTACTCTCCTTCGCTCTAGCCAGCGGGAAGTGGAAGAGAAGCACAGGGACCAAGACCGTAGGGATGAACTCAGCTAGAGAACCCACGATAGGCGCCAGCGGCAAGACCCTCATCCAGAGGCTCATAGCGATCCCCGTTGAGACAACAAGCATCAGTGTGTTGAGGATGACCAGGTTCTTCACCCCGTTGAAGAGCGACTTGCCCCTCCGAGTGATGATCTCGTCAGAGAACTCGTAGCGGGTTGTTAACTTCCAGAGTGCGATGTTGAGGTTGACCGGCAGCATGCCCATGAGCATGCCGCCCAGTAGGCAGCCTGCGATTCCCTGGTAGAGGTATCCGTAGACAGCTATGAGCTGGGGCTGCCTGTATGTCACGTCCACCGTGTACCATCCTGTCCCAGCGACGAACTCGCTGTAGAAGCTGAAGGCGAGCCAGAAAAAGACGATAACCCAGTAAATGGGTGACGTCGCCTGCCCCACGAGTTCTCCGCGGACCGTGTCCCATCTATCTTCCTCTACACGAACTACTGGTCGGATGGAACTCAGCGACTTTTCGAAGAGGCGTAGAGCAAAGAGGACAGCTACTCCGTTCAACGTCCCGAAGACAGCCATCAGCGCCCATCGGGGCTGGGATAAGTATGCCCCAGCGTCTCCGGTGGCTGTGGCCAGCATCAGTCCGCCGACGTACAGTGCCACGTTTATGGCTACGAAGAATGCGGGGTAGGGGACTCCGACTCTGGCAACGAGCCTCTGAAGCCAGAACCCCGTTATACCTCACCGGAAATACGTGCTCCTATGAGTTAAAAAAATGTAGCAGCTACTATTCTTCTAAAACCTCGCACGTGACGGTTCTGTAGAGGGTGTCGGTTTTGACTCGTTCAGACGAGTCATTACCTTACGCGTTTTTTGAAGTGGAGGGTGATGTACGAGATATTTTTACCCATTCTATCCCCCGAAGATTCCACTAAACGAGCCGGTCGCGTGCCGGGGGTGACAATCGAGTCATAGCAAGATATAATTCCTTCATCGCCGAGCCCTGATCGGTGGGAGTGGTTGAGCCTCACCATCCCCGGAGACTGGTTCGTAAACCCAAGGGTCTTGGGTGAGTTCTACAGCAAGTACAGGAACCTAGAAGTGAAGGAGATTAGGAAGGTCTCCTACGAGCAGGGGCTTGCCTTGGGCATGTCGCTTAAAGAGCAGCTGGGAATCCGCGGCGAGGACACCGCAGCGATCGCCGAACTTCTGAGGAACGTGCTGAAGGACGAGCCAACGGCCAGCATAACTACCGAGAAGGGAAAGGTACTGCTGCGTAACTCGGGATTTTGCCCCCTCATGACCGCTTGCCTATCTATGAACCTCCCCTGGACATGGCTATGCAGCGCTCTGGGCTGGCCTTTCTTCCACGGCCTCGCCTCGTCGGTGAACCCCAAGGTGGACCTCATCATGGCGATGCGGAGGGAGAAGGGCGCCCCCCATTGTGACCATGTGTTTCAGATCGGCGAGGGAAGACTGATAATACCGTGAAGCGATAGAGTCCGAAACCGGAGACTCGACCCTCCCACCAAAAGGTGTGGTGGAGGACATGGTTGAGGTGGCACCAGGGTGGTTTCCGTTTCGAGCAAGCATCCTAGTATACGCCGTTGACACAGGTGAATCTTCAGGTAATCGCGGCGTTCTCAGACAGCTCCAAGACAGATTTGGAGGTGTTTACTCGGAGGAGCTTGGCAGCCTGGAGATAAAGGATGGCCTTAGACGCTGCATCGTTAAGGCACTCTCCGATGCTGGCACAAACCGTCTTTTGGTCGCGGTTGGATCTTCAGGCATGGATTTGGGGAACCCTAGCACTTACGCGTCTACCGATTATGATATGTGGATCAGAGGCGCGAGGGAAGCGGTTTCGAATAGCCCCGACTACACTGTCTCATTGACACTAAAATATAATGGAGGAATTGATGATGAGGACAGCTTTCTAAATCATGTTACTAGGGAATCTGGCCACAGAGTAAGGAGCGCTGGCAAGGTCGGCAGCTGCCTTCTGGCAGCGCTTGAAGGAAATGAGTCTCCGTTAATTTCAGAAAGAGAGTTCTCATGTATCGTCGCGGACTCATCATCGTCCCGGCTTGCCTGGGAGATGTGCTTCGAGGTCTGTGCCCTGGCAGGGATCCGGGGAAGCATCAACCGCCTCTACTCCGAGAGGCGGCCGATGCTCAGCCAGATGGATGCCTCCGAGGACAGCACCCAGGTGTGGATAAACGAGCTCCTCGCGCGGATGAGGAAGCCCATAGACGAGATCCGGTCGAGCGACCTGGAGGAGGCTCTCAAGGAGATAACCATACAGTTCTCCCGGCTTTCCACGCTCACAAACTCCATGCGTCGGGACCAGGTGAAGGCCAAGGCCCTGATACGGGACTTTAGGAGGCGGTTGAGTGGCTGGAACGAGAAACCATTCAAAGCACTTCCTACGATCACAGCCGCCGAGCTCGCTGAGGCCGAGGACCAGGTCGCCCCCTTCGGCGACTTCATCGACCGGACGGAGGCCCTGACCGCCCAGTTCGACACCGTGCTCGACTCGGTTAGGACGTACCTCGGGATACAGCAGCAGAAGCTTAGCATTTCGGAGCAGTCGTCATCGAGGGAGCAGCTCGTGCAGCTCGTCAGCCTCCAGGAGACGTTGCACAAGCTGGAGGTTCTGGTCGTGGCGTTCTACATGACCGAGATGGCTAGGATCTTTTTTGAGACGGTAAGCGGCTCCGCAGCCTTACTGACCGCTCTGTTCATCCCCGTTGCCCTAGTTGCCTCAGTCTTTTTGAGCAGGCTTCTCTCTAGAAAACGGTGAACATGTTATCCATCTATAGTTCAAGGCCTGCCCCATAGTTCTGTACGATGTAGAATGTAACTGCTGTACAATTAGGCCATACCATCAACTTCACGATTGACCATCAGATTGATTCAGGATAAGACTCTGTCCCGCACTCGAACGGCTCACGGCGCTTCGCAGCGCCCAGTACTGGTGGTCACAGCTTTTATGCAGTTACTGGACGGTGGTGAATTGTGACCAGTGTGGTTGAACACCGCTGCAATACCCGAAAGGCACCAGTGCTAATTCTGGCTCAGAGGTCACAGATAAACGATCAGGCGCGAAACATGAACGGATGCCAGAGGATCTGGACCAGCAGCCGAGCTGTATCCCAGTTGACACGACTTACTCACGACTGTATGACCTATTCAAAGCTCATCGCTATGGTGCCTACCCACTAGCAGTGAGCCAACAGTTTAGCCGGCTAGGAGAGTTTTCCAGTCGAGCCACCCCCTGGCCCAGTACTGGACCGTGACAGGATGGCCAACCTGTAGGCTCTCGTAGATTCCCGCGTCTACCTCAACCTGCACCCCACTCGCGGTGTTGACTACGTGGACCGTCTCGCAGAACGGAATCCTGGTGTATTCATCGCCGGTCGGCTTGAACAACGTGATCCTTACGTAGGTGTCCTTTGACTCCACGCTGGTCTGAGCGGACGTGGCGAGCGTGGGCTCGGGCGGGAGAATCGCAACTGCGTAAGCGACGAAGGCGACCGTGAACAGCACTACCGCATATGCTATCGCCCTCTTCCGGCTGATCCTCGTCATCCACATTGGGATCAAATATATATCATATGTTAGATAATATATTGTTAACCTACATAATATATTGAGTATTTAGATAATTATATAGCACCAATAGTTCTTAAGCGGTGATACTTCACAGCTCCATATTTTTTCTGGGAAAAAAGCGTTCTGGCTCCAATCACTTAACGACGATCACGGGACACGGGGATTCGGCGACCACCCTACTAGAGACCGAGCCAAGAATCCACGCTTTTGCGCCGCCCATCCCCCTGCTGCCCATGGCGATGGCGTCGCAGCCATCGTCTCTGGCAGTCTTAAGGATCACGTAGGGGGCGTCGTCGCTCCTCTCGCTCCTCATCTCATAATTGACCTTCTCCCCCTTGAGCAACTTCTCGGCGTCGGCTATGAGCTTGAGGGTGGGCTGGTCCCTGATCTCCGTCCCCTCGAGCTTCTTTACTGTAGGCACCGTAGGATCCCAGAAGACGTGGAGGAGGGTCACGGAACCGTTGAACTTCTTGGCGAGGTCGACGGCCTCCTTTAGGGCCCTCTTGGAGAACTCGGAGCCATCGTACGCGACCAGAATCTTCGATCCCTCTTTCATAACGGTCACTGGAAGCTTACCAGTGTATGACAATTTAACATTTACCACTAACAGCAGGCTAGAGTATGGAGGAAACGGATGAATAACAAGCAACCATTAAATGGATTTTTGTTTAGCACATAGTTAAAAAGTAGTATATAACATGCAGCAGAAAGTTGTAGTATATTGCCGGCATATATACCGAAAGAAAATTCGGCTTTACTGGAGGAGAATCGGGTAGAACCCAACTTAAGCTATTTCATGTGCCAGCGTGATATTTTCTAGTGATAGTCGGCTTGGGCAGTCTCCACAAAGAATCATTGAAAGGGATTCTTTAGTAGTGAAATTGTATGGTGAACCTCGTCCCCCCAGCATCAGGTGAATGCTAAAAGATCGTCCCCTAAACTTGACTGGGCTCGACAAGAAGAAGATGCTCATTATATTATCCTTTGGTAATGTTGGGACATTCAGGCACCAGAATAAGAGGTTGTTTCTAAGCAAACTTTTTAGAAAATTTTAAATCCTGACTTGGCAATATCTTACGATTCCGCTGATACTAAAGCGATACAGGTTCTGCTAGGTGGCGTGTGATATGCCGAAGATAGATCTGGAGGAGGAGAAGAGGAAGCTAAAGGACATACACATGAAGATGCTCCTCGACCACAAGACGGATGTCGAGAGGGAGATGAGCTACATGGCCGAGGAGGCATTCGTCATCCCCCCCAATGGCTCGGTCATCACCGGCACCGATACGATCAGGAACGTGCTTCAACAGATGGTCAAGACCGAGATTGTCTCTCTTGGAGACAGGCACCACGGCCCATCCGAGGTGTGGATATCGGAGTCGGGGGACCTAGCTTACGACCGGGGCAAGTACGTGAAGGTCAGTATGAGCCCCACTGGGAAGACAGAGGAGAAAGGATACTACGTGACCCTCTACCGAAAGGTCGGGGGTAACTGGAAATTCGTCGGGCAGATCTGGAATAACGTCCAGTAGTCGAGAGTCGGTTATATAGCAGTTCTCAGTCCGCAGGCTTAGGGATGCTATTCCACGTCTCGCAGAGCAGCTTCCACTTGCCCCTGACCTTCCTGTAGACTGTCACGTAGTACCCTTCATTACTTGAGGGTCGCCCTGCTACCTCCTTCACGACTTTGAAGTGGCCTCGGCTCACGGCCATGTCTCCTGACTCGGATATCCAGAAGTTCGTGTGGCCAACCTTGGGGTTGCCCATGGAGAGTATCTTCTCCTTGATGGTCTCCTCGACAAGCCTCCTGACCGCCTCGCTGCCGACGATCGGCTTGGAGTCCGGAGGGATAAGGAAGGTCTCATCGTCGATGTACCTCATCTCCTCCTCGATGTCTGTTGTGTTGTTTACCCGAGTCGTCTTGTGGATTCTCCCCAGGATCTTCTTTTCGGCCTCAAGGTCGACTTTTATCTAGCCTTCCCTCCTCACCTTACCCTTATCACGGTCGTTGCTTCGCCCTTACTTATGTCTTCTTTGATGTCGTTGATCAGCTTCCTCAGCGGGATGATGGCGTCGAAATCCCGCTTCACCTGATCGATGACCCTCGACATGTCCGCCACCTCCGGCTCAGACTTTATCTTCTTACAGTTGGCGGCGGAGTTCTTGATGCCCACCTCGTAGACGCGCTCACCTCGGCTCGATTGGACGACTACCCTATGCCGTGCCATTCGGTTGGTAGAGTGGACGTGCTCCGTCTTCACGATGTTGTAGCCGAGGGAGCCGAGCTCCGTCATCACGGCCTCCCCCACCGTCTCGCCGTCCTCCTCGGAGACGTCGACTATGAAGAGGAGGCCTACCCTTCCCTTCTTCGTGACCGTCTGGGACACGTGGACGCTGTGAGCCCCGACCTCCATCAGCCTGTCTATGGCATGGGGCACCACTACGCCTGAGATATCGTCGATGGTCGCCAGCAGCAGCATGGGTCTTTTCCTACTACTTTTTCTTCATCATCTTGACCGCGAGTTCCCCGACCTTCCTGGCCCTTGGCTGCGTACCGGGAATGGCCGCCGTAACGTAGGAGGCATTCTCAGCAGCCGTGGCTGCATTTTCTGGGGTAGTGAGCTTCATGGCGCAGGCGACGGCTGTGGGCGTGGTTAGGTTGATGATCGTGTGGGCGGAAAGGCAGAGCTCTAGCAGCGGTATCGCGGCGAGAGGAAGGAGGTCCTTGTAGGTGTTGTCGCCCCTGATGACGATGTCCGGGATGATTTTTTGAGTTATCCCGCTCATCATGATCTTCTGGCCATCAATCGAGACCTCGACATCAGCGTCGATGTCGAATCCATAGTACTTCATCATCTCGTGGGGCATCCTCGCGCCGCTAGTCAGTTTGACGACCTTGACCTTGACCTCCTTGCCAAGCATGCCACTGAACATTTTGGATGCACTACCCTCGACGGTCATTCGCCGGCCATCGTCAAGTGACTTTACTACGTCGCCGACGCTCTTGCCAGCCTTGAGCTGAGCGTACGACTCCTCTGCCCGCCTCTCCACCGCCTTCCTCGTCTCGGCGTTTGTAGCGTCGATGATCGCCTGCGTCACCGGCCCAGGGTTTATGCCGTGTATCTTTCTGGAGATTGTGTTGGCTGCGACCATCCCCATCTCGGGATCGAGGTAGCTCATTTTGTTCAGTTTCACCAGCTCGGCGGCCCTCTCGACCGACTTTGTCTGCGATATAGCCCGGAGCACGACTGCGCAGTCTGCTCCTATCTGGTGGGGCATGGGGGCGCAGAGCGGGCCTCCGCCAGCGCCGGAACCGGACTCTGCGAGGCACCCCATGATTTCAGCGAAGGCCAGCATCCCGACGACGGTGGGGGTCCCGATGTCCTTGAACATCAGGCCTAGGTCGCCTACGACCCTCGCAGTACTCAGTTCCTCGTTGGTTCCCTTGAAGTGAAGTTTCTCAGGTAGGTGGGCCGTCTTGGCAGCCGCCTCTCCGGTCATCTCGGAAGTGTCCGTCGAGACCCATTTTCCGTCCTTCATGACCTCGAACTCGGCGTCTGGGTGGAGGATCTCCATGGTCGCTGCCGTAGCGAGGACGGCCGAGATGAATGGGTTGGGCATCATTCCCATCCCGGACTGGGCCGTTATCATGGCCTCCGTCCCAATCCTCGCCGCGTTTCCGCAGAGCTCGGGGAAGACATAGTCCTGGGAGAGGCTGCCATGACCGTACAAGGGGCCTAGGAGAGGGAGATCTGCTCCCTTTACTTTCGTTAGTTTCCCCTCCATGGCCGCATGGTAGATCGCGTGTACAGCTGGGAAGGCTGTGATCTTGTTCGTTGACTTACCGAGGGGGATGAGCAGCACTCCTCCCTTGTCAGCGCCCGCTATCATCCGCGCGCTGGCGCCGAGCTTACGGTTAGCGCCGGGGCAGCCCACGCGGGCGTTGGTGCCAGCGAGGTAAAGGAGGGTCGCCGAGAGTAAAGCGGCATTCGCAGGTATCGCGCCCGCTCCCTTAGCAGCACCTATCGCGTTTCTAAGGATCTCGTCTACCTCGATCTCGGGCCTGTTCTTGGCCCTCAGCATGATGTCCTTTCCCTTGAGGATATCGTTCCCGATGCAGTTGGCTGCGCTAGCCATGGCAATGACCAGGCCGCCGTGCCCACCGGTTAGGGCGTTAATATTGTCACCCGTCATCAGATCGGGATTCGAGAGAACGGCTTCTACACTGACGGATATTTCCTTTCTCATAAACTATCATTGGAGTTTAATCTTAGAGGTTATAACATTTTAGACGTGAATGATGTTAAACGAAATGCTCAAACTTTTCCTTTATGTAACTTGGCGCCAGGGCTTGGTGGCGCTGTCTTGTCGTATTTCAGGAGCTCCTCGTACAGGTACTCCACCCACTCGTCTATCTGGGGGAAGCTGAGGCGCTCCCTCATCTCGAGGGAAACGGGCCTGATCTTATCCCAGAACATTTTGACGTGGATGAAGAGGAGGCCGTGGATGAGTTTGATGTCCAGGAGGTTCATGTAGAGTAGCAGCCCCACCCCGTTGAAGAAGGCGGCCACCGAGCCCTCTGAGTACCATGACTCCGGGTCCACTTTTGGGCCGTACTTGTTGAAGTAGTCGTCGTAGTCTTTCCACTTCCACGCCAGGAAGCGCGTGTATTTGTCGAAGAAGTCGGGCTCGTTGAAGCGCTGGAAGACCTGCATGAAGAGCTGCGCCTGCCTCGTCTCGAGAGTCGTCTCCATCAGTCTCTTTGAGCTCTTTAGGTTGAGGATGTAGTAGGTAGCGGCGATTATCACCCCAATGGCCGCGACGGTACTAGGCACGAACTCAAATAATGCTATGTCAACCATCTGGCCTTACGGGAGAACTATCGGGCCTAATAGGGGCTTAAGGCTATGGGGTGCACACGTCAAGAGAATTTTCGGGTCTAAAACGACGAGTTATGGAAGAGAACCATGGTCTTTCATGCACTCGATATGTATAATGATTCGAGCAGAAAAAAAGGGAAGGTAGATTTTACTTCGCCATGTCAGTAATCATC